>Ga0196958_10000255_pt1 | contig 17429 bp, 15 predicted proteins | sample S1v_10metaG_FD_148654 | JGI IMG/M metagenome (GOLD analysis project Ga0196958, IMG submission 148654) | Soil microbial communities from Anza Borrego desert, Southern California, United States - S1+v_10 | ecosystem: Environmental > Terrestrial > Soil > Desert | place: USA: California | collected...
ACCTGACGGACGTCGACCCGGCCCATCTCGCTGAGAATTTCTCAGCGAGATGGGCCGGGTCGGCGGGTTTGCGATGTCGAGACGGGCCGGGTCGGCGAGGGCGTCAGCGGGCGAGGCCGTCGACGACCTCGACGCCCGGGAGGTCGGTGAGCAGGGGGCCGGGGAGCAGCAGCTTCGAGCGCCGCAGGCCGGAGCCGATGACCGCGACCTCGATGTCGGCGACGCGGGCGTCGACGAGGAGCCGCCAGCCGGCGGGCAGTCCGATCGGCGTGATGCCGCCGTACTCCATCCCCGACTCCTCGACCGCGCGTTCCATCGCCATGAACGAGAGCTTGCGGACGTCGAGCAGCCGCTTCACGGTGTGGTTGACGTCGGCCCGGGTGTCGGCACGTACGACGCACGCCGCCACCCGCTCCTCGCCGCCGCGGCGACCGGCGACGACGACGCAGTTCGCGCCCGCCTCCATCGGCACCGAGTAGCGCTCGCTCATCGCCGCCGTGTCGGCGACCGCGGGGTCGATCTCGACCACGGCCACGCCGTCGACGCCGGGCCACGAGGCCAGTGCCGCGGCCACGGCGGGCGCGACCAGGTCGAGGTGGTCGGCCGCGGGCAGCGACGTCAGTCCCGGGAGTCCCGGGAGTCCTTGTGTCCCATCCACCCGTGCATCCTGCCGGAGTGGCCGACCCACCCGTGCATCCGCCCGCGCGGCCCCGCGTGGTGGCGGAACACCGTCGCCATCAGCCCGATCGCGCCGGCCGCGAGCCACGGCAGGGCCATCACCCAGCCGGTCTCGGTGAGGTCGACGGCGTCCTGCTCGACCAGCACCCACACGACGAACAGGCCGACGAACGCCACGCCCATCACCAGGTGCCCGACGTTCACCGGGTGCCACCCGGAGGGCTGATCGGCCCGCGGCTCGCGCGGGGTCTCGTAAGGGGTGCTCATCGTGCTGCCGCCTCTGCCTCGGTGTGGACCACGATCTCGCCGAAGAGGACCTCGGCGTCGATGGTCAGCTCGGGTGCGTCCGTCCCGCCGCCGTGGGTCGCGGTGTCGGAGTTGCTCGACTCGTCCCCGAACATCCGGGTCTCCCCGGCGCCGCGGACCTCGGCGGCCGCAACGACGTCGAGCCCGTCGTCCGGCACGATCACCTCGATCCGGCCCATCTGCAGGTCCAGGTCCAGGGTCCGCCCGTCGAGCTCCTCGAGGTCCTCGACGTCGGTCAGGTCGATCCTGATCTCGCCGGCGTCGAGCTCGTAGTGGTCGTCGACGCCGCTCGCGGACGTCGGGGACTGGTCGACCTGGCCGAAGTCGAGGCCGTCGGCGACCGAGAAGAACGCGGTCCCGACCGCCGCGACCAGCCCGACGAGGATCAGTCCGCCCGCGCGTCCGTAGAAGGCCCCGACCAGCAGCATCACGCCACAGGTGGCCAGGACGGCGGCGGGGTAGGTGGCCATCGCGACGTCGGCGCCGGCGAGGTCGACGGTGCCGACCACACCGACGGCGAGGGCGGCGAGGGTCATCGTGAACCAGAACAGCAGGGGCCCGCGACGCCGGGGGCTGGCGGGCGCAGGGCCGGGCCGGTACCCGGCGTACGCCGGGCCGTGGGGGCCGCCCGGCCCGGTCGCTGTCGGCGTCTCCGAGGAGGGGTACGACGACGCCGGCGCACCGGGGTGCGGACGGTCGGTGTGGTTCTTGCCGAGGAGGACCGCGACCACGACCAGCGCCGCGATCAGCAGCGGCCAGGGGAAGCCCCAGCTGCCGAGCGCGTCGCCGACGATCGAGAGCGCGGCCAGGATCCCGGCGACGAAGAGGATGGCCGTCCGGCTGCGCTCGTCGACGTTCACCGTGGCGCGGCCGGTCCGCTCGTCGGGGACGAGCAGCCAGCCGGCGCCGTACAGGAGCAGCCCGCCGCCGCCGAAGAAGACCAGCACCACGAACGCGATCCGCACGACGAGCGGGTCGACGTCGAAGTGCCGCGCGACCCCGCCCGCGACTCCTGCGACCTTGCGGTCGAACGCGCTGCGGCGCAGGCGGCCGAGCTCGCGCATGTCGTCCCAGCCGACCCGCGGGCCGTCGTGGGGCGGCGGGTGCGGCTCGGCCTGGTCGGTGCCGCCGCCGGCCGGTGGGCCGGCGGGGTCCTGGTGCTGCGGGTTCTCCATGTGCTCCAGCCTGCTGCCTGACGAGGGTCCCGACCATCGGGGACGACCCCGATCCTTCCCGGTGTCGGTGCCGGCCGGGTCAGGGTGTGGTCAGGGTCGTTCCCCCTGCTCCGGGGCGGATCGCTGTGTGACCATGAAGGCATCATGACCGCCAGTCCGCCCCTCATCGACGTCCGGCGCGCCTACCGGGACCTCTCCGAGCAGGTCGTCGGCGGCGTCGCCGCCGGTCTGGCGCGCCACCTGGGGCTCCCGGTGCTGTGGGTGCGGGTCGGGTTCGTCCTGGCGGCGGTGTTCGGGGGCGCAGGTATTGCGTTCTACGCAGCGTTGTGGGTGATGCTCCCGGCGGGGCCGCCGGCGGTGGACCTCGCCCCCGGCCTGGAGAGCGCGAGCCGCTCTGGACTTCGCCCGGGCCGGAAGCGCGGCCTCTCCGACGTCGGCCCGGTGGTCGCGCTCGGCGCGCTCGGCATCGGTGCGGTGCTCGTGGCGCAGGTCGTGTTCGGGCAGGGGTGGTGGCTGTGGCCGCTCGCGCTCGGCATCGTCGGCGTCGGGCTGCTGTGGCGGCAGGCGGACGAGGCGCAGCGGGAGCGCTGGCTGGACGCCAGCGGTCGCGTCGACCTCGCGCGGGTCGTGCTGGGCGACGGCGGCTGGGCGTCGTACGCCCGGATCGCCGCGGGCCTGTTCCTGATCTTCGGCTCGGTGCTGCTCTTCTCGCTCCGGGGTGGCTCGCTGAGCCTGGCCCGGGACGTCACGATCGCCGCGCTCCTGGGCGTCGTCGGCATCGCGATCGTGGTCGGTCCGTGGATCTACCGCCTGACCGAGGAGCTCGCCGACGAGCGGGCGGAGCGGGTCCGCACCCAGGAGCGCGCCGACGTGGCCGCGCACCTGCACGACTCCGTGCTGCAGACCCTCGCGCTGATCCAGAAGCATCCGGACCAGGCCGCGCGCCTCGCCCGCTCCCAGGAACGGGACCTCCGGTCCTGGCTGTACGCCGGCGAGACGGCCGACGAGAGCACGGTCGCCAGCGTGCTGCGAGCCACGGCGGCCGAGGTGGAGGACGCCTACGGGATCACCGTCGACGTGGTCGCGGTCGGCGACTGCCAGCTGGTCGAGTCGCTGCGCCCCGTGGTCGCCGCGGCCCGGGAGGCGACGACGAACGCCGCGAAGCACGCGGGGGTGGCGCGGGTCGACATCTACGCCGAGGTCACGGGCGACGCGGTGGACGTCTTCGTGCGCGACCGAGGCGTCGGGTTCGACCCCGACCAGACGCCGGAGGACCGCCTGGGTGTCCGCCGGAGCATCGTCGACCGCATGCAGCGCCACGGTGGGAAGGCCGAGATCCGCTCGGCGCCGGGTGAGGGGACCGAGGTGCGGCTGCACCTGGACCGGGAACGACAGGAGAAGGAAGCGTGAGTGCAACCCGGGTCGTCGTCGTCGACGACCACGCGATGTTCCGCCGGGGCGTGATCGCCGAGCTGGCCGCGAGCGGGCCGGGCGTCGTGGACGTCGTCGGTGAGGCCGCGGACGTGGACGAGGCGGTCGCCGTGGTCGGTGCCCAGAAACCGGACGTGGTCCTGCTCGACGTGCACCTGCCGGGTGGTGGCGGCGCCGAGGTGATGCGCCGCGCCGGGCAGGGCGACGTGCGCTACCTCGCGCTGTCGGTCAGCGACGCCGCCGAGGACGTGATCGGCACCATCCGCGGCGGTGCCCGCGGCTACGTCACCAAGACGATCACCGGCAACGAGCTGGTCGACGCCATCAAGCGTGTCTCCGAGGGCGACGCGGTGTTCTCACCGCGGCTCGCGGGCTTCGTTCTCGACGCGTTCGCGGGCTCGATCGAGGTCGCCGCCGTCGACGAGGACCTCGACCGCCTCACCGAGCGGGAGCGGGAGGTGATGCGCCTGATCGCGCGCGGCTACTCCTACAAGGAGGTCGCCAAGGAGCTGTTCATCTCGATCAAGACCGTCGAGACCCACATGTCCGCCGTGCTGCGCAAGCTCCAGCTCTCCTCGCGGCACGAGCTGACGCGGTGGGCCTCGGACCGGCGTCTGCTCTGAGCGTTCCCGTGCGACGACTCGGGGCGTACGTCGTCTCGCTGCTGGTCACCCTCTCGATCACCGCGTGCGACGCCGATCGGGCCCGCACCGGCCGGACCGACGCGCCCGCAGGGTTCGCCTCGGAGTCCGACGAGCTGCACCATCGGCCCGGCAAGGGGCCGACCCGGAAGGCCGACGGCCCGGTGTCGTCGTACTCCACCTGGGCGTTGGGCGCCCACCCCCTTCCCCTGCGTCCCGACGGCTTCGGGGTGATGCGCCCGACGCCGGAGGAGCTGCGGGTGCGGCGGTACCCGACCCGGGACGTGCTCCCGCCGCCCGCGGGCGACCGGTTCCGCTCGACGATCGGGCCGGTGACTCCCGAGCTTCGTCGCCGGATGGGGAAGACCTGGTCGCCGCGGTGCCCGGTCGACCTCGACGACCTGCGCTACGTCACCGTGAGCTTCCGCGGGTTCGATGGTCTCGCTCACACGGGAGAGCTCGTCGTCGCAGCGCTCGAGGCGCCCGACCTGGTGTCGGTCTTCCGTGCGCTGTTCGAGGCCGACTTCCCGATCGAGGAGATGCGGCTCCCCACCACCGCCGACATCGAGGCACGTCCGACCGGCGACGGCAACAACACCGCGGGCTTGGTGTGCCGGGTGGCGCGCGGCTCGACCAGATGGTCGGCCCATGCCTACGGGCTCGCGATCGACGTGAACCCGTTCCAGAACCCCTACCGGAACGGCGACGTGGTGCTGCCGGAGCTCGCCTCGGCCTACCTCGACCGTTCGTGGCGACGCCCCGGCATGATCCTCCCCGGCTCGGTGGTGGTGCGGGAGTTCGCGAGCATCGGCTGGTCCTGGGGCGGGGCGTGGGGCTCGCTCGAGGACTACCAGCACTTCAGTGCGACGGGGCGCTGAGGCCGTCCGGCCCCAGGGCGCCGCCTACCAGGCACCGGTCCGGCCGCGTCGACGAACGTCCCCGACGCCGCTTCCGCGGGCAGCCGGGCGGTCGTCGGACCTCGATGTGCCCGACGCGGGCCGTCCGTCCCGCGCTAATAGAGTGCCGCCATGGAGACCCTGCGCCTGATCCTGCTCGTCATCCACATCCTCGGCTTCGCGGCACTGATCGGCGGCCTCCTGGCGCAGGCGGGCTCGGACGTGAAGCGTGTGAACGGTGCCATGCGCGACGGCACCGGTACCGCCTTCCTCGCCGGCCTCGCGCTGGTGGGCGTGCTCGAGGCCGACGACGGCGACGTGAACCACGCCAAGATCGGGGTGAAGTTCGCGATCGGACTGGTCCTGCTGGTGCTGGTCATGGCGAACACCCGCAAGGAGCGGATCCCCCAGGGCCTCTGGATCGGTCTTCTGGTCCTGTCGATCGCCAACGTCTGCGTGGCTGTGCTCTGGTCCTCGGTCCACACCTGACCCGGTGTCGCGGCCGGCCGGACGACCCGCCTGGCGTGCTGAGCGGGGACACCCAGAGGCCCGATCCACCTACCTCGGTGTTCGGTCGTCCACCTCGGTGCTGTGACCGGTCACACCACCGCGGAAGGCGACGTAACACTGAGTTACAAGCCCGGCACCGTACCGGCGGACCGGGGCGCTGGCCGGCGGCGTCGCCGTCGGGGCGCGGACGTAGGCTGGACCCACGATGAGTACGCCGCAGCCGCTGCCCGGGTTCGAGGGCCTGACCGCCGGCGCGGATCCCTCCGACGAGCCGCGCACCACGCGGCGCGGTCCCACCAAGGACGAGCTGCTCGAGGGGCTCAACGAGCCGCAGCGGGAGGCGGTGCGGCACGCGGGCCCGCCGCTGCTCGTGGTGGCCGGCGCCGGGTCCGGCAAGACCAGGGTGCTCACCCGCCGGATCGCGTGGCTGATCTCCGAGCGGAAGGCCCACCCGGGGTCGATCCTCGCGATCACCTTCACCAACAAGGCCGCGGCGGAGATGAAGGAGCGGGTCACCGAGCTGGTCGGTGGCCGGGCCCGGATCATGTGGGTCAGCACTTTCCACTCCGCGTGCGTGCGGATCCTCCGCAAGGAGGCCGAGCAGGTCGGCGTGAAGTCGAACTTCTCGATCTACGACGCCCAGGACCAGAAGCGGCTGATCACGCTGGTCTGCAACGACCTCGACCTCGACCCGCGCCGCTACCAGCCGGGGCCGGTGCTGCACTGGATCAGCAACCACAAGAACGAGCTGCGCGACCCCGAGGAGGTCGCCGCGGACGCGAAGAACAACATCGAGGAGAGCTATGCGGCCGCCTACACGCTCTACCAGCGGCGGCTGCGCGAGGCGAACGCGTTCGACTTCGACGACCTGATCATGGAGACGGTCCGGCTCTTCCAGGAGCGGCCGGAGATCCGCGAGACCTACCGCCGCCGGTTCCGGCACGTGCTGGTCGACGAGTACCAGGACACCAACCACGCGCAGTACGCGCTCATCCACCAGCTCTGCGGGCGCAGCCTGGAGGAGACGGTCGACCTGTCCGGTCCCGACGAGGACCGCGTCGAACCGGCGGAGCTGATGGTGGTCGGCGACGCGGACCAGTCGATCTACGCGTTCCGCGGTGCCAACATCCGCAACATCCTCGACTTCGAGCAGGACTTCCCCGACGCACGGACGATCCTGCTGGAGCAGAACTACCGCTCCACGCAGACCATCCTCACCGCCGCCAACGCGGTCATCGGCCACAACCAGGGACGCAAGGAGAAACGGCTCTGGTCCGACGCCGGCGACGGCGACCGGATCGTCGGCTACGTCGCCGACGACGAGCACGACGAGGCGCGGTTCGTCTCCGACGAGATCGACAAGCTCACGGACCGGGGGATCCGCGCCGGCGACGTCGCCGTCTTCTACCGGACCAACGCGCAGTCCCGCGTCTTCGAGGAGATCTTCATCCGCACCGGCCTGCCCTACAAGGTCGTCGGCGGCGTCCGGTTCTACGAGCGGCGCGAGGTGCGCGACGCGCTCGCCTACCTCCGGATGCTGGTCAACCCCGACGACCAGGTGTCGTTGCGCCGGATCCTCAACACCCCGAAGCGCGGGATCGGCGACCGGGCGGTCGAGTGCGTCAACGAGCTCGCCACCCGCGAGCGGATCACGTTCTGGGAGGCGCTCCAGAGAGCCGACGAGGCGCCCGGGCTCGCGACCCGCAGCCAGGCGAACATCGAGGGCTTCGTCGCGATGGTCGAGGAGCTCCAGTCGATGGTCTCGGCGGGGGAGCGGGCCGACGTGATCCTCGAGACGGTCCTCGACCGGTCCGGGTACCTCGCCGGCCTCGAGGCCTCCGACGACCCGCAGGACGCGACCCGGGTCGAGAACCTCGGCGAGCTGGTCGCGGTCGCCCGGGAGTTCTCCGAGGACCCGGTGGCCGCCCCGTCGGCCGATCCCGCCGACGTCGACGCCGGCCTGGTCGAGCCCGGCCTCTCCGACTTCCTCGAGCGCGTCGCCCTGGTCGCCGACGCCGACCAGATCCCGGACCAGCCCGACCCGGACGACCCGGACGCGCCGGAGGACACCGGCGTGGTGACGCTGATGACCCTGCACACCGCGAAGGGGCTGGAGTTCCCCGTGGTCTTCCTCACCGGCCTCGAGGACGGCGTGTTCCCCCACGCCCGCTCGCTCGGCGACCGCCCGGAGCTGGAGGAGGAACGGCGGCTCGCCTACGTCGGCATCACGCGCGCCAGGCAGCGGCTCTACGTCTCCCGCGCCGTGGTCCGCTCCGCCTGGGGCGCACCGGCACACAACCCGGCCTCCCGCTTCCTCAGCGAGCTGCCGGTCGACCTGGTCGACTGGCGCCGTACCGAGGCCGACCAGACCAGGTGGGCGCGGCCGGACCTGATGTCGGGCTCGCAGGCGTACGGCGACGGGTCCCGTGGGGGCGCCCGCCTCGGCGTCCCGACGGCCGCCGGCCGCCGCAGCTTCACCAGCGCCGCCGCGCGCGCCGACGCCGCCGCGAAGGCCAAGCCCGCGCGCCCGATCCCGGCGCTGGAGCCCGGAGACCGGGTCACCCACGACACCTTCGGGCTCGGCACCGTGGTGTCGGTCGAGGGGATGGCGGAGAAATCAGTCGCGTCGATCGACTTCGGCTCCGACGGGGTCAAGCGGCTGCTGCTGCGCTATGCGCCGGTGGAGAAGCTGTAGGAATGCTCGCTCGCTCGCTCGCTCGCTCGGACGCGACGCACGCTGACGAGCATCGTCAGGGCGTCACACCGTTGACCGCGAGAGCCTCGTAGGGGTCGACCGGGTCGCCGCCACCGGGGCGGACCTCCAGGTGCAAGTGCGAGCCGTAGGAGTTGCCGGTGTTGCCGACGTACCCGATCACCTCGCCGGCGCGCACCTCCTGGCCCTCGTCGACGGCGAACGCCGACTGGTGGCAGAACCACAGCTCGGTGCCGTCCTCGAGGGTGAGCACGGTCTTGTTGCCGTAGGCGCCGTCGTAGCCGACGGAGGTGATCACGCCGTTGGCGACCGCCTGGATCGGCTGGCCCTCGGACGCCGAGAAGTCGAGGCCCGTGTGGTAGCCGCTGGACCAGTAGGGGCCGGGCTGGTTGAACCGCGCGCTCAGGCGGTAGCCGTCCAGGGGAAGGACCCACGCGTTGAGGTTGATCTCCTTGGCGGCGGTCTCCGCCTGCTGGGCCAGCTCGCCGAGTCGGGCGTTGCGCTGCTCGACCTGCTGCTCGGCCTCGGCGACCAGCTCCGCGTCGCTGGCGTCCTCGAGCGCGTCGCGCTGGGAGTCGCGGCTGAGGGTCGGCGTGCGGCCGAGGGCGTCGAACGTCCCGGAGCCGATCGACCCCGAGGCGGCGTTCGGCGCGGCGACCCGCTCCGGGCCGGATGCCGCGAGCTGGGTGTCGGTCGAGGTCACGACCCCTCCGACGGCCACGGCGAGCGTCGCGAGGCCTACGGCGACCGGGAGCGACGGCAGGCCGCGGAACAGCGGGCCGCGGGGGCCGGCGTGCTTGACCGCCTTGCGCTTGCCCGGCGTCGCCGGCGTCGACACGGCGGTGGCCGGGTCGGCCACGGCTACGAGCGGGGTCGGGACCGTCGGGGCCACGGCGGCCGGCGGGGCCGTCTCCGAGCGGAGGGCGGCGGCCTCGGCCTGCTCACGGCCGGCGACGCGGCGACCGACGTACCGCTCCTTCGGGGAGCGCTCCGAACGGACTCGCGGCGCGGCGCGGTGGTCCGCTCGGTGGTTCGCCATCGGCAGGTGTCCCCATGGTCGACGTCAGGTCAGGCGGGCTCTCACCCCTGGCAGCGACCTCCCCCACGAGCGCCGAGGGCCAGTGGCCGTCAGGTGACGACCGGGTGAAACACGCGGACCGACCATAACGGATCGGCCGGTCCCTCCGAAATCCTATGCGGATGCTGCTGGGGATTGCGGGTAGACCCCCGCAAGGGCCTGTTCCCCAGCCGGTGTTACGCCGGTCACGTCACGGGGGCTGCCCTCGCCCTTGCCGCGCGTGCTGACTAGGGTGCCCGAGGGTGCGCAACCGCCGCGCCGAAGCGACCAAGAGGACATTTCAGTGGACCTGATGGAGTACCAGGCGAAGGAGCTCTTCGCCAAGCACGGCGTCCCGGTGACCGAAGGCATCGTCGCCACGACGCCCGAGGAGGCGAAGGCGGCAGCCGAGCAGCTGGGCGTCGTCGTGGTCAAGGCGCAGGTGAAGGCGGGAGGCCGCGGCAAGGCGGGTGGCGTCAAGCTCGCCAAGACCCCCGAGGAGGCCCTCGAGCACGCGAGCAACATCCTCGGGATGCAGATCAAGGGTCTGACCGTGAACCGGGTGCTCATAGCGCCGGCCGCGAGCATCGACGAGGAGTACTACTTCTCCTTCCTCCTCGACCGCGCCAACCGGCAGTACCTCTGCATCGCCTCGGTCGAGGGCGGCGTCGAGATCGAGGAGGTCGCCAAGACCAACCCCGACGCCGTGAAGAAGATCGCGATCGACCCCGGCGCGGGCGTGGACGAGGCCAAGGCGCGGGAGATCGCGACCGAGTCCGCGTTCCCCGAGCCGGTCTTCGAGCAGGCGGTCTCGATGATCCAGTCGCTCTACAAGGTCTTCGTCGACGAGGACGCCACGCTGGTCGAGGTCAACCCCCTCGCACGGCTGGCCGGTGACAAGCTGGAGGCGCTCGACGGCAAGGTGTCGCTCGACGACAACGCCTCCGAGGTGCGCCACCCCGACCACGAGTCGTTCGTGATCCGCGACGAGGAGGACCCGCTCGAGGCGAAGGCCAAGGACCTCGACCTCAACTACGTCAAGCTCGACGGCCAGGTCGGCATCATCGGCAACGGTGCTGGTCTGGTCATGTCCACCCTCGACGTCGTGGCCTACGCGGGCGAGAAGCACGGCGGCGTGAAGCCGGCCAACTTCCTCGACATCGGCGGCGGCGCCAACGCTGAGGTCATGGCCAACGGCCTCGACGTGATCCTCCACGACCCGGACGTCAGGTCGGTGTTCGTCAACGTCTTCGGCGGCATCACCGCCTGCGACGAGGTGGCCAACGGCATCAAGGGCGCGTTGGAGATCCTCGGCGAAGAGGCGAAGAAGCCGCTCGTGGTGCGGCTCGACGGCAACAACGTGGAGGAGGGTCGCCGGATCCTCGACGAGCTGAACCACCCGCTCGTCACCCAGGTCGACACCATGGACGGCGCGGCCGACAAGGCCGCCGAGCTGGCGAACGCCTGAGAGGACGAGACGTGAGCATCTACCTGAACAAGGACTCCAAGATCATCGTCCAGGGCATGACGGGCGGGATGGGCTCCAAGCACACCACCCTCATGCTCGACGCGGGCTCCAACATCGTCGGCGGCGTCAACGCCCGCAAGGCGGGCACCAAGGTCGAGCTCGGCGGCAAGGAGCTGCCGGTCTTCGGCACCGTCAAGGAGGCGATGGCCGAGACCGGCGCCGACGTGTCGGTCGTCTTCGTGCCGCCGGCCTTCACCAAGGACGCCTGCATCGAGGCGATCGACGCGGGCATCGGCCTGCTGGTCGTCATCACCGAGGGCGTGCCGGTGCAGGACACCGCCGAGGTCTGGGCCTACCTGCAGGGCAAGTCCACGCGGATGATCGGACCCAACTGCCCCGGCGTGATCACGCCGGAGGAGTCGCTGGCCGGCATCACCCCGCACACGATCGCGGGCAAGGGGCCGATCGGCCTGGTCTCGAAGTCCGGCACGCTGACCTACCAGATGATGTACGAGCTGCGGGACTTCGGCTTCTCCACCGCGATCGGCATCGGTGGCGACCCGGTCATCGGTACCACCCACATCGACGCCCTCGAGGCCTTCGAGAACGACCCGGAGACCGAGGCGATCGTGATGATCGGCGAGATCGGCGGCGACGCCGAGGAGCGCGCGGCGGCCTACATCAAGGACCACGTGACCAAGCCGGTCGTCGGCTACGTCGCGGGCTTCACGGCTCCGGAGGGCAAGACGATGGGCCACGCCGGTGCGATCGTGTCGGGCTCGTCCGGCACAGCCGCCGCGAAGAAGGAGGCCCTCGAGGCCGTCGGCGTCAAGGTCGGCAAGACGCCGTCCGAGACCGCCGACCTGATGCGGGAGATCCTGAAGGGCATGTGAGAGTACGGCGGGCGCGAGCCCGTGGACCACGCACGAGGCCGTCGCCCGGAGATCGGGCGGCGGCCTCTGTCGTGCTCCCTCAGCAGCCGGCTTCGGTGAAGACACACATCTCAGGGGTGATCAGCCCGACGGTGTCGAGCTGCCCGCCGACGGCATCCTCCAGCGTCTCGGCCGTGTACTCACCGCCCCACGACAAGGCGAGGACCCCGTTGCCGACGCGCACGACCGTGTAGAGCGCCCCTCCCGGAGGGCCGTCGTAGGTGTAGCCGAACGTCACCGCGTCGTAGCCGGTGTCGGCTTCGAACGTGCGCCACACCCGATCTTCCGACGTGCCTTCCAGCCGATCCCGGTCACAGGACGCCAGCTGCTCGCGGAGCAGCTCGATCTCGTCGATCGCGTCCTGCGCGGTCGGGAACGCCAGCAGTGTGCGGCCGTCGTAGCCCTCGGGCTCGCTGACCGAGTAGCCGAGCCGGTCCGTGCCACGCGGCTGGTATGACAGGATCCCGTTGCCCACGCCGCAGAGGTTCTCCGGGTTCACACCAGCGACGTCCGGTCCGGGACCTGCGATCTCGGTGTCGGGACCTCTGCTGGGGGGCTCGCCGGGATAGGAGGCGAGCGGGAAGCCGTCCGGGATCGCGGTCGCACCCGTGCCCTCGTCCGGCCGGTCGGTGCTGGACGTCTCGGTCGCGCTCGGCGCGGTCTCCGACGCCGTGGCCGGGGGAGCATCCCCGCCCGGCAGCAACAGCTCCGCGGCGGCGGGGATCATCCGCTCAACCGGCGTCCCGTCCATGAAGTTGTAGTCCATGCCGACGACGACCGAGGTGATCACGGAGAGCCGGTCGCCGGTGACGACCAGGCCGGTCTCCATGAAGTAGCCGAACTCGCCGGACGGCTCGACCTCCTCCGGCACCGGGCGGTGCATGGTGAGGTACACCTCCGCCTCGCCGTCGACGCCCGGGTCGACCGTGGTCGGTCCGCTCAGCGAGAACGTCTCCTCCCCCGGATAGATGCCCTGGCACCCGACCACCTGGTCGGCGACCGCGTCGTAGGCCTCCCGGGCAGCCGCCTCGTCGTCGAATTCCGCGATCGTCTCGGTCATCCAGTTGTCCGGGGCCGCGCGGCCGTCGGGTCCTCGCATCCCGAACGCGCGCTGGAGGACAGCGGACGCCCCGAGCGAGCTGAGTGGGGCCTCGACGCAGGGACTGAACCTGGTGATCTCGTCGTCCTCGAGCGTGTCGGTCGCGTGCCAGTCGGCGCCGTCCGGCTCGTCCGGCGCCGTGTACTCGGTCTCCGCGTCGGTCATCAGGTCCGCCGCGGAGAGCGTGGTCCGGTCCGCCGGGTCGACCGTCTCGGCCTTGCCACCGCCGCCGGCCAGCGCGAACACCGGCACGGCGACGGCCGCCACCGCCAGGGCGCTGCCCCCGGCGACGAGGACGTGCGTGCGCCGACGGATCCGGTCACCGCGCTCACGGATCTCCTCGGCAGGAAGCATCGGGCCTCCCTGGGCGCTGGTACCGAGGCCTGACAGGCGCTCGATGGGGTCAGACATGGCTTGCTCCTCCCTGGAGCCTTCCGGTGGTGTCGTCGGAGAGGAGCGCGGCGAGGGCGGCGCGGCCGCGGCTCAGCCGCGCCTTCACCGTTCCCTCGGGCACGCCGACCTCGGTGGCGATCTGCTGCACGGGCAGATCGGCGATGTGGTGCAGGACCAGCGCTTGGCGCTGCGCCTCCGGGAGCTGCCGGAGGGCGGCCACCAGCGCGACGTGGGACTCGTCGACCGGCGGCATGTCGCTTCGGGCGCCGACCGCGCGGTCCGTCGGTCGCCTCGACAGGCGGGTACGCCGCCAGCGGCTCACCGCCAGCCGGTACGCCGTGGTCCGCACCCACGCCTCCGGGTACTCGGCACGGTCCAGCTTGCGACGGTGAGCCCAGGCCCGGGCGAACGCCTCCTGGACGCACTCGGTGGCCTCGTCGAAGTCCCCGATCATGGCGTAGACCTGACCGGTGATCCGTCGGAACGACGCGGCATAGAGCTCGTCGAACTCATCAGCCTCCACGGCGCCCCCTCTCGTCGGTCGCGGTCCGAGTGCCGCGGTGTCGATAGTGGTACGCCCGGGGTCCCGACCCGGTTGCAAGCGCCGACGAGGAACTTTCCCCGTGGCTGTCGCCAGTCAGCGCCGGTACTTCGGCAGCTCCCCGAGCCGCGTCAGCGACCGCTCCACCAGCGCGACGAAGTCCGCGTCCGACATCCGCGCGTCCGCCGCCGAGATGAACACCAGCTGGGAAAGGGCGCCGCCGGAGCGGACGACGGCGACGCCGTACTCCACCGTCTGCTCCCGCGGCAGCTCGGTCGTCAGGTGCCACGCGCTGAACGACCGGTCCTCGTCGTCGAGCCGCTGCAGCAGGCGCACGTCGGTGCCGGCGCCCGCCTCCTCATCGGGACATCGGGAGACCTCGTCCCGGAACCGGGCCAGGAAGGCGCCCGCCTCGTCGGCCGGGAGGGAGCCGACCGCCTGGGTCAGGCCGAACTCCGGGGGCAGCTCGCTGCCCGGCTTGACGAAGGTGCGGACCAGGTCCGCCCGCAGCGCCCGGCCCTCGAACTCCTCGCCGAGGTCGACGGTGTCGCAGCCGAGGACGCCGAGATCGGTGCGGCCGCCCGTGATCTGCTGCGGGCGGGTGCCGACCCACTCGGAGCCCGGGTCCCCGACGGGCGGCAGGTCGATCGGCGAGAGCATCGCCGGCACCGGGCCCGCCGGGAACGGCGGCACGTCCTCGAGGGCCGGCGGGGTCTGCCCGCAGGCACCGCCGTCCGGGAGGCGGCAGAGCCGGTTGACCGACTGGGAGAGCAGGTTCGCGACCGCTTGGCGGTCGGCCCGGGCGGGCGGGACGTCGGTCTCCAGGCCCAGCGCCGTCGTGAACAGGCCGGAGCGGGCGATCGCGACCACGAACGTCTCCGCCGGCTCCGCCGTGCTCAGCAGCAGTACGGCGGACTCGTCGCCGACCTCGTCCGCCACCGCGGTGCTCACCAGGTGCATGCCGGGCGTCGAGCAGCCGGCCACCCACCGCCGCAGCCGGTTGAACGTCCTGCCGGCGGACCGCTCGTCGGCGGAGGCCTCCGCGACCTGGGTGACGAACCGGGTCGCCTCGCCGCGCTGCCCGTTGCGGAACTTCCGCACCCAGGTCGCGTGACCCTCGGGGTCGGCGTACCGCTCCCGCTGGCACGGCAGCACCAGCCCGTTGCCGGTGGAGTTGTCGCTGGTGCCGCCCTCGAACCAGCTGCCGACCAGCCCCTGGCGGACGTCCTCGACCGGCAGCAGGCTGGTGTCGGGGAGGCTGATCTCGGGGCCTGCGGTCACCGGCCCGCCGCTGGTCGGCGACGCGGGCAGCTCGCGGTCGAGCGACGCGCGCACCCCGGTGGCGTCGGTGACCAGCGCGCCGCTGCCGAGCATCGCCAGGACGACGACGACCGCCCCGACGAGAGTGTGCGCCCGTCGGCGGGCGGCCCCGGCACGACGGATGATCGTCGCGCGGGGCCAGGTCACGCCGCGGACCGCGTCGCCGAGGTTGCTGAGCAGGAGCGGGATCGACGACGACGGCACGGAGCGAGCGATCGCGAACTGCGCGGTCGCCGTCTGGAGCTCCCGCTGGACGCTGTCGGCCGGCAGTCCGACCTCCCGCGCCAGCTCGACCATCGGCACCGTGGCGAGCTGGCTGAGGAGCAGTGCCTTGCGCTGGGTCACCGGGAGCCCGGACAGCGCCTCGAGCGTCTTCTCGTGCTCGGGGTCGCGGCCCTTCTCGCGGCGCCAGGGACGGGCGGTCGCGCGGCGGATCGCGTTGCGCCAGGCGATCGGCCGCACCGAGGACTCGGGATCGTCGAGCCGGTGCACCTTGCGCCAGTGGTGCCATCCCACGACGTAGGCGTCGCGGACCGCGCTGCGCGCGGCGCCGAGGTCGCCGGTGAGCGCGTAGGTCTGGAGCAGCAGCCGGTCCCGCGAGTCCTTGTAGAAGGCGTCGAACCCGGCTTCGAGGTCGACGCGCGAGTGGGTTGCGCTCATGGCCGGACCACGTTAGCCGACGGCGTGCCTGCGCCGAGGCGGGGAGGCCGCGGGCGAAGATGCAGGAGCCATGGTGTCCCTGCAATCCCCCCCGCGCGCACGCAAGCAGGCGCGGCAGCGCAGCGAGGCGGACGTACGACGCGAGCTGTCGACCCGCCGGCCCCTGGTCCTCACCTCGACCTTCGGCGGCGCCCTGGCGGCCGCCGGGCCACTGGTCGTCTGCCTCGCCGTCGCCGTGGTCGGCTGGTTCCTCACCGACGCCGGCGGCCACGGCGCGCCCGGCGGGGCGCTGCGGGTCGGTGCGCTGGGCTGGCTGACGGCCCATGGTTCGGGGGTGACCGTCGAGCAGGCCAGGATCACCGCGGTCCCGCTCGGCCTGACCCTGCTCTGCGCCTGGTCGGTGTGGCGGGTCGGCCACCGGGTGGGGGAGTCGATCTCGGGACACGGGCCCGACGCCGACCGGATCGCGGACGGCGAGCGGGACTGGACGGTCCCGGTCGCCGCCGGCCTGTTCACGGTCGGCTACGTGCTGGTCGCCGTCGCCACCGCCACCCTCGCGACGACCGCAGGGACCGCGCCCAGCACGCCGCGAGTGGTCGCCTGGGCGCTCCTGCTGTCGCTGGTCGTCGGCGCCCCGGCACTCGCCCGCGGCAGCGGGCGGGCCGCGATCTGGCTGCCGACGCTCCCCGCAGGAGTGCGCGCCTCCGCCCACGTCTGCCGCGCGATCCTCGTGGCGTGGCTCGCCACCGCACTGCTGGCGCTGGTCGTCGCCTTCGCCGTCGACTTCTCGACCGCGGCCAACGTTGTCTCCCAGCTCGGCGCCGACGCGGGCGACACCCTCCTGATCGGCTTGCTGACCCTCGGGCTGCTGCCCAACGCCGTGCTGTTCTCCGGCTCCTACCTGCTCGGTCCAGGCTTCGCCGTCGGCACCGGCAGCGTGGTGTCGCCCGGAGCGGTCGTGTTCGGGCCGCTGCCGATGTTCCCGCTCCTCGCCGCGCTGCCGGACACCGGCCCGACGCCCGGCTGGACCGAGTGGCTGATGGTCACGCCAGTCGTGGTCGCAGCGCTTGCCGCCGCACGCGTCCACCACGTCCGGCCCGCGGTGAGCTGGGACCGCGCCGCGGTCCACGGCTGTGGCGGCGGTCTGGTCGCCGGCCTGGTAGTCGGCGTCCTCAGCGGCTTCGCCGGCGGCGCCGTGGGTCCCGGCCGGATGACCGACGTCGGCCCGTTCGCGTTCGACGTGTTCCTCCACTCGGTCACCGCGTTCGGCGTCGGCGGCCTGCTCGGCGCGCTCGTGGTCACCGCGTGGCAGCTGCGCGGGCGAGTCGTCGTCGCGCGGCTCCGCGGCTGGACAGCCCGGCTCCCGGGGCGCCGGCGGACCTAGACTGCGGGCCGTGCCCGCCGATCCCGCACGCCTCGTCGTCCTCGTCTCCGGCGCCGGCACCAACCTCCAGGCCCTTCTCGATGCGAGCCGGGACCCGGTGTACGGCGCCCGGGTGGTCGCCGTCGGATCGGACCGCGACGGCATCGAGGGGCTCGAGCGGGCCGAGCGCGCGGGGGTCCCGACCTTCGTCGTCCGGCTGAGGGACTACACGTCGCGCGACCACTG
>Ga0196958_10000256_pt1 | contig 17328 bp, 25 predicted proteins | sample S1v_10metaG_FD_148654 | JGI IMG/M metagenome (GOLD analysis project Ga0196958, IMG submission 148654) | Soil microbial communities from Anza Borrego desert, Southern California, United States - S1+v_10 | ecosystem: Environmental > Terrestrial > Soil > Desert | place: USA: California | collected...
TTTAAAGGTATTTTTGGCATTTTCTTATTATTTTAAAGTTTAATTAATCCGTGTTTCATTAATTCAAAAAAGCACCTCCGGCAAGCGTTTACGTCTGCCATTGCATCATGAGCCCCGTCGAACCCTTCGCTGAATAAATGCTGATGCAATTCTATCAGCTTTGGAAATTTATATCCGTAATTTCCCGGTAGCTTACATAGATCAATGCTGGACTGCATGGTGCATATCTTATTCAACTTTACAGTGGAGCTAACATTGTACCTGATCATTTCAGCGCCTAGCACCGGATGATCAAAAGCTATGTTATGGGCGACAAGGTGATCGCACCCTTCGTAATCCGAAATGAATGATTTAAGCATGTCAATCATCGGCGCTCCTTCCTTCTGATTGACCTCAGTTGAATAACCGTTGTCGATCCAGAATTTATCTTTTGGTATTGCCCATCCGTCAGGCCGTATCAGCCTTTTCATTTCGCTTAAAACCTCGCCGTTATTGGTACATACCTGCCAAGCTAATTGTATTACCCTTGGCCAGTTATCTACTTCTCTCATTGAAGCTTTCCATCTTTTAGGCAGCCCGTTTGTTTCGGTATCAAAAAATATGATCATCTTTAATCCTCCAGGTCTACAGGTGCAAGTAATTTTTCGGCCCATGACGGCTGTTTCATTTGAATTATGCCGCAGTGTCCAGCCTCGGCAAGCGATTCAAACCCTGGGTATAGATTTTTATCCTGGCAATCCTTGATAGTGTCAAGAGCATATCGGGCCTTATACTTTCCGTTGGCCAAATCCTCGGCGTCCCAGGCGAACACAGCAGGTAAATACGGAGCTACAGTCTGCAATACAACCATAATGGTTACGTTAAACTGTCGGCCCGTGATGTGGCTCATTACGTTTTGATAGTAGCCCTCCGATAACTCGTACTTGTACTTTGCCGAATCGTACATGAATTTACCCATATCCTCGGCGCTTGTAGTTTTGAAGCTGATCACCGCATTAACGCCTATATTTTCCTCGGTGTTAAACGCATCAGGACGGACTTTCACCTTTAATCCGGTCTGCGGATCAACTCCATAAAAAGAATGCTCTGCTTGCGCCCCTTTCAGTAGCATTGGGATGATTCCACCGCCATACGTATAGTAATGACGTTTTAGGATGTCGATAATCAATTTATGGTTTGGGTGAATGGCCGTAAAGCCAGATATTTCTTTCAGGCAATCCAGGTAAACTCTTTGTCCTGCAATCTTTTTAACATCGGCACCGAAAGCCTCGGCATTGGTAAGCGCCTGGTTAATCTTCTTTTCGGCAACACCCTTGTAGGTGTATTTGCCCCATATTAATTTCTTCCAAAATTCAACCAGCGTCTTAACTCCTTCTAAGCTGGCCCGGTTTGCTTCCGGCTCGACTGCAACCAAATCAAATTTTTCAGGCTCCAGGAATGCAGAATGGCAAAATGTTCCAAGGTCTAAATGAGGTTTCGGCTTTTCTGTGAAATTGCTTTTATCGTTGATGTAGAAGTAAAAGGCCGCAGGGTTTTTAATCACCTCTTTCAAAGAAGAACTTGAAAGATTAGGAGAGGCCAAATACCTCTCCATCTTGTCAGCCACAACCCTTCCGTTAACAGATAGAGCTTTTGGATCAATCGTTACGGCCTCTTTATGTGAGTTCATTAAAACGCCTTCGACCACATCGTTAATTGTCGGGTAATCTTCCGGGTTGAAAGCTAATCCGTTTAGCTCCTTATCTACAACTTCTGCGTTATCTAAATTAAATTGATCCATTGTTATAAGATTAAATTGCTAACCTTAAAGGCTTAACAGACCAGTTATCGGATTTAAAAGCGTTCGTGCGGTTGCTTTTCTTGCCTAGGTAAGTGATAAGCAAAGGTGTTCCAGGTTGAATACCGTTTGCCTGTAATGAACCAACCAATCTTTTAGAGCCATTAGAAACCGTTCTTGCCCCTTCTTTGGTTGATTCGATAAAGAATGCACATTCCAGCTCAATAAGATCCTGCGACTGTTGGTCTAAAACCATACGGGAATCTATTTTAGTGAAGATAACCCGCTTACTTTCCATTGATTTTTCGGGCGTCCAGTAGTCAGCCATTAAATCAAATGGCATTACCTCCGCCTCGGCAAGATCAGGCAGCTGCCCGTTCATATCTACCAATACTAAACCGTTTGAATTCTGTTCAATTACGGCTACATCTGTTTTTTGATTTTCCATTTTAGTTAAAAGTTTATGATTAATATGATTATCGTTGTGGCTGCAACTACAGCCATTAATAAGGATGTTTTAAAGTCTTTACGCTCCACGTCAGCCGTTGGCACCTCGAAGTAGACTTCTTCAAATACTTTCATCTTCTTGGCGCGTTAAGTACTGAAAGAGGTATTCTTTCCGGTTTGTCTGTGCACATTTTAAAGGCTACAGCAATAAAAAGGAAACAACCCATTAAGACTACTATCTGAACAAAAGGAATCTGCTTTGATTCTTGTTGCTTATATTCAAGACCCCTTAAAGGATCTTTCTTGAATTCGTTCTTTTTGTCTGTTTGGAAAGTCATGTTAACCTAAATAAGTATTGTTCAACCTTGAGACATCGCCTGTTAATAAAGCGTAGGCCGCCGCTGAGATAAGTAATATCAATCCGATGATAATTACTATCCTTTCTGTTTTAGCGCTCATGATGCTACCGTTAAAAGTTCACGGACATTCATTAACTCAATCTTAGCAGCAATGCAGCGGAATACCATGTTGTAGTTCTCCTCTGAGTTTGCCGGATTCGTATCTTCTAAAGCCAGCTTCTCGGCGGCGTCCAGCATTTCAATCCTGCTTTCTATGATCTCTAAAGGATTGCTTTTTTTAAGCTTATTTTTTAAGTGCAACAGTTTGAATGCCTCCTTTGTCATTGATCCGTGAAGCTCTACTGTTCCTACTTTGGACTGGATCATGTTGTGAATTGCTAAGTTTTTCATAACTTTGGTTTTATTAGTTAAAATCTATGTGATTAATTAAGGCCGGATAGTGATGTATTCGGCTTTTTTATTTTCTACCTTTTGGAGCCCGGTAATACTTGTCAATCCAGGCTTTAACAGCAGAAGGTTTGAACTTAATATCTCTGCCTACTGTATGGAATCCTATTTCCTCTTTCCTTGATCTGATGAAGGATTCTTTATATCCAGTAAGCGAGCACACTTGCTTCATGGTCAATAGTTCAATATCACTTCCTGAGGTGGATTCAGCTTGCTTTCTGATGATCCTTTGAGACTCAATGAACATGTCCCTTAAGTCCTGGTATTCTGCTGGTATAAATGTTATTGATTCCATGGCTATGAAATTGAACTTTTATAAGACTTGCCAGTAAGAAGTGTAAAAACTTCTCTTAGCTCTTTGATAAACTCATCGTTATAGTCGCCGTCCGCTTTTATTGCAGTACACTCTTTAGCTACGGTAAACCTTGTAGCCTCTACGCCCCTATTTCTCAACCTTTCTGCTATTATGGAATACATCCCGTTTGGCGTATGGTCCTTAATAAACTTTAACTCGTTTACGTCTACTTGCATAATTTTATACCGTTATCCTTAGCCCAATCAACAAGCTGAGCTTTGGTTTGAATATTTAGTTTATTCTTGATGTTTTTAATGTGCGTGGTCACAGTGAAAGGAGAAGCGTTAAGCATTTGTCCTATAATTCTGTCAGCCCAAAGAATGTGAGGTATCAACCTCTCCTCAGCTTTTGAAAGCGAAACACCTTCCGCAACTTCCATGCATTTACAAACAATACCCTCATACTTGCAGTTACCCCGTAATGAACATTGAATAAATTCAGGCGCAGACAACTCGCCATTAGATGCTACGTCCGGAGACATATTAAAAGCGCCCCATAAACACTGCCCATACCGATTGATCTGATCATCTTCATTGCTGCCAACCCATTCAATCACACTTTTATGAGCCGTTGGCCTATTCACCATATGGCGAAAAACCTTATTCCTTAATCTGGAAGATTTTACAACCGGAAGGGAAATGCCACCCGAAAGCGCCATAAGAGTATCATTTGAACTGTACAGTTCTGCATCCTCCCCTGTTAGTCCCGCTGGTAAATCTGTTGTTATCATTTTTAGTACTTTTTAGGTATTGTTTGAAGCTTGAATTAATTATTATCTTTGTTTGTGTTCACAAATATAGTCGACATCTAACATTTGTCAAAACATTTGTTAGATTATTTTTACATTAATTATGTAACTATTTGAAAATCAAAGGAATTATTTTAAAACAAGCACTACAAAAGTTAGGAATTAAGCAAGAGGAGGCGGCTGCAAAACTAGGTGTATCGCGGCCGACGCTGAGTGTTTGGTGCAACAAGGACGAATTAACCGAAGATATAGTGCATGCGATCAAACAAAAGTTAGATATTGACCTAACAATTGATGGTCCCGGGGCGCCGGTAGATGACAATTTAATGCGACTAATAAAAAGTTACGAAGCAAAAGAGGAATTATATCAGCGACTATTAACTGAAAAAGACGAAACGATTAAGGCCTTGAAGGACCACATCGAGTATCTTAAACTCAGACTGGCCCAGTATGAGGATAAGCCAAAAACAGGCACACATTAAAAATTCACTATTCAGCATTATAAGCTACAAATTATATTTAAAATACATTTTATTAACTCTTTTTTAAAACCAATCTAATTAACGTATGAAAAAAATATTATTGATTTTGTTGTTGTCAATTCCGTCGCTAACTATGGCGCAAGAACTGTTTACCGGTATAGGTAAATTAAAAATCGACATTGACACTATTGAACTGATAAAGGTAATAGAGGGCTATGGACTGAATCGCAAGCCAATAAATAAATTCATGGATAGCTACTATATGAATAAAGCGCATTATGGTAGGGTCGTATATAATGAAAAGGAATATTTATCAGGAGCGTCTTCAGTGCCAGAAGTTGCTGTTTATTTCATTAAAGAAATGGAGATTTCCTCTATTCCAATTAAGAATATATATTTAAAATTCTATAATAACAAACTTTACAGCTTCAAATCAGACTACAGCACAGAATTAACAAATGCAATGGAGCTTAAATACACAGAATTTAAGCGATCCATACTTCGAGATACTACGCAGTGTTTAGCAAAAAATACCGGCAACAGGTATGATTTGATTGGCTCAAAATTTTACACGAAGTGGGAAAACGGAAATATATCAGCCGAGTCAATGGCTGGAGATTATTATGACGATCACTGTCAGAAAAAATACATATCATGGTTTACGTACGGGAAGAGAGATGTTGTAGATGTCATCAGCGGAAAAGAGGAAGAAATAAGGAAAATAAGAAAAATTGAGCGTGAAAGAGCGCTGTCAGATAAACTAAAAGATTTTTAAAACAAACTTATGAAAACACTAAACATCCTATTATTGTTTACAGTTATTACATTATTTGGCTGTAAAAAAAAGGAAGATCAATCCGGTCATGGCTATAATATAAGGATCAACGTAAATGACGGGGTCAGTTACTCGGTAAAACTACAAGACGGGAACACGGTTAACTATAATGTTATTCCTCCGGCAAAAAATGCGTCCACTACGATTGAAAATGGCGGAATAAAAGGAAAAACGTTATTTGTTGTTGCTACAGTAAACCCATTTTTCAAAGATGAACAAATAGAAGTGATTGTCACAAACAGGGATACAGGAGAGGTTATCGGCAGCGAAAAATCAACTGATCAAGTCACAATTCCCTGGACAGTAAAATAAGATTGCATTATGGAAAAAGAATATGTTGACGCCTTATTGAAGGATTTGAAAAAGGCTTACACTCCAAATGAGAAGGTAGATGTAATTACTACGTTCGTTACGTTGCTTTCTGAGTACCAGAATAAATCCACGGAAGCGCTCGAAAAAGCTACAAAACACTTAACCGACATCAGCAATGCGCTCGAAACACTAAACGATTCAAACGAGAAGCTTTTTGCTCGGATACTTAACCTGGAAGAAAGGTTCAGCCGCATTGAACTAAATTTAAATCTCCCTTCGAACGGCAAGAAAACAGAAATAGAAAAAGCTTTTGTGAACATGCATAATAGCCAGGCGCAAGTATTGAAAAGTGTTACTCATCTTACCAAAAAATTCATGGAACAAGACAAGGGTGAGATAAAATTATACAACACCGTTACCAAATTGTATAAAGATATCGAATCCCTATATATACGGCTTGAAAAAATAGAAAACCGATAATGCCTGCGGAAACAAATATCGATCAAGCTGCAGCCAAGCGTTTTGCTATGGTCCGGACTTACCTGAAAAACAAGCTCGGGAAGATGTCTCAAACCGATATGGGGGAGCTTTGCGGAGTCACTCAGGGAATGATCGGGCATATCGAAAACGGCATTAGGGAAATACCATTTTCAGCTTTGAAAGCACTGTATTTAAAATACAATATATCTCCTACTTATATCATCGCCGGTGACGGAAAGATAGAGCCGAACAAGGCAGATAAGACGCTCATCACCGACACGGCCGACCTGAGAGCTGAGATCGAAATATTAAACGCCAGGATAAAAAAAATGGAGCAGGATATCCGAATCTTAAGCCAACATCAAGTGTGACAAATAATACAAAGAGGCAGCATACTATTTCATATATTGCCTCTTTGCCGATTAGGTGACACCCTGATCCAGTGTAAAAATACTAAAATATTGCAGTATATAAATACCATAATAAACAAAAATACTAACTAAATTAGCCTAATCAAATGACCGCTCCTACAAACGCAGTTGAAATGAATGATATTGAATTGAAATTCGGAACAAATACTAATTCTATCGATGCAAACACATTGATTAACAGCATCATTCATTTCACCAATTTAATACAAGAAGTAAATTCAGAATTAGATCCCGGCAGAAAAATTAACATTAAAGTAAGTGCAATTGAGCCCGGAAGCTTTATTGTTAATATGGTAATAGAATCTGGAGTTATACAATCAATATCACACCTATTTACCGGAGAAAACATTTCCTATTTGGCTGATTTAAGCGCTACCATTGCTGGTGTGTACGCGTTAACTAAGTTTTTAAAAGGAGAGAAACCAAAGGACATAGAGAAGAAGAAAGACGGCATACATCTTGAAAATATCGACGGATCAGTAACCATTATAGACAACAGAGTTTTTAACGTTTATGAAAAGCCGGTTGTGAAGCAGATTTTATCTAAAGGGTTTGAGACTTTGCAAAATGATAGTGAAGTTCAATCGTTTGACATAAATGATAAAAACGGAGATAACATTGTTGAATTCGAGCGGGAGGAGTTCTCTAATATAGCAAATCTAGAATCTACGCCAGAGGCGGTATCTCGCATTAATCCGAAGGAAGCAATACTCAATATCATTACGCTCTCGTTTGATCCAAAGAAAAAATGGGAGTTTATGTACGACGGACATAAAATACTAGCAAACATAAAAGACGAAATATTCTTTGAGCATATTGACAAAGGAGAGGCTTTCGCAAAAGGAGATACGTTGAAGGTAGAAATGGAGATAACCCAGCACTATAATGATCTCGCCCAAGCATACGGGAATCATTCCTATAAGGTGGTCAAAATCATTGAGCATACAAAGCGGCCAGAACAAGGTAAAATATTCTAAATTCCCTTAAAACAATAACCATTCCGTAACCAAAAAATAAAAAACCGCCTTTAAACTTAATTAAAGACGGTTGGATGTACCCGAGAGCAATGGACGTTATATTGCAAGTTATAACGCCTTATAACGGGTTATGACACTTGCAATGCAGATAATTCATTCCTGTTATTTCATAACATATCATATTATATCGTATTTTCGAGGTATTTCCGTAACCAAAATGTAACCATGGCCACAATTACCATAGAGCTATTTGAATCAAAGAAACTAAAAAAAGAAGGTGACCGACACCCAATATACATAACCGTCCGTAAGGATGATGTAGTAAGACGTAAAAAGGTTGGCGTTGCGCATAAAGAAGAATGGGATGATAAAATCCGAAAAATAAAACCTAAAGGGCGTAAAGAGCATGTCGCTGACAATATCCATATCGAAGATGAGTTTTTAAAGTACAGCACCAGGTTCAGGGAATTAGACAGATCAAAAAAGGCTTGGCATCCCGATGATGTGTTTGCCGATAGAGAAGAAGCAGAACAGAAAGATATTACATTTTACCAGGTTGCAGAATCCTATCTTGAAACGATAAAACATAAAAACAGCTACCCAAATGCGCTATCCAGGCTGGATAAAATAAAAAGATACCACCCAAAGGACTTCACTATACCTGAGATTGATAATCGCTGGATCAGTGGCTTTATCAAACACTGCCAGACATCTGAAAAAAACACGAAAGGAGGCATCGGCAACACGAAAAACACGATAAACTTCGCGTTCAGCTTTATAAAGACTGTGGTTAATTTTTCTGATCAGGAAAGTCATGCCTTACGTAAGCATAAACTATCTTATGATCGCAACATCAGAAGTAAACTGACATCTGAAGAAATGGATAAAATAAAAGCGCTTAAAATTCCTAAAGACACATTGCAATATCATGCCCGGAACATTTTCCTTACTCAATACTACTTCCGGGGGATGCGGATAGGTGACGCGCTCAGACTTGAAAAATCGGATATTGTAGACGGCAGACTGAAGTACGATGCCAGGAAAACCGGGGTTCAGTATGATATGAAGGTTGTAGCACCTTGCATGGAGATCATAAGCGAGTATATGGACGATGATCGCCATTATCTTTTCCCTTTGCTACGGCGTATCGAGGGTAAATGCAGCAAAGATGAGTTTAAGAACGAAATGAAAAACAGGACCATGATTGTAAACCGCCATTTAAAGACAATAGCAGCCCAATGCGGCATAAACAAAGTGGTGAGCACCCATATTGCCCGGCATTCCTTCGCTAGCATAGCGGACCAGCATTTAGGCGGCGATCTTAAAACTCTACAAGGGCTGTTCGGCCATTCCTCCAGGAAGATCACAGAGATATACATACGGGACCTAAGAAAAACGGATGATCTGGACGATGCAGCTGATAAGATTTTAGGCTAAAACAAAAAGCCCTTCTATAAGAAAGGCTTTAAGATAGGGATGTAAATGTTTTATTTCCGAAGCAACATATAACCTCCGGAAACAATACCATTCCACTGCTTATCTGACGGATCATACATATACCTGCCTCTTATCTCTATCCTTCCAAGGCCAATATTTAAAGAAGGTCCTGCATTGAATGTTTTGGTTCTGAAATTATATTCTGATACCGCCTGTAGATTAGCATTGAAGAAAGGCTGTTTCTGTTTTACCGTCAATGTCCGGGCCCCTTTTATGGTAAACCGTGGGTCATTAGAATAGATATCCATGTACACCCTGTTTCCGGTCAGCCAGTTTCCTTTATTATATTGAGTAGTGATAAGGTCAGCATCATAACCCGCGTCAAACGTGGCGCTCTGTGTGCTGTCCTTTGGCACGTTTACCGAAAGCCTGAAGTGATCATCAAAATGGGAATAGGTTGTGGCCAGTTCTGATACTTTCCGCTCTAACTTTTGGTTTTTAATCACCAGGCTTGAATTTACGACCATAACCTGACGAACTTTATCCCGCTCAATGTTGAGTGCAGCAACCGTATCCAGCAAATCGGCCTTTATCTGGTCTACCGCAGACTGATCAATTTCTTTCACCATTTTATAAATGGTATGCTGCAGTCCGTTTTTATCAACCTCATCCTTAATTTTTGCAGCTTCTGTTTCAGCCTGTTTGACAACTACATTTTTCAGGGCGCTATTTTTAGGCGTGGAATTCTTCCCTCCAAGCCAATAAGCTAAGTAAGCAATTCCGGCAATAACCAATAAAAGGAGAGCGCCTTTAATTAGGTTTTTCATAACTAAGTGCTTTTTTTAAGCTGTCGTTTTGGAGCTTAAGTTTTTCAATGTCTTTGTTTTTATCTTCTATCATACTGTTTTTAATCTCTATAATTGAGTTCTTAACGATCATAGCAGTGACATAACGATCTGTCTTTTCTCGTTCCACTTCGAAGGCTGCCCGCCATTTATCTGCGTCATTTGGCCGATTGACGATAATACCAACAAGCACCAGGCAGGCAGAGAACAATATAGCTACTGTTGCTCCCCAGGGGTATTTCTGCATCTTTTCCGGTGTCGGTATTCTTACGTTCATATAATTATTATAAAGGATCTATCCCAACTGATTTGCACCAGGTAATTACGTCAAAAGACGGGCATGCTTTCATCCATTCATTTGGCTGAATAATTCCGTCATGGTTTTTATCTGGACTGAAATCCCGGTGCCCTCTTATCTTTGCTTTAGGGAATAGGGCCCGTAATTTTTTGATAATCGTTATCTGGTCCGCGATCTGTTCGGCTGTGCGGTTGTCAATGGCTTTGCCTACGACATTAATTGACTTGCCGTTATGATCTTTAGCTTTTACAATATCAACCCCTCCTATGTAGGCTATATTAACACTGTGAGCATTATGTCCATCTACTCCGTTTGATATTCGTTCAATCGGGAATATCTTTTCATACCCACCGGCAGCAGGGATCAGATAATGATAGCCAGGGTTTTTCCAGCCGAGTTCGTTTTTCCAGTAATCCTTTATAACCTGGATCGTTTGATATTGTGGTCCGGCTGTACAATGCAGTATGATCCAATCAATACGTCTCATGGTTTTACATCTTCAGGGTTTGTTACTGGAAGCTTAGCCACAACCGAAAGAACTGCTCCGGCAGTAAGCAAATAGCCGCCTATTGTAGCGATCTTTTCAGGCACCCCGGGTATTGCCACCAGGCCCCCGCCCAAAGTAGTAAGGTAAAGGCCGAAGTACTGCAGTTTCTTGAAGAACTTAGGGCTGTTTGCTGTAAATCTGTTGTATAATTCTGTAATGAATTTCATATCTGTTTTATTTAATTATTGACATATCGTATTAGTGTTGAATATCTTTCCAGTGCTTAATACGTTGAGATTTACTGCACCGTCATGGCTTCTAAAGAATCTTGCGCTGTAGGGGATAGTAAGCTGTGGGTTTTCATAGACAAAGTTGTCTACCGTAAGGCTTCCGGAATAGTAGATAGTTTTTTCAGGCTGTCCAGCTATATCAAGACAGTTAAATACATAGTTTCCGTCTCCATTTAACTTACCTCCCCTGCCTGAATATGAACTATATCCAATAGCGTAACCATACCACCTGCTTAAAGCTGTATCATCGCCGTCCAGGTGTGACCTGTTTTTTAAAAACAGCATGCTATATGGCGGCGATGATCCGGCAAGCTCCCCCGCTGAGTTCATCCAGGATATCACCCAACTCATACGAAGCTCACCGGATGACGGTAGCGGATTAGGGTAATACTGAGCCTTGCTTCCCAAACTGAAAAGCGCTATTACAAGAATTATAAATGATCTCATTTCTTTATCAATTCTTTAAGTTCTGCAATGTCTTTTTTAAGCTGGTCGATCTCTTTCTGCTGCTCGTTATTGGCCATGATCAGGGGCGCAACCAGTTTGCTGTAATCCACCGAAAGGATGCCTTTATCTTCGTACACGATTTCCGGATAAACCTTCTGCACCTCCTGGGCGATAATACCGATCGCATGCCTATCGTCTCGCTTCCAGTCATAGGAATAGCCTTTGAGCTTTTGGAGGTTCTTTATTGAACCCGTTAAGGGCTTGATGTTCTTTTTTAAGGTGCTATCTGAATTGACGATAAAATCCCAAGCCCTGGTATAGCCTCCCACATCAAGCACCACTGAAGCAGAAGGACTGTTCATTTTAACCGTAACCACCCCTTCAAACTCTCCCCCTGCTATAGGCATGTAAGGGGTTAAGGCAGAGCTTGTAATGAAACCTGCGCCATTGGTAAGCTGATTTGTGTTTGTAGGGATAGTCGGTTTATTACTTAAATCGTTGTAGTCTCCTGAAAAAAAAGACGGCTTGCCTGTTACTCCTGTCCAAGGGACCGAGCTCGCTGTAGTGGCGTTACCATTTAAATTTCCATTGAAGCCGGAAGCTGTTACAGCCCCTGTTACGTTTAACTGGCCTGTGTTTGATAGCGTCATCCATTCAGTGCCCATAGTGCCAAAACCTAAACTTGTAAGTTGCCCTGCTGCTGTATGCCTGTTGGCGTTTATAAAGGCCCGTTCTGCTCCGTTGATAGTAAAACTCAATCTACCTATGCTGCCAATTGCATCACTGCCATTTAGGCTAAACTTAGGAGCTGACTTTGTAATGCCTAAATCATTAACGGCCACCGCTCCCCTTGCAGCAACACTACTCAAAGTTTCGCCGCCTAAATTCACCGGATAAGAAGCCGGATTATACGGAGTATACCCCAATGCAGTAGTAACTGAACCTGAGTTAAACCCGGTAACTTTGCTGAACGCTAAACCTGTCAGCCACGAAGGATTGGAGTAGCTACCGTTAGTATATACTCCGTTGGTGACTGTAGCAGCATTACCAGTGATGCCTATTGGCCATGTGCCTTCAGCATTCGTTCCGTTTGTCAAGGCGTAACTTCCAGCTTCCTGCTTGCTGTTAAATGTATTCCAATCTGCTGCAGTCAGCGTTCCCGTGGTACTACCGCTTGCTGTCGACATAGATATCTGTTGCCCGTTTAAAGACAACCCGTTGGCTGTGCCAATCGAAACCGGAGCGTGGCGATTTGCGGTATTAGCGGCAACGTTGGTATTTGCGTTTACCCTTGCTTCCGTGTAATACAAATTAGTTCCCTCTGCGATGTTTGATGTTGTCAAGTTAACATTGCCCACCTGCCCATTAACCGATGAAACAGCCGCTGTAGGGGTTAAAAGTTCCTGCCAGTTGCTTAATGTAGAAGCAGGAGACGCGGTAAGAATAAAAGACTTACTAATATCCGTTCGTACTGCTACATCTCCCTCATCAGCTCCCGATACTGCAAGCATAGCAACCTGTGACGCGACGACAAATGTTTCTGATATCGCTAAAGCAGGTATCTGATTGTTGGGCACCTTCCCGTCTGCTCCGAGAGTTGCAACGCCTCCGGGAACACCCAATTCAGAAACACTAACTTTTCCACTGAGCCCGGATTCCATGTATTGCTTATTAACCGCGTCTGTAGGATCAACCGGATCAGCCGTGCTCAATTGGCCGCCGAAGTTATACATAGCCAGTTGATCGCCCATTGGGGTTTGAGAGTAGCCGACTAACCCCAAATCGCTGGTGCTTAATGTAGTTCCCAAAACTACACCCGGTATTAATGAACTTGGGGCTGTCAGCTTCTTTTTTAAACTGTCTGTTACGTTAAAAGGTTGATATCCTGTTATAGCTGTAAACCTATATTCCCTGAACCCTGAAACTACCCTTGTTTGCAGACCGTTGCCGATGTTTGTCCAGTTCGCTTGAGCAAACGCACCTGAACACATTGAAATTAGCAAGATCCAGAACAACGCAAGGCCTGTCCATACTGATGTTTTTGATATACTTATATTCATGATTATTTAACCCTCCTTTCCACTACCAAGGGCTCAGAAAAAACCTGACGCAATACTTTCTCAGATTCAGCATCAAGGATGAGTAATCTGCCTCTATACGGCAGTTGACCGCGAACATAGGCGCCATTGTATAAGACAGGCTTTAAACCGCTGCCAATAAAAAGAATATCGCCCCATCGCATAGGCTCGTAAATATCAATTCCTTTAGTATTGTCCTTGTAGGACCAATGTATTTTCCGTCCAATTTGTCCGTACGCAAGAACCGATATGGCTACAATTGCAAGTGTGAGTATTAGATTTTTCATATTAATTTTATAGTTATTGTTTGTGCTGAATTATTGTCGAATCCTTCGATTACTGTATTAGGATTGTTTGCTGTATCTGTGACCGCCTGAGAAGGATTTAAACGTCTTGTAACCGTTCCGGCTTTGGTTTCTATTGAAGCGATTGATTTGCCGTCAGGAAGGTTGAAAGACAGGGAGTAATTGCCTTCGTATACTTCTACAAGATCAGTTTCGGTGAAAGTTAAAGCATCAATGTCACTGCCTGGTAATGGGCCTATAAGCTGCCATGTTGAAGTCGTTACAATATTGGTAAGGGGCTGATCATTATCTGAAATGTTAGAAATATATACCCTGTTACTTTCATCCCCTGCTATAACAACATCACCTAAATTATATACAGTCTCACCATAAAATCCCCTATACGCCCCTACTAATTCCCATTCATCAGGATTTAGTCCACCATTAGGGTTATTATTTTCGTTGCCGTCGATTAATGACCTATAAACATTAGCATTACTATCTCCGGTAACAAGTGATCCAGAATTATAAGAGACAAAATCCGTCCATGTGCTTATAAACCCGAATATTTCGGTTTGAATCCACGCCCCGGTAGTTGGTTCTAATGTAGGCTCTGATGTGTTGTCGTTAATAAGGCTTCTGAACAGGTATTCAATGCCGTCAATAGGATGAGTACGGTAATAATCCACAAATACAGACTCACCTTCCAGCCAGGGAGCTAATACAGAAACGCCGTTACCCGTTGCGCTGTCTACATAAGCCTTTGTGACCAACGCTAACGGATGACTCAGGTCTATATCACTGGAAGCCATTCTGATAGCAACTAGCGCCTCTATGAACTCCTGGACTTTACTATCCAGCGATTTTACCTGTAACTTTTCGGCTTTTAAATCGTGTTTAGACATTATTCTTCTATTCTTTTAATGAAAAGTGAAACTATATAAGGCTGAAGGTTGTTGTGCGGCGTATCTCCTCCGATTTCGTTTCCTTCCAAAGTCCCCCAATTAGCCCCTCCGTCAGTGTAAAATCGTTGGTTTGTGCCCCCTCTGTTGAAACGATCCAGGAAAATTGGTCGGTTGAAAGTCGGCTTGAATTTTGGCAACTCAGTGACGGTGAGCAGATGCATCTCTTCGCCGCCCGTGGCTTTAAGAACTGAGAACTTAGGGTTATCAGGGTCTTGCATCACTGACACCTTACCCTTTCTATTTTCCGTTCCGTTTCTTCCGTCACAAATAGCCCACCCTTGATATTTAGTATTTGCCCGTCCTAATCCGGTGGATAAATCAAAGTCAAGCTCAAGTTCGCCTGGCATAGTTTCCTCATACTCCATTACAGCGTTTTTACCTAAGTTGATAACAGGGGCGGGAACCAGACTGCCCAGATCAATAGGTGGCGCATCGGTCTGCAGGTATAAGAATGTGATATCAACATCAGCACCGGCCAGTCCAGACAGGTAAACTGTTGTTGTGGCGGAAAACAACCATGGACAAGTCTGAATGAACTTCACATCATCTACCCTAAATTCTCCTATCTCGGATCCGCCAGCCGTAAGACCAACTTTAATAACCAGGTCACCAGCCGGACTTCTTTTCGTAACAAGTATCTGCTCCAATAATGAAGCGGTCTTGAATTGTCCCGGAATATTGAAGTCATCCGAAACATTGAAGTAATCTAATCTTCTACCCATAAAATATATTAAGTTTTCGTCGTCGGACGGTATTGTCTGATACCTGTTGAAGTTGTTATTTGTGGGCTGAACCTCAATACTTCCCCCGGTGAATGAATTATCGTCATTTGTCTCGGTTTCATATCCCGAACCTTCCACTATCTGGTAATAAACATTATTGTATTTTACCTGGTCCACAGACTGGATGTAATTAACCTTGTCCATTACCCAGGCCGGGAACCCGTACTGATATCCAAGGTAAAATTTAAACTTACGATAAGGAACCGCACTCAAAAGCGTCGGGTTAATATTTTGATCGTTGTATATCTCTCGGTTATTGCCTGGCGTAAAGTCTTTTATCGCTGATTCTACCCGGAAGTTGAATACTATGCCTGTATCGAAAATTACATCAAAGTCGTTTATACTGTTTTTATACTGCAACAGTAGCGTGTTTTCTTGCTTTAAAGCAACGCAAATCGGCTCAGAAATCAGAAGGTGTTCAAGCTCGTTTTCATCGGCATACCTGAACTCTGTGTAATATTGGCCTTCGGCCAATGAAGCAAATTCAAATTCCAGTTCGTAAACTTTGAAGGTCTGATCAACTATTACGGTGTTTTTTTCGTCCCAGGGAACGGTAGCGACAACCGTATCTGATGACATATCCCGAAATAAAAGATCGGTCGGCACGAAGTCTGAAATAACCTGTAGCCTTAATGTATCAGACAGTTGCCATTTTTGGCGGTAGCATTTTGGGTTCTGATAGCTTAAAACCTGGTCAATAGCAAAATTACCGTCAAAGCTGTCGTTTATTGCAGATGTATCTATGAAACGTAAAGGGTTGAGTATGGCTATATTGAACATGCTATGTCAGGTTTAATAAATTATTATCGGGTGTAAGCAGTAGTTCTAATTCTTGCTCACTGTTTCTTGCGATGTCTATTGAGGCTTCCAGAATAAAGCCTTTCAGGGTTACTCCTTTCCATTTAAAAGCTATATAACCAAAGGGCAAGGCGTCGAACATAGCCTGAGCGCTAAAAGGCAGCTTACAGGATATCTTTGCGATATGGGGAATGAAATATTTGTCAGGCAGGGATGCAACAAGAATGTTTTCATTTTCCTTAACGCCTACGCTGTCCAGTACAGTCTTTAATTCAGCATTCTTTTCTGCGCTGGCGAAGTTTATATAATAAGAATCCATCTTATCCAGGACGCCACGTAAATACGCGCCATGACGTAAAAGATTTTTCTTTGGAGTAATCCGCAAATTGTATGCAGCGGCGGCGACAGCTTCCGGCAGCCCGGTTACGCTTTGGTAGGAAGAACCGAGTACAGGTCGGTAGATATCACCATCAAGATAACAATCAATCATAAAGGTATCGTTATCGCTTGATGTATCGTTTGTGCCTTTTATTTTCAGGACATTATAGTCTTTACGGATTTTCTCTATTCCGTACTGATCTGCCCTGGCATCACTGACCCAATTCTTTTTGTTTTGCACCCTGGTTATCGGCCACTGCCATTCCTGACCGGAGTTGTACTCTTTTAGCCCGTTTGTTTCGTCGGTATTCCCGTCGTCATAACCTACTTCTGCCCCGATTGCCATGAACTGCTCAGCGCATTTAATCCGGCATTTCGACACTGGCCCCACATTGACAATTTGAGAATTACGGAAGAAATAGGATTTTAATTCAAGCCTTACCACTTCATTCTCAATCCCAAGACCTCCATCGTCAATACTTTCAAACGTCTGAAACAGTTGCTTTAATGATATTTGTATTTTTGCTCCTGGTATTTCACGGATACCATTACCAGAAGTAAATATTAAGTTTTCCCAAGTGGTAGAAAG
>Ga0196958_10000257_pt1 | contig 17309 bp, 16 predicted proteins | sample S1v_10metaG_FD_148654 | JGI IMG/M metagenome (GOLD analysis project Ga0196958, IMG submission 148654) | Soil microbial communities from Anza Borrego desert, Southern California, United States - S1+v_10 | ecosystem: Environmental > Terrestrial > Soil > Desert | place: USA: California | collected...
CGGACCTGCAGCAGCGGGTGGTGTGGGGCTCGGACTTCCCGACCATCCCCTTCCCCTACGCAGACCAGCTCGGCTGGCTGGCCGGTCTCGGACTGGGCGACGACTGGCTGCGCGCGGTGTGCTGGGAGAACGCGGAGCGGCTGCTCGCCGGGAATCCCTGAGGCGTTCCGTCGGTTCAGTACGTAAGATGATCGAGCAGCCCGAGCCTCCAGGCGAGGGCGTATCGAGATCCACTACAACTCAAGAGGGGCTGATCGGTTTCGACTTGGGACGTTAGTTCCAGGGGAAGCGGGTCGAGAAGCCAGCGTCATCTCGTAAACGATCGCTGGAAACCAACAACTGCCAACGCTAAGCGCAGTTCCTTCGCTCTCGCCGCCTGAGCGGTGATCGAAGCGTCAGTCAGGGCATCCGTCTCCGTCCCTGAACCTGGCGTCGACTAGGAGGCTTGCTGCGTCACTCTCGCCGGGAGGGTGACGCGGGACTCAAACCCGGCTGGGCCTGTCGGCGACGTGTCAGTGCGAGCGCCGGGGCCGAGCAACACGACATCACTGACTGCACCCGGAGAAGACCTGGTTCGGCGCTCGAGGACGCGGGTTCGATTCCCGCCAGCTCCACCCGCCTGAGGATGGCGGTGGATCGCAGTCAGCAGACCACTGCGATCCGCCGCCATCTCGTCGTCGGGGTTCACCGGGCGGCGACGCCGTTGCGGCGCGCATGCCGCGCGGCCTCCGCCCGGTTGGGGACACCGAGCTTGCGCAGCACCGCGGCCACGTGGTGCTCGACCGTGCGCCGGGAGAGGAACAGCGTGGCCGCGATGTCGCTGTTGCGCAGCCCGTCGGCCAGCAGGGTCAGCACCTCCTGCTCGCGGGCGCTGAGCCCGTCGGGGCTCGCGGTCCGGGTCGGGCGCCGGGGGACCCGCCCACCGAGCCGCCGCAACCGCTGCGCGGTGAGGTCGCGCGCGGGACGTGCGCCAAGCCGGTCCAGGATCGCGAGCGCCTCACGCAGATCGGCCTCCTCGTCGCTCTCCGCGAGGGCGAGGGCCTGCTCGTAGGGACAGCCGAGACGTCGCCAGGACGCAGCGGCCTCCTGCCAATGACCCGCCAGCTGGAGACGGAACGGCTCGGCCGCGACCGCCGGCACAGGCACCGGCCCGGCGGCCCGGGACAGCCAGTAGGTGAGCTCGCCGACGCGCCAGGGCTCTCCCTGCCGCACGGCCTCCGGCAGCACGTCCTCGACGACCGAGCGGGCAGTGTCGAGGTCGCCGGCGTAGACCGCGGCCTCCGCGAGCGCCGGGCTGGTGCCGACGATCCACCCGACGACCGGCTCCGCGCTCACCATGGTCGCGCGGACCTGCGCAAGGAGCCCCATCGGGTCGCCCTCGCCGCGACGTGCCCGGATCCGGGCCAGGACCACCATGCTGATCATCTTGCGACCGTCGTCGACCCCGGCCGAGCGGACCACGTCGGCGGCCAACGCCTCCGCCTCGTCCCAGCGGCCCCGGTCGAGCAGAGCCCGCGACCGGAAGGCCCGGAGCCACTGTCGCCACACCTCCTGCCCCTGGTCCTCGGTGAATGCGACCGCCTCCTGGTACGAGCGGTCGGCGAGGTCGTGCCAGCGGCGGCCGACCAGTGCCAGCTGCAGCCAGAAGTATCCGAGCCCGGCCTCCTCGTATGCGCCGGCACGGCGCGCACCGGCGACGGCCTCGGTGATCAGGTCGATGCCGCCGGCGTCTCCGAGCTGCGTGCGGCCGACGCCCACGCCCAGCAGTCCCAGGGCGTGGCCGACGGGCTGGGTGTCCGCGTCGGCGAGCGCGAGGACCCGCTCGCCCCACGCGATCGCGTCTGTGTTCTGGAAGTCCATCGCGGCCAGCTTGGCGCGGACGGCGTACGCCATGAGCAGCTCCGGCCCCGGGGGATGGGGCTCGAGCAGTCGGATCGCCTCGTCGCACGCCGCCTGGCCCAGGGGCACGGCGTGCGCGAGGTGCACCGCCGTGACCGACAACCCGACGAGGGCGCCGCTACGGCGCCGATCGTCGCCGAGGTCGCGCCAGGCGGCGACGGCGTCGTGCCATGCGGCGAGGGCGGCGTCGAGCTGGTCGGCGAGGTGGTGCTGGTGGCCCAGCTCCTCGAGGAGCGGGGCCACTGCGCCGGCGCTGACCTCACCGGCCGCCCCGAGCGCGCGGCGCAGGTGGTCCGCGGCCTCGCGGTGCGCCCCCAGCGCGGACGCGCGCTCCGCCGCGCCGGTCGAGTACGTCAGCACCGCCGCGACGTCCCCGGCGCCGAGGGCGTGGTAGGCGAGCCGTCCTGGCTCGACCCTGCCGGCGGGGAGCCCGCCGAGAACTTCCAGGATCCGCCCGTGCAGGGCTGCGGCACGTCCGGGCGGGATCGCCTCCTCGACCACCACCCGCACCAGCTCGTGCCGGAACGCGAGGCGTCCGGACTCCGCCACCGCAAGGCCGCTCTCGACGCAACGGTCGAGGTCGGGGCTCGTCCGGCCGGACACCGCCTCCACCAGCCCCGGCGCGGCACTCGAGCCGAGGCACGCCAGGGCGTCGAGGACGTCCCGCGCTCCGGGACCGCATCGTGCCGCACGGGCGAGGACGGCGTCGCGGACGGTCTGCGGGACCGTGCTCTCGTCGCTGCTCAGCACCTCGGTGACGAAGAAGGGGTTGCCGCCGGTACGGCGGTGCAGCTCGCCTGCGTCGACGTCGTGTCCGGCGGCGAGGCGTGCGACGGCCTCCGCCGAGAGCAGTGGGACCGTCAGCCGGCGCACCACCGGCAGCGTGCCGAGGTCACCGGCGAGGACGCGCAGCGCGTGGTGCCTCCCCACCTCGTCCTGGCGGTAGGCCAGCACCATCATCGCCCGGCAGCCCTCGAGCCGGCGGCCTAGGAAGCGCAGCAGGTCGAGGGTGGCGGCGTCGGCCCACTGGGCGTCGTCGATCACGAGCAGCGTCGGGGCCTCGGACTCCCGGAGCCCGTCGAGCAGCAGCCGCCGCACCTGCGCCGGATCGGCCCCGCCGAGGAGCTCGCGGCGCAGATCGGGCGGCAGGTCGTCGGCCATGTCGCGCAGTGGCCCGAGCGGCAGCGGGGTCGCCAACGGTTCGCACGTCCCCACGAGTCCGCGGGCCCCGTCCAGACGGCGGACTAGCTCGCGGAGGAGCGTGGTCTTGCCGGCGCCCGCATCGCCGCTGAGCAGCACCAGGCGTCCGGTGCCGGCCACCGCTTCGTCCCACCAGGACGTCAGCGATCCTAGCTCGGCATCGCGTTCCTCGAGCGTCCAGCCGCGGACGGTCACGCACCGATGATAGGTGCGTCGCCTCCGAACGGATTGGGTATTCGTTACCGATGTCGACCGCCAGCGTGCCGCTGCATCCTCCTCGTGAACCAGGACGGATCGGAGACGGAAATGGACTACGACGTGATCATCGTCGGCGCCGGCATCGCGGGGTGCACGGCCGCGACGGCGTACGGACGTGCCGGGGTGCGGGTGGCACTGCTGGAGCGACACCGCAGCCCGCAGGCGCACAAGACCCTCTGCGGGCACTTCGTGCTCGGCGGCACCCATGGCGTGCTGCAGGACCTGGGCCTGTGGCAGCCGATGCTCGCCGAGGGCGCGGCGGTCAGCGACCGGCTCGGCGTCTGGACCGAGGGCCGGTGGATCCTGCCGCCGCCGGGCCGGGTCCCGCCCGCGATCAGCCTGCGGCGCAGCAAGCTCGACCCGCTGCTGCGGCGCCTCGCCGGCGAGACCCCCGGCGTCGACCTGCTTCCGGGCCGGCGGGTCGTCGACCTGGTCCGGGACAAGGCCGGGACCGTCACCGGAGTCGTCACCACCGGCGGCGGCGACGGCGAGCGATCGACGCTGAGCGCGCGGCTCGTCGTCGGGGCCGACGGCCACCGGTCGACCGTCGCCCGGCTCGCGGAGGTCGCCGAGGACCGCGCGGTCAACAACCGGTTCCTCTTCTGGGCCTACTACGAGGGTGTCGAGATGAACGGGCCGGGCGCCGGCCAGGTGTGGATGAGAGATCGCGACGTCGCCGTCTGCATCCGGGTCGACGACGGGCTGACCCAGCTCGGGGTCTTCGCGACCAAGGACGAGGCACCCCGGTTCGTCCGCGACCGGCACGACGCCCTCGAGAGCTACGTCGCGGACCTTCCCGCGGCGCCGTCGCTCACCCGGGCGCGTCGTGCCTCGACCCTGGTCGGGACCACCGACTACCCGTGCATCCGGAGGAACCCGGTACCGCGGCCGGGGATCGCGCTCATCGGAGACGCGGCGACGACGTCGGACCCGGTGCCCGCCGTGGGCTGCGGCTGGGCCTTCCGGAGCGCCGCCTGGCTGGTGGAGAACACCGCCGCGGACCTCGCGGCCGGCCGCGACCCGCGCCGCGGCTTGCGCGGCTATCGGCGCGCGCACCGGTTCATCGAGAAGTACGACGACCTCGGCCGCCAGGACGCGCTCGCGCAGCCGCCCACCACGCTGCAGCGCAGGGTCCGCGCCGCGGCGGCTGCCGACCCGGAGATCGCGCGCCGGATGGCGATGTTCGCGATGCGGGCGGAGGCGCCGTCGGTGCTGCTCAACCCCCGCGTCCTCGTGCGCGCCGCCTTGCACGCCGCGAGGTGAGCGAGGGGGGCGCGGCGGCCGGCCCGCGGAATGCACGCAGGCACCCCGACGTTGAACACCCCATGGCCACCATCGACCTGACCGCCGCCGACTTCGAGAAGACGGTGCTCGACAACGAGATCGTGCTCGTGGACTTCTGGGCGTCGTGGTGCGGCCCGTGCCGGCAGTTCGCGCCCGTCTACGAGGAAGCCTCGGAGACGCATCCCGACGTCGTGTTCGGCTCGGTCGACACCGAGGCCGAGCAGGAGCTGTCCGCTGCCGCGCAGATCAGCTCGATCCCCACGCTGATGGCGTTCAAGGACGGGTCCCTGGTCTTCTCGCAGGCCGGCGCCCTTCCCGCCGCCGCGCTGGAGCAGGTCATCAACGCGGTCAAGGAGCTCGACATCGAGAAGGCGCGCGCCGAGGCCGAGAGCAACGGCTGATCGCGCAGCGCCTCCGTCGGCAGAGGTCCTGACGCCTCCGGCTCAGCCCGCTGCCCGGGCCACCGCCTCGGCGACCGGGGTGTCCCCGCCCACCAGCGTCCACTGGTGGCCGATGCTGGCCTCGTTCTCGAGCACCGCGGCCACGACCGCGGCGACGTCGGCTCGCGCCACCTCGCCGCGAGGCAGCTCCGGGGCGATCGAGACCAGCCCCGAGCCCGGCCCGTCGGTCAGGCCGCCCGGGCGGAGGATCGTCCAGTCGAGGTCGCTCGCGCGCAGCGCGGTGTCGGCGTCCCGCTTGGCCTCGACGTAGGCCTTCCAGGCCGAAGGTGCGTCCGCCGGCACCGGCTGGTCGACGTTGATCGCCGACACCTGCACGAACCGGCGGATCCGTGACTGTCCGGCCGCCTCGATCGACTTCAACGACCCACCCAGGTCGACCGTCCGCTTCCGCTCCACGTTGCCGTCCGGACCGCCGCCTGCGGTGAAGACCACCGCGTCGCAGCCCTCGAACGCAACCGCGAAGTCCGCGACCTCCGAGCGCTCGATGTCGAGCAGTCGCGGCTCGGCACCGAGATCCTCGAGCTCGGCGCGGTACTCCTCCCGTCGGACCAGTGCCACCGGGGTGTGCCCGGCGCGGGCGAGGATCGGGTGCAGGTGACGGGCGACCTTGCCGTGGCCGCCGACGATCGCGACGCGCATGTCGTCCAAGGTACGTCGCCCGTGGTTCACCCCGCGGCCAGCCCGCCGCCAATGTTCCGGCTGGGGCCACCGTCACGTCACCTCGCGTCACCGGTCCGGTCGCGCGGGACGGCCAGCGTCGTGCGCGGCAACCATCCACGCATCTGTCGGGAGACCACGTGAACCTGATCCGCCCCGCTCACCTGACGACCGCCGCAGCCCTCACGACGACCGGCCTCGCCCTCGCGGCCGGCCCAGCCATGGCCGAGGGCCAGCCGGAGCACGTCGCGATCATCAACACCGCCCACCGCGGCGCCAGCGCCCACGCGCCGGAGAACACCCTCGCGGCCAACCAGGTGGCGATCGAACAGCACTCGGACTGGATCGAGTCCGACGTCCAGCTCAGCAAGGACGGCGTGCCCGTCCTCATCCACGACACGACGCTCAACCGCACGACAGACGTCGAGCAGGTCTTCCCCGGTCGTGCGCCGTGGCGGGTCGGCGACTTCACGCTCGAGGAGATCAAGCAGCTCGACGCAGGCTCCTGGAAGGGCCCGGAGTTCGCGGGCGAGCCGGTGCCGACCCTGAAGGAGATGGTCGAGCAGGTGCGCGGCAGCCGCTCCGGCATCCTGATGGAGATCAAGGCTCCCGAGCTCTACCCTGGCATCGAGCAGGCCGTGGCCGACGTGTTCGCGAGCTTCCCCGGCTACGTGAGGTCGGCAGTCGCCGCGGGCCGGCTCGCGGTCCAGAGCTTCGACTGGGACTCGATGCACACCTACCAGCAGGTCCAGCCGGAGGTCCCGGTCGGCCTCCTCGGCACGCCGCCGGTCGCTCGACTGGCTGAGCTCGCCGCGTGGGCCGACCAGGTCAACCCCAACCACGGCACCTACGACAAGGCGTACGTCGACGCGGTCCACGCGCACGGGATGGAGGTCCACACCTGGACCGTCGACGACCCCGCCCGGATGCACGTCGTCCTCGACCGCGGCGTCGACGGTGTGATCACGAACAAGCCGGACGCGCTCAACCGGGTGCTCGCGGAGCGGAAGGCCGCGCGCTCCGCGGCGTGAGCTCCGCCGACCCGTTCGTCTCGGGACGGGTCGGGGGGTCGGCTGTCGAGACGGGCCGGGTCGGCGGTCAGGTCGCCGCCATGACGCCGACCGGTTCCGGGGTGAAGCCGGGGAAGACGGTGGCGGTGGAGACACCGGTGCGAGCGGTGACGACCTCGGCGAGCACACTGCGGTAGTCGGTGGTGACGGTCAGGTCGGCGTCGCCGGACGTGGTGAGACCGGGCCATGTGCCGTGGTAGCGGCCGCCCTTGACCCCGGCGCCCGCGAGGAGCATGACGTTGCCCCAGCCGTGGTCGAGCCCCTGCTGCGCATTCTCCACGGTGCGGCGGCCGAACTCGCTGATCGTCACCAGCGTCACCCGGTCGCCGAGCGCGCCGAGGTCGGTGAAGAAGGCGGCGACCGCCTCGGCCATCGCCTTCGCGTTGTCGCGCATCCAGCCGGACTCCGGCTGGCCCACGTAGGTGTGCATGTCCCAGTCGCCGTGGTCGACGGTGAACACCGTGGTCCCGACGTTGCCGCGGATGGTGCGGGCGACGGCACAGAGGGCGCCCCCCAGGTCCGTGTCCGGGTACGACGCGCTGGTGTCCTCCGTGTCGCGCACCGGCTGGAAGGCGCGGACCGTGTCGAGAGCCGAGCCCATGCCAGCGGCCATGGCGGACCCGTCGTTGCGCCAGGCCCGCCGCAGCGAGGCGATCCGAGGGTCCGACGGGCTCAGCGACTCCGCGCCGGCGACGGTCACGTCGTCGACGGTCGAGAGCCCGACGACAGGCTGCGCGCCGTACATCGCCGTCGGGAGGGTGCCGACCGCGACCCCCTCGAGCGGGGAAGCCGCGCCGGTGCCGCCGAGCAGCCGGTTCAGCCAGCCGGAGCGGGTCGTCGACCCCGGCGTTGCGTCCTCGAGCTGCTCCATCGCGGAGAAGTGCGAGCGGTTCGCCACCGGCAGCCCGGTCGCGTGCACGGCAGCGAGCCGGCCCGACTCCCACAGCGGCACGAGGGGAGCGAGCGCGGGGTGCAGCCCGAACATCGCGTCCTTGGCGAGCAACCGGTCCGAGGGCACCGCGATCCGCGGACGCGCCTGGTAGTAGACCGGGTCCCCGTGCGGGACCACCAGCGACATGCCGTCGGCGGCCCCGCGCAGCGAGAGGACCACGATCGTCCAGGGCGAGGAGTCCGCCGAGGCGGCGGCGTACGCCGGCGCAACCGTCACGACCGTCGAGCCGAAGGTGGTGGCGAGCCCGCCGACGACCAGGCCCGACCGGAGCAGCCCGCGGCGCGAGAGGCCGGTGAACTCGTGGCAGCCGCAGCCCACGGCTGCCGGGGAGGGCGTGGTCATGTCCGGCCTCATCGGTGGTAGTGGACGGGTGTGTCGAGGACGGCGGTGAGCAGGGTGCCCATCCGCCACCGCACGAGCTCGTGCTCGGGGTCGTCGATCCGCTCGGTGGGCTGGTAGCCGAGGGCGAGGCAGGCCGCCTCGACCACGGCCGTCGACGCCCGCCGGCCGAGCAGCAGGCGGGAAACGTGGTCGACGAGCCGCTCGAACCGGATCGGGTACGCCGGGACCCACGACGCCGGGTCGCGATGGGTCGCACCGATCTCCTCGTCCGGCCACCAGCCGTGCGCGAGCGTGCGGTGCAGGTCCACCGACGCCAGCGCCCGGAGCGAGGTCGCCCAGGCGGCGTTCTCGAGCGGTGCGCCGTCCGGCCGCGGCCAGTCCCCGATCTGGAGCCCGAGGAGCCCGGTCTGCCACACGATGGCCTCGGTCGCGCGCAGGCCCCTGGCCGGCGGCTGGAACCAGGAGCCGAGCGCTCGATAGGTCGCGACCACGTCCTCGGCCGGGTCCCGCAGCTTCAGCCCCTCCGCCGCGGCGAACTCCGGGGAACCGACGAGGGCCCGCAGCACGGGTGCGATCTGTGTGCCGTGCTCGAGGTAGGTGTCCGCGAGCCGGCGCACGAGCGACTCGGGTGGGTCGTCGCGAACGAACTTGACCGCGATCCGGCGGGCGAGGTGATGCGCGGTCGCCGGGTGCCGGGCGAGGTGCCGCAGCAGCGCCTCGACGACCGGCCTGCCGTCGGCCTCGGCGTTGGCGTGACTGAAGTCGGCCACCCGGACCCGGCCGACGTGGTGGTCCTCGGACCGGTAGGAGCGCGCCCAGGTGCGGAAGGTGTCGACCCGCCAGCCGGTCAGGATCCGGGCGGCGTCCTTCACGTCGTCCTCGCCGTAGTTGCCGACACCGAGGGTGAACAGCTCGAGCAGCTCCCGGCCGAGGTTCTCGTTCGGCGCGGCCTTCGTGGAACGGTCACCGTTGAGCCAGATCAGCATCGCGGGGTGCACGATGGCCTCGACCAGCATCTCCTCGTACGAGCCGAGCGCGTGCCGGCGCAGCATCCGCCCGTAGTCGGCCCGCCACGGCCAGGAGTCGGAGTTGAAGGCGACGTGGAGGTGGTTCTCCCAGAAGGAGGTCATCACCTCGAGGACCTGCTGCTCCGAGCCGATCCGCCGGAGCAGGACCCACGAGGCGTAGTCCCGCATCAGCTCCCAGCCCGGCTGCTCGCCGCTCAGGTGGCGCTTCCACACCTGCTCGGCCCCGAGCGAGAGGTGGGGCCACCAACCGTCGACGGCGTCCCCGGTGGGGTCGGCCACCCGCCCGGGGCTCAGCTGCCGGTCGAGCCACGGTCCGACCCCGCGCCGCCGTACCTGCTTGACCACGCGCGGCGTGGTGCCGAACGTGAGCCGGGCGACCACGTGGCGGTCGGAGGGGGAGAGCACCGGTGCGCGCTTCGTGGGCTGCTCCGGGGCAGGGGCAGCCGCCCTCGTCGCTGTTGCCGGCATGTTCCCTCCAGACACCGCCGCCTGCACGTCCTCCGGAAACGGTAGGACACGCCGACCCCCGTGCCGGGGGAACACGCCACAGCGGGACCTTGGTCCCGATCCCGGGGGTCGGGTCGACATCCGGCGACCTTCGTCACGAAATAGATTGACTTGAGCGCAAGCCAAATGGTTTGATTGCGACGAAAGCCAACTTGTCACCGGAGGAACCATGGACACCCGACCCGCGATCACATCGCCGCTCTGGGACGAGAGCGCGGCGTGACCACCCGGCGCTACGACATGACCACCAGGTCGCGGGCGGTCGAATCCACCCGCGACCGGATCCTCGACGCGGCGCGCGAGCACTTCTTCACGAGGCCGTACGACGACGTGACCATCGCCGGCGTCGCCCGGGCGGCCGGGACCTCCCACCAGACGTTGCTCAACCACTTCGGCTCCAAGGAGGGGCTGTTCGGAGCGCTGGTGGAGCGGGTCGGCGGCGAGATCGAGGCCAACCGCGGGAACGACAGCCCGAGCGACCCACGCGCAGTGGTTGCCGTGCTGCTGCGTCAGTACGAGTCGTTCGGTGACGTCAACGCCAGGCTCGCGGGGGTCGAGGACCGGATCCCCGCGGTGGCGGCCGCCATGGAGATCGGTCGGACCAGGCATCGGAACTGGCTCGCGGCGTGCTTCGCGCAGCGGCTGCCGAGGTCCGGTCGATCGCGACGCATCCACCTGGCCGCGCTGCACGCGGCCACGGACGTCTACGTATGGAAGCTGCTTCGCCGGGATCTCGGGCTCTCCCGCGCTGAGACCGGGGCGGTGATGGAGCGACTGCTCCGCTCCGCCCTCGAACAACCCTGACCCATCCTGATCGGAGAATCCCCATGCACTACCTGCTCGCCATCTGGGACGGCGGCGGCTCCGTCCCGCCCCAGCTCGCACTGGTCCGTGGCCTCGTCGACCGCGGCCACACTGCCACCGTGCTCGCCGACCCCATCCTCGAGCCGGAGGTCGTCGCGACCGGCGCCGAGTTCCGCCCGTGGCGCCGGGCGCCCCACCGTCGGGACCAGGCCGACGTGGTCGCGGACGACCGGGGCCTGCGCAGTCCTTCCAAGCTGGTCCAGCTGCTCCTCGACAAGGTGGTCGCCGGACCGGCCGCCGACTTCGCGGCGGACGTGCTCGAGGCCGACCGGGAGCGTCGCAGCGACGCCGTACTCGCCGAGATGCCGCTGCTCGGGGCGCTTGCCGCCGGACTGGCCCTCGGTCGGCCGACCGTCGGGCTGGTGACCTGTTGCTATGCCGCGCCGCACCCGGACCTGCCGCCCTTCGGCTCCGGGTTCGGCCCGAGCGTCGGCCCGCTCAGCCGCGTCCGCAACCGGCTGGTGGCCGGCGTCGCGCAACGCCTCTGGGACCGGGGGATCCCCGACCTCGACGAGGCCCGCCGCGGGCTCGGGCTCCCGCCGGTGGGTGCACACCTCTGGGACCAGCTGCACGAGCTGGACCGGCTCCTCGTCCTGACCTCACCCGACTTCGACTTCCGTTGCGAGTCGCTGCCCCCGAACGTCCGTTACGTCGGTCCCCAGCTCGCCGACCCCGCGTGGGCAGGTGCTGCGCTCGCCCTGCCAGCGGGGACCGAGCCGCTCGTGCTCGTCTCCGGTTCCAGCACGTACATGGACCAGGTGGACCTGCTGCGTCGGACGGTGCGGGCGCTGCACGACCAGCCGGTCCGGGTCCTGGTCACCACCGGCCCCACGATCGACCCGGGCGAGGTCACCGCCGGTCTCCCGGAGCGACCCGGCGTGCTCGTCGTCCGATCGGCACCGCACGCCGCGGTGCTGCCGCACGCCTCCGTGGTCGTCAGCCACGGTGGGCACGGCACGGTCATGAAGTCCCTGGCCGCCGGTGTGCCGGTCGTCTGCCTCCCGCTCGGGCGGGACCAACCGGACAACGCCGCAAGGCTGGTCGCCACGGGGGCGGGGATGCGGCTGAAGCCGACCGCCGGGCCCGGCGCGATCGCGGCAGCCGTGCGGAGGGTCCTCGCCGATCCCTCGTACGGCTCCGCCGCCGGAGCGCTCGGCCGGTCCATCGGGGCGCAGGCAGCGTCCGGTGCGGCGCTGGACGAGCTCGAGGAGGTCGCACGCCGGGGGCGAGGCCTGACGACCGAGGCGGGGGTCGTGCCGACGGAGGGCTAGCCTCGTCAGCCATGGCCGACTGCGTGTTCTGCGGGATCGTCGCGGGGGAGAACGAGGCAGACGTGGTGCTCGACGAGCCGGACCTGGTGGCGTTCCTCGACCGGCGTCCGGTCTTCAAGGGGCACGTGCTGCTGGTGCCGCGGGAGCACGTGGTGACGCTGCCCGACCTGCCGGCCGCCCTGCGCGACCCGTTCCTCGAGGCCGCGCAGCGGCTCGCGACTGCGGTGGTCGACGGGCTCGGCGCTCAGGGCAGCTTCGTCGCGATGAACAACGTGGTCAGCCAGTCGGTGGCTCACCTGCACCTGCACGTGGTGCCGCGGACCAAGGGCGACGGCCTGCGCGGGTTCTTCTGGCCGCGGACGAAGTACGCCGAGGGCGAGGCGCCGTCGTACGCCGAACGCCTCCGCGCGGCACTCGGACCCCCTGGCTGACCGCCGAGCGGGACCCCGGGCCGACCCCCGTCGGCACGGGTCTAGGCTGTCGGGCCGAGTCGTTCGCCTGCGGAGAGGAACCGAGAACAATGGGTCGTTTCGACGGACGGGTCGCGGTCGTCACCGGGGCCGCGCGCGGGATCGGCTTCGGCACCGCCACCAGGTTCGCCGAGGAGGGCGCGTCGGTCGCGGTCGTCGACCTCGACGAGGGTGCCGCTGCCGAGGCCGCGTCGAAGCTGCCCGTCGGTGACGGTGCGAAGGCGATCGGCGTCGGTGCCGACGTCTCCGACGCCGCGTCCGTGGACGCCGCCGTCGAGCGGGTGGTGAGCGAGCTCGGCGGGATCCACGTCCTCGTCAACAACGCCGGCATCACCCGCGACAACCTCCTGTTCAAGCTGACCGAGGAGGACTGGGACCTGGTGATGGGCGTGCACCTCAAGGGCGCGTTCCTGATGACCAAGGCCGCCCAGAAGCACTTCGTCGAGCAGCGCTACGGCAAGGTCGTGAACCTCTCCAGCATCTCCGCGCTCGGCAACCGGGGCCAGGCCAACTACTCCGCCGCGAAGATGGGCATCCAGGGGTTCACCCGGACCCTCGGCATCGAGCTGGGCCCGTTCGGCATCAACGTCAACGCCGTCGCCCCCGGCTTCATCGCCACCGAGATGACCGACGCCACGGCGGCGCGGCTCAAGATCGACGTCGAGGAGTTCCGCAAGCTCAACGCGGAGGCGAACCCGGTCAAGCGGGTCGGGTTCCCCGAGGACATCGCCGCCGCGGTCTGCTTCCTCGCGAGCGACGAGGCGTCGTACGTCACCGGGCAGACCCTGTACGTCGACGGTGGCGCCTCCCTCGCGCGGGGCTGACCGCGATTCGCCTCCTCCGAGCCGGTGGGCCACCCTGGAACGAAGGCCCGACACGCCCTTCGGCGTGCGCCACCTGCGCGGCTCTCGGGCGCAGACTGGTCCGAAGTCGACCAGATCAGTAGACAACCGCAAGCAACCGACGATCGGAGCTCCGACGTGCGTGACCCACGCCTGTTCGCCTCTCTCACCGCCACCCTGACCGTGCTCAGCCTCGGGCTCGCCGCCTGCGGCAGCGACGAGGGCGGGTCCGAGGGAGGAGAGAGCGAGGCGCTCGCCACGATCCCGGAGGAGGAGGCCGAGACCTGGCCCCTCACGGGCCTCGAGGTCGGCAAGGGCCACTCCGCGCTCGACCACCCGGTGCTGGTCGCGAAGATGGACAACACCGAGGCCAGCGCTCCCCAGCAGGGCCTCGGCGCGGCGGACCTGGTCGTCGAGGAGCTGGTCGAGGGCGGCGTGACCCGGCTCGCTGCGTTCTACTACTCCGCGCTGCCGTCCGGGCCGATCGGGCCGGTCCGGTCGATGCGCGCCAGCGACATCGGCATCGTCGCGCCGGCCGACGGCGTGATGGTGACCAGCGGCGCGGCCGGCGTCACGATCAACCGGATCAAGGACGCGGGGATCACCTACTACGCCGAGGGCGGCCCGGGCTTCTTCCGCGAGGCCGGCCGGAGCGCGCCGTACAACCTCTTCACCGACCTGGACAAGGTGGCCGAGGCGGCCTCCGACGGCGAGGAGGCGCGGCCCGAGGACTACCTGCCGTGGGGCTCCGCCGACGACCTGCCGGAGGGGCAGCCGGCGCGCACGCTGACCGCAGACTTCGGCGCGCACTCCACGAGCTGGGTGTTCCAAGGCGGGCAGTACGTCAACCAGAACAGCTTCGCCGCCGACGGCGACGAGTTCCAGGCCGACAACGTGCTCGTGATGAGGGTCGAGGTCGGCGACGCCGGCTACCTGGACCCGGCGGGCAACACCGTGCCCGAGACGATGTTCCAGAAGGGCGCGGGCGAGGCCCTGCTGTTCCACGACGGCCAGCTCGTCCGCGGCACCTGGAGCAAGGACGGCCCGGACGCCCCGATCCGCCTGTCCACCAAGGCGGGCGAGCTCACCGTGCCCGCCGGCCGCACCTGGATCGAGCTGGTCCCGGTGGACGCGGCCAACGGCTCGGTGACGTTCGGGAAGTAGCGGTCAGTCGGCGGGGCTCCCGAGCGCGCCCAGGGCGGTCGGGAGCTCGGCGCCGGTCTCGACCATCAGCTGCACCCCGGAGAGCAGGAAGGCGATCGCCGCCTCGACCCGGTCCGCGGCCGCCTCAGGGTCGTCGGACGTCGACACCGACTCGCCGGCCGAGGACATCGCGCCGAAGAAGATCCGCGCGAAGGTCTGCAGCATCTCCTCCTCGAGCTCCCAGTCGCCGGCCTCGAGCACGGAGCGGACGATGTCGAGCACGTTGGCGAAAGTCGACCGCTCCTCCTGCTCGCGGAACCGCTCGTAGCCCAGCACCGCCGGCCCCTCCTGGATCACGATCCTGCGGTAGCGCGGCTCCTGGACCACCGCGAGGAACGCACGGAGTCCGCCGAGCGCCTTGCTCCACGGGTCGCGCTGGCCCCGCAGCTCCTTCTGGATCCGCCGGGCGGCGTCGCCCTCGACCCGCTCGAAGACCGCCTCGAACAGCGCCTGCTTGCCCGAGAAGTGGTGGTAGAGAGCGCCCTTGGTGACCCGGGCGCCGGCGACGATCGCGTCCAGCGATGTGGCGGCGTAGCCGTGGTCGGTGAACAGCTCCTCGGCGACGTCGACGAGCGCCCGCTTGGTCGAGGCGGAGTAGGCGGCGCGGCGGCTGGCCCCGGGGACGTTGGGCACCTTCGGGACCTTCGGGACCAGCTTGGACACCGTTGTCTTCGCCACCGGCTCAGCATATGTCGTACGCCACACCCGCCCCGTGGGCGACATCACGCCCGACCGCGTTTGAGGTACCGCCGATCGGTTACATACTGGAAGTACGTACCTGCGGTATGTCGGATGCTCCGGGAATGGCCCGACGGCCGGCCGCCGCTGACCCAGACAAGGAGCTGACCATGACCTGGAAGGCCTTCCACAACCGCGGTGAGATCCTGCGCGCCGTGATCGCGACCGCCGACGTCCGACGGGACGGGATCCTGCCCCTCGACGTCCCCGGCGCGGGCGAGGCGTTCCACGACGAGCTCGACCTGCTGGGCGCGCTGATGCTCAAGTGGCACGCCCGGATGAGCGGCCACGTGGAGCGCGAGCTCGCCGTACAGCCGCTCGACCTCCGCGCAGCGGTGGCGACCGCCTGGGCCCGCGCCGCCGAGGAGCTGGCCGGCGTCCGCGCGATCCTCGACCACTACCGGGAGCAGCCGGTCGACGCCGAGATGGCGCGGGTGATCGACCGGGCCGCGGCGAAGGAGCACCAGTTCCTCGCCGTGATGGCCGGGCTGTCGGGCCTCGGCGAACCGGACGCCGCCGCCGTCGGCGCCGAGATCGAGCGGGCCGCGCGCCTCCAGCAGGGGGTGCTGACCCTCGACGCCCGCGCAGCGACCGACGACGGGCCGCGACGCGCCTCGCTCCTCGACCGACTGCGTGCCGTCGTGGCGGCCTGATCCCCCGAGGCGCCCGACACCCCGAGCCCGCCCCGACCGACGCCCCTCCCTCCTGCGTCGGCCGGGACCGGGCCGCTTCGTCCTCCGAGGGCGTGCGCCATCATGGACGGGTGCACGCATCGGTGGGCGAGCTGGAGGCCGGCATGCTCCTGCTGGCGAGCCCTGCGCTCCTGGACCCGAACTTCGTCGACTCGGTCGTGCTGCTCCTCGACGTCAATCCCGACGGCGCGCTCGGCGTGATCCTCAACCGCCCCAGCGCGCTGCCGGTCAGCGAGGTGCTGGGGGAGTGGGGAGACGTCGTCGAGGAGCCCGAGGTGCTCTTCCAAGGGGGCCCGGTCTCCACCGACGGTGCCCTCGCGGTCGCGCTCGCCGTGCCCGGTGCCGCGAGCCCCGGCTTCCAGCCGGTCAAGGACCGGCTCGGCCTGCTCGACCTCGACACCCCGACCGAGCTGGTCGTCGGCAGCGTCGACCGGCTGCGGATCTTCGCCGGGTACTCCGGCTGGGGCACCGGGCAGCTCCAGGCCGAGATCGAGGAGGGCAGCTGGTACGCCGTCCCCGGCGTCGCCGACGACGTCTTCCTGCCCGACACCAGCGACCTGTGGCGCCGCGTGATGCGCCGCCAGCCGGGTGATCTGGCGATGCACGCCACCCGTCCTGCGGATCCGGAGCTGAACTGACGGCTTGCGGCGGACGGGGGACGCAGGCGCCGTACGATGTGACCCGTGACCACCATCGGCTTCTCGACCGACACCGACGTTGACCAGCAACGTCGTACCGTCCCGACCGACGAAGGCGACCACGAGCGCTTCTCCCACTACGTGGAGAAGGACAAGCTGACCGAGGCGATGGTCATGGGCACGCCGGTGCGGGCGCTCTGCGGCAAGATCTGGGTGCCGAGCCGGGCGCCGGAGAAGTTCCCGGTCTGCCCGGAGTGCAAGGACATCTGGGAGAACCTGAAGGACGACGCCGGGGACTCCGAGGAGTGACGGGCGGCGACGAGACAGCGCCGCCCACCGCATCCCTCCCGGGTCTCGGCCCGGCGTGGCCCGAGCGTGCCGCCTGGGGGACCGCGGGTTCGCTGCGCGCCTGGCAGACGGCTGCGCTGAACGACTACCTCGAGCGCCAACCGCGCGACTACCTCGCGGTCGCGACGCCTGGAGCCGGGAAGACGACGTTCGCGCTGACCGTGGCGGCCGAGCTGCTCGGTCGGCGGGTCGTCGACCGGGTGGTCGTCGTCGCCCCGACCGAGCACCTGAAGCTGCAGTGGGCCGAGGCGGCCGCGCGGGCCGGACTGCCGATCGACCCGAGCTACTCCGCCGGCAAGGGCAGGATCTCAAGCGACTACGTCGGCGTCGCCGTCACCTACGCCGGCGTCGGGGTCAACCCGCTGGCGATGCGGATCCGCACCGAGCGGTTCCGGACCCTGGTGATCCTCGACGAGATCCACCACGCCGGCGACGCGCTGAGCTGGGGCGAGGGGGTCCGGGAGGCGTTCGAGCCCGCCGTACGACGCCTTGCGCTCACCGGCACCCCCTTCCGGTCCGACGTGAACCCGATCCCGTTCGTCGCGTACGCCCCCGGTCCCGACGGCGTCCCGCGGTCCGTGGCCG
>Ga0196958_10000258_pt1 | contig 17297 bp, 14 predicted proteins | sample S1v_10metaG_FD_148654 | JGI IMG/M metagenome (GOLD analysis project Ga0196958, IMG submission 148654) | Soil microbial communities from Anza Borrego desert, Southern California, United States - S1+v_10 | ecosystem: Environmental > Terrestrial > Soil > Desert | place: USA: California | collected...
GGCGCGCGCGGGCGGCACGCTCGTGGCCGTGGGAACGGCGGAGGAGCCCGCAGGCAGCCCGGTGGCGTGGGTTTCCACCGATGACGGCGCGACGGTGGCGGAGGTCCCGCTGCCGCGCGACCCGGCGAGCACCCACGCGACCGACCTGCCGTGGTCGGTCGCGGCGGCGGGTTCGACCGTCGTCGCCGTCACCTTCGGGTCGCCGCTGAGCATCTGGTCCTCGACCGACGCCGGGCGCACCTGGACCGTCGAGCACCTCGACGACCTGCCGAAGTCCACCAACGTCGAGGGTGTGCTGCCGGTGGGTGACCGCTGGCTGCTCTTCGGCTCCGCCGAGGCCGAGCGCGGTCCGAACAGCCCCGTGCTCATCTCCGGGACGCCGGGCGACTGGCGCCTCGACGACACCGCCGCCCTCGGTGAGGGCGGGATCGTCGCCGCCACCGTCGACGCCCGCGGCCTGCCCGTTCTGCTCGGCAGGACCCACCTGCCGCGCGTGCCGGAGCAGAACCAGACCTACTGCTCCACCGTCTGGACCCGGACCACCACCAGCTGGGCCCGCGGTTCCCTCGGCTGCGCCCAGCAACCCGCCACCGCGATCACCACCCTGCGCGACGGCAGGGTGGTGATCACGGGCAACCGGGACCTGTGGATTCGGCCCGCTCCGGCTTGACGGTCAGCGGGGCGCCGGGATCAGGCGTTGGGGCAGGACGCGGTGTACTCGGCCAGGTCGGGGCCGGTCGGGGCCGGGCACAGGAACCGGTCGTAGCGGGTGTCCTCGTCGACGAACCGCTTGAGCCAGGCGGTGGCGTACTTGCCGATCGTGGCGTTCTCCCGGACGAAGGTGCCGTGGTCGGCGCCCTGGACGTTGATCAGGGCGCGCTCGCGGGCACCGGTCATGCTCCGGTAGAACGGGCGGGCGTGGGCCGCGACGGTGGTGACCGTGTCCGCGCTGCCCGCGATGAGCATGGTGGGTGTCCGCACCTCCGGCCAGGTCTTGTCCTGGTTGTACGGTGCCAGCGGGACGGCGGCCTTGATGGTGGTCCGCTGGGAGACCGCGTACAGCGCGCCGCCGCCACCCATCGAGTGCCCCATGACGGCAAGTCGCTTCGGGTCCAGTCGCTGTCGGACCGCGGCCGGGGACGACGTGGTCAGGTAGTCCAGTGCGGACAGCAGTTCCCGGCCGCGGGTGGTCGGCTGGTCGTAGATGCTGTTGGTGGCGATCGTGATCACGACGAAGCCGCGGGAGGCCAGGCGTGGGCCGAGCCAGGCGACGGCGCTCTGCGGTGAGGTGTAGCCGGGCACGATGGCCACGCCGCCGTAGGTGCCGTGGGTGGTGTCGTCGGGGTAGTAGATGGTGGCCGCGCCGAACCCGCGGGTCTGGGAGTCCGCGATGGTCACCTGGCTGAAGGCCAGGTCACCGACCGGCTGGCGCAGGTTCGCGTCCGTGGGGTCGACACCGTGGACGGGCACGGCGGCGGGGGCGACGGGTGCCGCCTCCGCCCCGGTGGCGATGGTCAGGGCACCCGCGCCCAGCGCGACGGCGGAGGCGAGGGTGAGCAGGGATTTGCGCATGGTGAAGGACATCGGTGTTCCTCTACGTCGAGTGGCACCTGCGGGGGAAACACACGCGACCAGGGGGACACGTGTGTCCGGCGTGGACACCGGCACCCACCGGGGGTGACCGGACGTTCTCCTCGTTGTTGTCCGCCGTGTGCCGACTGTACGCAGACCGACTTCCCTGAATCAACACCCTGTTCGACATTGTCGACCCTATAGGTATCGTGTACGGCAATGTCGAACTTTGTATTGAGCCCTGCCGCCCCCGTCCGAGTGCTGGTCGTGGACGGTGACCGCACCGCGGCAGGCGCCCACCGCGGCCAGGTCGAGGGCCTGCCCGGCTTCACCGTCGTGACCACCACCCACACCGCCTCCGCCGCCCGGCGCGCGCTCGTGCACCGGCGGGTGGACCTGGTCCTGCTCGACCTGCGCCTGCCGGACGGGTCGGGTGTGCACCTGCTCCGGTGGCTGCGCGCGACCGGCCTGGACGTCGACGTGATCGCGGTGGCCGACACCCCCGACCCCGCCGGGCTGCGCGCCTGCGTCTCCCTCGGTGTACTGCACTACCTGCTCAAACCGCTCACCGAGCAGCACCTGCGCCACCGCCTGGTCCGGTACGCGCAGTACCGCGCGGCGGCGGGCGGGTTCGACGGCCAGGAGGACGTGGACCGGGCGATGGCGGTGCCGCGCACCCCGCCCGCTCCCCCGGGTGGCATCAGCGGCAGCACCCTCGACACCGTGCGCGGGTCGCTGCGGGCGGCGGGCGGAGCAGGCCTGACCGCGGTCGACCTCGCCGCGCGGGTGGGGCTGTCCCGCGTCACCGCCCGCCGCTACCTGGAGCACATGGTCCTGGCGGGCAGCGCCGACCGCGTCCCGTACTACGGGACCGTCGGCAGACCCCGGATGCGCTACCGGTGGTTGGGCGCCTGAGCGGAACCCGGGTCGGGATCAGTCGCCGCGCTGGTAGACGTCGGGTACGCCGTCGTGGTCGGCGTCGACGGATTCCTCTTCGCAGATCCGGCGGTGCGCCCGCACCCGCAGTCGCAGCAGCACCGTGGCGAAGACCGCGGCCACCACCGACCCGGTCAGCACGGCGATCTTGGCGACGTCGTCTCGCGGGGTGCCCAGCCCGAAGGCGAGTTCGCCGATGAGCAGGGACACGGTGAACCCGATGCCGCCGAGCACCGCGACCGCGACCACGTCGAGCCACCGCAGGTCGCTGTCGAGTTCGGCGCGGGTGAAGCGCACCGCCGCGTAGGTGGCCAGGGTGATGCCCACCGCCTTGCCCCCGACCAGCCCCAGGATGACGCCGAGGGCGACCGGGTCGGTCACGGCCGAGACCAGCCCGCTCACCCCGCCGACGGTGACCCCGGCGGCGAAGAACGCGAACACCGGCACCGCCAGGCCCGCCGACAGGGGGCGCAGGCGGTGCTCGAAGTGCTCGGCCAGCCCGGGGCCCGGCCCGGCCCGGCGGCGGATGACCGGCACCGCGAACCCGAGCAGCACCCCGGACACCGTGGCGTGCACCCCGGAGGCGTGCACCAGGGCCCAGGTCGCGGCGGCCAGCGGCAGCAGCAGCCACCAGGAGCGGATGCGCCGCTGCACCGCCGCGGTGAACGCCGCGAGCGGGACCAGGGCGAGCAGCAGCGGCCCGACCGACAGGTCGTCGGTGTAGAACACGGCGATGATGACGATCGCGATCAGGTCGTCGACGACGGCGAGGGTGAGCAGGAAGGTGCGCAGCGCCGAGGGCAGGCTGTGCCCGATGACCGCGAGCACGGCCAGCGCGAACGCGATGTCGGTGGCGGTCGGGATCGCCCAGCCGCCGAGCGCCCCGGGGTTCCCGAGGTTGACCGCGGCGTAGACGGCGGCGGGGACGATGACGCCGCCGACCGCGGCGGCCACCGGCACGATCGCCCGGCGCGGGTCGCGCAGGTCACCGGAGACGAACTCGCGCTTGAGCTCCAGCCCGGCGACGAAGAAGAAGACCGCCAGCAGCCCGTCGGCCGCCCACGTCCCCAGGGACAGGTCCAGGTGCCAGGCCGCGGGCCCCACCCGCAGCTCGCGCAGGGCGGTGTAGGAGTCGGCCCACGCGGAGTTCGCCCAGACCAGGGCGACGAGCGCACCGATGAGCAGCAGCACCCCGCCGACGGTCTCCTTGCGGAGGATGTCGGCGGCGCGGCTGGCTTCCGGCCAGGACCGCCGGTCGAGCGCGCGGGCCGTGGCGCCGGGCGCGGGCGGGCGCTGCGGCGCGGGGTCGGGCATGGGGTTCTCGTCGGCCACGGGCGCCTCCAGGGGTGCGGTCATCCAGGCGCCGACCAGGCTTCCCGGCACACCACAGGCAAGGGCCTGATGCACTGACCGTAGTCGATACCGCGTTGTGCCGCAGCACGCTGTGACGCGCCCCCGTGCGCAGCTCGATGCGCGCGCTGCCGGTGGTGGTCGTGCCCGCGACAGGTTCCGGTGGGCACGCACCCGGTCCACGCGGACCACCGTTCGCGGAGGTCCGGGTGCGACACCGGGGCTCTGCGCCCGCTCGCACGGAGGTGGACCTCAGTGCTCCCCCGGTGCGCCGGGCACCGACCGCCACCACCGCTGCCCGGCTGCCGCCTGCCCCGCTCGTGGTCGGTCGGTCCAGGCCAGGGCGAGAGCGCTGCCGACGAGGCCGCTGAGGGTGCCGATCAGGAATCCGCCCAGGTTGCTGGTCACCAGCGCGACGAGCGAGAGCAGGGCCGCCGTGGTGCCCGCGGCGATCCGGTACTGCGGTCGCACCCACAGCGACAGGCCGCAGACAGCCATGAGGGCGCCGATCAGCAGCGCCGAGACACCGCCGAGGGTCCTGATGGAGATCACGGCGTCGCCCAGGCGGAAGGTGGCGTACGGCGGTACCGCGATGGCCACCGCGGACAGGAGCAGGAACACTCCCGCGCGGAAGGGGCGTTCCCGCCGCCAGCGGGCGAACCTCCTGCGCTGCCCGCCCGCCGCCACGGCCCAGCGGCGGGCCGCCGGGCGCAGGCCCGCCAGGGTCGGGGTCCACGCGCCGGTCAGAAGCATCCCTGGTCACCCTTGCGCAGCGAGAGGTCGATGTTCTTCAGCCGGATCGTCTGCGCGCTGGTGCTCCAGGACGTCTGGCGCAGTCCCACGATCGTGGCCCGGTCGGCCTGGAGGCCGAAGCTGCCTGCGGCGCCCTTGACCGGCCCCTTGTCCAGGCGGGCCGCGTCGACGCCGAGTTGGGGGTTGACCAGGGTGAGGTCGCCGCTGAGCCCGGCGACGCCGATGACCAGGTCGGTGGCGGCCATCCCGCCCGGGCCCGCGGAGACCATGACCAGCGTGATGTCCCCGACGACGGGGACCGAGCGCAGGAGCACCGACTGGCAGAAGTTGTCCAGCACCGCGCTGCGGAACCCGCTCACCGCGACCGGGTGCGCGGCGCCCGCCCCCTGGTCCACCCCGACGAGCTGGACGAACCCGTCGCCGACGAGCTTGTCCGCGCTCACCTTGAAGCTGACGCCGGACACCGCGAAGGACGCCGCGATCGCGCCCTGGGCCATCCCGAGCACCAGCACCGCCGCCCCGACCAGCCCTGAACCGAGGGTCACCGCGAAGCGCCCCCAGCGAGTGCGCCCGCCTGTGTCGAACTGTGCCATCACACCGCACCTCTCGTATCGGTCTGCCTGGGTCGTTCCGGGTTCCCGCCGGGGAGAACGGGAGCTTGCCGCGGGGGCGGGGCGATCACCGCCCGGCCTTGCGCACCGCGTCGACCACCGCCTCGAACTCCACTTCCAGGCAGCGGACGAGCATGTCGGCCTCGGCGACGGAAGCCGGGTCGAGGTTGACCCCGATGCAGCAGTTCCCGTCGAACGAAATCATCGTCACCGAGATCGCGCCCCCGGGCAACGGACCGAACGGGTACAGCCGGTGGACCCGCGCACCGGCGAGGTACACCGGTTCGGCGAACGTGTTCATGCTGCTGAGCTGCACGTCGTGGGCGCTCGCCACGCGGCGGAACAGCGGGATGACGGCCGGGGAGGGGAGCGGGACGAGCAGGTCGGCCAGGTGCACCGGGGCCGCCGCCGCCTCCTCGGCGCGGGCGGCGGCGATCAGGTCGCTCACCATGCGCATCCGCAGGGCGTTGTCGGTCTCCCCCACCGGGGCGGGGAACCGGCCGACGGTGAAGCTGTTCCCGCTGGAGCGGGCCCCGTTCCCCAGGGCGATGGGGATCGCTACGGGGAGCGTGTCGACGGCGACGCCGTGCCCCTCGTGGTAGCGCCGTATCCCGCCGAGCACCGTGGCCACGAACACGTCGTTGACCGTGACCCCGTGGCGCGAAGCGGTCTCCCGCACCACTCCCAGCGGGACCGAGAGCACGTCGAACCGCCGGGCGGTGCTCCGCCGGGCCAGCAGCGGGGAGGTCTCGCCCAGGCCGGGGAGCAGGACGCGGAACGTGGACTCGACCAGCCGCTGCGCCTGAAGGAGGGTGCCGAAGGGTTGCCGCAGCACGCGGCCGACCAGCCTGCGCCCCTCGTCCAGCACGTCCGCCGAGCGCCCCAGCAGGCCGCGCCGCTCGCGGTCCTCGCCGTCCAGCGGCTCGATCACCCGCAGCCGCGCCTGCGCCGGTCGCTCGTCGGGTGCGCGCCCGTAGGCCAGGGACATCATCCGCTGCACCGCCGCGCCGTCCATGCTGCTGTGGTGCAGCTTGAGGAGGAACCCGGCCCGATCGCCGTCGAGGCCCTCGACGAGCACCGCCTCCCACAGCGGGCGGGAGGGGTCGAACGGGGTGCGCTCCATGAGCTGGGCCAGGTCCAGCAGCTGCCTGAGGTCGCCGGGGGCGGGCAGCCGGACCCGGTGCAGGTGGTGGTCGAACTCGAAGTGCGGGTCGGGTGCCCAGCGCGGGATGCCGATCCCACCCGCGGGCTCGACCACCCGTTCCCGCAGCCGGGGGACCTGGACGGTCAGCCTGGTCCACTCCTCGACCAGGCGGGACCAGTCGGGCGCCGAGTCGAGCACGTGCACCAGCACGATGGGCGAGCGCAGCAGGGGCTCGCGCCCCGTGCGCCACATGACCGCCTCCATGCCGGTCATCTCCGAGTCAGCGCCCGGGGGGGCCTCGTCGACGAACACCCTGCTGTCGACCACTTTCCTGCTGTCGAGGACTTTCCTGCTGTGGTGGCTGTGCACGTCCGCTCCTTCGGCCAGTGGGGTGTGAACGCGGCGGGCCCGGCATCGACCGGGCTCCCGACGTCGTCCGTGTCGCTCGCCCGGTGGGGGCTCGGGCAGCGGGGTCATCGTTCGCGGACCGGCGGCGGTCGCCGCGACACCGCGCCGACGCGGTCCAGGATCAGCTCGGCGACGGCGTGCGGGTTCTCCCACAGGGCCAGGTGACCGCTCCTCGGGATGACGCTGTGCGTCATGACCCCGACCCGGCCGACCAGCGGCTTCGCGTAGACCGCCGCGGGCGCCATCCGGTCTTCCAGCGCCCAGGCGGCGTGGACGTCGTGGGCGCGGCCGTCGACCGGGCGCACGCCCGCCGACCCGACCAGCCCCCGCATGGCGGGCCAGTACGCGTCGGCGCGGACGAACCCGCGCAGCACCTCCAGCGCGTCGTCCGCGGACAGGGTGTCCACCCGTTCCACCACCGAGCGGAACACGGTCTGGCGCACGGGCGCCCACCGCATCAGGAACGGTGCGTACGGGATCGTCAGGTGGGCGGCGAGGAAGATCGTGTTGAGCTGCGCGATCAGCCGCGCCCGGTGCCGAGCGTGCTGCCACGCCACCGATGGGCACAGGACGGTCGTGGACAGCGCCCGGCCGCGGCGGGTGAGTTCCAGCGCCACCCACGACCCCAGGGAGTGGCCCACGACGTGCGCCTGCCGGAACCCGGCCAGGTCCATCCAGGCCTCCACCTCGTCGGCCATGACCTCCGGCATCGGCGATCGCACCGGGCCGTGCCACCGGGCTCCCCAGTGCCCCGCCGTCGTCGGCGCCAGGACGTCGCAGTGCTCCTCGATCAACCGCAGGACGGGGCGCCAGATCGGCCACGTCCCGCCGAGGCCGTGGATCAGCACCACGGGGTGCCCATGGCCCGAGCGGTGGTGCGCGGGCGGGGGTGGCGTCGAATCCTTGCTCATACCCGGTCGGGTCCCTTCGCTCTCGGTCGCGTCCGGCGCCGCCCGGGTGTCCGGGGGCTCCCCGAACGCGCGGATCACCGGTCGAGGTCGTGCTTCGACGCTAGGGAACGGTTCCGACGGCGGACCGACGAAATCCGGACGCGCCCGCTGACACCCCACCGACAGGCACGTTCGGTGACAGGCATCCGTTCACCTGAGGGAACGGGGGAATATGCGAGCGGAACCGCTGACTGTCGGTGATGGAACACCCGCGCGGTTGGGAACTTGTTTCACGTCCAATTGCCGCCAACCACCGCTGCGGTGCTGGCTCACCGCCGCACCGGCCCGCGTCAGGATGAGGTCGGGTGGGGCTGGCGGAGGAGGGTGTGCATGCAGGTCCGGTGTCTCGGCCCGATGGTGATCGAAACCGGGCGGCGGGAGGTCGTCGTGCGGTCGTCCCTGCGGGCCAGGGTGCTCGTGGTGCTGGTGGTCAACGCGGGCGACCTCGTCTCCCGGGAGTGCCTGGTCGACGAGGTGTGGCCGAGCGACCCCCCGGCGGGGGCGGTGGGCTCGTTGCACGCGCACGTCAGCAGGCTGCGCAGGGACCTGGCCCGCTGGGGCGTCGGTGATCGCATCGACATCGCGGCCGAGCAGGGCGGCTACCGGCTCCGGATGACCGGCATCGGTCTCGACGTCGAGGACTACGAGGGGTTGGCCGCGACCGCCCACCGGCGGCGGCGCACCGCCGCGGGCGAGGTGCCGGAACTGGCCAGGGCCGCCCTGCGGCTGTGGCGCGGCGAACCCTTCGAGGGGCTGGAACTGGGGCTGCGCGGCCACCTGGCCCGCGCCCGGCTCCAGGAGTCGCGGATGGCGTTGTTCGAGGCACTGGTCGACACGGCGCTGACCAGCGGCAGGCACCAGGACGTCGTCGCCGAGCTGCGCGAGCTGACCATGGTCTTCCCGTTCCGGGAGAAGTTCCACGAGCAGCTCATGGTCGCCCTCTACCGCTGCGGGCGGCAGGTCGAAGCGGTGCAGGCGTTCCACGGCCACCGCGAGCGCATCTCGCGGGAACTGGGCCTGGAACCCTCCCCCGCGCTGTGCAGGCGGATGACCGAGATCCTGCGCCACGACCCGGCGCTGTGGCAGGCGGGCTGACCCCGGACGGGAACGCGGCCGGGCACCGGAAAAGTGCCCGGCGGTCCCGTGGGCGCATTAATCCGCGCCCGCACATCAACGCGGGGGTTGTGAGGTGAGTTACAGATTTCCAATCGGAAGCCCGCACTTGTCATCCCCTCATACTTCACCGGGTGCGTTTTACGCGGTTCGAGCACGAGGCGGGGTGAACACTAAGTCGAGGATGACACCCGTTAGGGCGCTAGCCTGCACCATCGGATCAGCGGATGATGATTTTCCGACCGAACTCGCCCACTCGCCGTAGAGGGATGGCCCATTCCCATGCGCGTTGTGCCGAACGGCAGGAAGATCGAGCAGCGTCGCCGGTCGAAAGGACTGTCCAGGAGAACGCTGGCCGGCTTGATCGGGCGGAGCCAGGAATGGCTCAGGCAGATCGAAAAGGGAATGCGCCCGTTGGACAGCCTGGAGGTGCTGGGTCGCATCGCCGAGGCGCTGCGGGTGGAGAGCTGGTCGGAACTGGTCGACCTGCCGACCGGCCTCGACCTCGACGCCCGACCGGCCGGGCGCCAGGACTTCGTCCACCTGCTCTGGAGGTCGCTCCTCGGCGTGCGGGAGGGAGGACCGCAGGTCCCGGGGCCACCCAGGGTGCCCGTGCCGGTGCTCGACCGCCGGGTCGCCGGTGTCTGGTCGCGGTGGCACACGCCGGGCCGGAACCTGGGGGCGATCGCGCACGACGTCGCCTCGCTGCTGAACGGGACGCGCGAGGCCATGACGTGGTGCGCCGGGAAGCAGCCGCGCGAGCTGCCCGGCGCCCGGCGGGTCCACGTGCAGGCCCTGCAACTGGCGCGCGCGGTGCTCAGCCACGCCAACGAGCACTGGCTCGCCCACGTCGCGGCGGCGCAGTGCCTGGCACTCACCCTGCCTGCCGAGGACGCCGTCCTGACCGGCGTTGCCGAGCACGGCGCGGCCCGCTCCCTGCTCGGTCTCGGCTTCGCCGCCGACGCCGAGCGCTTGGCGCTCGCCTCGCTGGAAGCGCTCGCCCACGCCCCGGTGCCCGCCCGGCAGCGCTACGCCGCCGAAGGCGCCCTGCACCTGGCGGCGGCCGAAGCCGCGGCCCAGGCCAACGACGTGACCACCTGCCAGGAGATGCTGCGGCGGGCGGAGAAGATGACCGAGCGGCAGGTCCTGACGGGCCACCCGGTGTTCGGCCCGGTCTCCGCGCAGATCGGCGAGGTGCGCTCGATGATCCGCCTCGGCCACGTCGACCTCGCCGTCGACCTCGCCGAGAAGATCAGGGTGGACAACCAGCACCCGGCCGACGAACAGGCCGACCTCTACCTGGCGGTGGCCCACGCGCGGGCCTGCCGCCAGGACCACGTGCCCGCGCTGCTGGAGCTGCTGAAACTGGAGCGCACAGCGGAAGACGTGCTCCGCTACGCCCCGCTCGCCGGGGAGACGATCCGGCAACTGCTCGAAACCGCCCCGCACAGCCTGCGCGAGGAACTGCGCCGCCTCGACAACCTCGCCTGCGACGGCAGCTGAACAGCCGGTGACGTCGTGACGAAGGACTTTCCGCTCCGCAATGGTGAACGTCGGAGCCGCTGTCCGAACTCCATTCGGTGGAACCCCGCGCGAACCGGAGTTCCGCACACCGCCGGGCGCACCACCGGGGTCAGGCGGAAGCCCTGGGTGCTTCCGCGATCCCGTCCTCCTCGACGACCTCCCGGAGGTCGTGCTCGAACAGGTCGACGAACTGCTTGGCGATCCGCCTGTCGTCGATTTCCCGCACCACGTCGATCGCGAGCCTGCCCGCGTCTGACGCCGCCTTCAGCTTGTCGTGCGGTTTCGCGACACGAACCTTGGCCAAGGCGGTGCGCAGGGGCATGACGTCGGCTTCGGACATCGCGAGTTCCTTTCCAGTGCCGTGGGAAAAGCCAGCCGGCGGCAGGAGATCTTTTCCTTCCGCTGGTTCCGTGGCAGTGGGATACCCCGGTCCGCGCACACCCAATCCCAGGCAGACAAGGACATGTTTTCATTTTCCGATACCACGATCGGGGGGTTTCATCGACGATTGGGCGGCACCGCGAACTTGCCCAAGATCGATTTCGTCCCGGTTCCGGAGTTCTTTTCACATGACGTACACCCGCGACATCAACCTCCAGCGGGTCGACGCAGTGGCCGACGAGCAGTGCGGGAAATCCGCCAGGTCGAAGTCGTCGACCATGGTGATCGCGCTCGACCCGCGCAGCACCCCGGATGGTGGACCATGAGCGGGGCTCGGCGATTTTGTCCAGCGTGGACACTCATCGAATGGCCGCGATGGCGGCCTCCAGGTTCGGTTGGGGGCCGATGTGGCGCGGGTCGGCGGGCGGTTGTGCGGCGCCGGTGGACTTGAGGAGTTGACGGACCCGCACCGGCGTCAGCGGGGGTCCGGACTCCTGGGCGATGCTCTGCACCGCACCCACCGCGCCGACGACGATGGGGCAGGCGCCCGAGGTGCCGTTCATGTTGCTCCAGTACACCCGGTTCGGGTCGGTCTCGGCCGGGGTCAGGTCCTGGAGCGGGTCGAGACCGCCGCCGAGGGTGGCGACGCACCTGCCGTACGCCTGGAGGTCCACGCGCGACCCGTGGGTCGAGAAGGGCATCGAGGTGCGCTCGGCGGGCCTGCCGGGCACGCACTCAGCGGTGCCGGGGATGTCGGGCGGCTCTCCGGCCCCGACGACGATGGCACCGGAGTCCGGGCGGTCCATGACGGTGCGGGCCAGCGGGTCGTCGGGGTCGTCGAGGTCGTTGCCGCCGTTGCCCGCGGCCTCCACGACGGTGATGCCCGCCGCGGTGGCCAGGACGACCTCGTCGTAGACCGCCGGGTCGACCTCCCACGGGTACCAGTCGCCGGTCTCGCGGTCGTAGGACGAGATCTCGACGAGGATCACGTCGCCGGGCTCGGAGTGCTGCCTGGCGAGGGTCATCGAGCCGGGTTCGGCGCCGCTGGCGAGCTGCAACCGCGCCCGCGGCAGGATTCCGGCGACGCCGAGGCCGTTGTCCGCCTGGGCCGCCACGATCCCGATGACCGCGGTGCCGTGCACGCCCGCGGGCGTGCACGGCGAGGAGACCATCGTCTGCAAGCGCACCGGCGCGGGGCGGTCGGCCAGGTCCTCGTGGCAGGTGTTCCACAGGTTGCGCAGGCTCGCCGCGCGCTTCTGCACCGGGCTGCCGGTGGTGCTCCCGTCGCCGAGTTGACCGCTGCTGTTGGTCCCCCAGCCCCACAGCGCGCCGTCGGCGCCGACACCCAGGCTGAACGCCGTGCCCGCGCCCACCAGCGACCGGGAAGCCGTGTCGCCGGGCGGGAACCGCACCTGGGACGGGGAGGACGCGTCCGCCGTGCCGCCGGTGCCGAGCTGGCCGCTGCCGTTCGCGCCCCACGCCCACAGAGCGCCGTCCTCGTCGACGGCGACGGTGTGCTGGTCGCCCGCGGCCACGACCGTGGCCGAGTCGAGGTTGTCGACCCGGACCGGGGTGAGGCGCGTGGTGGTGGTCCCGTCACCGACCTGGCCGTGGGAGTTGTCGCCCCAGGCCACCAGCGTTCCGTCGAGCGATCGCGCGACGCTGTGCCTGCCGCCCGCGCCGACTTGGGCGACGGCGCCCAGGTCCGGCACCGCGACCGGTGCGGCGCTGCCGGTGGTGGAGCCGTCGCCGAGTTGGCCGCTGTCGTTGGCACCCCAGGTGCGCACGGTGCCGTTGTCCAGCAGCGCCACCGAGTGGTCGCGGCCCGCGGCGATCCCGCCCGGCCGGGTCGAGACGCCGGAGAGACCGCCGACCGCGATCGGGGTCGTGCTGAACGGCACCCCGGCGGGCGGTGCGCCGAGCTGACCGTGGGAGTTGTCGCCCCAGGCGCGGACCGTGCCGTCGGAGCGGACGGCGAGCACGTGGGCGTCGTTCGCGCTGATGCTCGTGACGCCTGCGAGCCCGGGGACCAGCACGGGCGCACGCCTGGCCGTCGTGTCGCCGAGGCCGAGCTGGCCGAGGTCGTTGGCCCCCCAGGTCCACACCCTGCCGTCGGTCGTGAGCGCGACGGAGAAGTCGGTGCCCGCCGCCACCGACTCGACGCCCGCGAGCCCCGGGACCTGCGTGAACACCGAGCTGCCCGCCGTCGTGCCGGTGCCGAGCTGGCCGCTCCCGTTCGCTCCCCAGGCACGGACCGTGCGGTCGGCCGAGGGCACGTCGGCGTCGCTGATCACCGCCAGCGAGTGGGTCCGCCCGGCCGCGATCGCGCCGGGGCGGACGGCGACCCGGTCCGCGTGCCCGGCCTCGATGTCGGTCACCGTGACGTTCTCGCCCTCACCCCCGGGCAGCGCGTTGGCCGCGTCCGCGCCGATCCCGGTGCCCGCGGTCGCGCCGACGGTGTTGCGGTAGACCTGGTTCGGGCGGAACGGGTCGGCCGCGGGTGACCGCGGCGGCAGCGGGGCGTAGGCGATCTCGACCGCGGGCAGGGCGTTGAGGTCGGCCACCAGCGCCCCGGCGCCGCTGGGCGCGGTGACGGTGAACCACGAGTTGAGGTCGGGCAGCTCGCGGTCGGCGCGCTGCTCCAGCCGGAGGCGTTCCCCGGTGACGACGTCTTCCGGGAGCGGCGTCATCGGGCGCATCGACGCGCCGGGGTGCCTGCTCAGCACGGTCCGCACGGCCGAGGCGTCCCGCGCGTCCTCGGCCACCGGCCGCCGGTCCCGGATGCGCACGGCGCGGTCGGCGCGGAACTTGACGGCGACCTCGGTGGCGGAGGGATCGACGAGGACCGCCGCACGGGTCGCTTTCGCCCGGCTGTGGTCGTAGGCGGGTGCCCTGTCCGCGGTGGACACGCCCGCGGCCCACGCGGGCAGCAGCACGAACGCCAGCACGACGAGCGCCACCACCGGCAGCCGTTTTCGTTGCTGTGCCAGACATTCGACGGTTGCGGACATCTCACTCCCCCGGTTGACCTGAAAACCAGGATGCCCCAGACCACCGACAGAACCGCCTGCTTTCCCGGGCGATGGCCGCTGACCGAAGAGGATTCACTCGTTCGAGTGGCGCGCACCTCTGCGGCAGCGCGTCTGCGGTCTACCCGCCGGACCCCTCCGCAGGCGTGTCCACTCGGGAGGAGTGGAGCAGTGCCCGCAGTTCGCGCGCGTTGCCCTCGCGGCCCTGCTCCTCGTACATGCCCAGTGCGCTCTGCCAGGCCGCACGCGCTCGATCGTGCTGACCGAGTGCCGCGTGGGCGTGGCCGAGCCGGTCGAGGGTGTCCGCTTCCTCTGCCGCGGAGCCGATTTCGCGCAGGAGGGCGAGCACGGTCAGGTAGTGGTCGATCGAGTCGGCGTGCCTGCCGCTGTGGTGGGCGATGTAGCCGAGGCTGTCCAGGGTGGTCGCCTGCCCCTCGGTGTTGTCGTGGCGCAGGAAGAGGTCGTGGGCCTCCCGGCAGTGCTCGCGGCCCGCGGCGAGGTCGCCGGATATCGCGGCGTACCAGCCGACCGCGTTGAGCGCCCCCGCCTCCCACAGCGGGTCGCCGAGGGTGCGGCAGATGCGCAGCGCGTGCTCGGCGTGGTCGCGGGCCTGGTGGCTGTTCCCCCTGGACATCGCGGCGGAGGCGAGGGTCCGGTGGGTGTGGGCCTGGTTGAGGTCGTCGTCGTGGTGCTCGGCCAGCGCCAGCGCGGCCCGCAGGCAGCGGCCCGCCTCGTCGTGCTGCCCGAGGTCGGCGTGCGCGCGGCCGAGCAGCCGGTGGGCGCGCACGTGCGCGGTCGGGTCGGACAGGTGGGCCACGGCGTCCACCGCGGCCGTCCACACGGCGAGCCGGTCGCGGAGGTGGCCGCGCCTGCGCAGGTAGGTCTCCAGCGCGCCCGCCAGGCCCCAGGTGACCCGGTGGAGCTGCCGGTCCGCCGCCGCCCGCTGGGTGGCGAGCAGGTTCTCGCGCTCGGCACTGAACCAGCGCGTGGCCGCGGCGTCGTCCTCGGCGGTGAGCGGGGCGCAGCCCGCCACCGGTGGAGCCAGGTCCAGCGAGGGCCGGTCGGGGTTGAAGACGGCGTCGGCGTTGTGGGCCGTGTGCAGGTAGAAGTCGGTCAACCGGTCCAGCGCGGCGGTGACGACGTCGCCGGTCAGGTCCTGGGCGGTCTCGCCCGCGTGCAGCCGGATCAGGTCGTGCATCCGGTGGCGCCCGGTGTCCGAGCCGGTGAGCAGCGACGCCTGTTCCAGGGCGCGCAGCACCGCCGCCGCGGCGGTCTCGGGCAGGCCGAGCAGGCTCGCGGCGGCGGGCAGGCCGATGTCGCGGCCGGGCGCGGTGCCCAGCAGCGCGTAGGCGGTGGCCTGCTCGGGGGTGAGCACCGTGAGCGACAGCGAGAGCACCGCCCGGAGGTTGGCGGCCGGGTCGGTGTCGGCGAGCGCGTCGAGCCCGAGGTCGCCCAGCGCGGCGGCCAAGTCCGCCAGCGTGAGCCGCGGCCGGGTCAGCGCGTGGGCGGCGACCAGGCTCAGCGCCAGCGGGAAGCCGCCGCACAGCTCGACGAGCCGGTCCAGCGCCTCGGCCTCCGCCGTCGCCCGGTCGGTGCCGATCCGGTCGGCGAGCAGTGCCCGCGCCTCACCGGCCGAGAGCACGTCCAGCGGCAGGTGACCCGCGCCGTGCCGGGTGAGCAGGCCGGTGAGGACGGTGCGGCTGGTGATCAGGACCGTGCAGCTGTCGCTGTCGGGCAGCAGCGGCGAGACCTGGGCGCTGTCCGCCGCGTTGTCCAGCACCACCAGCACCCGCTTGCCCGCGACCAGCCCCCGGAACAGGGTGGCCGCCGCGTGCGGGTCGACCGGGATGCGCGCGGGCTCCACGCCGAACGCGTCGAGGAAACCGCGGACGGCGGCCGCCGCGGGCAGGGGCGCCCCCTCGGGGCTGAAGCCGCGCAGGTCGACGAACAGCTGGCCGTCGGGGAAGCGGTCGGCGTGCCGGTGCGCCCAGTGCAGGGCCAGCCAGGTCTTGCCGATCCCGCCCGCGCCGGTGAGGGCCGAGATGACCACCGGTGCGCCGGGGTCCACGCCCGCCAGCGCGGCGTCCAGCCGGGCCAGGTCCCGGTGGCGGCCGACGAACCGCCGGGGGGCGCGCGGCAGCTGGCGGCACAGCGCGGCGGGTGGGATCGTCGGGGCCCGGCCCGCGGCCAGCAGGGTGCCGTGCCACTGCTGGAGCCGGGTGCCCGGCTCGGTGCCGAGTTCCTCGACGAGCCGCTGGCGAATCCGGCGGTAGTGCGCCAGCGCGTCGGCGGTGCGCCCGGCCTGGTGCAGCGCGAGCATGTACTGACCGGCGACGCGCTCGTCGAGGGGCCGGTTGGCGACCCTGGTGGCCAGCTCGGCCACCAGGTGTTCGCCGTGGCCCGTCCGCAGCCGCGCGTCGACCAGGTCGCACTGGGCCGCGATCCGCTCCTCGTCGAGCCCGGCGCGTTCGACGGCGGCCCACGCGCTGTCCAGGCCGGTCAGCGCCTCCCCGTGCCACAGGTCCAGCGCGTCGGTGAGCACCCGGGCGGCTTCGGCGGGGTCGGGTTCGGAGCGGGCCCGCGCGCACAGGTCGCGGAAGGCGACCACGTCGACAGCGCGGGCTCCGGTGGTGACGAGCGCGTAGCCGCCGGGCCTGCGGGCGATCTCGAGCGAGTCCACGCCCGCGAGCGCCTGCCGCAGCCGCGACAGGTAGCTGTGCAGGGTCGCCCGGCCGCGCCGGGGCACGTCCTCGGCCCAGACCCGCTCGATCAGCTGGTCCACCGGCACCACCCGGCCCGCGTCGAGGGCGAGCGCGGCGAGGAGGCACCGCTGCCTCGCGGGCCCCAGGTCCACCCGGTGCCCGCCCGCGTGGACCGCCACCTCCCCGAGCAGGCGCAACACGCCGCCACCTCCCCCGTACCGCCCCTGACCCGCGGAATGCAGAAACCTCGCAAGCGATCCGCAGTGCCCGCGCCCCAGTATGGCCGTACAGCGCAAGCCGAACGGACGAGGGAGCGGAACATGATCGGGAACAGGGTGGCGCGCGGGGTGGCGAAGGTGGCCGGGGTGGCGCTGACCGCCGCGGCGGCGCTGGCGGTGGGGCCGCAGGCGGCGTCGGCCCAGGTGGCGGCGCAGGCCCCGGCGGTGGCGTGCCAGGCCGTCGGGCGGGTGTCCGGCTCGGTCGCCGAGTACACCCTCTACGACAGCGCCGGGTACTCCGGCGCCTGCATCACCTTCTACCGGCTGGGGAACTGCACCGCCACCACCGGGGACGTGAACGGGCTCTACAACCTGGCCGGGTGGGGTTGGGACAACCGGGCCGGTTCGGTGCACACCTACAGCCAGTGCGACGTGATGGTCTACGACGCGCGGGACTGCCCGCGCAGCGGGGCGCACAGCACCTGGATCGACCAGAGCGCGGACCTGCGGCTCGGCGGCGTGAACTGGCAGAACCGCGCCACCTGCGTGCTGGTGAGCTGATGGGTGTGCTCGAACAGCAGTGGTGCCCGGACCCCGATCGGGTCA
>Ga0196958_10000259_pt1 | contig 17240 bp, 15 predicted proteins | sample S1v_10metaG_FD_148654 | JGI IMG/M metagenome (GOLD analysis project Ga0196958, IMG submission 148654) | Soil microbial communities from Anza Borrego desert, Southern California, United States - S1+v_10 | ecosystem: Environmental > Terrestrial > Soil > Desert | place: USA: California | collected...
CTTGATGACCGCGCTCGGCCCCTTGATCGAGACCGATTCGATGACGTCCGGATAGAGCGTCCCCTGCATGAGGAACTGCACGTCGGGGATGCGTTTCGCTTCCTCTTCGAAGACGGCGATGAACTCGTTGCCGATGCGTTTGCGCTTCACTTCCGGGTCGGTGATGCCGGCGAGCTTTTCGTAGAAGCGCTCGCGCGCGTCGACCTGCACGAAATGCAAGCCGAGGCGATCGCTGAGCCGCGAGCCGACCTGCAGTGCTTCGTGCTTTCGCAGCACGCCGTTGTCGACGAAGATCGCCGTGAGCTGATCGCCGATCGCCTCGGCCACGAGGAGCGCGGCGACCGTCGAATCGACGCCGCCGCTCACCGCGGCGATGACGCGTGCCTCACCGACCTGTTCGCGGATCTCTTCGACCTTGCGGCGGCGATAGTCGCCGAGGTCCCACGTCGGCGTGCAGCCGGCGATGTCGAAGAGGAAGTTCTTGACGATCTGCCCGCCCGCCTCGCTGTGCGTCACCTCGGGATGGAACTGGATGCCGTAGCAACGCCGCTCGCGATTCTCGAACGCGGTGATCGGGGCATTCGGCGAGGAGGCGGTGGTGTGAAAGCCCGGAGGTCCGGCGAGGATGCGATCGCCGTGGCTGGCCCAGACCTGCTGGTGTTGCGGCGTGTTCGTGAAGAGCGGCGAGTCGGCAGTGACGTCGATCTCGGCGCGGCCGTACTCACGCTCCGCGGCTGCCTCGACTCTGCCGTCGAGAAGGTACGCGGTGAGCTGCATGCCGTAGCAGATGCCGAGGATGGGGATGCCGAGCTCGAAGATCTCGCGCGAGCAGTACGGCGCGGCCTCGGAGTAAACCGACTGCGGCCCTCCCGAAAGAATGATCGCGGTGGGGGCGAGCTGACGGACTTTTTCCGGCGTGATGTCGAACGGATGGACGACCGAGTAAACGCGATTTTCGCGGACCCGGCGGGCGATCAGCTGGGTGTACTGGGAGCCGAAATCGAGGACGAGGACGGTCTGCTCTGGCTGCACGGCGCGCATTGTATTCGGCGTGGGCTGTAGAGCTGTAGAGCGATCGAGCTGTAGAGGGCCTCCCCTCGACGGCTCTCCAGCTCCATGGGCTCTGCTACTCCTGCCGACAAACCTCCGGCGCGCAGCCTGTTGCGCCGGAGGTGGAAGGATGGGGTGGAGGGGCTTGGTGCATCGCGGGAGTGTGCGATGCGGCGAGTGTGTCTGTCCTGTCTTCTATGACGAAGGGCGCGCGATGATGTTGCGCCGACCACTCGCGGTTTGCCGGTTGTTTACAGCAGGTTCCGGAGCTCCTTGCCGGGCTTGAAACGGATGGTGTTGCCGGGCGGGATCTTCACCTCGACTCCCGTCTTCGGATTGCGGCCGATGCCCTTCTTCCGCTGCTTGACCTGAAAGACGCCGAAGCCGCGGAGCTCGATGCGCTGGCCGCGCGCGAGCGCGTTCCGCAGCCCCTCGATCACCGTGTCGACCGCCTGTGCGGCCTTGACGCGGGAAATTTCCGAGGTCTCCGCGACTTTGTTGACGATGTCCGCCTTGATCATCGATTTCCTCCGAAGGCGCTGATTATACGTTAGTTGCACGATGGAACCGTCCGAACGTCACCGCATCGACACGTGGCTCAAGCTCGTCTGCCTGTTCAAACATCGCGCGGACGCGACCGAGGCCTGCAAAGGCGGCCACGTCAAAGTGAACGGTCTGCGCGTGAAACCAGCCGCGACCGTGAAGGAAGGAGACGTGGTCGAGTTCTACCTCGGCAGCCACTTCCGCCGCGTGGTCGTGCAGGGCCTCCCGGTGGCGAACGTGTCGAAGGACGTCGCCCGCACGATGTACGTCGACGAGACGCCGAAGCAGGAAAAGCCCGACCTCGCCGGCCAGCTCGTGCGCGATCGCGGCGCCGGCCGCCCGACCAAAAAGGAACGGCGGGAAATCGAGAAGTGGCGGGGCTGACGGAGCGCCGGCGTCCCGGCGTTTGACGCGGCGGCGTTTCCGCCGCCGCGCTGCTATGCGTTCACGAACCGCCGCATGTCCACATTCGCGATGAGGCCGATGGCGATGAAGAACATCATCGTCGACGAGCCTCCGTACGAGATCAATGGCAGGGGGATGCCCGTGGTCGGCAGGATGCCGATCTGCATCGAGACATTGATCACGATGTGGAAGATGAAGAACGAGATCAGACAGATGACGAGGAATGTGCCTCCTCGATCTCGTGCGTGCTTGGCGAACGTCATCGCCTGAAAGATCAGATACAGATAGAGCGCGAGCACGACCGTCACGCCGACGAAGCCCCACTCCTCGCCGAGGACGGCGAAGATGAAGTCGGTGTGGTGCTCGGGCACGAAGCCGAATTTGCCCTGCGTGCCGTGCAGGTAACCTTTGCCGTGAATGCCGCCGGAGCCGATGGCAATTTTGGCCTGCGTGACCTGATATCCCGAACCGAGCGGATCGCGCTCCGGATTGAGGAAGATCATGACGCGCTCTTTCTGATACGGCTTGAGGAACACGCCCCACGCGAGCGGCATCGCGATCACGGTCACGAGGATCATCGCCGCCCACACGCGCGGACGGATGCCGCCGAAGAACATCGCCACCGCCACGAGCGGGAAGAACGACGCGGCCGTACCGAAGTCGGGCTGCACGATGATGAGGCCGACCGGCACGCCGATGATGGCCATGGCGGTGAGGAACGAGCGCATGTCGAGGTACGCGCGGTCGTTCGAATCGAAGTACCGCGCGAGCATCAGCGCGGTAAAGACCTTCATGAACTCCGACGGCTGGAACTGGAAGCCGCCTATGCGGATCCACGACTTCACGTTTGCCGTCAGCTTGCCGAATGCGAGCAAGTAGATGAGCAGGATGATCCCGATGGCGTAGAGGATCGGCGCAATGTCGAACAACACGTGGTAGTCGACCATCAGGATGATCATCGCCAGGATGAGGCCGATCGCCACCCACAGCATCTGCCGCTTGAACGTGCCGAGTCCCGGCTCGTTGAAGAAGGTCGCGCTGTAGACGAGCATGCAGCCGATGATCGCCAGCACGACGGCGGTGCCGAGGAAGTTGAGGTCGACGTTCGGAGTGGTACGGTCGCGAAAAATCATCGTGTCGAGGGGAGAGGCAGCTCGCCTTCCTTGATCTGCTCGAGTGTCTGAGGATTGCTGAGATCGAGACGCGCGCCCGCGACGCGGTCACGGAAGCGCGATTCGTACATGAGCTTGGCCAGCGGAGCGGCGTCCGCACCGCCGGCGCCGCCGTGCTCGACGAACACGACCACGACCATCTGCGGATTGTTGGCCGGTGCGAACGACGCGAACCACGCGTGATCGCGATATTTGAACGGCAGCGACGTCGCCTTGATCCAGCCCGAGTACGCGATGACCTGCACCGAGCCGGTCTTGCCCGCGACGTCGAGGCCCGGAACGCGCGCGTTGCTGCCGGTGCCGCCCTGGTCGTTCACGACGTCCCACAATCCCTGACGCACGGCCTTGAGCGCGGCGGGGGCGAGCTCGACTTCGTGAATGACTTTGCTCGGCACGCGGAAGCGCTTGTACGAGCCGTCGCGCTGCACGCGATCGACGTAGCGCACGACGTGCGGCTGGAAGACTTTGCCGCCGTTCGCCACGGCCGCGGTCATGTTCGCGACCTGCAGCGGCGTGACGATGAGCGGACCCTGTCCGATGGCGACCGAGATCGTCTCGGACGGATACCACTTGCGATTCTGTTTCGTGCGCGCCCACTCGACCGAGGGGACGAGGCCCGCGCGCTCACCGTCGAGATCGATGTGCGAGATCTCGCCGAACGTCAGCTTGTTCGCGTACTCCTTGATCTTGTCGACGCCGAGGCGGGCGCCGGTCTGATAGAAGTAGATGTCGCAGGAGACCTTCAGCGCGCGCTCGACGTCCACCGAGCCGTGGCCTTCCTTGCGCCAGCAGCGGAACCGTCGGCCGAAGAACACGCCGCTGCCGCCGCAGCCGAAGTCGGTGTGCGGATCGACGACGCCTTCCGACAACCCGGCGATCGACATGACTACCTTGAAGACCGAGCCCGGCGAGTAGAGTCCCTGAATCGCGCGGTTGAGCTCGATCTTGAACGGATTGCTGACGATCGTCTTCCACGTCTCGGGGTTGAAGCGCTTCGAGTAGACGTTCGGGTTGAAGGCGGGGGAGGAGACCATCGCCAGCACTTCGCCGTTGCGCGGGTCGAGCGCGACCGCGGCGCCGACCATTTCGTTCTCGACGAAGTACTGCTCGGCGCGGCGCTGCAGCTCGAAGTCGAGGGTGAGATAGATGTTGTCGCCGGGGATGGGATTCTGCCGCGCGGGCTGGTATTCGCTGAGGCGGCGGCCGTCCGCGTCGTACTCCCAGAACTCCGCGCCGTCCTTGCCGCGCAGGTACTGGTCGTACATCAGCTCGACGCCGCGCTTGCCGATCAGGTCGCCCTGCTCGAGCGCCTGATTCTGGGCGAGCTCTTTGTCGCCGACTTCACCGATGAAGCCGAGGACGTGCGCGGCCATCGTGCCGTACGGGTAGTTGCGCCGCTGCACCGGCACCACGTTGACCTCGGGGAAGGCGATCGACTGCGCCTGGATCTTCGCGACCTGCGCCATCGTCAGGTCTTCCGCGAGCGGGAACGGCTGGGAGGAGTTCACCTTCGCCGCTTCCTTGTCCCAGCGTGCGGTGAGCTCCTGCGGCGGGATGCCGAGCACGATCGAGAGGAAGCGCTCGAGCTTCTGGCGGCGCTGCTTGTCCGCCTTGACGAGCGGCTTCATGACCACGCGGTCGATCTGGAGGAGGTACGCCGGCTGGTTGTCCGCGAGGATCTTGCCGGTGCGGTCCATGATCAGGCCGCGCTTGGCCGGCATCTCGATCTCGCGCAGCGCGTTGGCCTCGGAGAGGCCGCGGTATTTCTCCGCCTGGACGCCCTGCACGAACCAGAACGAGCCTGCGAGAAAAACGAACGCCGCCACGATGCCCCACAGCACGGCGTTGATGCGGAACTGGAGAAACTTCTGGTCGTCTCGATATACGCGCATGGTTTCCTACCACGCGGCGGGACGGCGCGTGGCCTCGATGGGTTCCTCACGAAGGAAGAGAGTCAGGAGCTGATAAACGAACATGCCGAACAACAGCGTGAAGATCGTTTTCACGAGCAGCGCCTGTTCGAACATCTCGATGCGTTGTTTCACAAGAATGTTGACGAGCACGTAGATCACGAGCTCGTTCACGATGACCGCGCCGCCGAGGCAGGCACCGAACGCGAGCGTGCCGCGCAGGGCCAGGCGCGAGTTGATGTACGCGACGACGTACGCGCACACCGTGAGCGAGAAGGCGTGCAAGCCGAACATCGCGTTCGAGAACGCGTCCTGCACGAATCCGGCGAGCACGCCCGCGGCGATCGCGCCGAGGATGTTGCCGCCCATCGAGTAATACACGACGAGGATCACGTACGGATTGAAGAACGCCAGCGCGTTCGGATAGAAGCTGTCGAGCAGCGAATGGAGCGTCAGAGCGATCAGCAAACCGATCGCGAACCGTAACCACCTCAAGGCGCGTACCTCACGACGGACGGGGGAACTTTGCGGGTGTGGATGACGATGACTTCCTCGATGGTGCCGAAGTCCACCGCCGGTTTCAGGGTGACGGTCTTGAAGAGCGACTGCCCCGGCTCCGCGCGCACGACGGTTCCGATGGGGATACCGCGCGGGTAGATGCCGTCGATGCCGGCGGTGAGGATGCGATCGCCCGGCTGCACGTCGGCGAGCGAAGGGATGTCGAAGAGGTGCAGCGACGTGCCGCCGCTGCCGCGCACGACTCCCTGGCGGCGCGTGCGCTCGATGAGCGAGCCGACCGAGCAATTGTTGTCGGTCACGAGCTGCACTTTGGCGAGATCGTTCGTGGTGAGGACGACGCGGCCGAGGAGGCCGTTCGCGTTGGCGACGACGTCGTTGACCTGTACGCCGTCCGCGGAGCCGCGATCGATGATGATCGATTTGAAGCGGCCCGCCGTGTCGAGCATGATCGTCTGCCCCATCGACGTCTTCATGTCGAACTGCTCGGCATAAGCGAGCAGGCTGCGCAGCCGCTTGAGGTCTCCCTCGGACTGGCGCAGCTTGAGGTTCTCGGTGGTAAGCGAGGCGACGGTGCGGCGGAGCTCGAGGTTCTCGTTCACGGCCCGGCGCATGTCGAGGTAGCCGTGATGGATGTCCTGCGCGCTGCCGCCGACCCAGCTCACGAACTTCGGCACCGGCGAGAACACCGTCATGACCGTGCGCTCGAACATCGTGCGCGTCTCTCCGAGGTAGCGCGTCTGCTGGCTGAAGCTCATCAGAACGAACAGCAGCGCGAGCACGACGATGAAGAGAAGCGTCGGGCGGCGTGGGATTACGTCAGTTGGGACTGCCATTGTCGACTGCCAGCGAGAGCAGATTTTGGGCCAGAGAGGGTTGTCAGTTCTCAGTTGTCCGTTGTCTGCGCCGTGTCGTCCACGCCGAAAGGCGCAGACAACCGACAACCGACAACAGACAACCACCAACTGGTTGCTGGTTCCCGCTTGCTCGTGAAGCAGGTCTTGCCACCCGGCCCCGCGTCACCAGCAACCAGCAACCAGCAACCAGCAACTCTTACTCGATCGAAATTTTCCTGAGCAGATTGAAGTCCGTGAGCATCTGCCCCGTTCCCAGCGCCACGCATGCGAGCGGGTCTTCCGCGAGCGTCACGGGGAGACCGGTTTCTTCGCGCAGGCGTTTGTCGAGGTTTTTCAGCATCGAGCCGCCGCCGGCGATGATGATGCCTTTGTCCATGATGTCGGCGGAGAGCTCGGGCGGGGTGCGCTCGAGGGCGACGCGGACGGCCTCGACGATCGTGGCGACCGTTTCGGAAAGCGCTTCGCGGATCTCCTCGTCGCTGACGACGAGCGTCTTGGGCACGCCCTCGACGAGGTCGCGGCCTTTGATCTCCATCGTCATCTCTTCGTCGAGCGGGAACGCGGAGCCGATCTCCATCTTGATCTGCTCCGCGGTGCGCTCGCCGATGAGGAGGTTGTACTTGCGCTTGATGTACTGAATGATCGCGTCGTCCATCTCGTTGCCGGCGACGCGCACGGAGCGCGAGTAGACGATGCCGGCCAGCGAGATGACGGCGACGTCGGTCGTGCCGCCGCCGATGTCGACGATCATGTTGCCGGTGGGATCGGTGATCGGCAGTCCTGCCCCGATCGCCGCGGCCATGGCCTGTTCGATGAGGTAGACCTCGGTCGCACCGGCGCGCAGCGCGGAGTCTTTGACCGCGCGCTTTTCGACCTGGGTGATCTCGGAAGGGACGGAGATGACGATCCGCGGCTTCACGAGAAACCGGCGCCCGTGCGCCTTCTCGATGAAGTACTTGATCATCTTCTCGGTGACTTCGAAGTCGGCGATGACGCCGTCCTTCATCGGCCGGATGGCGACGATGTTGCCGGGCGTGCGCCCGAGCATCTCTTTCGCTTCCTTGCCGACGGCTTCGACGTTGTTGTTGATTTTATTGACCGCGACGATGGAGGGCTCACGTACGACGATGCCCTTGTTTTTCGCGTAGACCAGCGTGTTCGCTGTCCCGAGATCGATCGCCAGATCGTTCGAGAACATCGAGAGAAGCGATTTCACAGCCATTCGATTTGTCGTTTCCTTGCTTGAGTTTCCGTAGGGGGCCGAGCGGCCCCTGGTGCAAAACGGGGTCCAGAACGAGGTTCAGTTGCGGGGAAGAAGAGGAGAGAGCGCTACTCTTCCACGATCACGGTCTGCGATTGTACCGTCTGATTCCCTGCGGCATCGCTGGCTTTGATGACCACCGTGTTCGGTCCGAGCTTCGCCAGCGCGATCAGTTTCTGAAACGTGCCGCTCGACTCGACGTCGACTTCTTCGTCGTTGATGAACACGGTGGCGCCGGGCTCGGTCGTGCCGGCGATCGTGTAGTACTGGCCGCCGACGTGGAACGGCGCCTTCATCGTCAGGCGCGGCGGCGTGCGATCGGTCGTGCCGGCGTTCGAGCCGCCGCCCGTCACGCGGAAACGGCGGAACGTCGAGAACGGACCGACGTCGCCGTCGGGCCCGACCGACGCGACGCGCCAGTAGAACGCGCCTTCCGACGTCACACGCGCGACCGCGCTGCGCGCCGCGCGCTTCGTATTGATTTCCTGCGTGGAGAAGAGACGCGAGCGCGAGACCTGCAGCACGTAGCCGCTCGCGCCGTCGCGCGCGTCCCACGTGAGCTCCACTTTCAGGTTCGGCGAGAGCTGGAAGACCTGGTTGTCGCCGGGCGCGAGCAGCGCCGGCGGCATCGCCAGTTTCTTGACCGGCGACAGCATCCCCTCGGGCGTGGCCGTGACTTTTTCCCCCGACGCGAGACGCACCGCCTGCCCACCTTTTTCCGGTGTGACCTGTGTCGTGCCGCGCGTGGCCATGACGTCCGTCTTCTCGGCCTGCACGCCGACCTGCGTCATCGACTCCGATTCGACGACGACCTGCGCACCCGGCGTGCGCACCGTCGAGACGTCGTCCGACGGCGTGGCCACTTCGACCGAGCCGACGCGCATCTGCACGGCGTTCGTGCGCTTCGTCGAGCCGGGCGTGACCGCGGAGTAGATCTCGAGCAATGCATTCGGGCCGACGGTGTAGAGCGCCCCGTTCGCGAAGATGAGCTCGGCGGAGGCGCGCGCGCCCGTCTTCACCCAGTCGCCGTTGACGAGCGGGATGCGCGGATCGGCGTCTTTCCACTCGCCGGCCGCACCTTTCTGGTAGGTGACCTCGCCTTCGACGGCGAGGAACTGCGCGTCGCTTTCGATGTCCGTGCCGCCGCTGAGTGCGGCTCGCGCGATCGTCTGCGACTCGACCGCCGCGTCACGCGCCTGATCGAAACGCGTTGCGGTCAGATGCGTGTTCGCTTCGTCGAGCTTCTGCTGCGCGCGGTTGAACTCGTTGCGGCGCTGGTTGAACTCGGGCGCCGCGGCCAGCGCATTCAGCGCCTGTTTCGCATCCGCGATGGCGGACTCGGCGTTGCTGCGCGGGTTGCCTTTCTGGTTCTGCCAGAACCAGTATCCGGCGCCGGCGAGCAGCAGCAGGACCACGATCAAGCCGATCTGCTTGAGCCGGTCGATGGAGATCAGATACCAGTCGATATCCGCGCCGCTTTGCTTTTTTCTGCTGGCCATGGACGCCGCGCGGAGTTTAACCGCTGGCGAGGCGCCACGGGAATAGGTAAACTGCGCCGCTTTTTGTGGCACGTCGGCCGTAACCATCCTTTTCCCGCGAAAGAGATTTTTCATGCTCAAAGTAATGCGTGACAGCTTTCACCACCTGAAGTGGGTCCTCATCGCCGTCGTCGCGGCGTTCATCTTCGGGTTCGTCTTCCTCGACATGGGCCTCGGTGGAGGCGGCATGACGGGCCAGGACGACAGCCGCAATTTCGCGGCTCGCGTCAATGGCGAGACGATCGGCTACAACGACTATTACCGCTCGGTGAAGAACCTCGAGGACATGTACCGCAACATGTACGGTCAGCAGTTCACGCCGGAAATGGCCCAGCAGATGGGTCTGCCGAAGCAGGTGCTCGACAACCTCGTCGACCAGCGCCTCCTCGCGCAGGAGGCCCGCCGCCTTCACCTGACGGCCACTCCCGAAGAAGTGCGGAAGAAGCTCCTCGAGATCCCGACCTTCACGCAGGACGGCAAGTTCGTCGGCATGGAGCTCTACAACCGCTACGTCACCGGCCCCCTCGGTTATCCGAGCGCGGCCGCGTTCGAAGAAGACCTCGCCCGCGAGATCACGCTCCAGAAGATGGAGAGCGCGCTCATGAACTCGCTCGTCGTCTCGGCCAAGTCCGCTGACGCCGAGTACCGCCGTCTCAACGAGAACGCACGCGTGCGCTACGTGCTGGTTCCGTCGGCGATGCACATGGCCAGCGTGCAGGTCACGCCGGCCGAGGTCGAGAACTATTACAAGCAGAACCTCGACAAGTACGCGCATGGCGAACAGCGCAAGATCCGCTATCTCCTCGCCGACTTCGCGAAGCTGCGCCAGCAGATCCAGCCGACCGAGGCGGAGCTGCGCGCGGCATACGACGCGAACCGCGAGCGCTATCGCCGTCCGGCCTCCGCGCGCGTGCAGCACATCCTCATCAAGTCCGAGCCGGGTGCGGCTCCGGCCGTCGACGCGGCAGCCAAAGCGAAAGCCCAGGGCCTCGTCGCGCAGCTCCGCGGCGGTGCCGACTTTGCCACGCTCGCGCGTGCGAACTCGGAAGACCCGTCGTCCTCCGGCAACGGCGGCGACATGGGCTGGGTCGACAAAGGCCAGACCGTCGAGCCGTTCGAGAACGCGATCTTCTCCGTTCCTCTGAACACCATCAGCGATCCGATCCGCTCGAGCGAGTACGGCTACCACATCGTGAAGGTGACGGAGCGCCGCGAGGACAGCGTCCGCCCGTTCCAGGAAGTGCGCGTCGAGCTCACGGCCGCCGCCTCCACCGAGAAGGCGCGCGAAATCGCACGCGCGGAGACGAGCCGCATCAACGCAATTCTCAAGCAGAACAAGCCCGCCAACGTGCAGGCCTTCTCGAATCTCGCCAACGACAAGGTCACGTCGAACGACAGCGGCTGGTTCGGGCGCAACGATCCGATCGGCGGCATCGGTGCACTCCCGCCGCTCGCCCAGTGGGCCTACTCGGCCAAGCCGGGCGACGTCAGCGAGCCGATCGGGACGCCGCGCGCCACCGGCATCGTCATCGCGTGGCTCGAAGCCGTCCGTCCCGCCGGCACCAGCGCGCTCAACGACATCCGCCAGCAGGTCGAGCAGGACGTTCGCGCGGAGAAGGCGCGTGTCGCGGCGCGCGACGCGCTCGCGCAGATGATGAACGGTGCGGCGAGCATCGACGACGTCGCGGCGAAAGTCGGCCAGCCGGCACAGGAAGCGACGATCAACCGTCAGGGCAGCGTCGCCGGATTCTCGGGCGACACCTCGCAGCTCATCGAGACGGCCATGTCGTCGAGCGTCGGTCAGCTCAAGGGACCGGTCGTCGTCGGCAACGGCGCGGTCGCGGTGCAGGTCGTCGAGCAGAAGAAGGTCACGCCGGAGGAGCTCACGGCGAACCGCCAGTCGTACATGGAGACGCTGCGCGGACAGCAGGCGCGCAGCCTCCGCCAGGTGCTGATCCAGCGTCTGCGCAAGGACGCCGAGATCGAAGTCAACGACGAGATCACGCGCCCGACGACGACTCCGCAGGGCATCTAGTGGTGGATTCGAAACCAGCGGCGAAGTGGGACGAGCCCGCGATCCGCGTGCTCATGATGCCGCGCGATACGAACGGTCACGGCACCATTTTCGGTGGCGTGATCCTCTCGTACATCGACCAGGCCGGCGCGATCGAAGCGCGCCGGCAGGGTCTGCAGTTCATGGTCACGGTGTCGATGGACAAGGTCGTGTTTCACGAGCCGGTGTTCGTCGGCGACCTCGTGAGCTTCTGGACCGAAACGGTGCGCATCGGCAATACCTCGATCACGACGAAAGTCGTGGTCGAGGCCATCCGTGCCGAAGATCCGTCGAAGCGCGTGACCGTCACGGAGGCGCAGGTCGTCTACGTGAACCTCGGCAAAGACCGCAAGCCGCAGGCGATCGAGCTGCACGCCAACGCCTATCAGGCCTGAATCAACGGAGCGCCGGCGTCTTCGGTGGCGGGCCCGGCGGCGTCCTCGCCACCGCTGCGCTTTTCGGCTGCCTGCCGATGCGCGCTCCACGTCCCCGCGATCTCCCTCACGATCGCCACGAGCTGTCCGACGTCGAACGGCTTGCGCACGATCGCGTGCACGGCATCCGCGCTCAGCCGCGCCACCATCCCGTCGTCGAACGCCGTCACCACGATGACGACGCTCCGCGATTGCGGTGCGACCCGGCGGAACGCTTCGAGAAACTCGAAGCCGCTCACGCGCGGCATCATGAGGTCGAGGACGATCACGGCGTACTCGTGGACGCTCGTCAGGAGCAGCGCGGCGGCGCCGTCCCCTGCGGCGTCGACCTCGAACGGCTCGCGGCGCAACGCGGCCACCAGCAAGGCGCGGATTGCGTCTTCATCTTCGACCACGAGCACGCGCGGGGCTGCCGGCATCGCCGCACAGAATGCACGAAATTTGCAGCCGGAGCAAAAAGCGTGTGACGGGTGTGGAGACTTGATGCACTTCTCAATCGAACAGACTTTCCTCACGGACAGCAGCGGCAAGCCTCTCGGCGGTATCCCCGCCGCCGCGTATCACATCGTCGAAGCCGACACTCTCGAGGTCGCGCTCGCGTCGTTCTTGCGCAATCAGCAGGCGAGCCTCGTCGGGACGATCCAACGCCTCGCCGGCGCTCACGTGGTGGCCACGGCGCAGCAGCAGCGGACGGTATTCACGATTCACGTGATCGCGGGACGCGATCAGTTCCCGCACGTCAGTCGCGAGGCTTTCGTGCCGCTCGCATCTTCTCCAGCCGCGCCCTGATCTCCGTCTCCGCGCCGGTGTCTTTCGGCTCGTAGAAGCGGCGGCCGGCGAGGGCGTCGGGGAGGCATTCCATCGCCGCGGTCTGGTCCTCGAAATCGTGCGCGTACTGATAGCCGCGGCCGTAGCCGAGGTCCTTCATCAGGCGCGTCGGGGCATTGCGGATGTGATGCGGAACCGGCGGGTTGTCGCCCTGACGCACCTCGCGCACGGCCTCGCCGTATCCGACGTACGCGGCATTCGATTTCGGCGCGGCCGACAGATACGCCACGAGCTGTGCGAGGGCCACTCCCGCTTCCGGCATGCCGAGGAAATGCACCGCGTCTTTGACCGAGATCGCGAACGTGAGCGCCTGCGGGTCCGCGTTGCCGATGTCCTCCGACGCCGCGCGCACCATGCGCCGCGCGATGTACATCGGATCCTCCCCCCCTTCGAGCATGCGCACGAGCCAGTACACCGCCGCGTCGGCGTCGCCGTTGCGCAGCGATTTGTGCAGCGCGGAGATGATGTTGTAGTGCTCCTCGCCCGACTTGTCGTACATCAGCGAGCGGCGCTGGAGGATCTCCTTCACCTTGTCGACGCCGATCGGCGAGTCTTCCTGCGAGGCCGTCTCCACCACGAGCTGCAACGACGTGAGGGACTGGCGCGCGTCGCCGGCTGAAGTCGCGGCGATGAAGTCGAGCGCCGGATCTTCGATCGCGATCCCGAACTGCTGCACGGTCGGATGCTCCATGGCCCGTTTGAGGATCGTCACGACCTGCTCGCGCTCGAGCGCCGGAATGACGACGACCTTCGACCGCGACAGCAGTGCCGAGTTCACCTCGAACGACGGGTTCTCCGTCGTCGCGCCGATGAGGATGATGTCGCCCGCTTCGACGTAGGGGAGAAACGCGTCCTGCTGTGCTTTGTTGAAGCGGTGGATCTCGTCGATGAAGACGATCGTCTTCGAGCCGCGCGCCCGCTTCGAGCGCCGCGCCTCTTCCATCAGCGTCTTGATGTCCTTGATCGAGCTCGACGTCGCGGAGAACTGCACGAACCGCGCGCGCGTGGTCTTGGCGATGATGCGCGCCATCGTCGTTTTCCCCGATCCCGGCGGACCCCAGAAGATCATCGAGGGGATGCGGTCGGATTCGATGGCGTTGCGCAGAAAGCGGCCTTTGCCGAGAAGGTCTTCGAGGCCGACGATGTCCTCGAGCGACTTCGGACGCAGCCGTTCCGCGAGCGGCACGTCGTCCGATTCGCGCGGCGAGACCGGCGCGAAATCGTCGTCGCCGAAGAGAGAGCCGCTCATGACGAGAGCAGTCCGAAGTCGAGGTTTCCGCCGCTGACGACGATCGCCACCGGACCGCGCGGCCTGATTTTGCCGCTCAGCACCGCGGCGATGCCGAGGCAGCCGGTCGGCTCGATGACCATCTTCGTGCGGTACATCGTCCACTGGAGGATGTCGAGCAGCACGTCGTCGTCGACGCTGACCACGTCTTTCACACGCTCGCGGATGATGGCAAAGTTGCGCTGTCCGATGGCGAGCGTACGAGCGCCGTCCGCGATGGTCTTCGGCGGGTCGATGGTCACGATCTCGCCTTTGCGGAACGACTGCTCTCCGTCGTTCCCTGCGGCCGGTTCGACGCCATAGACGTCAATGCTGCTGCTCACGGAGGTCGCGGACAGCGCCGTGCCCGCGAGCAATCCGCCGCCGCCGAGCGGCGTGATGATCGTGGTGACGTCCGGCCACTCCTCGGCGATCTCCAGGCCGACGGTGGCGGCCCCGGCGATGACGTGATCGTGATCGAACGGCGGAATGACGGCCGCGCCTTTTTTCTCCGCGATCTCGCGCGCGACGTTGTCCCGCGTCGCGGCCGTCACGCCCGCCGTCACGACCTCGGCGCCGTATGCTTTGGTCGCGTCGACTTTCGACTGCACGGAGTTTTCCGGCATGACGATCGTGGCCGGTATGCCGAGGAGCTTCGCGGCGAGGGCGACACCCTGGGCGTGATTGCCGGAGGAGAACGCGACCACGCCGCGCGCGCGTTGCGCCTCCTCCAGTTGCAGCAGCGCGTTCATCGCGCCACGGATCTTGAACGAGCCCGCGCGCTGGAAGTTCTCGCACTTGAGCCGGATCTCGACTCCGGCGCGCTCGGAAAGCGAGCGGCTGCCGAGGAGCGGCGTGCGATGAATCCAGGGAGCGATGCGGGCGGCGGCGGAGCGGACCGCGAAGAGGTCCGGAGCGGTTGCGGTGTTTGGCGAACTCACCCGGCGTAGTATAAACTCCCGCCGATTATTTGATTTAGCAATAGAGCGAATGCCGGCGGCGCAGGCAGGCCGGCACCAAGGTCATCTTCGGGTTGGAGGTTGGGGTTATGTGGCGATGGGTTACCCGCGGCCTGGTTCTCACCTTAGCGGCGCTTGTTCTGGCGCCCGCACTCTTCGCACAAACGTTCGTGGGCGACGTCGAGAAGCCTGATCCGTCGCGCACGCACTCCGGACTCATTCTGGTCCAGGGGTGGGCACTCGATCCCGGTCTGATCTCGAAGATCGAGCTCTGGGTGAACGATCAGTACCTGCACGACACCGTGATGTCGATCCCGCGCACGGACGTCATCACACGCTATCCGGACTGGCCCGGCGTCCACAACGCGCGGCCGGGCTTCATCACCGGATTCCTGGCGAGCAACTATCCGAACGGCACGCACACGATCGAGCTCCGCGTTCATACGAGCAACGGCGACGTGCACTCCCTCGGCCGCCGCACGATCACGATCAACAATTCGATCAACCAGGCGCCGTTCGGCTTCCTCGACATCCCAGACGGCAAGGGCGTCTACAACGTCTCCGGTGCGTTCCCGGTCGTCGGCTGGGCCGCCGATACGGACGGCATCGAGGCGATCGAAGTCGCGATCGACGACCTCGTGCTGCAGGGCGCGATGCACGGCGACTCGCGTCCGGACGTCGGCGCGACGTTCCCTGATTTTCCCGGCGCGATGTTCAGTCACTTCGTGGCCAACATCGACTCGACGCGCGTCGTCAACGGCGTGCACGTGCTGACGGTGCGCGCGATCGACCGCCACGGCGTCTCGACGACCATCGGCCGCCGCACCGTGCAGGTCATCAACAACGACCAGTTCCTGCGTCCCTTCGGCTTCCTCGACGAGCCGCAGCGCGACGCGGTCCTCTACGGCACCGGCTGCGATGACGGCGAGCCGGGTCCGATCTCGCCGCCGATCGACGTCGAGGAGCACCTCACGCTCGTCCGCGGCTGGGCGCTCGACCTCGGCACGCGCGAGAACGTCGGCCGCGTCGGGTACGTGCAGCTCCTCATCGACGGCGTGCCCTGGCTCTCGACCGACAACTGCGGCGTGGTCGCGGGACGCTTCGCGAACTGCTACGGCATTCCGCGCTTCGACGTCGCGCGCTACTACCCGACGTTCGAAGACGCGCCGCGCGCGGGCTACCTCTTCACGCTCGACGTCGGCGCGCTCATCAAGCTCGGCTTGCGGCCGGGACACCACCGCCTGTCGATGCGCGTCGGCGACGTCGATTCGACGTTCACCGACATCCCGAACCGCGACGGCATCCCGGTCTGGTTCCAGTGCGTCGACGACGACTTCGATTTTGCCGGCTACGGCTTCATCGAATACCCGACGCCGGGGGCGTACGTCGGCGGCGAGGTCGTGTTCCGCGGCTGGGCGCTCGAAGATCGCAGCGACATCACGGACGTCGAGATCCTCATCGACGGCAACTTCGTCGGGAAAGCGCAGTACGGTTTCCTGCGTACCGACGTCGGCGACCAGTACCCGCACGTCGTCAACGCCGACAACTCCGGCTGGGCCTTCACGATGGACACGCGCAAGCTCACGAACTCGCGCCACCGCCTGACCGTGCAGACCACCGACCGCCGCGGCAACCGCTCGATCATCGGCTCCGCCGACTTTTACGTGACCAACGGTTCCCCCCAACCCTGACCCTCCCTCCCGTTGCAGAACGAAAAGCCCGGCCTCCCGCCGGGCTTTTTCGTTCCCGCGGAACACCGGCGTTCCCGCCGCTCGCTTCATTGAAAATCCACTCCCGCGGACGTTTGCCGCACCGGTTGGTCGACGACGCGCTCTCCTTCATCACCTTATGGCTACGCGACTCTTTGCCTCGCGATGTGCTTGCATGCGGGATGGCCGCGAGCGGCTGATGCGCGCCGCTTCGCGTGTGGATCGCGGCGACACTGGGTCGCGCGTTTCGCCGCGGCTCGAAGGCACGCCGCCCATCAGCCGGCGAGGACGCTGGCGTTCCCGATTTCTCGCGCTTCGGTTTCGATCTTCGTCAGTTTGGCCGCGAAGGTCTCGATCTTTTCCGACTCGGCGTCGTAGAAGCGTTGGTACGGCTCGAAGGCGCCGGTGATGTTGCGCAGCATGCGGTCGATCTCGACGGACGACTCGCGGTCCATCGAGTCGCGCAGGTGCGTGCGCAGCTCCTCGATCCGGCGGCGGAACTCCTCTTTCGCCTTCGTCCGTTTGTACGGCAGGATGAGGAAGCTCGTCACGAGCAGCATCGTCGCCGCGGTGAGTCCGGTGACGTCGACCGCCGTCGACGAAACGGCGGTGGTGAGCAGATAGCCGAGACCCAGCGCACCCGCGCCCAGTCCGAACGAGTGCAGCACCGCGCGCATGGCGTTGTCGATGATGCGGCGGCTCTCCACGTTTACGTCGTACGACGCCAGGCGCTGCTCC
>Ga0196958_10000260_pt1 | contig 17211 bp, 16 predicted proteins | sample S1v_10metaG_FD_148654 | JGI IMG/M metagenome (GOLD analysis project Ga0196958, IMG submission 148654) | Soil microbial communities from Anza Borrego desert, Southern California, United States - S1+v_10 | ecosystem: Environmental > Terrestrial > Soil > Desert | place: USA: California | collected...
CGCGTCGATCATCGAAGCCGCGCAGCCATAAGGCAGTCCCGCGACGACACCGCCGCCCGCGAACAGTTCCGGATACGTCGCCAGCAGCACAGAAGTCATCGCGCCCCCCGCCGAAAGCCCGGTCACATACGTCCGGCTTCCGGCCGCGAACCGCGTCATCTGCGCGATCGATTCCGCTTCTCCCGACCCGCGTCGGATGTCGCCCGCCTGGAACCAGTTGAAGCACTTGTTGAAGTTGTTCGCCGAAACCTGTTGCGGCAGAACGAGTTTGAAGCGCAGCTTATCCGCGAGCCCCACCCAGCCGGAGCCGCGCGCGTAGCCGGCCGCGTCCTGGGTGCAGCCGTGCAGCACGACCACCGCCGGACGTCCGGACGGCAGCCCGTCGGGAACGTAGTCGAACATCCGCAACGCACCGGGATTGCTCCCGAATCCGGTCACGGGGCGGATCGTCGCCGCCTGTGCCGGAGCCGAAAAGAGAAGGGTCAACGCCGAAACCACCGCACCGATGAGGAGTTTTCGCATCATCCGAGGCTAGAACCGCCACCCGCATGATTTCCACGTGGCAGACCACCACAGCGACGGCCTGTTTTGTGTGGCCGAGCCGGGTACCCCGTGTTTCCGCACGACGTTCACCGCGCTCGAGGCCATGCGCGCGAGCGGTGACCTGGCGACCACTTGCGTACTAAGCTGATCGGATGGAATTCCAGGACGTCGTACGCCGCCGTCGCATGGTCCGGAAATTCACCGATGAGCCCGTCGCGGAAGAGAGTCTTCGGCGCATCCTCCGCAACGCGCTGAAGGGTCCCTCGGCCGGTTTCTCGCAAGGACAAGGATTCCTCGTCCTCACCGGCGAGGAACTGGCGAAATTCTGGGAGTTCGGGGCGAGCTGGGCGCCGGAAACCGTGACGACGGCACCGGTCGCGATCGTCCCGCTCTCGGTCAAGAACGCCTACCTCGACCGTTATGCCAAGCCGGACAAGGGTGTCGCCGACCGTGACGACTCATGGTGGCGCGTGCCGTACTGGGACGTCGACACCGGGATGGCGACGTTGCTGATCCTTCAGACGGCCGTCGACGAGGGCCTCGGCGCGGTGTTCTTCGGGCTCGCGCCGGAAAGCGTGGAGCGGCTCCACCGCGAGTTCGGGGTGCCGTCGGATCACGACCCGATCGGTGTCGTCGCGCTCGGGCACGGTGACGAGCCCGGACCTTCGCCCGGCTCTTCGGCGACCAAGATCGCCCGGCGCGACTTCGAGGACGTCATCCGTTTCGGTCACTGGTGAGGCGGTGCAGCCTGAGCGCGAGCTGGAGTTCCAGCGCGCGCTCGGGCGCCTGCCATTGCTCGCCCAGCAGTGACGCGATGCGGTCCAGCCGTTGCACGACGGTGTTGACGTGCACGTGGAGCAGGTCCTTCGCCCGCGTCAAGTTGCCGCCGCAGGCGAAATACGCGCGGAGGGTGCCGATCAGGTCCGTGCCGCGGCGTTCGTCGTAGTCGAGCACCGGGCCGATCGTGGCGGTCACGTACGCACCCAGATCGGCGTGCTCGCCCAGCAACAACCCGACGAACCCGAGATCGGCCATGCTCGCGCCTTCCCCCGCCCGCCCGAGGGCCAGCAACGACGCGACACACCGCGCGGCTTCGGCGTGCGCCACGGCCAGTTCCCGCGGTGAGGCCGCCGGGCCCGCCGCACCCACCGTCACCGGGCAGTCCACTGTGGACGCCAGTTCCGCCGCCACGGAGCTGGCCAGCGCCCCGGGGTCCGCGCCGCTGACCAGCAGGACGACCTCGTCGGCATGGACACCGACCAGCTCCGCGTGCCGCGCGGCCGCCGTGGCCAGCCTTCGCCGGGAGACGTCGTCGGAATGCGCGATCAGCACCGCGTGCGCTGTCGACAGATCGACTCCCAAGCGCCTGCCTCGTGCCAGCAACGCGGCGGGATTGCGTCCCGGCGCGGTGAGCAGGTCCGACAGCAGCTCCCCGCGCACCTCGTCCTCGGCGCGCGCGACGGAACGCCGTTGCATCAGCAGCACCGCGGTGACCACGCCCGCCCGCTCGAACAGCCGCCGGTCGGCCTCGCCGAGCGACGGCCCGCCGCCGAGGACCAGGCTGCCGAGGAATTCCTGCCCCGCCTGGACGGCGCACAACCAACCGTCCTCAGTGGACACCGCCCGGCCGCTCATCCGGGACGCCGAAACGGCCCGACGCGAGAGGCTCAGTTCCGCGCCGGTGCGGGCCAGGACAACCCCTTCCGCGTCGTAGACGGCGATGGCGCCGCCGAGCACGTCCGCGACCGCGGCGGCGACCTCGGCCAGATCTCCGCCGCGCAGCACGAGATCCATCAGCCGGTCGTGCGCGTCTTCGGCGCGGCGCATCGCGTCGTTGTGCGCGCTGATCGTCGCGTTGGCGGCGTTCAGCTCGGCGACCGCGCGGCGCGTCTCGTCGAGCAGGTGCGCGTTGTCCAGCGCGATCGCCGCGTGGTCGGCCAACGACGACAGCAGCGCGACCTCGTCGGGCGAGAACTCCCGCGTGGTCCGGTCGGAGGCGAACAACACACCGATGACCTTGCTGCCGATCGCCAGCGGCACCCCGAGGATCGCGGTCAGCCCCTCGTCGAGCACCCCGGTGTCGATCGACGACGTGTGGCGGAACCGCTTGTCGGTGAAGTAGTCCGCCGTCGCGTACGGCCGCGCGGTCTGCGCGACCAGCCCGCCGAGCCCCTCGCCCATGCCCAGCACGATGTCCTGGAACAGCGCGGAAACCGAGCCGTCGGTCACGCGGACGTAAGTGTTGCCTTCGGTTTCGTCGTTGAGACTGAGATACGAGACGTCGACGGCGAGCAACGCTCGCGCCCGCCGCACGATCGACCGGAGGACGGCGTCCGGATCGTCCAGCCGGGCGAGGTCGCTGGCCGTGTCGAACAGCGCGGCCAGCTCCGCCTCGCGCCGCCGGTGTTCGGCGACGGTGTCCCTGATCCGCAGCGCCAGCTCGATGGCCTTCGGATCGGCGGGAACGTGCGCCAGCTGCTCACTGCCCGCCCCGGAGGCGAGCAGCTCGAGCAGCCGGCGCAACCGCGTCGCCGTGTCAGCACCGTCCACAGCGGTCATGCTGGCACGTGACCGCGCTCCGGGAGGACTTCGGAGTGCAGGGATTCCCCCTTGGTCTCGCGGGCCGCGAGCAGCGCGATCACGGTCAGCACGCACATCGCGACCACGTAGAGCGAGACCGGGATCGTGCTGCCGAACTTCTTGAACAGCGCGACCGCGATGAGCGGCGCCACCGCCCCCGCCGCGATCGACGACAGCTGCCCACCGACCGAAAGGCCGGTGTAGCGGACCCTCGTCGGGAACTGCTCGGAGAAGAACGCGGCCTGCGGCCCGTACATCGCGCCGTGCAGTACGAGCCCGACGGTCGCCGCGAGAATGATGAGGCCGGAATTCTTCGTGTCGAGCATCGCGAAGAACGCGAAACTCCACACCGCCATGCCGATCGCGCCGAACAGGTAGACCGGTCGGCGGCCGATCCGGTCGGAAAGAATGCCCCACAAAGGAATGGCCAAGAAATGCACGGCCGAACCGATGAGCACCGCGTTGAGTCCGGCCGATTTCGGCAGACCAAGTCCGGTGGTGACGTAAACGAGAATGAAGGCGGTGATCACGTAGTACGAAACGTTTTCCGCCATCCGCGAGCCGATCGTGATCAGCACCGCGCGCCAGTGGTTCCGGAACACCTCGACGACCGGCGCGTGCTCGGGCTTGCTTTTCTCCTGCGCTGCCAAGAAGACAGGCGATTCGCTGACCGCGAGCCGGATCCACAACCCGATCACCACGAGGACACCGGAAAGCAGGAACGGGATCCGCCAGCCCCAGCTGAGGAACGCCTCGTCGGACTGCGTCGCGGCGAGGATCGCCAGCACCGCCGTCGCGAGCAGGTTCCCGCCGGGAGCACCGCACTGCGGCCAAGACGCCCAGAACCCGCGGCGTTCGTCGTCACCGTGTTCGGAGACGATCAGCACCGCCCCGCCCCATTCGCCGCCCAGCGCGAAACCCTGCACCAGCCGCAGCAGCGTCAGCAGGATCGGCGCCAGGACACCGACGGAGGCGTAGGTCGGGAGGATGCCCATCGCGCAGGTCGAACCGCCCATCAGCAGCAGGCTCAGCACCAGCAGCTTCTTGCGGCCGACCCGGTCGCCGAAGTGCCCGAACACCAGGCCGCCGACCGGCCGCGCGAGGAAGCCGACCGCGTAGGTCAGGAACGCGAGCAGCGTGCCGGTCAGCGGATCGTCGGAGGGAAAGAACAATTCGCCGAACACCAGCGCCGCGGCGGAGGTGTAGAGGAAGAAGTCGTACCACTCGATCGTCGTGCCGATCAGGCTGGCACTGACGACCTTCGCGATCGAGCCGCGGTTCTGCGTGGTCACCGAGGGCTTCCTTTCTTGGGGGTTCACGCGGCGGTCCAGCCGCCGTCGAGGGGGATGGAGGTGCCGGTGACGTGGGCGGCGTGGTCACCGGACAGCCAGAGCACGCACGCGGCGACGTCGGCGGGTTCGATGAGCCGCTTGATCGCCGAGCGGCGGAGCAGGACCTGCTCGATGACGGCTTCGCGTTCGAGCCCGTGTTCTTCGGCCTGGGCCTGGAGCTGGCCGATGACCAGCGGTGTGCGGACATAGCCGGGGTTGACGCAGTTGCTGGTCACGCCGTGTTCCGCGCCTTCGAGCGCGGTGACCTTGGAAAGTCCTTCGAGCGCGTGTTTGGCGGTGACGTACGCGGATTTGAACGCGCTCGCGCGGAGGCCGTGGACGCTGGACATGTTGACCACGCGCCCCCAACCGCGTTCGTACATGTTCGGCAGCACGCGGCGGATGAGCAGGAACGGGGCGGTGACCATGAGCGCCTGGACGCGGGTGAACGTCTCCGGCGGGAACTCGTGGATCGGCGCGATGTGCTGGAAACCGGCGTTGTTGACGAGGATGTCGATCTCGGCCGGCAGGGTCTCGACGGCCTGGGCGTCGGTGAGGTCGACGACGTGCGCGATGCCGTTGACGTCGGCCGCCGCCTTCGCGACGGCGTCGTCGATGTCGACGAGGTGGACCTTGGCCCCCGCCTCGGCGAGCGCTCGGGCGCAGGCCAGGCCGATTCCGCTCGCCGCGCCCGTGACCAGCGCGGACTTACCGGCCAGATCGCTGTGATACGCACCACTCATGCCGGACGACGTTAGGTCGCCCGGCCCGCTTAAGCCATGTGGTCACGCCCCACACCTGCACCAGGTGCTGTGTGCGCTCCCCACACCCCCGCAATTCGCCACCTGGTTGCGATGGTCGCGCGGGCAAGTATCGCCACCAGATGACGAATTGCGGGGTTCAGCCGGCGGCGTCGGAGATGGACTTCGCCTCACGAGCGCCGGCTTCGAACGCTTCACACGAAAAGAGCAGCCAAGCCCGGACGCCCTCGGGAGTTCCGTCCGAGAAAGCCGAAGCGGCTTCGAGGTACTTCGGCACCCGCCGGAAGTACGCGACCTCCGGCACCGTCAGCGCCTTCGGGTCCAACCCGGTCGCCACCGCCGAAAGCCGCGCCGCAGCGCGCGCGACGACACCGTCCGCCGACCCGAAAGGCTTGAGCGCCAACAGTTCCCCGTGCACGACGGCGGTCAGCACCGGCCCGGGAACCGACGTCGCGCCGGTGACCAGTTGCGCCAGCATCTCCAGCCGCGGCCCGACGTCACCGGACGACCGCGGCCGCCCGAGCGCGTCGAAATCCGTCACCAGATCCGACGCGGCGAGAACGTGCAAGCGCGCCAGCGCCTGCAACGGCGCACGTCGCCACGTCGGGAGCAGTCCTTCCAGCGCTTCCGCGACCCGCAGCGCACCCGCCAGCACCGGATCGGTCACTTCACCCGATTCGGGCAGTTCGGGGGCGGCGCCTTCGATCCCGGCCGACGCCCGCGCCGACCGCACGGACGCTTCGGCGGCCGTCGCCGCGCCGCCGCGCAGGTTCGCGGGCAGCCGGTGGACGGCGAACACCGCGTCCTGTGCCGATTTCGCGGCCGCCGCGACCCCTTCGAGGTCCAGCAGCGGCTTCAGTGGGTCCGTCACGCGTCCAGCACCTGGCCCTCGCGGCGCACGACCGGCGCCTGCACCGACCACGGGAAGTTGATCCACCGGTCCGTGTGCTTCCAGACGTAGTCGCATTTGACCTCGGAGCGTGGCTTTTCGTAGACGACCGCACAGCGCACCTCGGCGACGTGGTCGGCGCAGAAGTCGCGGACCAGCTTCAACGTCGCACCCGTGTCCGCGACGTCGTCGGCGACGAGGACCTTCTTCTTCGTCAGGTCGACGACGTTCGGCACCGGCGGCAGCATCACCGGCAGGTCGAGACGCTGGTCGACGCCGGTGTAGAACTCGACGTTCATCACGTGCAGGTTCTTCACGTCCAGCGCGTAGCCGAGCGCGCCCGCGACGAACAGCCCGCCTCGCGCGATCGACAGGATGAGGTCCGGCTCGAAGCCGTCGTCGGCGACGGCCTGCGCCAGCTCCCTGCTGGCCGTCCCGAACAACTCCCAGGTGAGCTCTTCCCGCTCCTCGGCCATGCTGCCTCGCCTTCTCGATCGTTCCCGCGAGCATAGGCAACGACCCAGTGGCCTTCTCGAATGCTCCAGAATTGGATATCCAGTAAGGCCATTGCCGGGACGTAACGTCGGGATCGTGACCGACTGGACCGACCACGCGACCTTGACCGGCAACCGCGTCCGCCTCGAACCGCTCACCCGCGACCACGCGAAGGGCCTGTACGCGGCGGGCTCCGATCCGGCGATTTGGACCTGGCTCAGCCTTCGTCAACCACGGGACCTCGCCGCGGCCGAAGCGATGGTCGACGACATCCTCGCCGACGGCGACCGCCGCGCCTGGGCACAGCTCGACGCTCGCACCGGTGAGGTCGCGGGCACGACGTCGTTCTACGCGATGAACGCGCGCCACCGGATCGTTTCCCTCGGCTACACCTGGATCGGTTCCGCATGGCAGCGGACCGGACTCAACCGCGAGTCGAAACTCCTGTTGCTGCGCCACGCTTTCGACGACCTCGGCGCGAACCGGGTCTCGTGGGAGACCGACATCCGCAACCTCAAGTCCCAACAGGCGATCGAACGTCTCGGCGCGCGACGGGAAGGAGTGCTCCGGGCGCACCGTGTCCGGCCGGACGGAACGATCCGTGACACCATCGTCTACTCCGTCACCGGACCAGAATGGCCCGCGGTCCGTACCGCCTTGTCCTCAAGCGTGTGAACGCCGTGCGCAACCACGATGCAACCTTTTACTTCGCGTCGTAACGTCGATAGCGTGCCAACGGGCGTGAAGACACGCGAATCACAGGAGGCATCGCACCATGACCGAGCAGTCGCCGGCGCTGGACAATTTGCTCACGGAGAGCAGGACCTTCCCCCCGAGCGAGGCTTTCAGCGCGCAAGCGAATGCCACCGCCGACTTCTACGCCGAAGCCGACGCGGACCGGGAAGCGTTCTGGGCCAAGCAGGCCGAGCGCCTCCACTGGGAGACGAAGTGGTCCCAGGTACTGGACTGGACCAATGCGCCGGTGGCGAAGTGGTTCGTGGGCGGGAAGCTCAACGTCGCGTACAACTGCGTCGACCGCCACGTCGATTCCGGGCACGGTGACCAGGTCGCCATCCACTGGGTCGGCGAGCCCGGCGACAACCGTGACCTCACCTACGCGCAGCTCAAGGACGAGGTATCCAAGGCCGCGAACGCCTTCGAGTCCCTCGGCCTCACGGCGGGCGACCGGGTCGCCATCCAGATGCCGATGGTGCCCGAAGCCATCGTCGCGATGCTCGCGTGTGCCCGTATCGGTGTTCTGCACAGTGTCGTCTTCGGTGGTTTTTCCCCGACAGCACTGCGATCCCGGGTGGACGACCAGGCGGCGCGGATCGTCATCACCACCGACGGCCAGTACCGCCGCGGCAAGGCCGCCCCGATGAAGGTCAATGTCGACGAAGCGCTCGAAGGTGCGGAATCGGTCGAGAAGGTCATCGTCGTCCGCCGCACCGGCGAAGAGGTCCCGATCACCGAGGGCCGTGACCTCTGGTGGCACGACCTGGTCGACGGCCAATCCGCGGAGCACGCGCCGCCGGCGTTCGACTCCGAGCACCCGCTCTTCATCCTCTACACCTCCGGCACCACCGGGAAGCCGAAGGGCATCCTGCACACCTCCGGCGGTTACCTGACCCAGGCCGCGTACACGCACCACAACGTCTTCGACCACAAGGCAGGCGAAGACGTCTACTGGTGCACCGCCGACATCGGCTGGATCACCGGGCACACGTACATCGTGTACGGGCCCTTGGCGAACCGGACGACGCAGGTCGTCTACGAAGGCACGCCGAACACCCCGCACGAGGGCCGCCACTGGGAGATCGTCCAGCAGCACAAGGTCTCCATCTACTACACCGCGCCCACGCTGATCCGCACGTTCATGAAGTGGGGCAACGAGATCCCGCAGAAGTACGACCTCTCGTCGCTGCGTGTGCTCGGCAGCGTCGGCGAGCCGATCAACCCCGAAGCGTGGATCTGGTACCGCGAGAACGTCGGCGCGAACTCGGCGCCGATCGTCGACACCTGGTGGCAGACCGAGACCGGCGGGATCATGATCTCGCCGTTGCCGGGTGTCACCGCCACGAAGCCGGGCTCGGCGCAGAAGGCATTGCCGGGCATCTCGGCGAAGGTCGTGGACGACCAGGGCGTCGAGGTCGGCAAGGGCGGCGGCGGGTACCTGGTGCTCGACAAGCCGTGGCCGGGCATGCTGCGCGGCATTTGGGGCGACGAAGAGCGTTTCCGTGAGACGTACTGGTCCCGCTTCGCCGATCAGGGCTACTACTTCGCCGGCGACGGCGCGAAGTACGACGCCGACGGCGACGTCTGGCTGCTGGGCCGGGTCGACGACGTGATGAACGTGTCCGGGCACCGCATCTCGACCACCGAGGTCGAGTCCGCGCTGGTCTCGCACCCGACGGTCGCCGAGGCCGCCGTCGTCGGCGCCACCGACCCGACCACCGGACAGGGCATCGTCGCCTTCGTGATCCTGCGCGGCAACGCCGTGGATGGTGGCGACCAGGCGGTGCAGGAGCTGCGCAACCACGTCGCCAAGGAGATCGGGCCGATCGCGAAGCCGCGGCAGATCCTGGTCGTGCAGGAGCTGCCGAAGACGCGCTCCGGCAAGATCATGCGCCGCCTGCTGCGCGACGTCGCCGAGAACCGCCAGGTCGGCGACGTGACCACGCTGGCCGACTCGTCGGTGATGGACCTGATCTCCTCGGGCCTGAAGACCGGCAAGTCGGAGGAGTAACCCCTCCCGCGCGACATGAAAGAGTCTTTCATCGCGAATTTTGCGATGAAAGACTCCTTCATGTCATCCGACACGCCTACCACACCCCGGCTCGCGTCACTCGAACGCCTGTTCTAGGATGTGCCGGGTACCACCCCATACCCGGGCAAGGAGACGACACCGACGATGACCGTGGATGCCTTGACACGCACTGACGCCGTGTCCGAAGAAGCGGCTACCGAAGCGCCCGTCGACTCGACGCCGCAGGCGGAGACGGCCGAAGCCCCTGCCGAGGCCAAGACCGAAACTCCGGAAACCCCGGAGAACCCCACCGAGGAAGCCACCGACAACGCGGTGGAGTCCCCCAAGCCCAAGCGTGGCCGCCCGAAGGTCGCCACGACGGCGAAGAAGACCCGCACCGTCGAGCTGACCCTCACGGTCACCGGCACCGCCGACGGCGAGTGGCAGGCCGAGCTCAAGAACGGCAGCAAGTGGGTCGCGAAGGGCCTGGAGATCCCGGCCGCGGCCGTGTCCCGCGCCGCCAAGGAACTGCACGCCGACCTGTCCGGCCCGATCGACGAGGTCATCAACGCCGCCCGCGAGCTCCAGGCCGCGAAGGTCGCTCAGCTCGAAGCCGAGCTGGAGAAGGCGAAGCTGGCGCTGGCCGAGCTGGACACGTAAGACTTTTCTCCCGACCGGGGCGGACGTTGGATATCAGTGTCCGCCCCGGTTTTTTCATTCCGCGATCGGCGGCCGCGAAGGCGGCGGCGTCTTGAACTCGATCCACTGACTGTCCACAATGGCTTGGACACTGTGCGGGATCCCGCGCGGATGGACGATGGTCTTGCCCGCTTCGAGGGTCACTTCGCGACCGTCGAGAGTGCTGCGAAGCGAACCGGACAGCAGGTAAACGGCGTCGACCAGTTCGCCGACTCCTGGCGCGTGGAACTGGGCGACCCGGCGACCGGCGAGACGATCGAACTCGCCTACACCGTGCGTCGGCTGCCCGAACCGATCGGTTAGCTGATGAAGGACTCCTCACCTACCTCGACAGTAAGGAAGGAGCCCTCCACTGACGACCAGCGGTACACGACGGTGAGGTAAGGCAATAGTCAATAAGGATTGCCTCTATTCACCAAACGGCCTTCGCTCGCCGAATACCGTTCTTCGTGTTTCACTCAAACGGTGACCGAAACCGTATCGACCGAGCATCCCCACGAGCCGCACGCGGACTTGGGCGGCAAGCTGAACCGGCTGCGCGCCGGGGTACTCGGCGCGAACGACGGGATCGTGTCGGTGGCGGGCATCGTGGTCGGCGTCGCGGGCGCGACCACCGACTCCACCACGATCGCCACCGCGGGAATCGCGGGCCTCGTCGCGGGCGCGCTTTCGATGGCGGGCGGCGAATACGTCTCCGTGAGCACGCAGCGCGACACCGAACGTGCCCAGTTGCGGCTGGAAGAACGCGAACTGCAAGAGATGCCGGAGGCCGAAGAACGCGAACTCGCGGAAATCTACGAGCAGAAGGGGCTTTCGCCGGAACTCGCCGCCGAGGTCGCCCGCGAACTGACCGAAAAGGACGCGCTGCAGGCACACGCCGAGGCCGAACTCGGCATCGATCCGGACCATCTCACCAGCCCGTGGCAGGCGGCTTGGGCGTCGCTGGTGGCGTTCACCGTCGGTGCGTTACCGCCGTTGCTGGCGATCGTATGGACGTCGACCTCGGCGCGGGTCTGGGCATGCGCGGCGGCGGTCGTCGCCGGGCTGGCGCTGACCGGGCTCATCAGCGCGAAACTCGGCGACGCCCGCGTCGGCCGCGCGATCGCACGGAACGTCGGCGTCGGCGCGCTGACGATGCTGGTGACCTACTACGTCGGCGTGCTGTTCGGGACGACCGTCGGGTAGCCGCACGGGAGGAAGAGCGTCAGTGCACGCCCTTCATCAGCTTGCGGATCAAGGGTGTTCCGAACAACAGCAGGACACCGATGGCGATCGCGACTCCGCCGATGATCCCGAAGTACGGCGCTTCGTCCTGCGTGTCGTAGTACTGCGCGAGTTTGCCGGACATCGCCGTACCGAACGAGATGGACAGGAAGTTCAGCGCCACCATCTGCGTGCGGAAGGCCGTCGGTGCCAGCTTCGTGGACAGCGACAGCCCCACCGGGGAAAGGAACAGTTCGGCGGCGGTGAACACGAAGAGAATGCCGACCAGTGCCGGCAGCGGACTGCCGTTCGCCCCGGTCCCGACCATCGGCAGGAAAAGCAGGAACGCCGCGCCCATCAGCACGGTGCCGAACACGAACTTCATCGGCGAGGACGGCTGGCGGGAACCGAGTTTCGTCCAGATCGCGGCGAAGATCGGGGCGAAGACGATGACGAACACCGCGACGATGGAGTTGACCCAGGCCACCGGCATCTGCCAGCCGAACAGGTCCCGGTCGAGCCGTTGGTCGGTGTAGGCCTGCACGACGGTGAACTGCTGCTGGTACAGCGAAAAGAACGCGGCGCTGGCGATGAACATCGGAATGAACGAGTACACCCGGCTGCGCTCGTCCGCGGTGATCTTCTTGCTGCTCAGGATCACGACGAAGTAGATCACCGAGATGACGCCGACCAGCCACACCACGAGGTTCGCGAGGTTCTCCGCCCGGATCACGCCGGCGAGCACCAGCACGACGATCAGCGCGGCCACCACGAGCACCGCGCCGCCGACGAGCACCCGCTTCGAGGCCGGCAGCGGATTGGGGATCTCCCGTGCCTTCTCGCCGAGGTTCTTGCGGCCGATCGCGTACTGGATCAGGCCCAGCGCCATCCCGATGGCCGCCAGGCCGAAGCCGAGGTGGAACCCGAACTCCTTCTGGGCGAGCCCGGTCAGCAGCGGCCCGACGAAGGCACCGATGTTGATCCCCATGTAGAAGAGGGTGAACCCGCCGTCACGCCGCTCGTCGTCGGCGGCGTAGAGCGTCCCGACGATCGCCGTCGCGTTGGATTTCAGCCCGCCACTGCCGAGGGCCACACAAGCGAGACCGACGCCGATCCCGGCGAAGCCCGGCAGTACCGCCAGGCTGATATGCCCGACCATGACCAGGATCGCGCTGTAGAACAACGTCCGTTCCGAACCGAACAACCGGTCGGCCACCCACGCGCCGACGACCGCCGACAGGTAGACGAGACCGCCGTAGGCACCCACGATGCCCAGCGCGGTTTCCTGCGCCATGCCGAGGCCACCCCGGGAGGCCTCGTAGTACAGGTAGATCGCGAGGATCCCCTGCATTCCGTAGAAGGAGAAGCGTTCCCACATCTCCACGCCGAACAGGTTCGCGAGCCCTCGTGGGTGCCCGAAGAACCTGGTGTCCCGTTCGACCTCGGTAGAGGTACTCACCACACTCGTCCTTGGCTAGACAGCGTTGTCAAGTGGCATGGTAGAAGGCCGACGCGTGACCTCCTCACCGGCCTCGGGACGCCATCTGGCTGTTGACCGAATCAGCCCTTTTCGCCGTCTTCACCGGCACCGGTGCCCGCGGTGGCGGCCGAGGAGAACCCCGCAGTGATCCTCGAACCCGCGCGTCCGCTCCGGTTCAACGCGGCTTCGGCGACGTGAGCGGATGCGCATCCGCGGTGTGGTCGCAGTCATGAACGGGCTGCTATCGGCCTCTCCGGGCGTTAAGGTGGCGTCAAGGTGCGCCGGGAAGCCTGGTCGGCAACAGTGTTCGTCGTCGCCGAAAAACCCGGAGGATGCCTTGTCCGGCCCCACCCGCCCAGCGAAGACCGTCGTCGCCGATTTCGCCCGCTACCTGCGCACGGAGACGACCGGCGGGATGATCCTGCTCGGCGCCACCGCGGTCGCGCTGCTCTGGGCCAATTCGCCCATCGACGACCTTTACCGCGCGATCCGCGACTTCCGGCTCGGGCCCGGATTCCTCCACCTGAACCTGACGATCGGCGACTGGGCGAAAGACGGCCTGCTCGCGCTGTTCTTCTTCGTCGCCGGGCTCGAACTCAAACGTGAACTCGTGGTCGGTGAGCTGTCCCGGTTCAAGCAAGCGATCCTGCCGGTGGTCGCCGCGATCGGCGGCATGGTCGTCCCGGCGCTGGTCGCGCTCGCGGTCGGCTGGGGAACGCCGGGCATCGAACGCGCGTGGGCCATCCCGGTCGCCACGGACATCGCGTTCGCGCTGGGCGTCCTGGCGTTGACCGCGTCGAACCTGCCGAACAGCGCCAGGGTCTTCCTGCTCTCCCTCGCGGTGGTCGACGACCTCGGTGCCATCCTCGTCATCGCGATCCTGTTCACCGCGAAGTTCGACCTCGTCGCCGCGGGTGTCGCCGTCGTCGCGCTCGCGTTGTACGCCTACCTGCAGAAACGCCGCGTCCGCAGCGCCTGGATCTACGTACCGCTGGCCTTGATCACCTGGATCGCGGTGCACTCGGCGGGTATCCACGCCACCATCGCCGGCGTCGCGCTCGGCCTGCTCACCCGCGTCCGCGCCGACGAGGGCGAGGAGCACGCGCCCGCGATCCGGCTCGAACACCGGTTGCAGCCGTGGTCGGCCGCGGTCGCGGTGCCGTTGTTCGCGCTGTTCGCGGCCGGGATCAAGGTGGACGGCGAATCGCTCGGAGCGGTGTTCACCACCGCGTTGCCGCTGGCCGTGCTGATCGGACTGGTCGGCGGCAAGCTGCTCGGCATCTTCACCGCCAGCCTGCTGGCGGTGAAGTTCAAACTCGCGGAGAAACCCAGGGGGATGGGCTGGCGGGACATCGGCGCGTTGTCGATGCTCGGCGGCGTCGGGTTCACGGTGAGCCTGCTGATCGCCGATCTCGCACTCGACGGCGAGTCCGTCGAACTGGCGAAGGCGGCGGTGCTGATCGCCTCGGCCATCGCCTCGCTTTCGGCCGCCGCGATGCTGGTGCACCGCAGCCGCGTGCACGCGCGCGAAGATTGAGTAGGCGACACTCGCCGGTCCGCCGCGCCCGTGATCGGGGCACGTGGCACGATGACCGGTGTGAGCAGCCCCAAGCACGAACGTACCGGTCCCGACGGCGTGGGGGCCGTGCCCTACCTCCCCCTGTCGAGCGATGACGACGTGGTAGCGAGCGAGCAGTCCCTCGGGAAACTCGTCGGCGATGCCACACAACACGTCTCGACGCTGATCCGCGCCGAGGTCGAGCTGGCCAAGTCCGAGGTCGTCGCGGAGGCGAAGAAGGGCCTCAAGGGCGCCATCTTCTTCCTGGTCGCGCTGGTCATCGGCCTGTACAGCTCGTTCTTCTTCTTTTTCTTCCTCGGCGAGCTGCTGTCGGAGTTCCTGCAGCGCTGGGCGGCCTTCCTCATCGTGTTCGGGCTGATGCTCGTCTCGACGGCGGTCGCGGGCTTCCTCGGCTATCGCAAGGTGAAGAAGATCAAGGCGCCGGAGCGCACGATCAACAGCTTCAAGGACACCGCCGCCGCGTTCAAACCGCGGCACGGCGCCGAAGACCAAGACTGAGTCTTCGAGCGGTGCAGGCGACACCGGATCCGTCGATCGTCCGGATCGACGGCCCGTGGACCCATCGCGACGTCTCGGCGAACGGCATCCGGCTGCACGTCGCCGAACTGGGCGACGGGCCGGTGGTCCTGTTGCTGCACGGGTTCGCCGAGTTCTGGTGGACCTGGCACCACCAGCTGACGGCTTTCGCCGACGCCGGGTTCCGCGCGATCGCGGTCGATCTGCGCGGCTACGGCGACTCGGACAAGCCCCCGCGCGGCTACGACGCCTGGACCTTGGCCGGCGATGTCGGCGGGCTGATCAAGTCGCTCGGCGCGCGCAAGGCCCATCTCGTCGGCCATGCCTGGGGCGGCATGCTCGCGTGGACGGTCGGCGCGCTGCACCCCCGGCTGGTGGCTTCGGTCAGCGTGCTGGGCGGCGCGCATCCGCTGGCGTTGCGCCGGGCCGTCCGGCGGCCGGGACAGCTGCGGGCTTCGGGACATCTGTTCCGGTTCCAGTTGCCGATGGCGCCGGAGAAATGGCTGGTCAAGGACGACGCGCTCGCCGTCGAAGAGCTGTTCCGCACCTGGTCCGGTCCACAGTGGACGGACACGGCCGACTTCACCGAGACCGTGCGGACGTTCCGGCAGGCGATGCTCGTGCAGGGAGTTCCGCACAGCGCGCTCGAGTACTACCGATGGGCGTTCCGCGCGCAGTTCCGCGGCGAAGGCCGCCGGTTCGGCGAAGCGCTGCGAGGTCGCTTCGCTCCCCGCGTGCTGCAACTGCACGGCGAGGAAGACCGGTGCGTCCTCCCCGAGACGGCGGCTGCGTCGAGGCGCTGGGCGCCGGACGCTCGTCTCGAGCGCTGGCCCGGCATCGGGCACTTCCCGCATCTGGAGGCCCCGGAGCGCACTTCGGCCGCGCTGGTGGACTTCCTCCGTATCTTGGAAGCATGACCGAGCGCAAACCGACGGGCGTGTCGTTCGAGTCCTGGGTGGACCGGCAGGTCAGCGCCGCGGAGGCGAGAGGCGAGTTCGACGACCTTCCCGGCGCGGGGAAGCCGCTGCCGAAGACCGACGGCAACGACACGGCGCTGGCCTGGGTGGTGAACAAGGTCCGCAGCGAGGGGCACGACGTTTCGGCGCTGCTGCCCCCGTCACTGGCCATCGCGAAGGAACTCGACGACCTGCCGGACACGCTGGCGCGGGTGCGTCGTGAGGCGCGGGTGCGGGAGATCGTCGAGGACCTGAACGAACGGATCCGCGCCGAGCACCGGCGTCCGGCCGGCGGTCCGGTGCTGCGGGCACGGCCGCTGGACGTGGAGGAGGCCGTCGCTTCCTGGCGCGAGGGACTCTCCGCTTCCTGACGCGACCTCCGCGCGCTATGAAGGACGCTTTCATTGCGAATTTTGCCAGGAAAGCGTCCTTCATCTCAGCCGGGAGTGGGCGGCCGAGGAGGCTTAGTTCGCGCAGGGACCGGTCGACGCGTTCGCGCTCAACGCCGGAGCCGTCTGCACCACGGGCCGCACCTGCTCCGAAGTCAGCGTGAAGCCGGTCTCCGGATCTTCGACGGCCGCGCCGAAGACGACCCCGATGACCTCGCCCTCGGGGTTGATCATCGGACCGCCCGAGTTGCCGCTGCGGACCTGCCCGCGCACGGTGAACACGTCACGCTGCACGGTGTTGGACTCGTAGATGTCCGGGCCGCGCAGGTTGATCCGGCCGCGCACCCTGGCCGGGGTCGCGGTGTACGGGCCGTCGAGCGGGTAGCCGAGCACGATCGCGTTGTCGCCTGCCCGCGCCACCCGCGGCGTGAACGGCAGCACCGGCGCCTGGAGCCTCGGCACCGCGAGCACGGCCACGTCGGCCTCGGGGTCGAAGTAGACGACCCTGGCCGGGAACTTGCCCGAAGTCGACTCGATGGCGACCTCGTCGGTGCCCGCGACGACGTGCGCGTTCGTCATCACCCGCTGCGGCGCGACGACGAATCCGCTGCCCTCCAGCGCCCGCGAGCACGAACTCGCGTTCCCGCGGATCTTCACGACGCTGCGGTGCACCTGTTGGACGATCGCGCTCGCCTGCAGTGCGGTGTCCGGCGGGCTGGTGTCCTCGACGTTCGGCTTCTGGAACGGGTCCACAATGGACGGGAAGCCCGACGCGTCGAGCAGTTTGCGCAGTTCGCTCGGGAAGCCCTGCGCCGCGCCCGGCATCACGTTGTTGACCTCGCCGAGCACGACCGAGCTGTTGATCGACTTCGCCAGCCCTGGCACTCCCGAGACGGCCGTGAGCGGCGTGGCGATCAGCCACGCGACCACGAACACCACGGCGGCCTGCACCACCGCGCCGAGCGTCTTGTCGACACCGGAAAGCTTGTCCGGGTTGATCTTCTGCCGCAGTTTCCGGCCTGCCCAGACGCCGAGGGTCTCCCC
>Ga0196958_10000261_pt1 | contig 17203 bp, 16 predicted proteins | sample S1v_10metaG_FD_148654 | JGI IMG/M metagenome (GOLD analysis project Ga0196958, IMG submission 148654) | Soil microbial communities from Anza Borrego desert, Southern California, United States - S1+v_10 | ecosystem: Environmental > Terrestrial > Soil > Desert | place: USA: California | collected...
CCTCGCTGCCGCTCCTGCTGAGGCACTTTCCATAAGTGTTGTGTCGGATCAAGGGGTCGACGAGCTGTTGCGGCGTCTCGATCAGCTCGTCCGGGAGCGCTTTGCCGCTCCCGAAGGCTCGCTGGTCAATGAGCGGCAGCGGCAGGCGGTGGCGGAGTGCGAGTCCGGATTGCGGGCGGCGCTCGACTCACTCGACGCCGGGATCGACGAGCAGATGGTGCTGGTCGATCTCTATCGGGCCGCGAACGCCCTCGGGCTGCTGACCGGAGCGATTACCCGCGACGACGTGCTGGCGGAGATCTTCGGAAAGTTTTGTATCGGCAAGTGATGTTCCACGTGGAACATGTCTGCACCCTTCGACATCCTGGTGATCGGCGGCGGCCACGCCGGCGCTGAAGCGGCCCGCGTCGCCGCTCGCGGCGGTGCGCGTGTGGCCATGGTCACCATGCTCCGCGACGCCATCGGCCGGATGTCGTGCAACCCCGCCATCGGCGGTCTCGCCAAAGGGAATCTCGTCAAAGAGATCGACGCCCTCGGCGGGCTGATGGGCGAGGCCACCGATCGCGCCGGCATCCAATTCAAAGTTCTCAACCGCTCGAAAGGTCCCGCCGTGCAGGGGCCGCGCGCCCAGTGCGACCGCGATCTCTACGCGGCGGCCGTGCAGGACATCCTCGCTGCGGAACCGAACCTGACGTTGGTCGAGGGCTCGGTCTCCTCACTGATCCGCCAGGGGCAGTCGGTCCGCGGCGTCATCCTCGGCGATGGCACCCGCCTGGAGGCGCAGGCCGTCATCGTCACCACCGGCACTTTCCTCCGCGCGCTCATGCACTCCGGCGAGCAGAAGACCGTCGGCGGCCGGTTCGGTGAGCCGTCCGCGGAAACGCTCTCCGACTCGCTGCGCGCGCTCGGTCTCCGCCTCGGCCGCCTCAAGACCGGCACTCCGCCCCGCGTCGACCGCACCACCGTCGACTACGCAAAGCTCGAAGAAGCTCCCGGCGACGAGCGCCCACGCCCGTTCTCGATTCTCACGGACCGCCTCGAACAGCCGCAGATCCTCTGCTGGCTGACCTACACCGGCGCCTTCGCCCACGATCTGATCCGCGCGAATCTCCACCGCGCGCCGATGTACTCCGGCCAGATCCAGGCGACGGGCCCGCGTTATTGCCCGTCGATCGAGGACAAGGTGGTGCGCTTCGCGGAGAAGGAACGCCATCAGGTGTTCGTGGAACCCGAGGGGCTTTCGCATCCGTGGCTGTACATGAATGGGATTTCCACCTCCCTCCCGCCGGACGTGCAGGACGCGGTCATCCGCTCGCTGCCCGGATTCGGGCAGGCGCAGATCGCCCGCTACGGCTACGCGGTCGAGTACGACTTTGTGAATCCCGAGCAGCTCGAGCCGACGTTGCAGGTGCGCGGCGTGGAAGGACTCTTCCTCGCCGGCCAGATCAACGGCACTTCCGGATACGAGGAAGCGGCCGCGCAGGGACTCCTCGCCGGGATCAACGCCCTGCAGCAGCTTCGCGGAGGGGAGCGGGTGATTCTCCGCCGCGACGAGGCCTACACCGCCGTGATGCTGGACGACCTCGTCACGCACGGCACTGACGAGCCATACCGGATGTTCACTTCCCGCGCCGAGCACCGCCTCCTCCTCGGATGCGATTCGGTCTATGAGCGGCTTTCCCCGATCGCCGCGCGGCTCGGAATCCTCGACGAAGAGCGGCTTCGCCGTGTGGAAGCACGGAATCGCAGGATGCGCAACGCGCTGGAAACAGGGGAGCTCGAGCTCCGCCCGGACAAGGAGACGGTTTCTTTGCTCCGCGAGGCGGGCGTGGAACTGACCTCTCAGACCACCGTGGCCAGGCTGCTCCAGCGCGCGAATCTCGACGTGGACGCCGTCATCGCGACCCTCCCGAAGCTTGCGGACGTCTTTTCTCCTCTGAACGAGGAGGAAAAAGAGGGCGTGATCAGCCGCCTGCGCTACTCCGGCTACATCGAGCGCCAGCAGCGTGAGGCGGAAAAGCTCCTCCGGGACGAGGATCTGCGCATCCCCGCCACCATGAATTACCTGCTCCCGGGCCTTTCGCGGGAGATGACGGAGAAGCTGACGAAGGTGCGTCCTGTCTCGCTGGGGCAGGCGAGCCGGATTCCGGGTGTTACGCCGGCGGCGATCGCCATCGTGCGCATGCATTTGCGCCGTGGGGCGGGGGCAGGGATGAGGGCGGAGGGATGAGGGATGCCTGAGCCGGACGGATCCCCTCCTCTTTCCCTGCTCGCGCGTTACAAAGCGGAGCTCCTGAAATGGACGGCCAGGGTGAATCTCATCGGCCCGGAGGCCAAAGACCACCTCGACGCCCACGTTGCCGAGGCCGTGCACGCCGCGGAGATCCTCCAGCCGCGGGGAGAAGTGATGGATTTCGGTTCCGGCGGCGGGCTTCCAGCGATCCCCATGGCGATCGTTTTCCCCGAGGCCCGGTTCCATCTGGTGGAGGCGGATCAGAAGAAATGGGCTTTTCTGAAGCACATCGTGCGGGAGTGCGGCTTGAGCTCCCGGGTGTACGGTGATAGATTGGCGCGCCTTCTGCCCCGGCTACCCGCCGACCTCCGATTTTCGTTGGTCACGTCGAAAGCAGTTGGATATCCGGAGGAGTGGGTGCCGTCGCTGAAGGAACATCTGGAGGATGGAGCGAGAATCGCACTCTTCCAGGGATCGCCGGACGTACCGCCGATCGCCGGATTCCGCCTCACGGAGGCGGTCCCGCTGCCACGAGGCGAATCCAATTACCTCGTAATCCTGACGTTCCACGTGGAACACTGATGACAAAGATCGTTTCGCTCGCGAACCAGAAGGGCGGCGTCGGCAAGACGACGACCGCCATCAATCTCTCGGCATCCCTGGCCGCGTGCGAGCGGAGCGTGCTGCTGGTCGACCTCGACCCGCAGGCGAACGCCACCTCCGGCGTCGGACTCCCCAAGCATGACGAGAAGTCCATCTATCCCGTCCTCACCGACGGGATGAACATCCGCGAGGTCATTCGTCAGACGGAGCTGCCGAACTTCCACGTCGCTCCGTCGTCCGTGGACCTCGTCGCGGCCGAGCTCGAGCTCTCCGACGCCATCGGCCGCGAGTTCTACCTCCGCCGCGCCCTGCAGGAGGTCGCCAAAGACTACGACTACATCCTCATCGACTCGCCGCCCTCCCTCGGCCTGCTGACGATCAACGGCCTCACCGCAGCGAACGCGGTCCTCGTTCCGATGCAGTGCGAATACTTTGCGATCGAAGGCGTGGCGCAGCTCGTCAATACCGTCGAGCGCGTCCGCGACATGCTCAACCCGGGGCTCGAGATCGAAGGCATCGCCCTCACGATGTACGACGAGCGCATGAACCTCGCGCGGCAGGTGGCCGAGGAGGTACGCAGCCACTTCGGCGACAAGGTCTACAACACCATCATCCCGCGCAATGTCCGCCTCGGCGAAGCGCCCTCGTTCGGCAAGCCCATCATCCTTTATGACATCCGCTCCCGTGGAAGCGAGGCCTACATCAACCTCGCGAAGGAGTTCATCCAGCGCTCGGAGACCGTTCTGACATGAGCACGCAGAAGAAAGCGCTCGGCAGGGGACTGGGTGCGCTGATCCCCTCGCGTCCCGCCGCCGAGCCCGTGGCGGCGCCGCCCGCGCCGCAGCAGGTGCCTGGATCGGGTCTGGCCCTCGTGCCGATCAGCCAGATCTCGCCGAACCCCTACCAGCCGCGCAAGACGTTCAACGACGCGTCGATCGAAGAATTATCGCGCAGCGTTAGAGAGCACGGTATTATCCAACCTTTAGTCGTCACGAAAATTGGTGACGATAAATATCGTCTCATCGCCGGTGAGCGTCGCTTCCGCGCCGCGCAGAAGGCGGGACTCGAAGCCGTCCCCGTCGTCGTCAAGGAGACGATGACCGACGGCGACGTGCTGCAGGTCGCGCTCATCGAGAACATCCAGCGCGAGGACCTGAACCCGATCGAAGAGGCCTACGCGTACCACCAGCTCCACGAAGAGTTCGGCCTCACGCAGGAAGAGATCTCGAAGCGGGTGGGGAAGGAGCGCTCGACGGTCGCGAACTGCCTGCGCCTCCTCAAGCTGCCGGACGCGGTGAAGAAGCTCGTCGCCGCCGGTCAGCTCTCGATGGGCCACGCGCGAGCGATTCTCGCCGTCGACTCCCCGAAGAAACAGGAGCAGCTCGCCGAGCGCGTGGTCAAGCGCAATCTCAACGTACGCCAGACCGAAATGCTCGCCGCGGAAACGGCGAACAAAGGCGACAAGGGCGAACAGCCCGAAAAAGAAAAAGACATCTTCACGCGCGACGCCGAGGACAAACTCACGCGCGCGCTGCGCAGTAAAGTCGAGATCGACCGCAAACGCCGCGGCGGCGTGATCCACGTCCGCTTCGGCAGCGAGGACGAATTGATCCGGTTGGTCGATGAAATGATGAGAAGACGATGAAAGCTGTAGAGCTGTAAAGCTGTAGAGCTATACAGGGGTCGAGCCGACCCCCCCTTTACAGCTCTATAGCCCTACAGCTTTATAGCTCTCTGGAGGTTCCCCATGAAAAAAAGCGGTGATTTGAACGGGTTTCTCGATCGCGGTGCCACCTTCCGTGGTGAGCTCGAGTTCGAGGACACGATGCGCATCGACGGGAAGTTTCACGGGAAGATCCACTCGAAGAACGAGTTGATCGTCGGCGAGAGTGCGCACATCGAGGGCGACATCCACGTGGGCCGCATCGCCATCAGCGGCACCGTCGTCGGCAAGATCGTGGCCGACCAGCGCGTCGAGATCCACCGCAACGGCAAGGTCTACAGCGACATCGACACGCCCGCGCTCGTCATTGAGGAAGGCGCCATCTTCCAGGGCAACTGCGTGATGGGCGACAAGAAGGGCGTGGGCGCGAGCGTCACGAACATTGCCGCGAAAGCGTGACCCGCGTTCGGTGGGTTGAGGATTGAGAATGAACGCGGCGGGATGGCTCAATCCTCCATCCAGCCGCGCAGACGGCTGACCATCACGATCACTTCCGGGATCGTGTATTCGTCCTCGACGCCGAGCACGTCCTCCCACTCCAGGTCCCACGCGGCGTTCATGCGCTCCTTCCGCGTGGACTGCGTGAAATTCAGGTCGCAGATGTCGCCCACATACCGGCGCCCTTCCCGCAGCGGCAGGCCGAACGTGCGGCAGACCAGCGGGCGGTGCTCGTAGATCATGCAGCGGCCGGTGTCGTCGAGATTCGGGCACGGCGTCGCCTGCGTCCGGTCGAAGAAGGCCTCCTTCTCCGCGGGTGAGCACTCCCGCAGATTCGGATGCGCGCTCGACTCGACGATCGCCAGCGCGCGTTTGACGATCTCCTTCCGCCGCGCCGGGTGAAGACCTGCCAGCCCTTCGGCGACCACCGGCACGTCGCCTGACCCGATCTCGAAGAGGCCATAGCAGCAGAGCGAACAGCCGGCGCCGCACTGGAGGTTCTGCGGCTGCGCCTCCATCACTTGTGTAAAGTGCTGATCAGCCCGCTCGAGAATCGATTTGTAGTCGTCGGCCACGTCGTCAGGAGCCAACCGTCATCTCGACAGCGTTCTTTCCGATGTGGTATACAGCGACGGCTTTTTTGGGGGTCGTGTGCGCTCCTGGAGCCCTCCTTCGCCACTCCCCCTGAGGCGATCGATTTCCACGAAAAAACTTATGCAGATCAATCTAGCGCCCGATCTATCTCTGCTCGCGATCATGGTGATCTTCATCCTGAATTACATGGTCGTGCGCAAGTTCTTCCTGCGCCCGATCAACGAGATCATCGAATCGCGCGAGACGGAGAGCAAAACGGCAGAGAAGCTGTACGAAGACGCCCTGGCGCGCTTCTCCGAGGCGACCGCGCATACCGAGGCGCAGTTGCATGCGGCGAAGCGTGAGGCGGCGAGCGTCCGCGACCGTTACCGCGGCGAAGCTGCCGCGCACCGCCAGCAGGTCGTCGACAAAACCAACGCCGAGGCGAAGAAGGTCATCGCCGAGGCGGACGAACGGCTCGGCCGCGACGTCGTCGTCGCGCGCGAGACCATCGTCCGCGAATCCGAAACGCTCGCCCGTCTCGCCGCCGAGCGCATCCTTGGGAGGGCCGTCTGATGCGCCGTCTCCTTCTCCTCCTCATGCTGCTGGTGACTCCTGTCGTTTTCGCGCAGGTCGACAACAGCGGCGGCACCGCCGCCCACGGCGCCGCCAGCGAAGCGCACGAAGACACGCACGGTGAGCAGGTCGGCGGTCACGGCGAGAAACACGAAGAGAAGACGTACTTCGGGATCCCCGGCTGGATCCTGAAGATCGCCAACATGATCTTCTTCGTCGGCGCGCTCGTGTGGCTGGCGAAGGGTCCCGTGCGCAACGCGTTCGCCGAGCGCAGTGCCGCGATCCGCCGTGCCGCGGAAGAAGCGCGCGAGCGCCGCGTCAAAGCCGACCAGATGGCGAGCGACATCCAGGCGCGGCTCTCCGCCATCGAAGCCGAAGTGCGGGCGATCCACGAGCGCGCCGCGGTGGAAGGGGAGCGCCAGAAGCGCGAGCTCATCGCCGCCGCGGAAGTGGAATCGCAGAAGATCCTCAACACCGCGCGCACCGAGGTCGACAACCGCCTCAAACATGCGCGCACCGAGCTGACCGAGTACGCGGGCCAGCTCGCCGCCGAGCGCGCGGAGCAGATCCTGCGCGAACAGATCAACGAACAGGACCAGAAAAAGCTCTTCCAGGAGAGCCTCCGTCAGGTCGGTGAGGTGCAGGCGTGATCCGTCGTTTTGCCCGTCCCTATGCCCGCGCCATCATGGACGCCGCCGGCTCGCCCGCGAAGGCGAATGAGCTGCGCGGTGAGCTGACACTGTTCGCTAACGCCCTGCGCGGCTCGGCCGAGCTCCGCGAGCTCTACGCGAACCCCGCGGTCGAGGAAGCGACCAAGCTCACGATCACGCAGCAGCTCGCGAAGAAGATGAAGGCGTCCGACCTCGGCACGCGCACGCTCGAGGTGCTGGTCCGCCACCACCGCATCAACGACATCGACGCAATCGTCGCCGCGCTCGCCGCGTACGTGAACACGGCCCTCGGCGTCGCCGTCGCGGAAGTGCGCAGCGCCAAAGCGCTCGGACCCGACGAGATCCAGCAGCTCGCCGACACGCTCTCCAAGAAAGTCGGCAAGAAGGTGGAGCTCGACATCAAGACCGACCCGAAGCTGCTCGGCGGATTCGTCGTGCGCATCGGCAGCGAGATCTGGGACGCCTCGGTCGCAGGAAAGATCAACAAATTTCGCGAGTCGTTAGCGTAACGACTTCTCAGGAACATTACCGGAGAACATATGGCCGTCGATTTGAAGGCAGATGAAATCACAGAGATTATTCGGCAGCAATTAACGGGCATCGGCCGCGGCGTCGACGTCACCGAGGTCGGCACGATCACGTCGATCGGCGACGGCATTGCGCGCGTATACGGTCTCGAGCGCGTCATGGCCGGCGAGCTCGTACAGTTCTCGCACGACGTCAGCGGTCTCGCCCTCAACCTCGAGGAAGACAACGTCGGCGTCGTGCTCCTCGGCGACTACCACCAGCTCAAGGAAGGCGACCAGTGCAAGCGCACCGGACGCATCATGTCCGTGCCGGTCGGTCCCGCCGTGGTCGGCCGCGTCGTCAACGCCCTCGGCCTGCCGATCGACGGCAAGGGTCCGATCGCCTCGAGCGAGTTCTACCCGATCGAGCGCCTCGCCCCGGGCGTCATCGACCGCAAGCCCGTCAAGGAGCCGTTGCAGACCGGCCTCAAGGCCATCGACGCCATGATCCCGATCGGCCGCGGCCAGCGCGAGCTGATCATCGGCGACCGCCAGACCGGCAAGACCGCCGTCGCGGTCGACACGATCATCAACCAGAAGGGGAAGAACGTCATCTGCGTGTACGTCGCCATCGGCCAGAAAAAGTCGACGGTCGCGCAGGTCGTGAAGACGCTCGAGCAGTACGGCGCGATGGACTTCACGGTCGTCGTCAACGCCTCCGCCTCGGAAGCGGCGCCGCTGCAGTACCTCGCGCCTTATGCCGGCTGCGCGATCGGCGAGTACTTCCTCTACAACGGCCAGCACGCGCTCGTCATCTACGACGATCTTTCCAAGCACGCGGCGGCGTATCGCGAGATCTCGCTGCTGCTCCGCCGTCCGCCGGGCCGCGAGGCATACCCGGGCGACGTCTTCTATCTCCACTCCCGCCTGCTGGAGCGCGCCTCGAAGCTCTCCGACGCGCGCGGCGGCGGTTCGCTGACGGCGCTGCCGATCATCGAAACGCAGGCCGGCGACGTCTCGGCGTACATCCCGACGAACGTCATCTCCATCACCGACGGCCAGATCTTCCTCGAGACGGACCTCTTCCACTCGGGCGTCCGTCCCGCGATCAACGTCGGCATCTCGGTCTCGCGCGTCGGCGGTTCCGCGCAGGTGCGCTCGATGCGCTCCGTCTCCGGCACCCTGCGTCTCGACCTCGCGCAGTACCGCGAGCTCGCGGCGTTCGCGCAGTTCGGCTCCGACCTCGACAAGACCACGCAGGCGCAGCTCAACCGCGGCAAGCGTCTCGTCGAGATCCTCAAGCAGGGGCAGTACGCCCCGCTGCGCGTCGGCCTCCAGACCGCGTCGATCTACGCCGGCACCAAGGGCTTCCTCGACAACCTTGCCGTCGACGCGGTGCGTCCGTTCGAGGCCGCGCTGCACGCGCATCTCGCCGACGAGCACGCGCAGCTCGTCGACCAGCTCGAGACCGCGACGAAGTTCGACGCGGAGCTCGAAGGTGCGCTGCGCAAGGCCATCACCGACTTCAAGGACCAGTACGTCCGCGACAACGCGAACGTCCTCGCGGCGTAATCACCGATGCCGAGCACGATCGACCTCCGCCGCCGCATCCGCAGCGTGAAGAACACGCAGCAGATCACCAAGGCCATGAAGATGGTGGCCGCGGCGAAGCTGCGCCGCGCTCAGGAGCGGATGATGGCCGCACGGCCGTACTCCGCCGCGCTGCGCGAGGTGCTCGCCTCGCTGTCGACCCGCGTCGACACCGCCAAGCATCCGCTGCTGGCCGTGCGCGAGCAGGAGAGCAAAGTCCTGCTGCTGATCGTCACGGCGGACCGCGGTCTCGCCGGCGCGTTCAACACGAACATCATCCGCGCCGCGCAGAACGCGGTCACGGACCGCGGCTGGCAGGAAGTGCATCTCCTGCCGATCGGCCGCAAAGCGGTCGACTTTTTCAAGCGCCGCACGCTGCCGATCCGCCGCCAGGCCACGCAGGTCTACCAGGCGCTGTCGATCGAGACCGCGCGCGAGATCGCCACGGAGCTGGCGAACGACTTCGTGAGCGGCGAGTTCGACGCCGTCTACGTCGTCTACAACGAGTTCAAGTCGGTCATCGCCCAGCGCGTGACCCTCGAGCGGCTCCTCCCTCTCGAGCGCATCGAGCCCGATGCGAATGCACCGGCGATCGACTACGTCTACCAGCCCTCGCCGGAAGCGATCCTCAGTGAGCTGCTTCCGAAGCACATCGAGTTTCAGCTCTATCGCGTGCTGCTCGAGTCGGCGGCGGCAGAGCAGGGCGCGCGCATGACCGCGATGGAATCCGCGACCAAGAACGCGTCCGAGATGATCAGTCACCTCACACTGACGTACAACCGCATCCGCCAGGCCTCGATCACGAAGGAGATCATCGAAATCGTGAGCGGCGCCGCGGCGGCCGGACACTAGAAAGATCGAGATGAACGATGAGAGATGAGAGATGAGCCAGCGATGACGTGAGCCTCTGCTCATCGCTCATCTCTCATCCTTCATCGCTCGTCGGCACGGAGAACAACACGAATGGCAAGCACGGAAACAACCGCCACACAGACGATCGGCCGCGTGATCCAGATCATCGGGCCCGCCGTCGACATCGAGTTCGGTGAGGGACACCTCCCCGAGATCCACAACGCCATCCGCATCGTCGACGACGGCGAGCTCGGAAAGGTGAAGATCGACGTCGTCGTCGAGGTCGCGAACCACATCGGCGAGAACCAGGTGCGTTGCGTCGCCATGAAACCGACCGACGGCATGGTGCGCGGCATGAAGGCCATCGACACCGGCGCGCCGATCAAGGTGCCGGTCGGCCGCCAGACCCTCGGCCGCATCCTCAACGTCCTCGGCGAGCCCGTCGACGAGCGCGGTCCGGTCAACGCCGAAGACACCTGGTCCATCCATCGCGAAGCTCCGAAGTTCGAAGACCAGTCGACCTCCATCGAGATGTTCGAGACCGGCATCAAGGTCATCGACCTCCTCGAGCCGTACACGAAGGGCGGTAAGACGGGCCTCTTCGGCGGCGCGGGCGTCGGCAAGACCGTTCTCATCCTCGAGCTCATCACCAACGTCGCCAAGCAGCACGGCGGCTTCTCCGTGTTCGCCGGCGTCGGCGAGCGCACGCGCGAAGGGAACGACCTCTACCTCGAGTTCGAGGAAACGGGCGTCATCACGCCGGGCGATCCGTCGAAGTCGAAGGCGGCGCTGATCTACGGCCAGATGACCGAGCCGCCGGGCGCGCGCCTGCGCGTCGGCCTGACCGGCCTCACCGTCGCCGAGTACTTCCGCGACGTCGAAGGGCAGGACGTGCTCCTCTTCATCGACAACATCTTCCGCTTCACGCAGGCGGGATCGGAAGTGTCGGCACTCCTCGGCCGCATGCCCAGCGCCGTCGGTTACCAGCCGAACCTGGCCACGGAAATGGGTGAGCTGCAGGAGCGCATCACCTCGACCAAGAAGGGCTCCATCACGTCGGTGCAGGCGATCTACGTTCCCGCCGACGACCTCACGGACCCGGCGCCGGCGACCGCGTTCGCTCACCTCGACGCGACGACGGTTCTCTCGCGCCAGATCGCGGAGCTGGGCATCTATCCCGCCGTCGATCCGCTCGCGTCGACCTCGAAGATTCTCGACCCGCGCATCCTCGGCGACGAGCACTACAACACCGCCCGCGCGGTGCAGGCGGTTCTCCAGAAGTACAAGGACCTCCAGGACATCATCGCCATTCTCGGCATCGACGAGCTGTCGGAAGAAGACAAGGTCATCGTGTCGCGCGCGCGGAAGATCCAGCGCTTCCTCTCGCAGCCGTTCCACGTGGCCGAGCAGTTCACCGGCATCAAAGGCAAGTACGTCAAGATCGCCGACACGATCCGCGGCTTCCGCGAGATCGTCGAAGGGAAGCACGACGAGATCCCCGAGCAGGCGTTCCTGCTGCAGGGGACGATCGAAGACGTCATCGAGCGCTACGAGCAGATGAAGCGCGAGGCGGCGTAAAGACCGGCGAAGCGTAGAGGATGGATTGATGGCCGATCTCCCGAACAAACTCAGTCTCACGATCGTCACGCGCGAGCGGAAGATCGTCGACACGCAGGTCGACGAAGTGATCCTTCCGGCGAGCGACGGTGAGATCGGCGTCCTTCCCGGACACACGCCGCTGCTCGCGACGCTGCGCATCGGCGCGCTCCGCTATCGAACGGGCACGCGCGTCGAGCGCCTCGTGATCTCCTGGGGCTTCGCCGAAGTCCTGTCCGATCGCGTGATCGTGCTCGCCGAGCGCGGCTTCCTGCCGACCGAAGTCGATCGCGCGGAAGCGGAGCGCGAGCGCGCCGCCGCCGAGAAGGAAATCGCCGACCTCTCCTCGCACGACCCCGAGTACGCGCGCGTCGAAGCCCGCCTCGAAGAGTCGATCGCGATGCTCAACATGCACCGGGACCATTGACCAGGAGCTGTCGAGCCGTTGAGCCACTGAGCTGTTGAGCGCCGGTAGCAGGCTCAACGCCTCAATAGCTCAACGGCTCAACAGCTCAACAGCCTCCCCCGTCCAAAGCTGTAGAGCTTTATAGCTTTAGAGCTCTACAGCTCTACAGCTTGACTACTCCCCCGCCCCCACCGGCTTCGACTTTGCATTACCGTCGGCCCGGTTCAATACCGCTATGGAGCCCTGGCTCGAGAACTTTGCACGCGCGAATTTTGCGCGGAGCGCCGACACTGCTCACGACCTGAAGACGCCGCTCAACGTCGCGGTGCTCAATCTCGAGCTCCTGCGCATGCGTCTGCGCAAGCTGTCGGTCGAGGGCGACGAAAAGATCGACGGCTACACGCGCGCGATCGAGACGGAGCTGCGCCGCATGGGCCGCATCTTCGACACCTTCTTCCTGCTGTCGACGCCGCCGAAGAACGAGGACACGCCGGCCGCGGTCGACCTCGTGCCGATCTGCGCCGATGCCGCGGCGTCCGCCGGTTACGAATGCGTGCAACCCGAAGGCGAAGTCATCGTCCTCGGACACGAAGCGAGAATCCGTCAGGCATTCAAGATGTTCTTCGAGGGTGCCTCGAAGCTCTTCGGCGGAGAAACCCGCACCGCCGGCGCCACTCGCGATGCGCGCGGCTATCACGTCACGATCGCCGGGCGGACCGAAGCGTCCGAGCTCGAGCTGAGCAAGCTTTTCAAGTTCTACTACTCCGACGCCGAAGGAAACCCCGACCTCTCGCTTGCGGTTGCGCGTCTCATCGCGGAGACGTATGGTGGTGAGCTGAGCGCCACCGAAAGCGAACGTGATAAGGTCTCGATCTCGCTGTCACTTCCTCTGGGAGCAAGATGAAAAGAGTTCTGATTGTCGATGACGACCGCGCCACCAGCGCCGGCATGGCCGATGTCGTGGAAGAGTGGGGCTACGAGCCTGAAGTCGCCGACACCGTGAAAGCCGGATGGGCTTCGATCACGAAGCTCCTCCCCGACGTCGCGATCGTCGACCTGAAACTTCCCGACGGCTCCGGTCTCGACCTCCTGCATCGCATCAAGGAAAACTATCCCGACGTCTCGGTCGTCATCCTTACCGGCCACGCCACCGTCGACTCGGCGGTCAAGGCACTCAAAGTCGGTGCCGAAGACTACGTGACCAAGCCCGTCGATCTCCCGCGCCTGCAGGTGATCCTCAAGTCGGTCGAAGACAAGCAGATGATGAAGCAGGAGATCATCGAGCTTCGTCGTCAGCTCCAGAAAATGGGTGCGTTGGGGCATCTCGTCGGCAAGTCGCCGAAGATGCAGCGCCTCTTCGAAGAGCTCGAGATGGTCGCCAACACCGACGCCAACGTCTTCATCGTCGGCGAGTCGGGATCGGGCAAGGAAGTCGTCGCCAACACCATCCATTACCTCTCGCGCCGCCGCAACAAACCGTTCATCGCCTTCAACTGCGGCGCGATCTCGCCGACGCTCATCGAGTCGGAGATCTTCGGCCACGAGAAGGGTGCGTTCACGAACGCGATCAAACGCCGCGAAGGCTACTTCGAGAACGCCAAGGGCGGCACGGTGTTCCTCGACGAAATCACCGAAATGCCGATCGAGCTGCAGGTCAAGCTCCTGCGCGTGCTCGAAGAAGGCAAGTTCCGCCGCGTCGGCGGCAACGAAGAGATCAACATCGACGCGCGCATCGTCGCCGCCTCGAACCGCGATCCGCAGAAAGCGATCGTCGACGGCAAGATGCGCGAGGATCTCTACTACCGGTTGAACGTCTTCCCCATCGAGGTGCCGCCGCTGCGCGACCGCCTCGAGGACATCCCGCTCTTCTCGCATTTCTTCCTGCAGAAGCTGAACGAGACCGAGGAGAAACACGTCGAGAAGATCGACGCGGACTTCATCGAAGCGCTGCAGGCGTACGAGTGGCCCGGCAACGTGCGCGAGCTGCGCAACGTCATCAACCGCGCGTTCATCATGGCCCGCACCGACACGCTGACCGTCGACTGCCTTCCGGACAAGCTCGCGGGCAATCGCCGCAAACGGTCCAAGAACGCGGTCAGCATCCCGCTGGGACAGCCGATGGAAGAGGTCGAGCGCATCGTCATCGAAGAGACGCTCAGCATGACCGACGGCGACCGTCGCAAGACCGCCGAGATCCTCGGCATCTCGTACAAGACGCTCTACAACAAAACCAAAAAGTACAAGAGCGCCGGCGGCGAAGACGACGACGAAGAGTAGAGCACGCTTCGCCGCGGTTGTCGGCGTCCGGGCGACACGCCCGGACAACCGGTGACCGATGCCCGGTAACTCTACGCGGCGTAGCTATTTAGACGACGCGCCATCCCTCTGATATGGTCGCTCCTCCCGCGGCCACCGGAATTCCGGCATCCGCCGCGTAGTTTGGGGCGTTCCGCAATGGCCAAGAACCTCGTCATCGTCGAGTCTCCCGCGAAAGCGAAGACCATCAACAAGTTCATCGGGAAGGACTACGTCGTCAAGGCGTCCGTCGGACACGTGCGCGATCTCCCGAAGAGCGATCTCGGCGTGGACGAAGTCACCTTCCTCCCTCATTACGAAATCCTCGAAGGAAAAGAGAAGGTCGTCAGCGAGCTGAAAGCCGCCGCGAAGAAGGCCGACACGATCTACATCGCGTCCGACCCTGATCGCGAAGGAGAAGCGATCGGCTGGCACGTGATGAATCTCCTCGGCGGAGATTCGAAGAAGGTGCGCCGCATCCTCTTCCACGAGATCACCAAGAACGCGGTCAGGAAAGCGATCGACAATCCGGGCGTCATCGACATGAACAAGGTGAACGCCCAGCAGGCGCGCCGCGTGCTCGATCGCCTCGTCGGCTACAAGCTCTCGCCGCTCCTCTGGGACAAGGTCCGCCGCGGTCTTTCCGCCGGCCGCGTCCAGTCCGTGGCGATGAAGATGATCGTCGAGCGCGAAGAGGCCATCAAAGCGTTCCTCCCTGAGGAGTACTGGACGTTCGCGGCGAAGCTCTCGGCACAGACGCCTCCGCCGTTCGTCGCCAGGCTCACGAAGGTCGAAGGCAGGAAAGCCGACGTTCCGAACGAAGAGCAGGCCCGCAAGATCGAAGCCGCGCTCAAGAGCGGCAAGTACGTCGTCACCGAAGTCGCCCGCAAGGAGCGCAAGCAGTCCGCCGCGCCGCCGTTCATCACCTCGACGCTGCAGCGCACCGCGTACAACCGCTTCAAGTGGCCCGTGAAGCGCACGATGCAGGTCGCCCAGAAGCTGTACGAGGGCAAAGAGCTCGGCAACTTCGGCTTTGCCGGTCTCATCACCTACATGCGTACCGACTCGGTCCGCATCAGCGACGAAGCCCTCACGGAAGTGCGACGCTATATCGCCGCGAAATACGGTGACGATATTCTTCCTGAAAAGCCGAACACTTATCGTGTCAAAAAAGCTGCACAGGCGCAGGAGGCCCACGAGGCCATCCGCCCCACGTCCATGGACCTCGATCCGGAGAAGGTCAAGGACTTCCTGACGAAAGAGGAGTACTCCCTCTACAAGATGATCTGGGATCGCTTCGTCGGGTCGCAGATGAAGCCTGCGCTGTTCGACGTCACCGACGCCGACATCGCCGTCGGTAACCTCACGCTCCGCGCCTCGGGCGAAGTGCAGAAGTTCGCCGGCTTCCTCGCCGTCTTCCAGGACGCGCCGGGCGAAGACGACGACGAAGACGAAGAGAAAAAGAACGACAAGGCGCTGCCGCCGCTGAACGAAGGCGACGTGCTGCAACTGCTCGATCTCGACACGAAACAGAACTTCACCCAGCCGCCGCCGCGCTACACCGAAGCGACGCTCGTGAAGGCGCTCGAAGAGAACGGCATCGGACGTCCGTCGACGTACGGCGCGATTCTCACGACCATCCAGGCCCGCGACTACACGTACAAGCACGAGGGGAAGTTCCACCCCACGCACCTCGGCTCGCTCGTCGTGAAGCTGCTCAAGCAGTCCTTCGGCGACATCATCGACGAGACCTACACCGCGCGTCTCGAAGAGGAGCTCGACGAGATCGAGGACGGGAAGCTCGAGTGGACCGACGCGATGCGCGAGTTCTCGACGAAGTTCAACAAGGACCTCGACCGCGCCGCCACCGAGATGACACAGGTCAAAGGCACCGGACTCGAGACCGACGAAAAGTGCGAGAACTGCAGCTCGCCGATGGTCATCAAGTTCGGCCGCTTCGGCGAGTTCCTGGCCTGCTCGAACTATCCCGACTGCAAGACCACCAAGGAAATGCCGAAGGGTGACGCCGCGGAAGCGACGTCCGACGACGAGCAGATCATCTGCGACAAGTGCGGCAAGCCGATGGCGCTCAAGCGCTCGCGTTTCGGCCAGTTCTTCGCCTGCACCGGTTATCCGGACTGCAAGAATACGAAGGACCCGAAGCTCATGAAGCAGGCCGCGAACCTGCCGACCGAACCGCAGCCTCCGTGCGAGAACTGCGGCAAGGAAATGGTGCTGAAGTCGGGACGCTACGGCCCCTTCTACTCGTGCTCGGGCTACCCCGACTGCAAGACGATCCGCAAGATCGGCAAAAAGTCGACGCCGCCGAAGCCGACGGGCGTGAAGTGCCCGGCCTGCGGCGAGGGTGAGCTCGTCGAGCGCATCTCGCGCCGCGGCGTCTTCTTCTCGTGCAACCGCTACCCGAAGTGCGAGTTCACGCTGAACAACCGCCCGGTCGCACGCGAGTGCCCGAAGTGCCACGCGCCGTATCTCCTCGAAAAGGAAACCAAGCGCGAAGGCCACATCGAGTACTGCAACAACCCCGAGTGCGACCACCGCGCCCCGATCGCCGCCCCCGCGGCCGCGAACGAGTAGTCCCTCCGATCCCTCGCCCCGTGTCAGCGGGGTGAGGGGCGGGCCGGCGAACAAGACTCGTCGCAGTGCGAAGCGCATTTGGACGGCCGGGCGAAGGCGCGCGTACAAATGAGGCTCGGCAACGACTGCGCGAGCTCGAGGACAGCGGCCTGCGTTGAACCTTTCTCCACGATTCGCCCGCATTGGCCTGGCGATCACACTCGTCGCGATCTACGCGACGCTCGGCCTCGTGCGCGTGATCACGAACTACCTGCGCGATCGAGGCATGCTCCGTGTGAGCGTCGTGACCGCATTCGCGATCGCCGCCGCGATCCTGCTCTGGCTGATCTTCCGCAACGCGCGCAATCGCAGGCCGCGCGTCGTGCTCTCCCTCATCGGCGTCGCGCTCGCGTATGCGGCCGTCATCTATCCGATGCAAAGTCCCGAGGAGAAGATCCACTTCATCGAGTACGGGGTCGTGGCGCTGCTTGCGAATGCGTCTGCCCCGCGATCGTGGTCCGCACGAAAACGCTTCATCGCGTGCGCGCTCTTCGTTGCCGCCGCGGG
>Ga0196958_10000262_pt1 | contig 17167 bp, 14 predicted proteins | sample S1v_10metaG_FD_148654 | JGI IMG/M metagenome (GOLD analysis project Ga0196958, IMG submission 148654) | Soil microbial communities from Anza Borrego desert, Southern California, United States - S1+v_10 | ecosystem: Environmental > Terrestrial > Soil > Desert | place: USA: California | collected...
TCGGTCGGCGCCGAGCTGCTGGTCTCGACCGACGACGGAGAGGTGCTCGCGTCGCTGGGCGACTCCGATGCCTGTGAGGTCTGCGAGGTCTCCTCGCTCGCCGTCTTCTCGTCGTCGTCGTCGCCGAGCAGCAGGAACGCGGCCGTCGCACCACCTGCGACGAGGAGCACCACGAGCACCACGGCTGCGATGATCAGGCCGGTCTTCTTCCCGCCTCCGCCACCGGTCGGTGGGGCGGGGAAGCCGCCCGGTCCACCGGGGGGCGGGTAGCCACCACCGCCGTACGGCGCGCCTCCTCCGGGCGGCGGGGGCTGCTGCGGATAGCCGCCCTGCTGCGGATAGCCGCCCTGCTGGGGGTACCCGCCCTGCTGGGGGTGGCCGCCACCCTGCTGCGGGTGGCCGCCGCCCGGTTGCGCCCCGCCCGGGGGCGCGACCTGGGTCGGGGGGACCTCGGGCAGCTCACCGGGCTGGCCGGGGCGCGGGTACTGGTCGCTCACGCACGGGAGCGTACGGCTCACCAGGACCCGGCGGGGGTGCTTTCCGCTTTTCGCGACCCGGGCCACAGGGAGGCCACCAGGAGCGCGAGGCCGACGATCCCGGCAACGAGGAGCACGGCGGTGGCCGTCGTGTCGAGCCCGTCGAGCACCCGGTCCACGAACAGCTCGACCAGCTCCCGCCGGTCCGGTTCGATCTCGTCCACGACCGCGTCGCCGGCCGGCCCCACGACGACGCCGACGAGCAGGCCGGCCAGGGCGAGCCCGAGGGCGCCGAGGCCGGCAGCCCGGAACCTGCCTCGCCACCCACGCGACACCGCCGCCGCGAGCCCGACGAGCAGCACCCAGAGCGGTGGCAGCCAGAGCCCGAGGCCCTCGAGCACCCGGTAGGGGCCGCCCGCGTCGGCGAGCTGCTGACGCTCCACGACCGGGACCCGCAGCGGCACATCGGGCAGCGCCTCGACGGGGATCCCGCCGGCGGAGAGCCGCTCGAAGACGCTCGCGAGCAGCGGCGAGATGTCGATCGTCAGCCGGCCGTGCGCGACCTGCCCCTCGGCATGCACGATGCGGAGGAACTCGCGGTGCGCATCGGCGTTCGCCTCCCGCCAGAACTCCGGGAAGTCAGGGCTCTCGATCACGGCCACCGCAGCGTCGTGCGCCGTGGAGTCGACCGACGCGGGCAGCCCGACGGGCAGGTGCTCCTCCATGGCGCCTACGGCCGCCACCGACAGGCGGTCCGCCAGCTCGGCCCGCAGGGTCGGGTCGTCGGCCAGTGGCGCGACGGTCCCGACGTACGCCTCTGTGCTGTCGACCCGCAACCACAGCCAGGACGCGCCGATCGCGACCGGAGCCACCAGGGTGGCGACGAGCAGGCAGACGAAGGCGCTGAAGGCCCTCACCGCGGACCCCCGGGGTCAGAGGCCGTCGGACTTGTTGCCGTCCACCTTCCAGTCCCCGTCCTCCTTGACGAGGTAGATGGTGCCCTCGGACTCCTCCTCGGAGAGGAGGTCGCCGAGCTCCTCGTCGTCACCGTTGTACTCGGTGGTGGAGGTGAACTTCACCTCTGCGGTGTCGTCGTCCTCCTTGACGTCACCGAGCTCGTAGGAGACGTCGAAGTCGTCACGAACCTGCTCGAACTCCTCGAAGTCCGAGCTGTCCTCGATCGCGTCGGTGTAGTCGCCGCAGTTGTCGACGTCGTAGCTCTCGAACTCTGCCTCCTGGGTGTTCTTCGAGGACAGCTCGCACAGCTCCTCGATGTCGCCGTCGGCCGAGGCGCTGAGGTAGTCGTCAGCGACGTCCTCCGGCCCGCCGCCGAACAGCGCACCGAGCACCAGGAACGCGACCACAACGACCAGGATCAGGCCGACCACGGCACCGCCGATGATCGCGAGCTTCTTGCGGTTGCCACCGCCGCCGGTGGAGCCCACGTAGCCCTGCCCGAACGGCGGCTGTCCCGGCTGGCCGGGGCCGGGCTGGCCGTACTGGCCGCCGGCCTGCGCGGCGCCGTACGCCTGCTGCGGCGCGCCGTAGCCGGGCTGGCCGGGAGGGCCGGGCTGGCCGGCGGCGGGGTAGTCCGTTGACCGGTTCGGGGCGACCTGCGTCGGGAGGTCGGCGCCGGGGACCTTCGGCGGGGCCGGCTGCGCCGGCGGGGCGCCGGCCTCGGGTGCCGCCGGAGCCGCGGCCTGCCCGGCCGGCGGCTGGGTGTGCTCGGTCCACTGGGTGCCGTCCCACCAGCGCTGACCGCCCTGGCCGTCGGGGTACCAGCCGGCAGGCGTCGAGGGCTGGTTCGGGTCGGACATGGCGGTCTCCTCGTCGAAGGCGGGGTCAGTGCTCGCGGCCGGCCGGCAGGTGCGACCGGGGAAGAGTGCGGCAACGGCCGGAATCATTGCACGCCCCCGTTTCCGCGAAACGTCGGATCGGCAACGAGCTCCCCACCCGTACGACTACTGGAAGTCGGAGAACAGGTCGGAGGGGAACAGCGTCTCGAGGAACGACTCCAGCTCCTCGGGGTCGGTCGGGAAGTCCGAGAGGAGCTCGGACGGGAAGTCGCTGAACATCTCCGAGGGAAGCTCCGAGGGGTCGAAGCTCGGGACGTCGGTCGGGAGGTCGTCGGTCTCCGGGTCCGGGCCGTCGTCCTCGGGGACCGTCGGCTCGCTCTCGGCCGGCTCGCTGGTCTCCTCGTCGCTGGCCGGGGCCGGATCCTCGTCGTCACCGAGGAGCAGGAACGCGCCACCGGCGATGATCGCCGCGAGCAGCAGCGCCCCGACGACGGCGAGCCCGATCAGCAGTCCCTTCTTCGAGCCACGCTCGTGGACGTACGGACCGCCCGGGCCGGCAGCCGGCGTCGGCGTCCAGCCGCTCTGCTGGGGCGGAGGCGGCGGAGCGCCGTACGGCTGCTGCGGCATCCCCTGGGGCGGGGTCGGCGGCGGCGGTGTCGACGGCTGGATCGGTTGGGTCGGGTTGCTGTCGGCCTGCACGTGATCGGTCCACTGCGTCCCGTCGAACCAGCGCATGGTGCCGTTCTCGTCGGGGTACCAGCCGGGCCGGCCGGGCGTCTCTCCGGACACCGGTAGCTCCTCTCCTCGGGGGCGCGATCCGCCGCCCGGTCGGGCGCGGCGGTGGGCGCCACGCTAGCGCCGCGACCGGCTACGCGCGGCCGGTTCGGACCAGCTCGACGATCCGGTCGTTCGCCTCCGGCTCCCCGACGGAGACCCGCACGCCCTCACCGGCGAATCCCCGCACGGTGACGCCGACCTCCTCGGCGGCGGCGACGAGGTCCGCGGCGCGCTCGCCGAGGTCGAACCACACGAAGTTGCCCTGCGCGTCAGGGACCTCGCGCCCCGCGTCGCGGAGGCCCGCGACGAACCGCTCCCGCTCGGCCGCGATCGCGTCGACGCGCTCGAGCAGCTCGGCCTCGGCGTCGAGCGACGCGACCGCGGCGGCCTGCGCGACCGCGGACACACCGAACGGCAGCGAGACCGCGCGGAGGGCCGACGCGATCGGCGGCGCCGCGACGGCGTACCCGACCCGGAACCCGGCCAGCCCGTAGGCCTTGGAGAAGGTGCGGAGGACCACGACGTTGGGGTTGTCGCGGAGGAGCGCGAGGCCGTCGAGCCGGTCGGGCATCCGCACGAACTCGACGTACGCCTCGTCGACCGCGACCACGACGTGCCGCGGGACCTTCGCCAGGAACGCGGTGACCTCGGAGTGGGTGAGCGCTGGCCCGGTGGGGTTGTTGGGCGTGCACAGGAGCACCACCCGGGTGCGTTCGGTGACCGCCGCCGCCATCGCGTCCAGGTCGTGCCGCGCGTCGGCGGTCACCGGGACGGGCACTCCGGCGGCGCCGGCGGCGGTGACCGCGATCGGGTACGCCTCGAACGACCGCCACGCGTGCACGACCTCGTCGTCGGGACCGCAGTAGGCGGTCAGCAGGTGGTAGATCATCGCCACGGACCCGGTGCCGGCCGCGAGCTGGTCGGTCGGCACACCGAGCCGCACGGAGAGCGCTCCGTAGAGCTCGGCGCAGCCCATGTCGGGGTAGCGGTTCATCGCCGCGACCGCCCGCTCCGCGGCCGCCACCACGCCGGGCAGCGGCGGGTAGGGGTTCTCGTTCGACGAGAGCTTGTACGACGTCAGCCCGGACCGCTGGGTGGGGGGCCGGCCGGGCACGTACGCGGGGATCGCCCGCACGTGCGGCAATGGCTCAGGAGGTTCGACCATGCGGCAAACCTATGCCGCCGCTCACCTCAGGCGGCGTCGGTGGTCGAGCCGTCCGCGGCGACGGGCAGCAGGACCTCGCCGCCGACGACCTGCTCCAGGTCGCGACCCAGGGCGATGTCGAGCGGGTTCGTGAGGCACCGCACCGAGCCGCCCCCGAGGTGGAGCTCGGACACGTCGACGACCACGACCTCGAAACCCCACGCCTCGAGCCGGGCGCGCACCCGGTCCGGGCAGGCGGGCATCACGACGGTGCGGCCCAGCACGACCGAGTTGGCGCAGAACGTGGTGACCGCCTCGTCCGCGTCGATGACGAGCGGCTCGGGGACCAGCTCGAGGAGCGTCTCGGCCGATGCCGCGTCGAGCGCGTCGGGACAGACGATCGCGCGGCGGTCGTCGAGCGGGCAGAACGCGAGGTCGAGGTGGTACATCGCGGGGTGCGTGATCCGGAGTCCCCGCACACGGACGCCGAGGTCGATCGCTAGGTGCTTGAGAGCCAGCTCGTCGGATCGGGGACCGACGCCGACCACGAGGTCGCCGCGGAACGGGAACGCGTCGCCGGCCTCGAAGTGGGGGCCGACGCCCTCGCGCCCGACGTACGACGGCGCGTAGCCGCGCGTCTCGAACCACTGCCGCGCGGTCAGCGTCTCGTTGCGCCGCTGCGGGTACCGCATGTGCGACAGGACCACCGATCGCCGGCCGGGGCCGGTCCAGTCGGGCCGGGAGACGACCAGTCCGAGGTTCATCGCGTAGACCATGTCGGGGCTGTCCGCCCGCGCCGTGATCACGTCGACCGGCGCCCCCAGGCCGCGCAGGGTGTTGGCCAGCTGGTGCCACTGGGCGGCGGCGCGCTCCGGGTCGGGCTGCACCGAGGTGTCCATGTAGGGGTTGATCTCGTACTCGACCCGGAACTGCGACGGCTCGACCATCGCGTAGTGCCGACCCCAGCCCAGCTCGCCACCCATGGCGCACCTCCCCTGCTCGCTTGTCTCGTCCCCTCCCGGCGAGGGTCGAGGCCCGGCCGGAGCCGAGCCTCGCGATGTTGTCAGACAATCTGACAATCACAGCGTAGCGGCTTCCCACTCCGGACGCACCCCGGACGCCGAGCCGGCCTCCGGCGGACACGACGAAGGCGCCACGCTGCGCGTGGCGCCTTCGCACGTCGTCGACCTGGCTCGACCTGCCCGGCGTCGCACAGGCGGTCCGGACCATCCCCGCGCAGCGACGAACGGAGAGCTGGTCCGGACCGCGGCTGTGTGTCCCGACGTTCGGTCGGGCCGGGCTCCGGGTCAGGGAGTGTCAGTCAGCGAGGCTCCGGGACGGCGCACCGTCCCGGAGCCCGCTGACTTGACGAGCTAACGCGTCACTTGACCCTGACGGAGCCCTTGTCCTTCAGCGTCGTCTCGGTCGCGCGGACCTTCACGACGTAGCGGGTGTTCTTCTTGCCGTTGCGGTCCTTCACCTTGAAGGTGAAGTTCCCGTTGGCCTTCAGGGTGGCGGAGTCGATCTTCCTGCCGTTCCGCTGCAGCACTGCGGTCGCGCCGGCGGCGATGTCGTCGGCGTTGGCCTTGATCCTGTCCTTCTTGCCGCCCTTGCCGGTCACCACGAGGTTGATCTCCTCGGGCTCCTCCACCGGCGGCGCCTCGACCCAGTTGATCGGGTCGGAGGCGTCGGTCACCGTGCGGGTGCCCGCGTCCGCGTTGCCGTTGTCGTCCACGAGGGTCTCGGTGACCCCCGTCATGGTCGCGAGCAGGGTCTGGACGGCCGGGGCGTCGGAGGACGCCACGATGTTCGCACCGGAGGGGAGGAAGTCGGTGAGGGTGTCACCGAAGTCACCGTCGGTGGTGACGTCCGCGACCTCCGAGTCGTCGGTGATCCGGGCCGGCTGGTCGCCGACCAGGTTGCCGAACTGGTCGCGAGCGAACAGGTTGAACGCGACCTCGCCGCCGACCTCCACGTCACCGGTCGCCTCGCCCTCGGCCCGGACCAGCTCGAGGCTGTCCAGGTTGAGGTAGTTGCGCGAGTCGAAGGTGATCTCCTGCGTCTCCGTCACGTCGCCGGCGGTCACGGTGACCGTCACGGTCACGCGGCCGTCGTCGTCGAACCCCGGGTCGCGCTCGATCGCAGCCAGGATCTCGGCCGCGTCACCGGCGTCACCGGTGGAGAGCTCCTGCTCCTGGCCCTGGTCCTCGAAGAATCCGTAGAGGTCGCCCTCCGCGTCGTTCCCCTCGGCCAGCGTGCCGTCGGTCAGGAACCCCTTGTCGACGGTCACCGTGACCGGCTCGTCGGTGACGACGTCCGGGTCGGTGCCGGCATCCGGTCCGTCAGGTCCGTAGACCGTGATGTCCAGGTCCGCGGGCCGGCCCGGAGCAGCGTCGCCCGTGGCCTCGATGTCGATCGAGTCGACCTCGGCCGCCGCCCGGAAGTGGACGTCGATCGACGCGGCACCGACGTTGAGCGACGTGCTGTCGTTCTCCGCCTCGGTCACGTCCGTCACCGTGAGGGTGGCGTCCTCCGGGTCGTCCTCCACGACGACGGGCCCGGCCGGGTCCGTCAGAGCGAGCGAGAACGTGCCGTCGGCACCGGTCACCACAGTGGCCTGCGTGTCGCTGACCCGGGTGACCCCGTTCGGCTGGTCGTCCTGGGGCGCGAGCCGCGAGTCTTCACGCGTACCGCCGTAGTTGACGGTCACCACACGGCCGGCGAGGCCGCCCTCGTCGTTCGCCAGGCGACCAGTGACGGTGTAGCCGCCCTCGATCGGAGCGTTGGCGTCGGCACCCTCGTCGAAGGTGACCTCTGCCTCCGAGACGGCGAACTCGACCGGTGCCGCGTCCGTCAGACCGCTGCCCTGCACGTTCGGACGGCGGGCCTCGAGGCGGTACGTGCCCTCACCGAGGTCGGGAACGGCCACGTCGGCTTCGCCGTTGGCGCCGATCTCGGCGTCCGTCCACTGGGTCGTCTCGTCGGCGCTGCCGTCGGACGGGGTGAAGACGAACCGGTACTGGACGTCCGCTCCGGGGAGGTTCTCGTCGATCGGGTTGCCCTCCTGGTCCTCGGTGACGATGGTGAAGTCGTCGCCGTCGGAGAGCTCGTCGTTGTCGAAGTTCGACCGGTCCCGCTCGTTGACGATCTCGATCGTCTCGAACTCGGGGGTGTACTGGCCGATGGTGAACGGCGCGGCCACCACGTCGCCGGCCGAGAACTCGGACGTGTTGTTGCCGCCCTGGTCCTCGGTATCCGCGTACACCGTGTAGGTGTCCGGTCCGAGGTCGAGCACGACCACTCCGTCGGCGTTCGTCGTGCCGGCGTTCGGGTGGTCGACTCGCTCGTCGGCCGGGGTCGCCGGGTCGTTCACCCCGGAGCGGTAACCGACCCGGACACCCGCGACCGGCTCACCCTGCGCGTCGACGACGGTCACCGTCGTCGGGGTGGTGCCGCTGCTGATGTTGGTGTTCTCGGGCTCCGCTGTCACCGTGGCGACCGACTGGATGTACAGCGTCGAGGCCTCGGTGTCGGTGGTCTGCGGGTAGCCGAGGGCGGCGCTGATCGCGACCTGGTTCGGCTCGTTGCCCGCTGAGTACGGGTAGTTGTCGTACTCGAGGACGCCGGAGAAACGCGCGGCGCCGTTCGCCTCGTCGATCTCCACTGCGCCCGCGTTGACGTTGTTCAGCTGGTCGTAGATGGCGACCGCCGGGCCGGCCGGCGCGGGAACGGACGTCGTGCCGTGGACGGCAACGAAGTCGCTGTCGGTGAAGGGGTTCTGGTAGATGCCCAGGCTGCCCTCGGTGCTCAGCTCGACAGTGTGCACGTCGGCACCCGTCCCGAGAACCGTGGCGCCCACGACGTCCTGGTCACCGTTGTTGCCCACCGCACGGATCTCGATCTCGGTGCCCGCCGTCACGGTCGGCGCCCACTCGGTCTGGAACACGCCGTCGGCGTTGCGCGAGACGGCGGAGCCGATGGTCGTCCAGTCGGTGTCGCCGACCTCGCGGTACGCGAAGGCCAGCGAGTTGACGTCCGCCTCGGCGGCGGCGACCAGCGAGACGGTGTTGTTCTGACCGTCGTTCTTGATCGAGACGCCGTCGGCGTCGGAGCCGCCGGGACCGGCGTTCGGGCCGGTCTCCTCCGGAGACAGGATCTCCACGCCCGTGACCTGCGTCACGAGCGGTACTGCCGATGCTGAGGTGGCGAGGAACGGAACGCCCGCCACCGCCAGGGCGGTGACGGCGCTGAACGCCAGCCCCCGCTTGAAGTCGCTGCTCTTCATGCTCTCCCTTTCGATTTCTTTCATGGCGTGCGAGACCTGAACCCCATGTCGGTCTGCGCCCCCACCAGCGGAGTCTCGTGACACCGCGTGTCGTCATCTTGTCTAGTCCAGCCCATGGCAGCCGGATTAAATGTCGCTGGTGTCGTTCTCCTGCAAATAATCCCGGGGTGGACCAGAGTGTGTGCCGGCTACACCCGCTGGCGCCGGGTACCGAGCCCTCGCTCGCAGGGGGCAGAGGGACGCCGGTATCGGCCGAAGAACAGGAAGGTCACGGATCTTGGTGCTTCGGCAGGGCGCGTCGGTCTACCGGGCGCGCGGCCGACCGCAGCGGCTTCCAGTCGACCCCAGCCCCGCGACGTCGCGCACGATCGACGCCCAACGCCGGACAGCATGGCTGCTCGCCACGTGCCGCTCGCTGCCGCCGACCGGAGCGGTCCCTCGCAAGCAGTTCTGCGCGGACCTCCGCCGGCTCGGCATCCTCGCCGACGGCTCCCGGGTGAGCCGCTGGGAGTCGGGCGCGCACCCGGTCGGACCGGAGGTGATCGGGGCCTACGAAGCGCTCACGGACACGCTCCCGGGCAGCCTGATGTCGGCCTACCGGCTGTTGCGGCGCATGGACCGGCCACCAGCGACGATCGAGTCGCCCGCCGAGCTGGGCACCGACGAGTGCGACGCGATCTTCGAGCGGATCGAGGCCCGGACAGCCACCGGGCAGGACTGGCTGCGCCTCGCGGCTGACCTGTCGCACTACGACCGCGTCTACCTGCACCCCCGCACCTGGCGGGAGGTCGGGGACCGGCTCGTCTGCGAGCTGACCCGGTCCGCCGGTCCTGCCCTGGTCCTCCGCTACGAGGCCGCCGCGTCCCTGATGAGCCACCCGGAGAGCCGCCGTCACCTCGCCCGCAGCGTGGGCCGGTTCGTGATGCACCCCGACGCCCAGAACGTCGCCCCGGCTCTCTGGCTGCTCCGGGAGGTCGGCGACGAGGCGACGGACCTCGTCCTCCGGCTCATCGGCAGCCCGAAGCCCGTGCTCAGGCAGGCCGCGGGGTCCGTCGCCGCGCTCCTCGCCACCCGGGGCGACCTGGCCCATCGCGACCCCGACCTGCTGGAGAGGTACGTCGTCACCGAGCTCCGCCGCCGCGGATCGCTCGCCCGCTCCGTGGACGCCGTCGACCTCGCCACCCAGCTCCCGAACGAGACGTTCGACCGGATCATCGACAAGGTGGACAACCGCCACGTCCGCCGCCACGTGCTGCGGGCCCGCGAGTCGCTGGAGCTGACCGACGACAACACCGCGCGGATCATCGCGGAGGGGATCGGGAGCTACGCCGAGGCGCACGTGCGGCGCGGCGCGCCGGAGCCGGATCGGATGCTGCGGGTCCTGGTCCGCGAAGCGCTCTTCCACGCCCACAAGGAACGCCGAGAGCTCGCGGGCGTCCTCCTCGCCTGCAGCCCCTACGGCGAGTACGTCAAGCAGGCGGTCCTGGGCCTGACCGACGAGCCCGAGCCGCTGGTGAGCGGCCAGGCTTGGTCGATGCTGCGCCGGATGGGCCACCTCGCGCCCCGGACCGAGCTCGCGGACAAGGCGCTCGGTGCCCCGGCGGAGACGACCCGGGCCCAGGCCCTGGTCACGCTGGGAGTCGGCCACGGTCCGGTCGACGACGCGCACGTCACCGAGCTGCTTCGGCTCGCAGGCAGCCGCGGCTTCCGCACCCGGCACGGCGCTCTGTTCGCTCTCGGCATGGAGCACCACCACCTCGACCGGTTCGTGGCCGAGGAGGGCGAGCGGGGGCGCGCGGCGCGATGGTGGCGCTCGGTCGGTCCGGCGCTGCACGAGGAGCACCCCACCCAGCGGCGGAGCGCGTGAGGGTGCCGAACCCGACTGCTGCGCCACAATGGGTGCCATGACACCGCCGGAGAGCCGGTTCGACACGCTCAGCGTCGAGCACGCCTCCACGGTGGAGCGGGTGACCGCCGAGCTGCGGCGGGCGGTCTTCGACGGCGAGCTCGAGAGCGGCACGCCGCTGCGCGAGGTCGCGTTGGCCGATTCGCTCGGCGTCTCGCGGCCCACGGTGCGGGAGGCGCTGATGGCGCTGGTGGCCGAGGGTCTCGCGGTCCGCGAGCCGCACCGCGGGGTGAGTGTGGTCACTCCGCGCGCGGAGTCGGTGCGTGACGTGTGCCGCGCCCGCTTCGTGCTGGAGGGCGCCGGCGTCCGGGCGTGGCCCACCGCAGGCGACGACCTCCGCAAGCGGGTGCGCGAGACCCTGGAGGACTACATCAGCGCGGTGCACGGCGGAGCGTCGTACGAAGACCTCAACGAGCGGCACCTCGCGTTCCACGTCTCCCTCGTCGAGCTCACCGGCAGCCCACGCCTGGTGCACATGGCCGACGGGCTGATGGACGAGCTGAAGGTCGCGCTCGCGCAGGTGGACCGCATCCGGCGCAACGCGCACGACCAGGCCGACTCGCACGAGCGGCTGGTCAAGCTGCTGGAGGCGGACGAGGTCGAGGCCGCCTACGAGTTCGTCCGCAAGCACATCGACGACGCGGCCGACGAGATCATCGAGGCGCTGGCGCTGACGTGAGGTCGGCGGCCGGGCGGTGAATCTGTCGCCCGCCTCGCCCCGCACCGCCCACCGCCCCCGCCCCGCCTGCCACACTGACCGGGTGATCGCGTTCCTCTCCCGGTGGCTCATCACCAGCCTGGCGCTGGCGCTGGCGGCGCAGCTGATCGACGGCATCCGCTTCTCCGGGCCGGCCGGCGGCCAGGCCGAGATCGAGGAGAAGCTGCTGCCGCTGCTGGGCGTCGCCCTGATCTCGGCGGTGGTGACGGCGTTCGTGAAGCCGGTGCTGACGATCCTGTCGATCCCGTTCATCCTGGTCACGCTCGGGCTGTTCCTGATCGTGCTGAACGCGCTGCTGCTCGAGCTCACCGCGTGGATCGCCGACGGCCTGGGCATCGGGTTCCACGTCGACGGCTTCTGGCCGGCGGTCGGCGGCGCGATCATCATCAGCATCACCACCTGGATCCTCGACGCGCTGATCGGCGTGGACGACGACTGATGGCGCCCCCGTTGCCGCCGCCGCGGACGGTCGGTCGCTACCGGGTGGCGCTGGTCTGCCTCGGCAACATCTGCCGCTCCCCCATGGCGCACGTGGTCCTGGAGGACCGGGTCGCCGCGGCCGGGCTCGCCGAGCGCGTCGAGGTGCTCTCGGCCGGGACCGGCGACTGGCACGTCGGCGGCCCGATGGACCGGCGCGCGGCGGCGCTGCTCACGAGCGAGGGGTACGACGCCAGCCGCCACCGGGCGCAGCAGGTCCCGCCCGCGTGGCTCTCGGAGTGCGACCTGGTGCTGGCGATGGACCGCCAGAACCTGCAGGACCTGCGGACGCTCGACCCCGACGCCGATCCGGCGCGGATCCTGATGTTCCGCGACTTCGACCCTCAGGGGCCCGGGGCCGACGTACCCGACCCCTACCACGGCGGTGACGACGGCTTCCACGACGTGCTGGGAATGGTCGAGCGGACCGCCGACACCCTCGTCGCCCACCTGGCGGACGTCACCCGACCGCCACCCTAGGCTTCGCCGCATGGACGATCCGATCGGCGAGGCGCGGCGCCAGTGGGTCGAGCACGGCTGGGGCGACGCCGCCCCGGGGATGGCGATGGTCACCTCGCTGGTCCGGGTCAACCAGATCGTGATGGAGCGGATCGAAGCCGCCCTCCGCCCGCACCGGCTCAGCTTCGCCCGGTTCGAGGTGCTGCGGCTGCTGGCGTTCACCCGCGCCGGCGCGCTCCCGATGGCCCGGCTCGGGTCGCTGCTCCAGGTGCACCCGACGTCCGTGACGTCGGCGGTGCAGCGGCTGGAGGCCCAGGGACTGGTGCAGCGCACCAGGAGCGAGCCCGACCGCCGGGTCGTGCTGGCCGGGATCACCGACGCCGGTCGTGAGGTCGTCGACGCGGCGACGGCCGCACTCAACTCGGAGGTCTTCGAGCGGCCGGGCCTCGCTCCGGAGGACGTCGGTGCGCTGACCGGCCTGCTGGGCCAGCTCCGCGCGGAGGCCGGCGACCACCTCGCCGACTGACCTCGACAGCAATACTTGGACGTCCTACTATTATTCCTAGGACATCCAAGCATCGACCCTGGGGGACCCGCCGTGCCCGACCTGCACCAGCCGAAGCACCCGGTCCGCCTGGTCACCGCGTCCAGCCTGTTCGACGGGCACGACGCGGCGATCAACATCATGCGGCGGATCTTCCAGAGCCAGGGCTGCGAGGTCGTCCACCTCGGGCACAACCGCTCGGTCGCCGAGGTGGTGGAGGCGGCGATCGAGGAGGACGTGCAGGGCGTCGCCGTGTCGTCCTACCAGGGCGGCCACGTGGAGTACTTCGAGTACCTCGTGGAGCAGCTTCGCTCCCGCGGTGCCGGACACGTCAAGGTGGTCGGCGGCGGCGGGGGCGTGATCGTCCACGACGAGATCGACCGGCTGCGCGCCTCCGGCGTCACGATCTTCTCGCCCGAGGACGGCCAGCGGCTCGGCCTTCCCGGGATGATCAACACGGTCGTGAGGGACTGCGACTTCGACGTCTGGGACGTCCGCGCGGTCGCCACCGACGCCCTGCTCGCCGGTGACCGGGCCGCGCTGGCGCGTGCGATCACCGGCGTCGAGACCGGCCGGGTCGACGAGGCGACGCTGTCCCAGGTCCGCGAGGCGGCCGCGGCCAGGCAGGTCCCGGTGCTCGGCATCACCGGCACCGGCGGCAGCGGCAAGAGCAGCCTCACCGACGAGCTCGTCCGGCGGCTGCGGGTCGACCAGCAGGACAAGCTGCGCGTCGCGGTGCTGGCCGTCGACCCGACCCGGCGCAAGGGCGGGGGCGCCCTTCTCGGCGACCGGATCCGGATGAACAGCCTCGACCTCGGCGGGCCGGGGCTGGACCGCGACCGCGTCTACTTCCGCAGCCTCGCCACCCGCGGGGCGCACGAGCTGCCGTCGTACCTCTCCGACGTGATCGCCGTCTGCAAGAGCGCCGGTTTCGACCTGGTGATCGTCGAGACCCCCGGCATCGGCCAGGGCGATGCCGCGGTCGTCCCGTTCGTCGACACCAGCCTCTACGTGATGACGCCGGAGTACGGCGCCTCCTCGCAGCTGGAGAAGATCGACATGCTCGACTTCGCCGACGTCGTGGCGATCAACAAGTTCGAGCGCCGCGGCGCCGAGGACGCGATGCGCGACGTCGCCCGCCAGCTGGTCCGCAACCGCGAGGCGTTCGGCCAGAGGCCCGACGACATGCCGGTCTTCGGGACGTCGGCGGCGACCTTCGACGACGACGGCGTGACCGCGCTCTACCAGCACCTCCGCGGGCTCCTGGGGGAGCATGGACTTCCCGCGACCCAGGGGTCGTTGGCGCCGGTGGGCGTCAAGTCCTCCACCCGGATCCAGCAGGTCATCCCGCCCGAGCGGGTCCGCTACCTGTCCGAGATCGCCGGGACGGTCCGCGACTACCACCGGCAGACCGAGGACCTGGTGGCCCGGGTGCGGCGCGCGCAGCGGCTCCGGGAGGTGGCGCTGGAGGTCCCTGCGGTCGAGACCCTCGCCGACGAGGCCCGGGACGAGCTGCCGGCAGACGTCCGCAACCAGCTCGAGACCTGGCCGCAGGTCGTGGAGTCCTACTCCGGCGACGAGCAGGTCGTGGTCGTGCGCGACCGCGAGATCCACACGCGGCTCACCAAGGAGTCCCTCAGCGGCAGCCACGTCCCGCGGGTGGCGCTACCGCGCTTCGACGACCACGGCGAGCTCGTGCGGTTCTGGCGCCGCGAGAACCTGCCCGGCTACTTCCCCTTCACCGCCGGCGTCTTCCCGTTCAAGCGCGACAACGAGGACCCGGCGCGGATGTTCGCCGGCGAAGGTGACCCGTTCCGCACCAACCGCCGGTTCAAGCTGCTTTCCGAGGGCCAGCCCGCGACCCGCCTGTCGACCGCGTTCGACTCCGTCACCCTCTACGGCCGCGATCCCGACGAGCGGCCGGACATCTACGGCAAGGTCGGCACCTCCGGCGTCTCCGTCGCCACGCTGGACGACATGGAGGAGCTGTACGACGGCTTCGACCTCTGCTCCCCCACGACCAGCGTGTCGATGACGATCAACGGGCCCGCACCGACGGTGCTCGCGTTCTTCATGAACACCGCGATCGACCAGCAGGTGCAGGCGTTCCGGGAGCGCGAGGGCCGCGAGCCGGATCCGGGCGAGCTGGCCGACTTGAGGCAGTACGCCGTCTCGACCGTGCGGGGCACCGTCCAGGCCGACATCCTCAAGGAGGACCAGGGCCAGAACACCTGCCTGTTCTCCACCGAGTTCAGCCTGCGGTGCATGGCCGACATCCAGCAGTGGTTCATCGAGCACGGGGTGCGGAACTTCTACTCGGTCTCGATCTCCGGTTACCACATCGCCGAGGCCGGGGCGAACCCGATCAGCCAGCTCGCGTTCACCCTCGCCAACGGCTTCACCTACGTCGAGTCCTACCTGGCGCGGGGCATGGACATCGACGACTTCGCGCCGAACCTGTCGTTCTTCTTCTCCAACGGGATGGACCCGGAGTACACCGTGATCGGCCGTGTCGCCCGGCGGATCTGGGCGATCGCGATGAAGGAGAGGTACGGCGCGAACGAGCGCTCGCAGAAGCTGAAGTACCACGTCCAGACGTCGGGGCGTTCGCTGCACGCGCAGGAGATGTCGTTCAACGACATCCGCACCACGCTGCAGGCGCTGTGCGCGGTCTACGACAACGCCAACTCGCTGCACACCAACGCCTACGACGAGGCGGTGACCACGCCGACCGACGAATCGGTCCGCCGGGCGCTCGCCATCCAGATGGTCATCAACCGGGAGTGGGGCCTGGCGATGAACGAGAACCCGCTCCAGGGCTCGTTCATCGTGGACCAGCTGACCGACCTGGTCGAGGAGGCCGTGCTGGCGGAGTTCGACCGGCTCTCCGAGCGCGGCGGGGTGCTCGGCGCGATGGAGACCGGCTACCAGCGCGGCCGGATCCAGGACGAGTCGCTTCTCTACGAGCACCGCAAGCACGACGGCTCGCTGCCGATCATCGGCGTCAACACCTTCCGCAAGCCCGAGGGCGACGGTGACGACGGGACGCCCGACCACGTCGAGCTCGCCCGCGCCACCGAGGACGAGAAGCAGTCGCAGCTGCGCCGGGTGCGCGAGTTCCAGGCCACCCACTCCGACGAGGCCCAGGCCGCGCTCGCCCGGCTCAAGGAGGCCGCCGTCAACGGGGAGAACGTCTTCGCGGTGCTGATGGACGCCGCGCGGGTCTGCTCCCTGGGTCAGGTCACCGAGGCCTTCTTCGAGGTCGGCGGTCAGTACCGACGGAACGTCTGAGCGGCAGGTCTAGCCTGCGCCCTCCTGACTCAACAGGTAGATCAATCCGGCGCAGAGGCCGCCGATGACGATCACGGTGATCGCGACGCCGATCAGGATTCCGACACCCCAGGGACGGGAGCCCTTGCGGAACAGCAACGGGACCGGCAGCAGGAACGGCAGCACGATGCCGAGCACCAGCAGCCACACGAACGCCGTGCCGTCGTCGTCGACCGACACCGAGCCGTAGATGCCGAGGATCAGCACCGGCAGCCCGATCGCGAGCACCGGACCGAGCACGAGCGCGCCGACCAGGAGCGCGACCCAGTTGAAGCCGGCCTGGTCCCGCTTCTGGTAGTAGGGACTGTTGCCGTAGGGATCGCTCACCGTCGGTCCTCCTTCATCGCACCCACCACCAGAGCCCGACAGTCAGCACGATCGCCAGGAGCAGCGCCAGGACGACGGCGGTGACCCGCTTGGCACACCAGTACCGGTGGGCCGCGCAGCCCTCGGTGTCCGCGGCCGGTCCGGCCGGGACCCGCTGCGGCTGGACCAGCCGAGGGTCGGTCATCGGCCCACCACCGGGAGCGGCCGGCCGACGGCGGTCGACAACCGGGTGCGGGACAGCGGGGCCCAGGCCTGGAGGGCGCAGAACGGCGCGCACTGGTGCCGGTTCTCCTCCGCGTCGACCGTCGCCACGTGCACGCAGCACTGGGTGAGCCGCTCCTCGATCATCGTGTTCATGTCCATGAACGGCTTGACGGTGACCCGGAGCACCCGCTCACCGAGGAGCCGGCGGAGCCGCTGGTGCTGGCCGGGGAGCCTGGAGGAGGCGAGGGTGGCGAGGGTGCCGATCCCGAGGTCGCAACCGTGGCAGATGTCGCGCCAGATCGAGCCCATCGACGGGTGGCTGAGGCTGGACTGCTCGGAGAGGAGGTCCAGCAACGAGTTCCTCACGATCCGGCGCAGGTCGGCGGGCAGCGCGTCGTCGGCGATCCGGTTCGCGAGCACGTCCGGCTCGAGGTCCAGCCACTGCTTGAGCCGGTCGTGGCCGATCAGCGACACCAGCGATCGCCAGGTGCCGGCGTCGTCCTTGAGCAGGTAGCCGACGGAGCAGCAGTGGGGATGGCTGCACGGAAGTGCGGTGAGGTCGCGCCAACCGACGGTCCCGCCGGTCTGGGGCTCGAGCCGCGCGAGCACACCGGTGTGGGTGAGCCGGTCCATCGGGTCGATCCCGGCGCTGCGGCCGCTGCCGAAGACCGGCTGGATGGTGACGCCTCCGACGTACGGCGTGTCCAGGGCCCGCTTCACGACG
>Ga0196958_10000264_pt1 | contig 17072 bp, 20 predicted proteins | sample S1v_10metaG_FD_148654 | JGI IMG/M metagenome (GOLD analysis project Ga0196958, IMG submission 148654) | Soil microbial communities from Anza Borrego desert, Southern California, United States - S1+v_10 | ecosystem: Environmental > Terrestrial > Soil > Desert | place: USA: California | collected...
TTGGTGTAGCCGCCGGACGGCGAGCACGCGCTCTTGATTCCGTCGATCGCCGCCTGGATCCCGGTGGTGTCGTCGGTGCCGTCGTCGGGCTTGACGTTGTACTGGTTCGCCAGTTCCGCCGCGGTGACCTGACAGGTGGCGTTCGGATTCACTTCACTGGAGCCGGGCAGCGCGGTACCACCCCGGTAGCCGGCCTTGGACCAGTCGTAGAGCCCGGCGACCGGTGTGCGGCGATTGGCGGCGCCGACGTCGAGGCCGGTCAGCGAACCGGGCCCCGGCGCCGCGTCCGCCGCGTCGGGCGGTACCTGCAGTAGCGCGGCGGTGGTGACCAAGGCGGCGAACGCCGGGAGGACGGCACGACGAAGAGGACTTTTTCGGGACACCCGAAACCTCCGTGACGGACGGACGGAAGGTGTTGCGGCGTGTACACCCGGACCCCGTCTTTATAGTTCACGTCACTGCCACCCGTCAACGGATGTGAATCAGGTCCATATATGTGAACGCCACACGATCACTGTTCTCCTGAGCGGAACCGGTCGAGCACCCGGCGTTCCCGCTTGGTCGGACGGCCCGCACCCCGCTCCCGTCGCGCGACCGGCGTGGCGGCTTCGGGCGGCGGCGGGGGTGTCCGGTCGGTGAAACAGGTCGCGGCGTCGGCGGCACCGACCCGTTTCTGGATCACCCGGGTCACCTCCAAGATCCGCGTCGTGTCATTGACGCGGGCACGGACCTCGTCGCCGGCCACGACCGTGGTCGCGGGTTTGGCCGGTTTGCCGTTCACGCGGACATGGCCACCACGGCACGCCGCCGCGGCGTCCGGACGCGTCTTGGTCAGCCGGACGGCCCACAGCCAGCGATCAACTCGAGTGGACTCCACAGCAGTACATAGTGACCCATCCGCCGTCGCGATGCCCGCCTACCCGGCCCAAGCAGGCGGAAAGAAGCTCCACCTTCCTTGCCACCCGACATAGCCGAAGGTATAACTTGTTCTAACTCCCTTGACGGCGAGGAAGATCACGTGCGCGAAGAAATCCTGTGGAGAAGCGGTTCTGACCAGTTGTCACGCCGTCTCTCCATAGCTGGAACTGGTTCTATCCACGGAGCCGCGGCCCTCGGCGGGACCGCTCACGCGAAAAGTTCGATCGCCGACGCCGCCCGAATCCCTGCGCTCGTCATCGGTTCCGGATACGGCGGCTGCGTCGCCGCGCTCCGGCTGGCCGAAGCCGGCGTCGACGTCCACCTGGTCGAACTCGGCATGGCATGGGGACACCCCGGGGGCGGACGGCAAGACCTTCGCCAACACCACCACCCCGGACTACCGGTCCTTCTGGCTGCGCATGCGGACGAAGCAGCCGTTGAGCAACTTCCTCGGCTTTCCGCGACAAGGACGTCCCGCGCCACACCGGCATCCTCGACGCCGAAGAATTCGGCGGTATCACCGTCTACCAGGGCCGCGGCGCCGGCGGGGGCTCGCTGGTCAACGGCGGGATGGCGGTCACGCCGAAGCGCGAGAACTTCGGCGCGGTCCTGCCCACCGTCGACGCGGACGAGATGTACGGCGTCTACTACCCGCGCGCCAACGCGGGCCTCGGCGTCGCCACCATCGACCCGAACTGGTTCGAGACCGCCGAGTGCTACCAGTACGCGCGGGTCGGCCGGAAACACGCGCAGCGTTCGGGATTCCCGTTCCTGTTCGTCCCCGACGTCTACGACTGGGACTACATGAAGAAGGAGCAGGCGGGCACGGTTCCGCGGTCCCCCTTGGCCGGGGAGATCCTCTACGGCAACAACGCGGGCAAGAAATCGTTGCAGCAGACCTATCTCCCGCGAATCAAAGCCACCGGCCGGGTGACGATTTCGGCGCTGCACCGCGTCACCTCGGTCGCGCCCGCGTCCGGCGGCGGGTACACCGTGGTGATGGAGCAGCTCGATACCGGCGGCACGGTGAAAGCGACGAAGTCCGTGACAGCGGACAAGGTGTTCTTCGCCGCCGGCAGCGTCGGCACGAGCAAGCACCTGGTCGAGCCGAAGGCCACCGGTGCGCTGCCCGACCTCGACAACGAGGTCGGAAAGGGCTGGGGCGACAACGGGAACGTCATGTGCGGCCGGGCCAACCACCTGTGGGACGCCACCGGGGCACTCCAGTCGTCCATCCCCACCGCCGGTATCGACAACTGGGCAGCGGGCGGCGCCTTCGCCGAGGTCGCGCCGCTGCCGACCGGGATCGAGACCTACGCCTCGTTCTATCTGTCGATCACCAAGAACCCCCATCGGGCGGCGTTCTCGTGGAACACGGGCGCGAACAAGGTCGACCTCAACTGGCGGACCGCTTGGAAGCAACCGTCGATCGACATGGCGAAGACGATCTTCGACAAGATCAATGCCAAGGAAGGCACGATCTACCGGACCGATCTCTTCGGGGTGCACAAGATCTGGGGCGACCATCTCACCTACCACCCGCTCGGCGGCGCGGTGCTCGGCAAGGCGACCGACGATTACGGCAGGCTCCGCGGATATCCGGGCCTGTACGTGATCGACGGCGCACTGATCCCGTACATCACCATCACCGAAAAGTCATACTTCACGCCTTCCCTAATACATGAAGGACCCCATCCTTGCGCCTAGGTACAGGAAGGGGGCCTTCATGTACTTACCCCGGCAGCACGCAGACCGCGTCGATGCCCAGAACGTGGTTCAGCCGTCCGAAAGCGAGCCAGGAACCGATGCTCAGTTCCACGATTTCCTTCTGGCTGTAGTGCTCGCCCATTCGCTTCCAGAATTCGTCATCGATGCCGTGGTGGTCGAGCGTGTATCGTTCGGCGTACTCGGCGGCGAGCCTGGTCCGCTCGTCGAACGCGTCGGTGGTGCGCCATTCGGTCACCGCGTCGGCGAACTCCGCCTCGACCTTCACACCGTCGCGTTCGGTCCGCCAGTCCAGGCAGAAGACGCAGCCGTTGAGCTGCGCGATCCGCAGCCGGGCCGCCTCGAACCGCGGAGCCCCAGCGTGGTGTGCGAGTAGACCGCCAGGGAAAGATTCGAGGCCGCGACACCGATACCGGGCACCATAGACAACCGTGGGAATCATGAAGCCGAGGTTAACCGAATCCAAGTTCGCCTCCCAGTACCGAAACAATTACGAAAACCGCAGGTCAGAACGCATTTCTCCGATTCATTCGAGTGGGCAACGAAAGCGTCCCGGCACGCGGAACGGGCCCGTTTTCTTCGGTGACCGGCAAATCGGGTTGAAACCCACTGGCGGCCGTGTGTAGTGTGTACTCTCGTGACGAGCCCCGAGTCGGACAGAACCCCGCCGCCGGTCATCCGGCGGCGAGTCGTCGTGTCCGGCCGTTAGGCGTCGGCCCTCTCGCTTCCCGGTGACCGGAGCGCTGTTCCGTGCGTCCGGCCGGGTCTCCCCCTGTCTCCGCGCGGCTTCCTCCTGCTCACTTTCCCCTGGGAGTCGTCCGTTGCCCCTGTTCGTCCATGTCCTCGGCCTTGCCGTCTTCGCGCAAGGCACCTCTGAATTCATGGTTTCCGGTCTCGTTCCGGGAATCGCCGGTGAACTGTCCGTCCCCGCGGGCGCGGCCGCCGCGCTGACGTCCGCCTACGCCGTCGGAATGATCGTCGGCGCCCCGGCCATGGCCGTACTCAGCGCGCGCTGGCCTCGCCGACGGGCCTTGGCCGGGTTCCTGACCGCCTTCGTCGTGGTGCACGTCATCGGCGCCGCGACGACGAGTTTTCCGCTGCTGTTCGGCACCCGGGTCGTCGCGGCGGTCGTCAACGCGGGCTTCTTCGCCGTGGCCATGCCTGTCGCGGTCGCTCTGGCGCCACAGGGAAAGCGGGCGCGGGCGACCGCTGTCCTGGTGGCGGGGATCACGCTGTCGTGTGTCGCCGGGGTGCCGGCCGGAGCAGTGCTCGGTGAGCTCGCGGGCTGGCGTTCCGCGTTCTGGGCCGTCGCCGTGTTGTGCCTTCCCGCGCTGGTGTTGGTGTTCCGTTCCGCGCCCGCCGACGCGGCAGGCCCGCAGGAAGTCCCGATCGAGCGCGAAGCACGGGAGTTGAGAAGGCCTCCGGTGCGGCAGGCGATGGTCCTTGCCGCTTTGGTCAACGGCGCCACCTTCGCGACTTTCGCCTTCCTGGCGGTCATCGCGACGGATGTCGCCCGCCTCTCGGCCGGGGCGGTTTCCGGCCTGCTCGCGGCCTTCGGCGTCGGCGCGTTCCTCGGCGTCACCGTGGCGGGCCGTACGGGCGACGGTGAACTCCGGCGCGGCTTGGTACTCGCGTTGGCCGTCCTGCCGGTGGGTTGGGCGGTGTTGGCGGCGACCGGTGCGCAGCCCGTCGCCTTGTTCATCCTGACGACCGTCCAAGGTGGACTTTCGTTCGGCTGCGGTTCCGCACTCGTGGCGCGGGTGATGCACGTGGCTTCCGGGGCTCCGACGCTCGGTGGTTCGTTCGCGACGGTCGCGCTCAACGCCGGTGCGTTCCTCGGACCGGTGCTCGCCGGTTTCGTCACGGGGTCGACCGGGGACTATCGGCACGCCATCTGGATCAGCGCGGCGATCGCTCTTGTCCTGCTTCCGGTCGTCCTGCGGAGAAAGGTGCTGATTCGCCCCTGAGCCGCGCGTGCAGGTGGACGTCGTGCCACCCGTCCGCGTGCAGCATCGAAGAACGCAAGGTGCCTTCGAGGCGATATCCGGACTTGTCCGCGACGCGGCAAGAGGCGGCGTTCGCGGTGGAATGCAGGAGGAACAACCGGTGCAGCCGGACGGTTTCGAACGCCCACCGCGTCAACGCCGCCACCGCGCCTTCCGCGATCCCCGCACCGCGGAAGGCAGGAAGAACCCAGTAGGACAGTTGTGCCGAAGCCTCGAAAAGCGAGAGGGCGCGAAGACCGACCTGCCCGACCGGCCGGTCTTCGCGCGCGTCGACCACCGCCCAGCTCACGTCCGTCTCGTCCGTCCAGCGTTGTTCCCAGCCCGCGATCCACACGCGGGCCTCGTCCGCTCCGTCGACACGACGGACGTGCCAGCGCTGGATGGCGGGACAGGCGAAGGCGGCTTCGACGTCTTCCGCGTCGTCAACGCACCACGGTCGTAGCACCAACCTGTCGTCGACGATCAGGCACGGTTGCCGCAGCGAGCGGAACGTACCGGCGGACAGGGCGGGCTCGATGAGCAGGGGCACGCGTCCATCATGGCGTACCGGCGGCCTGACCTGGGTAACATCGGCCGGACCATGGAGATGATCACCGTGCCGGCGGGCGAGGTAACGCTTTCGGACCGGCGCACACGGCGGAGCTGGGCTGTCGACGTCGCCTCGTTCCTGCTCGCCCCCGTTCCGGTCACCCGTGAGCCCGGCCGGTTCCCCCTCGTCGACGTCTCGTGGCCGGACAGCCTCCGTCTCTGCAATACCCTGTCCGAACGCGAAGGTCTCATTCCCGCTTACGAACCGGATTCGTCGACCTGGAACCGGTCCGCGAACGGCTACCGCCTCCCCACCGAGGCGGAATGGGAACACGCCTGTCGCGCCGGCACGACCGGCCCTCGCTACGGACCGCTCGATGAGATCGCCTGGTACCGCGAGAACTCGGCGGAGTCCGTGCACGAGGTCGGCGGGAAGGTGCCCAACGCGTGGGGCCTGCACGACATGCTGGGCAACGTCTGGGAATGGTGCTGGGACGTGTACGACGCCGAGGTGTACGGCGAATACCGGGTCCTTCGGGGCGGTGGCTGGTTCGACGAGCACTGGAGCTGCCGGGCTTCGGTGCGGCGTCGTAGTCACCCGACCTTTCGTGTCGACGACGTCGGCTTCCGCCTCGCCCGGTCACTGTGACCCCGCCGACCGGACGCGATGATCACACGATTGAATGACGCCACGGACACCCGGCCAGGGTGTCGGACTCTGGAGGACATCGTGACCGGAACCGCTCCCCGAGACGTCGAACGCGTCTACTCCACCGCCGACGCCGTCGCGAAACTTCGCCGCCTCGCCGACGCTCTCGAGTCGGAGACCTCGTTCCGCATCCAGATCGCCGGGGAACGGTTCCGCGTCCCCGCCCGCGCGCAGTTCTCGATCGAGCACGAGCGCGGCGACGGGGAGGAAGAGGTCGAGTTCCAGCTGAAGTGGAAGATCGAAGAAGCCGACTCCGACGACGACACCGAAGGCGCCGTCGTCTGATCTTCTGTCCACAAAGGACTGGCACGGGCCCGTACTTCGCTGGCGGGCCTGCTCGCTTCGTCACTACGGTTCGCCGGTGACCGAACACTACGACCGCCGCGCGTTCGTCCTCGCGTACCTCGCGGCCCAGGCTGGGTGTTCGCACGGGTTCAGCGACTCGCCTTCCGCGTACAACGACGCCCTGAGCACTTACCGGGTACAGCTGCTCAACGGGCTGGAGTCACTCTTCGGTCCCGAACTGACCTGGGACGGCGTCTCCGACAGGACCGACGGCTCCGCCCTGTCCATGCTGTTCACGAGCGCGGCTCGGAACCATCTGGAGGTCAAGGCGTCAGGCTTCCTCGAAGGCGGTTTGCTCATCAAAGTCCTCGAGCGGGCCGGGCAGGACGGACCTGTGCTCGCCTCGATGAGCCGGAGTCTCGAACTGCGCGACAAGCTGTGGGAGTCCTACGTCGACACGATGGAGCTGGTACTCGGCATCCTGCTCGGAGACCGGTCGGACGCGGTGTTCACCTCGGCCGACCTTCGCGGGATCGGGGTGGACGACACGGAACCACGGGAGTATTGAGCGACCGTCACCGCACATCCCGAGCCGTTAGTCCGGTTCAGTGAACCGGCGGCTCTTGCCCCGAACCACGTAACACGGCGTGCCCTCACCAAGATTCGGAAATAGCACTGGAACCGGCGATCTTGACCGGCGGTTCGCCCGGTGCCACACGAGGAGGAAGCAGCGTGGCGTTGTTCGGCAACAATCAGAGCGCGGAGGTCGCCGCTCTTCATCAGCAACTCGCGGCGGCCCACGCGACCATCGCGGAGTTGAGGGGTTGGGTCGGGCATCTTCGCGGGGCCGAGACCGCTGTGCTGGAAGGCGACCTCCGACGGTTGAAGGCCGCGGTCGAGCAGGCCAAGACGGAGCACGCCGCGCAGTCCTCCGCTAGGCAGCAGGTGACGGCCGAGCTGGATGCCTGGCGCTCTCAGTTGGTCGAGACCCGTGAACTCGCGCTGTTGCAGCAGGTGGGCATCTACGAATACACGCATCCGCTCGAGGACGCGCTGGCCTACAGGGACGCGCTCACCGAACTACGGTCGCAGATCAAGGCCGCCGCGAAGACCGACGCCGTCACCTGTCAGGTCGACTGGGCGGTCAACGGATCGGTCAAGGAGGGGCAAAAACTGGGCCGTGACATGGCCAAGTTGATGCTCCGTGCATACAACGCCGAAGCCGACAACGCGGTCCGCGTGGTCAAGCCGCACACGGTGGAGTCCGTCAAGAGCCGGCTGACGACCACGCGGGACACGATCGGCAAGCTCGGCACCCTGATGCGCATCGTCATCTCCGGCGACTACCACCGGCTCAGGCTCAAGGAGATCGACCTGACCGCCGACCACCTGATGAAGGTCGAGGTCGAACGCGAGGTGGCGAGGGAAGAACGTGCCAGGCTCCGCGAAGAGGCCAAGGTCATGAAAGAGGTCGAGCGAGAGCGAGCGCGTCTCGCGAAGGAGCGCAGTCACTACGCCACCGTGCTCGCTCGGCTCGAGGCGAAGGGGGACACCGAAGGCTGGACCCGTGCGAAGGAGCAGCTGGCCACCGTCGACGACGCCATCGCCGGCGTCGAGCAGCGGGCGGCCAACGTCCGCGCGGGGTACGTCTACGTCATCTCGAACGTGGGCGCGTTCGGGCCCGACGTGGTGAAGATCGGGATGACCCGCCGGCTCGAACCCATGGACCGGGTCCGTGAACTCGGCGACGCTTCCGTCCCGTTCCGGTTCGACGTCCACGGACTCTTCTTCTCCGAAGACGCCGTCGCCCTCGAAACCGCTCTCCATCAGCGGCTGACCGCCGACCGCGTCAACATGGTGAATCCACGCCGTGAGTTCTTCTACGCCACGCCTGCGCGCGTGAAGGAGCTTCTCACCGGACTCGGCGACGACCACATCCTCGAATACAAGGACACCGCGGACGCCGTCGAATGGCGGGCGTCCCGCCGCGGCGTCGACCCTTCGCTCGCCGAACGCTCGCTCGCGCTGTCGGCAGCCGCATCGGACACCGACGCAGGTGACGACGGTGATCTCTCCTCGGACGGCGAGCTGACATGAGCCATCCCCCACTGCCGCCTGCTCCCCCGCAAGCCTCCCCTCGTCCTCCGTCATGGTTTCCCGACCCTTTGGACGACTCGCTGCTGCGGTACTGGGACGGATATCGCTGGACTTTCCACACCGCCGCGCGCCCCGCTCCGACGCCTTCAGCGGCGCGACCGCCGCAGCAGGCGGTTCAGTCCTCCCCTGTCCCGGCGATGCGCCGCGACATCGTGGCCGCGTTGCGGAACGTTCGCGGAGTACTCGTGGGCTCGATGAAGGAAGTCAATCTCCTGCCCGGTTACCTCCGGCCCGAAGAACAGGTACTCGCGCTCACCGCGGCGCAAGGCGAGGGCCAGGGCGTGCTCGCCTGCACGAACCACCGGTTGCTCTTCCTCTTCGTCGGAGTGGTGCGCCGCCAGTTCCTCGAAGTCGATTGGAACCGGACTAAGCACATCTTCTACTCCCAGGCCACGAAGACGTTCTCGGTCTACACCACCAAGTACACGAAGCGGGCCGTTCCGGCGTTCACCGTGCGGGTGAACAACCTCGACGACGCCAACTCCATCGCCTACGCGGCCCGGTCTGCCGCCGCCGCGCCACGCTTGGACGTCGTCTGAACCGTGAAGCTCACACGATGCCGCCGTTGACGCGGAGTACCTGACCGTTGACCCAACGGGCCGGACCGGCGAGGAACGAGACGACCTCGGCGATGTCGGACGGGGTGCCGAGGCGTTCGAGCGGGGGTTGCGCCGCCATTCTCGCGATGGCCTCCTCGTCCTTGCCGTCGAGGAACAGTGCCGTGGCGGTCGGGCCGGGGGCGACCGCGTTCACCGTGATGTCGCGGCCGCGCAGTTCACGGGCGAGGACGAGGGTGATCGCCTCGACCGCGCCCTTCGTGGCGGCATAGGCGGCGTATCCCGGGAGGGCGAGACCGAGCACCGATGTGGAGAAGTTGATGATCGCGCCACCGTCGCGAACGCGGCGGGCGGCCTGCTGGTCCACCACGAAGGTGCCGCGGATGTTGGTGCGGTGCAACCGGTCCAGCCGGTCGAGCTCCAGGTCCGCCACCGGCGCGAGGTACATGGTGCCCGCGGCGTGGACCACGACGTCGACCCCGCCGAAGGTCTTCTCCGCGGTGTCGAACACGGCCGCGACGGCCTCCTCGTCGGCGACGTCGGCCTGAGCCGCGATCGCCTGGCCTCCGCGGGCGGTGATCGCTGCCGCCGCGGCGTGGGCCTCGTCCTTGTTGCCGCCGTATACGACGACGACCGCGAACCCGTCTGATGCCAGCCGCTCGGCGCTCTGTCTGCCGATGCCCCGTGATCCGCCGGTGACGATCGCTACCCGTGTCATGCCGCGCTCCCCTCGAGTGTTTCCCTTGCTAACGCGATCACTATATCATCGATATCGAACCACTGCTACTTGCCGAGTGTTATCATCGATACATGACGTTGACGACGAAAGACCGGATGGTCCGCGCGGCGGCGGAACTCCTGCAGGAAGGTGGGCGCGACGCGTTGTCGACGCGTGCGGTCAGCGCTGCCGCCGGAGTTCAGGCGCCGACGCTTTACCGGACCTTCGGCGACAAGGACGGCCTTCTCGACGCGGTCGCGACGTATGGCTTCAAGAGCTACCTGGCGGGAAAGCACACCCTCGGCGAGACCGAAGACCCGGTCCGCGACCTTCGGCGGGGCTGGGACCTGCACGTCGAGTTCGGCCTGCACCAGCCCGCTTTCTACCTGCTCATGTACGGCGAGCCTCGCGTCCGCGAAGCACGCCAGGAGGCGGACACGATGCTTCGCCGGATCGTCGAACGCATCGCCGAGGCCGGCAGGCTGCGCGTCCCGGTCGAACAAGCCGCGCAACTGGTGCACGCGACCGGGATGGGCGTGGTCCTCTCCTTCCTCGCGAGTCCTGCGGGGCAACGCGATCCGGACCTGATCATCGCCGCGCGCGAACACGTGATCGCGACCATCACCACCGACAGCGTCAAAAAGGATTCAGGCATTCCGAGCCGTGCGATCGCGCTGAAGGCAGCGCTGGAGAAAGAGCCCGGAGACGTCCTCACGCCTGCGGAACACGCGATGCTCGCCGAATGGCTCGATCGGCTCGCGCGGTCGAGCAAGTGAGGTCGAGCCGAGGGTGGCGTGCGTGCCGGCCGGCACTACCGGCCCACCGCCCTCGCCGCCGCGACCGCCTGCCCGGCATAAGACCGTCCGAAAAGGACGGTGTGGACGAGAAGAGGGAACAGTTGGTGCGCGCCGATCCGGCCGGTCCAGCCGTCGGCGAGCGGGGCGACTTCCTGGTAGGCGGCCAGCACCCGGTCGAGCAGCGGACAGCCGAACAACTGCAGCATGGCCAGATCGGTCTCGCGATGACCGCCGTGCGCGGCCGGGTCGATGAGCGAGGCCTCGACGGCACCCCACAGCACGTTGCCGTTCCACAGGTCGCCGTGCAAGCGGGCCGGAGATTCCACCGGGCCGGAGACCTCCGGCAGCCGTGCGCAAGCCTGCTCGATGACAGCGGTTTCGTCAGCGTTCAAAGTGCCTTCGTCGACCGCACGGCGGACATAGGGCAGGACCCGGTGCTCGGTGTACCACCGCGGCCAGTCCTCCCCCGGCGTGTTCACCATCGGGGCCAGGCCGATCCACGCCTCGACAGGCCCGTCCGGCGGCGCGGCGCCGAACGCGGGCGCTCCGGCCGCGTGCATCGCCGCGAGCCCCCTGCCCAGCCGCTCCGCCGCGTGATGAGTCGGCCGCCCGCCGCCGACCAGTTCCGTGACCAGCCATTCGTCGTCGTGGCCGCGGACCTCTGGCACCCGCACGGCGCCGGGCTCACCGAGCCATCGCAGCCCCGCCACCTCCGCGGACGTCGCGTTCCGGGCGTGTCCCCGTTTGACGACCACCGTGTCACCGCTGTCCAGCATCACTTCGGTCACTCCCCTGGAGAGACTCTTCTGCTCTGCGACGGCTCGTCCGGTCATCCGCGTGGCAGCCTCGGCAGGCGTCGAAACCAGGGTCATGCCCGCAACCTACCTCCGCCGATCGAATGAACGCTCGGCGTCCGGAATGCCGGTCCGGAAAAACCGCGTGCTTTCACTTTTTTCGAGGGGGAGATCGATCATGCCCACACGTTCGATTCACGCGGCGGAACGAAGAGCCCGGGTTTCCCGGCCTCCGTCGGGCCGCATCCGGTCAACGCCCGGAACTCACGGATGAGATGCGCCTGGTCGCTGTAGCCGCCCGAATGCGCGACCGCCGCCCACGAAAGGGACGGCACCCGGTTCACCAGCGCCAGCACGTGATTGAGCCGGGCGATCCGCCCGACCGTGCGAGGATTCAGCCCGATCTGTTCGCGGAACCGGGCGTTGAGATGCTGCCTGCTCCAGCCGATCTCACCGGCGAGGGCGTCGACGCGGACCGGCCCGGCGGACAGCCGGTCCCACGCGTATCGGACAGGTGCCGCCAGCGCTGGACCGTGGGTGCGCAGCGTCGTACATGATTCGCCGCTGCCGCCGCGACACTCGAACGTCTCCTCCCCCATGCCGACGTCGAAATCCCGCCGGACGCCGGGCACTACCTCTATCTCCGTCCGGAAGACCGCGACCTGATCATCGAGCGTGTCCTCGAGTGGACCGGTCAGGCCGCCCGTGCGCCGGAGTGACGGCGAGCGGCGGCCAGACTGGCCCGGCACGCGACGATCAGCTTGGCCGAGGCGGCGCTTTCGCCATGGCCGCAGCCAGGGCAGGACATCGTGACGTCGCCGGACAGCTCGTCGACGGAAACGCTCAACGCGGTCGCACACGAACGGCACCAGCGGTGCCGGGTGATCGGGTTGACGTGCAGGGGCGACGCGACGCACTGGTGGATCCAGCGGCCGTGCACGTGACAGGTCAGGCGGTCGTCCGGGGCCAGGCGGCCGACGTCCTCCGCGTCGTCCCCCATCGCCAGCAGCACCGGCAGGGTGCGGCCCACCGGTTCGAGCCGCGTGGCCGAGGCCTGAGTCTTGGTGTTCATCGCTTTCTCCTTCCAGCTTTCAACAGGACGTCGAACGGGGAACGCCAGATACGACACGACCGAGCGGCCTTCTCGAAGAGGGCTCCCCCTGGCGGGTGAAATGATCTTGGTCGATCGCAGATCGGCGCCCCATTCGGGACTTCGGCGCGTATCTTGCGGATCATGAAGGCCGCGCTCATCCGACTGTCCACACCAGACAGTCGCGACCCCGGCCACCTGTTGTTTCCGCCCGCCGGCGGCACGCTCGAGGCCTTCGGTCCGCTCGCCGGGGCGGCAGGCGCGGACGTCTGGGGCGTCGAATATCCCGGACACGGGCATCGGCTCGCGGAGACGCCTGCGTCCTCCCTCGAAGAACTCGCCGCCCTCGTGGCCGACGCGACACCGAAGGCGTGGTTTTCCCGCTCCGTGGTCATCGCTTTCGGAATGGGCGCCTTCGTCGCCCTGGAAACGGCTCAACGGCTGGGCGTCGTTCCTGGCGCGCTGATCGTCGTGGACGCGTGTGCGCCGCAGCGGCGCTCGCCGGAAAAGACCGCCAAGGCGGGCGCGTCCGCCATCGGCCGGGTGTTCGGGCGCACCGGGCTCACGCCGGTCGCGGGCTATCGCGATGCTCCCGAAAGCTGGGAATACGCCCTGGATCTGCTGCTGGGCGACCTCGAGCTGCTGAACGCCTACCGGGGGCCTGCCAGGACACTGCTCTCGTGCCCGATCGCGGCGATACGCGGGACCGACGACGTCGCGTCCGCCTCCGGTGACGACGCGACGGGCGGCTGGCGGGTGTGGACTTCCGGTCCGTTCATCGGCCGTGTCGTCCCCGGCGGGTATCTCGGTGTTCTCGAGTCCGGCCGGGAGGCCGAGTTCTGGGCCCGGATCCGCAGGTTGCGAGCGGCCTTCTTCGGCGTCGAACCCGAAGTCGCATAGTCGGATGACGTACAACGGTGACGTCGTCCGACGGTCGCCGCCCCTCCTTCACACCCCTAATTTCGTCCCGTACCAGGTGTTTCGCGGGAGGAATCAGGATGCTCAGCAGGAGAAGGTTCGCACAGGCCGTCGTCGCCGCGACCGCGGGAGTCACCGTGGCGGGCTGTTCGGCCCAGCCCGCGGCGGCACCGGCGGCAGCCCCCGTCACGACCGGCGGCAACACCTCGTTCGGTCCGCTCAAGCAGGTCGATGCCGGGGAGCTGAGCATCGGGTACGCCGAGGCCGGACCGGCAGGCGGCCCGGTGGTGGTCCTCCTGCACGGCTGGCCCTACGACATCCACAGCTACGTGGACGTCACCCCGCGCCTGGTCGCCGCCGGGTATCGGGTGATCTTGCCGTTCCTGCGCGGCTACGGCCCGACGCGGTTCCTGTCGAACGACACCTTCCGCAACGGCCAGCAATCCGCGATCGCCGCCGACATCGTCGCACTGCTGGACGCCCTCAAGATCGAGAAGGCCGTCTTCGGCGGCTTCGACTGGGGTGCACGCACCGCCGTGATCATCGCCGCACTGTGGCCGGAGCGCTGCAAGGCACTCGTCTCGGTGAGCGGCTACCTGGTCACCAACCGGGAGACGAACAAACAGCCGCTCTCCCCCGCCGCCGAGCTCTCTTGGTGGTACCAGTACTACTTCGCCACCGAGCGCGGCATTCTCGGCTACACGAAGAACCGGCACGACTTCAACAAGCTGATCTGGAAGCTCGCGTCGCCGAAGTGGTCCTTCGACGACGCGACCTACGACCGCTCGGCCGCCTGCTTCGACAATCCCGACCACGTGGCCATCGTGATCCACAGCTACCGCTGGCGGCTGAGCCTCGCCGAAGGCGACCCGAAACTCGACGCGCTGGAGCAGCAACTCGCGCAGGGCCCGGCGGTCACGGTGCCCACGATCACGCTCGGCAGTGACTTCGACGGTCCGAACGCCGACGGCAAGGCGTACCGGTCGAAGTTCTCCGGCGAGTACGAGCACCGGGTCCTGACCGGCATCGGCCACAACGTTCCCCAGGAAGCGCCGGAGGAGTTCGCCAAGGCCATCCTCGACGTCGACCGGTTCTAGCGCGCGCCGGTGAGGTGTTCGAGAGCCAGCTGGGACAGGCGGATGAAGCCGTAACCGCGCTCCGCCGCCTTGTCCGGGTCGAACTCCTCGAACGCCGATCGGTCCGCCAGCAGATCCGCCGCCGTCTCGCCGTCGTTGAGGGTCGGCGTCGCCAGCTGCGGGACGAGCGCGGTGTCGAGCGCGGCCCGCACCTCGGGATCGACACGGAACGCACGGGCACGTTCGGCGAGCAGCAGGTAGCCCGCCATGTTGGCCTCGGCGCTGGCCCAGACGCCGTCCATGTTCTCCGTGCGCAGCGGCTTGTAGTCGAAGTGGCGCGGCCCGTCGTAGCCGCCGTGTTCCAGCAGGTCCACCAGGAAGAACGACGACAACACGTCGCCGTGGCCGAACACGAGGTCCTGGTCGAACCGCGGGCCGCGCTGGCCGTTGAGGTCGATGTGGAACAGCTTGCCCTGCCACAGGGCCTGCCCGATGCCGTGGACGATGTTGAGCCCGGCCATCTGCTCATGCCCGACTTCGGGGTTCACCCCGACGATCTCGTGGTTGTCGAGGGTGGAGATGAACGCGAGCGCGTGCCCGATGGTCGGCAGCAGGATGTCGCCGCGAGGTTCGTTCGGTTTCGGCTCGAGCGCGAGCCGAAGGCCGTAACCCTGGTCGATGACGTACTGGGCGAGGAAGTCGATGCCCTCGCGATAGCGATCCATCGCCGCTCGGACGTCCTTCGACGCGTCGGTCTCGCTGCCCTCGCGACCACCCCAGAGCACGAACGTCGACGCGCCCAGTTCGGCGGCGAGATCGAGGTTCCGCAGCACCTTGCGCAGGGCGTAGCGGCGGACGTCGCGATCGTTGCTGGTCAGGCCGCCGTCCTTGAAGACCGGGTGGCTGAACAGGTTCGTGGTCACCATCGGGACGACGAGACCGGTCTCGTCGAGCGCGCCTTGGAACCGCTTCAGCTGCCGCGTGCGCTCCGTGTCGGCCGAGCCGAACGGGACGAGGTCGTCGTCGTGGAAGGTGACCCCCCAGGCGCCGAGGTCCGAGAGACGGTGCACGGCTTCGACCGGATCGAGCGGGGCCCTGCTCGCCGGGCCGAACATGTCGTTCGCCTGCCAACCCACGGTCCACAACCCGAAGCTGAACTTGTCCTCGCGCGTCGGTGCCTGAACCATCTCGCCTCCACCAATTAGTTTGATGCCTGAACTTATCGATGGGCATCCAGCGGGTCAAGGCTTTCGTTCAGGCATCGAACGAATACAATCGCGCGATGATCGGCACGCGTCCGGCGGGACAGCACACCGTGCGGCAGCACAACGCCGCCCTCGTCCTCGGCGCGATCGCGGACGGCCCCGGCACTTCGCGGGCAGGCCTTGCCGCCGCCACCGGACTCACGAAGGCCACCGTGTCGATCGTGGTCGACCGCTTGCTCGCGGCGAATCTCGTGGCCGAGGGCGAGCCGGAACGCCGGACAGGCCCCGGCCGGCGCGGCACCGTCGTGTCGCTCTCCCGCACCGGCCCGCACGGACTCGGCATCGAGATCGGCGTCGATTATCTGGCTTTCTGCCTCGTCGACCTCGACGGCACCGTCCGGGTGGAGGAGGTCCGATACGAGGACAACCGGACTCCCCACGTCTTCCAGCGCGTGTCTGCGTTCCTGCGCAAGGCGCGAAAGCAAGCGGACGCACTGGGGGTTCCGGTCGGCGGCGTCGGCATCGCCGTTCCGGGGCTGGTCGAAACCGGCCTCGTGCGGCTGGCCCCCAACCTGGGCTGGCGCGACGTCGACCTCGCGGACCGGCTCGGGGAGACGGTCACCGTCGCCAACGAAGCCAACTTCGCGGCGCTCGCCGAACTCTGGCACGGTTCGGCGTTGCCGGATTTCGTCCACGTGTCCGGCGAGATCGGGATCGGTGCGGGAATCGTGCTGGGCCGCGCTCTGTTCGAGGGTGTCCGCGGCGCGGGCGGCGAAATCGGCCATCTCCCCGTGGCACCCGACGGCCCGCCGTGTTCCTGCGGCGCGAACGGCTGCCTGGAACGGATGGCCGGCCAGGAGGAGATCTTACGGCTCGCGGGCGCGGAGACGATCGACGAGTTGGTCTCCGCGCTGGAATCCGGCGACGGCGCGGCCCTTTCCGCGGTCACCACCGCCGCCGGGCATCTCGGCATCGGACTGTCCACCGTGGTCAATCTGATGGACGTCCCGGCGGTGGTGCTAGGCGGGACCTACGCGCGGCTCGAACCGTGGCTGCGTGAGCCACTCCTCGCCGAATTGGAACGCCGCGTACCGAGTACGGCGTGGTCGCCGGTGCGTGTCATCCGGTCGTCGCTCGGCACGGGAGCCGCCGTACGCGGCGCCGCCGGCTCGGTGATCCGAGGCGTTCTCGCGGATCCGGAGCACTATCTCACGACTCACTGGCCAGCCGATCAGGATGCTCGGGGCCGCTGACCCCTGGCAGCAACGGCTCGATCGCCTGCGCCCGCCGCTCGATGTCGGGCCGCTGGGCACGCCGCGCGTACTCGATGAGGGCTTGGCGGTCGTCTCGCGGAAGCCAACCCTGCTCGCTCCCGGTCTCCAGCCGCACGAGATACCGCACCAGCTCCACGGACTCGGCGCCGAAGTCCCGCATGCGGCGTGTCAGCAGTTCCGCCGCGCCGAGGTAACCGTTGTTCCAAGCGTGGACCGCCAGCAACTGCGCCGTCGCCGCCAGGATGTCACCGAGGTGGAACTCGCCCTCCGCGGCGAGATGCCCGGCGAGCCGGAAACTACGTCTGCCCTCGCCGA
>Ga0196958_10000265_pt1 | contig 17046 bp, 17 predicted proteins | sample S1v_10metaG_FD_148654 | JGI IMG/M metagenome (GOLD analysis project Ga0196958, IMG submission 148654) | Soil microbial communities from Anza Borrego desert, Southern California, United States - S1+v_10 | ecosystem: Environmental > Terrestrial > Soil > Desert | place: USA: California | collected...
CGGGGGGGGGGGTGAGCGACCCCGGGACATCGGGATTCGTGGCGGCCGCGTGTTTCCGCGACGTCGCACCGTGGCACCCCTTGGTTGAAAGTCGAACCGTTCTCGATCCCAGGAGGAATCCTTTGGCTTCGGTCACGCCCAAGGTGGCGATCATCTACTACAGCTCCACCGGCACGATCCACGCGCTGGCCCAGGAGTACGCCAAGGGACTGGAGAACGCGGGCGCCGAGGTGCGCATCCGCAAGGTGCACGAGCTGGCCCCGCCGGAGGCGATCGCCTCCAACGAGGCCTGGCAGCGCCACGCCGACGAGACCCGGGACGTCCCCGAGGCCACCGCGGACGACGTGCTGTGGGCCGACGCCGTCGTGTTCGGCACGCCGACCCGCTACGGCAACGTCACCGCCCAGCTCAAGCAGTTCATCGACACCCTCGGCCCGCAGTGGGCGCAGGGCCAGCTGGCCGACAAGGTCTACTCCGGCTTCACCTCGACCTCGACCGCCCACGGCGGCCAGGAGTCGACGCTGCTCGCGCTGTACAACACGATCCACCACTTCGGTGGCGTGCTCGTCACCCCGGGCTACACCGACCCGATCCAGTTCACCACCGGGAACCCGTACGGCCCGTCGCACGTCGACGGCCAGGGCTCGATCCCGATCTCGGACGACACGCGCCACGCCACGCAGTACGCCGGCCAGCGCGTCGCGACGATCACCCGTCAGCTCGTCGCCGGCCGCAGCGAGGTCGCGGCCATCTGAGCCGTCCCGCGCGCCTGCCTCAGTCCCGACCGAGGTAGGCGCGCAGGACGTCGGCGGCCGCGGTGACCGCCTCGACGGGCACGGACTCCTCGCGGGTGTGCGCGAGGTTCGGGTCGCCGGGGCCGAAGTTCAGGGCCGGGATGCCGAGTGCGGCGAAGCGGGCGACGTCGGTCCAGCCGTACTTGGCGACCGGCGTCGTGCCGGTGGCCGCGACGAAGTCGGCGGCGGCGGGCTCGCCGAGGCCGGGCAGCGCGCCCGGGGCGGCGTCGGTCTCCGTGAGGTCGAACCCGTCGAACACCTCGGCCACGTGCGCGCGGGCGTCGTCGAGCGAGCGGTCGGGCGCGAAGCGGAAGTTGACCGTCACCTCGCAGGCGTCGGGCACCACGTTGCCCGCGACGCCGCCGGCGATGCGCACCGCCTGCAGGCCCTCGCGGTAGCGACAGCCGTCGATCTCGACCTCGCGCGCGGAGTAGCGCTCCAGCCGCGCGAGCACCGGGGCCACCGCGTGGATCGCGTTCGCCCCCAACCACGACCGCGCCGAGTGCGCGCGCCGCCCCGTCGTGCGCAGCACCACCCGCAGCGTGCCCTGGCACCCCGCCTCGACCTGGCCGGCCGTCGGCTCGCCGAGCAGCGCGAGGTCGGCGTCGAGCCAGTCGCGGTGCTCGCGCTCGAGGCGTCCGAGGCCGTTGCGCGCCGCCTCGACCTCCTCGCAGTCGTAGAGCACCAGCGTCACGTCGTGCGCGGGCTCGGCCAGCGACGCGGCGAGGTGGGTCATGACGGCCACGCCGGACTTCATGTCGCTGGTCCCGCAGCCGTAGAGCGTGCCGCCCTCCCGGCGCGACGGCACGTTGTCGGCGATCGGGACGGTGTCGAGGTGCCCGGCCAGCAGCACCCGGCGCGCCCGACCGAGGCGGGTCCGGGCGAGCACCGCCTGCCCCGAGCGCAGCAGCTCCAGGTGCGGGGCCTGGGCGGCCAGCGCCGCCTGCACCGCGTCGGCCAGCGCCGCCTCGTCGCCGGAGACGCTGGGCACGTCGACCAGCGCGGCGGTCAGCGACACCGGGTCGGCGAGCAGGTCCAGGGTGACGGGCGGGGCGCTCACGACGCGCGAGGCTAACCGGGGCGGGCGGTCTGCGGCTCCCCGCGTGGCGCGGGTCGACACGGCAGGGGCCGCCCCGGGGCCCCGGGGATAGCCTGGCGGGCGATGAGCACCCCCGCCGCGCGCCCCGCCCGTGCCCTCGGTGTCGGTCTGGCCACCGTCGCCCTCGACGGCACCGTCCTCGACACCTGGTACCCGCTGCCCGAGCTCGCGGACGCGGACGACGGGATGGCCGCGGAGCCCGGTGTCGTCGTCGTCCCGGCCGGCGAGCTGGAGCCGTCGCTGGTCGACGTGCTGGGCACTGACCAGGACCGCGGCGTCGAGGTGGTCGCCGTGCGCACCGTCGCCGACCTCACCGGCCCGCCCGCGTCGGCCTACGACGTCTACCTGCGGCTGCACCTGCTCTCGCACCGGCTGGTGCGCCCCCAGGAGATCGACCTCACCGGCATCTTCGGCCACCTCGCGAACGTCGTGTGGACCAACCACGGGCCCTGCCCGGTGCCCGACTTCGAGCGCACCCGCGCCCGGCTGCGCGCCCGCGGGCCGGTCACGGTCTACGCCGTCGACAAGTTCCCGCGGATGGTCGACTACGTCATCCCGTCCGGCGTGCGCATCGGCGACGCCGACCGCGTCCGCCTCGGCGCCCACCTGGCCTCGGGCACCACGGTGATGCACGAGGGCTTCGTCAACTTCAACGCCGGCACGCTGGGCACGTCGATGGTCGAGGGGCGCATCTCCGGCGGCGTGGTGGTCGGCGACGGCTCCGACGTGGGCGGCGGCGCGTCGATCATGGGGACGCTCTCGGGCGGCGGCAAGGAGGTCATCTCGGTGGGCGAGCGCTGCCTCATCGGCGCCAACGCCGGCATCGGCATCTCCCTGGGCGACGACTGCGTCGTCGAGGCCGGCCTCTACGTCACCGCCGGCACCCGCGTCACCCTCGACGACGGCTCCGTCGTCAAGGCCGTCGAGCTGTCCGGGCGTCCCGGGCTGCTGTTCCGCCGCGACTCCACCACGGGGACGGTGCACGCCCTGCCGCGCACCGAGGGCGGCCGCGTCGAGCTCAACGCCGCGCTGCACGCGAACGACTGAGCCGGGCACGACGGACGGCGTCCCCCCGGGCGTCCGACTCGTAGGCTGACGGCGTGGACGTCGAGGTCACCCGCCTGCCGGGCATCGGCACGAAGCAGGAGATCACCACCACGTCGGGGCGGCGCCTGGGAGTGCTGACCCACCGCGACGGGCACCGCGAGCTGCTGGTCTCGGCGCGGGAGGACCCGGACACCTCGTGCGCCTCGGTCCGGCTCACCGACGCCGAGGGCCAGGCGCTGGGCACGCTGCTCGGCGCGCCCGACCTCGTCGCGCAGCTGCAGGACCAGACGCGCGAGGTCGAGGGCGTGACCACCGCGCAGTTCCCGATCGGCGCGGGGTCGCCCTACGACGGGCGCACCCTGGGCGACACCGCGATGCGCACCCGCACCGGCGCCTCCATCGTCGCCGTGGTCCGCGGCCACGTCGTCTTCCCCTCGCCGCGGCCGGACTTCCAGTTCCGCGCCGGCGACCTGGTCGTGGTCGTCGGCACCGGGGAAGGTCTCGGCCAGGCCGCGGCGATCCTCGAGGACGGCTGACCGACGGGGTGGACCACGCCGTGCACTCCACCGCCCTCCCGCTCATCGAGCTGGGCGCGCTGTTCTTCGGGCTCGGCGTCCTCGGGCGCCTCGCGGGCCGCCTCGGCATCTCGCCCGTACCGCTCTACCTGCTCGGCGGGCTCGCGTTCGGCTCGGGCGGGCTGCTGCCGCTGGCCGGCATCGAGCCGTTCACGAGCGTGGCCAGCGAGGTCGGGGTCGTGCTGCTGCTCCTGCTGCTCGGGCTCGAGTACTCCGCGTCCGACCTGGTCGGCGGCCTGCGGCGGTCATGGCCGGCCGGGATCGTCGACATGGTGCTCAACGCGGCGCCCGGCGCGATCGCGGCGCTGGTGCTCGGCTGGGGCCCGCTCGGCGCGCTGGCCATGGCCGGGGTGACGTGGGTGTCGTCGTCGGGGATCGTGGCCAAGGTCCTCGACGAGCTCGGCCGGCTGGGCAACCGGGAGACCCCGGCGGTGCTCTCCGTGCTCGTCATGGAGGACCTCGCGATGGCCCTCTACCTGCCGATCACGACCGCGGCGCTGACCGCGATCGGACTCGTCGCGGGGCTGCGCACCGTCGGCATCGCCGTGGGCCTGCTCGTCGTCGTGCTCGTCGTGGCGCTGCGGTTCGGGCGGGTCGTGTCGAGCGTCGTCGAGTCGCCCAGCTCCGAGGTCTTCCTGCTGCGGGTGCTGGGCATCGCGCTGCTGGTGGCCGGCATCGCCTCGCAGCTGCAGGTCTCGGCGGGCGTCGGGGCGTTCCTGCTCGGCATCGCGATCTCCGAGGACACCGCGGAGAACGCCGCTCGGCTCCTCAGCCCCCTGCGGGACCTGTTCGCCGCCGTGTTCTTCGTCGTCTTCGGCCTCAACACCGACCCGGCACAGGTGCCGGCCGTGCTGCCCGCGGCGATCGTGCTCGCGGTGGTGTCGACGGCGACCAAGATCGGCGCGGGCTGGTTCGCCGCCCGCCAGATCGGGGTCGGCCCGCTGGGGCGCTGGCGTGCGGGTGCCGCGCTGGTGGCGCGCGGGGAGTTCTCGATCGTCATCGCCGGGCTCGCCCTGACCACCGGCGCCGTCGACCCGGGCCTGGCCCCGCTGGCCACCACCTACGTGCTGCTCATGGCGGTGCTGGGACCCGTGGCGGCCCGGGTCGTCGAGCCGGTGCACGGTGCGCTCAGCCGGCGGCTGCGGCCCGCCCCGGGCTGAGCCCCACCGCGGCGGCGACCCCGAAGCCCACGGCCGTGAGCAGCCATGCGAGCCCGTCGACCAGGTGGTTCGGCACGATCACCGCGACCACCAGGTGCAGCGGCTGCGACACGACGACCGCGAGCGCCGCCCACACCGGGACGACGCGCCACAGGGCGACACCGAGCAGCACGGTGCCCACCACGTGCCCGAGCACCCAGATCCCCGTCGCGGTGGCGCTGACCGGGTGCGCGACGGCCGCGGTGACCAGGGCGGCGGTGACCGGCCCGGGCAGTCCCGCGTCGAGGCCGGCCAGCGCGATCTGGTCGGGCCCGACGAGGAAGGGCAGCGTGGCGAACCCGAGCCAGGCGAGCACGGCCGCGACCGTGCCGAGCACCGGGCGCGCGCGGACCGCGACCGCGGCGACCACCAGCACCCCGAGCGGCAGGGTGACCAGCGCGACCAGGCCCAGCCACAGCACCGCGGTCATCGCCGTCGGGTGCGAGGCGACCTTCGCGACGACGGTGACCGGGTCGTCGGTGGTGTCGTAGGGCAGCAGCCAGCGCAGCCCGGCGATCGCGAGCGGGCCGATGGGCGTGACGAGGACGGCGGCGCGCCGCCAGGTGGCGGGGCCGGCGGGCGCGGTGAGTGTCGTGGTCATGGCGGCGACGGTCCGGCGCGCGGCCACCCGGCGGCCAGGTGCGGGCTCCCGGTCGGCACCGGGCGGACGCCCGGGTGCGACCGGGCGGCGACCCGGTCCCGCACCCGGGACAGCGGGGTGTGCCCTCGGCCACACTGGGTTCGTGACCAGGCCCGTGCCCAGCGACGACGGGACGGCGACCCGGCGCCGCCGCGCGTCGTGGCTCGCCGTGGCCGTGTTCGCCCTGGTCCTGCTCGAGGTGGCCACGGCGGTCGTCGCCGCGGCGCTCGCGGGCATCACCCCGGCCGAGGCGGTCGACGGGTTCGTCGTCACCAACGTCGCGATCGGGTTGTCCTGCGCGACGGCCGGCGTGCTCGTCGCGGGCCGTCGCCCCGCGTACGCGCTGGGCTGGCTGCTGCTGGCCGCGGGCGTCGCGCAGAGCGCCACCGCGGCGGCCGCCCCGCTGGTCGCGCTCGGCGCCCAGCGCGCCTGGCCCGAGCCGGTGCTGCGCACCCTCGACACGCTCACCGCGGCCGCCTGGCCGTGGTCGATCGCCCTGTTCCTGCCGCTCGCGCTGCTGGTGTTCCCCGACGGGCTGCTGCCGGGCCGCGCGTGGCGCGTCGTGGCCTGGTCGACGGCGGTGACCGCGCCGCTGTTCGTGGTCAACGTCGCCACCGAGCCCGGGCCGGTCCTCGGGCCGCGGGCCCTCCGGCCGTGGGCGGTGCTCGACGGCCACGCCGCGTTGGCGCCGCTGTGGACGGTCTCGGAGATCGCGAACCTGCTCGTGCTCGTCGCCGCGGTCGTGGGCCTGGTCCTGCGCTACCGGCGTGGCGACGAGCAGCGACGCCGCCAGCTGCTCTGGCTGGTGCTCGCCCTCGTGCTGGTGATCGTCGTCCTCGTGCCGTGGGGGCTGTTCGACGCCGGGCCGGTCCTGCAGCTGCTCGCGATCGCGCTGGTCCCGGCGGCGATGACCATCGCCGTCCTGCGCCACCAGCTCCTCGACATCCGCCTGGTCCTCTCCCGCACGGTGCTCTCCGCCCTGCTCACCGCGGGCGTCGTCGGCGGGTGGCTCGCCCTGGTCGCCGCGGCGGACGTCGTCCTGCGCCGCGAGGTCGGTCTCGGCCCGAGCGTGCTCGCCACCCTCGTCATCGCGGTGGGCTTCAACCCCGTGCGCGTGCGCCTGCAGCGCGTCGTCGACCGGGCCCTCTACGGCGACCGCAGCGACCCCGTGCGCGCGCTGTCCCGGATCGGTGAACGCCTGCGCGACGACGCCGACACCGACGACGTCCTCGCCGCCGTGGCCGAGGCGCTGCGCCTGCCCTCCGTCGCGGTGGAGCGCCGGGGCGTCGTCACCGCGGCGTACGGCACGCCGCCCGCGACCACCGAGACCGTCGCCCTGCGCTACCGCGGCGGGCACGTGGGCGACCTCGTCGTCGGCGTGCGGCGGGGGCAGGGTGCCCTGCACGACGCCGACCGCGCCGCGCTCGCGCTGCTGGCCGTGCCGCTGGCCGTCGCGGTGCACGCCACCGAGCTCTCGGAGGTCGTGCAGCGCTCGCGGGCGGAGCTCGTCGGGGCCCGGGAGGAGGAGCGCCGCCGCCTGCGCCGCGACCTCCACGACGGGCTCGGCCCGGCCCTGACCGGGATCGCCTTCTCCGCCGACGCCGCCGGCAACGTGCTCGTGGCCGACCCGCCGCGGGCCGCGGCGCTGCTGCGCGGCGTGCGCGCGGCGGCGACGGAGGCGATCGACGACGTCCGGCGCCTCGTCTACGCGCTGCGCCCGCCCGCGCTCGACGAGCTGGGGCTGCTCGGGGCGCTGCGCCGCCACGTCGAGGGGCTCGGCGGCGACGCGGTCACCGTGACCGTCCACGACGGCGCCGACCTGCCGCCGCTGCCCGCCGCGGTCGAGGTGGCGGCGTACCGGATCGCCGTCGAGGCGGTGACGAACGCGATCCGTCACGCCGCCCCGAGCCGGGTGGACGTGCACGTCGCGGGCGGGCGCGCACTCGAGGTGGCGGTGACCGACGACGGCCGGGCGGACGGGTCCTGGGGCTCGGGGGTCGGGCTGTCGTCGATGCGCGAGCGGGTCGCCGAGCTCGGGGGCACGCTCACCGCCGGACCCGCCGCCACCGGGGGGCGCGTGTGCGCGAGGCTGCCGCTGTGAGCGACCCGCTGCGCGTCGTCCTCGCCGACGACCACCCCGTGGTCCGCGACGGGCTGGCCGCGCTGCTGTCGTCGATCCCCGGGATCGAGGTCACCGCCACCGTCGCCACCGGGCGCGAGGCCGTGCGCGCCGCGGTCGTCGAGGCGCCCGACGTGCTCGTGCTCGACGTGCAGATGCCCGACACCGACGGGCTCACCGCGGCCACCGAGGTGCTGCGCGCCGCGCCGTCGGTCGCGGTGCTGATGCTGACGATGTTCGACGACGACGACACGGTCTTCGCCGCGATGCGCGCCGGCGCCCACGGCTACCTGCTCAAGGGCGCGACCCAGGACGAGATCGTGCGCGCCATCCGCGCGGTGGCCGCCGGCGAGGCGATCTTCGGGCCCGGCGTCGCGCGGCGCGTCCTCGGCCTCGCGGGCGCCGGCCGCCCCGCCCAGCCGTTCGCCGACCTGACCCAGCGCGAGCGCCAGGTCCTCGAGCTGCTCGCCGCGGGGCTCACCACCACCGCGGTCGGCGCCCGCCTGGGCCTGGCGCCCAAGACCGTCACCAACCACGCGTCGGCGGTGTTCGCGAAGCTCGGCGTCAGCAGCCGCGCGGAGGCCGTCGCCCGCGCGCGCCGGGCGGGGCTGGGCGGCCGGTCATGAGCGCGCCGCGGCCGCCCGGCCCTCCCACGCGACGCGCCGCGGGCCCAGGCGCAGCACCGACACGCCCTGCACCACGACACCGAGCGCGACGACGACCAGCGCGGCGCGGAACCCGGCGAGGTCGATCAGCAGGCCCATCGCGGGCGGGGCGAGGGCGGCGACGACGTAGGCCGCGCCGAGGGTCAGCGCCGACACCGACGCCGACGTCGCGCCGTCCGGGGTGCGCCAGGCGACCACGGCGAGACCGAGCGGGAAGCCCGCGCCCACCCCCACCGCGGCGGCCACGACCCACGGCCACGGTCCGAGCACCGGCAGGACGGGCGCGACGAGCATCCCGCCGACGCCGAGGCCGCCGCACGCCACGCACAGCGCCGCCCACGGCGCCCAGGCGTGGCGGCGCTCGGCCAGCGCCGGCACGAGCAGGGCCGCCGGGATCTGCACGACGTTCCACACCGACAGCACCACGGCGGCGCCCGCGGGGGTGAACCCCTGGGCTTCGTAGAACGGCGCGAGCCACGTCAGCCACGCGTAGAACTGCACCGACGACATCGCCTGGAACGCGAGGGCGAGCCGGGCGAAGCGGCTGCTCCAGGGCAGGCGGACCGGCGGGGCCGGGGCCGCTGCCGGGGCCCCTGCCGCGGTGTGGTGCAGCCGCCGCGTCACCGGCCACCACACGACCAGTGCGAGCACCGCGGGCAGCGCCCACGCCGCGAGCGCCCACCACCAGCCGCCGAGCGTGTCGCGCAGGGGCAGCGCGGTCAGCGACGCGACCGTCGCCCCGCCCATCATCGCCACCGTGTAGAGGCCGGTGGCGACGCCGGCGCGCTCGGGCAGGTGGTCGCGCACGACGCCGGTGACCGCCACGCCCGTGACCCCGATCCCGAGCCCGATGGCGACGCTGCCGGCGACGAGGGCCACGGTCGCGGGGAGCCCGCGGGCGAGGTTGCCGGCGGCGACGGCGACGACGCCCAGCGCCGCGGCCCGCTCGCGGTCGATGCGGCGCGCGAGCGTGGGCGCGGCGAAGGACCCGGCGCCCATCATGAGCACCGTGCCGGCCTGCACCACGCCGGCCAGGCCGGCCGAGAGCCCGAGGTCGGCGCGCACGGTCTCCAGCAGCGGGGGGTAGGCCGACAGCGCCGCGCGCAGGTTGATCCCGAGCGCCAGGACGGCGAGCAGCACCACCGCCGGGCGGACGGGACGCTCCGGCACGCTCACGGCCCGATCACGTCGCCAGGCGCTGCGCGGCGGCGGCGATCCGCTCGTCGGACGCGGTGAGCGCGACCCGGACGTGCGCCGCGCCGGCCGGCCCGTAGAACTCGCCGGGGGCGACGAGGATGCCGCGCCCGGCGAGGCGGTCGACCGTCGCCCGGCACGGCTCGCCGGCCGTCGCCCAGAGGTAGAGCCCGGCCTCGGAGTGCTCGACGCGCAGCCCCGCGGCCTCGAGGGCGGGGCGCAGCACGGCCCGGCGCGCGTCGTAGCGCTCGCGGGTGGCGGCGACGTGCTCGTCGTCGCGCAGCGCGACGGTCATGGCCTCCTGCACGGGGCGGGGCACGATCATCCCGGCGTGCTTGCGCACCTGCAGCAGGCCGGCGACCAGCGCCGGGTCGCCGAGCACGAGGCCCGCGCGGTAGCCGGCGAGGTTCGACGTCTTCGACAGCGAGTGCACCGCCAGCAGGCCCGTGACGTCACCGCCGTGCACGACGGGGTCGAGCACCGACGTCGTGACGACCCCGGGCCCGGGCAGCGCGAGGTAGCACTCGTCGGAGGCGACGACCGCCCCGAGCGCGCGCGCCTCGTCGACGCGGGCCGCCAGCGCCGCGGCGTCCAGGACCCGCCCGGTGGGGTTGGAGGGCGAGTTCAGCCAGACCAGCCGGGTGCCCGCGGGCAGGGGCTCGTCGTCGCGCACCGTCGCGGTGGCCGCGCCGGCGAGCCGGGCGCCCACCTCGTAGGTCGGGTAGGCCAGGTGCGGGAACGCGACGACGTCGTCGGCGCCCAGCCCGAGCAGGGTCGGCAGCCAGGCGACCAGCTCCTTGGAGCCGATCGTCGGGAGCACCGCGTCCGGGTCGAGCCCCTCGGTGTCCGAGAGGCCCGCCCCGTGCCGGCGGGCCAGCGCCGCGACGGCGGCCTCGCGCAGCGCCGGCGTGCCCCACGTCTGCGGGTAGCCCGGCGAGTCCCACGCTGCGCGCAGGGCCTCGCCGACGGCGTCCGGGACGGGGTCGACGGGGGTGCCGACCGACAGGTCGACGACCCCGTCGTGGTGCGACCGGGCGACGGCCGCGGCGCCCGCCAGGCTGTCCCAGGGGAAGTCCGGCAGGGCCGGGCGTGACCCGACGGTGCGGTCCACGGGTCGAGCTCCCCGATCGGCGTGCTCGTCCGGACGCTCCGTCCTCCCCGCGGTCACTCCCCCTGCGGCGGCAGGTCGGGCACGGGACCCGCATCGCGGTCGATCTTGCCGACCTTGGCGGCACCGCCCGGCGAGCCCAGCTCGTCGAAGAAGTCGACGTTGGCCTGCGTGTACACCGACCACTGGTCCGGGACGTCGTCCTCGTAGTAGATGGCCTCGACGGGGCAGACCGGCTCGCACGCCCCGCAGTCGACGCACTCGTCGGGGTGGATGTACATCATCCGGCCCCCCTCGTAGATGCAGTCGACAGGGCACTCCTCGATGCACGCCTTGTCGAGCACGTCGACACACGGTTCGGCGATCACGTACGTCACGTCTGCTCCTGCTCCTCACGGGCGTCGTCGGGCGCGGCCGGGCTCCGGGACGTGGTGGTGTCACGCGGGGCCGGTCACGCCACCGGCGAGTATCCCGGTCCGGTGCGGCGCGCGCCCGTGCGGGGGCGTCCCGATCGGCCGCGGATGGCGGCCGTCACACCGCTCGTGGACGTCAGGCGGCGCGGCCCTGTTCCCGGGCCACCCAGGCGGAGGCCGCGCGGGCGGCCCGCTTGAGTCCCGAGCGCTCGCTGCGGTAGCTGGCCAGCGCGCCCACGACGGGCAGGTTGGCCATCGCCCGCCAGAACCGCCCGCCCTGCGGGCGGCGGTCGAGCTCCTGCTGCAGCCCCCACAGCGTGCGGCCCATGCGCCACACCGCACGGGCCAGGGCCGCCAGGCGGCCCCGTTCCTCGTGCTCCTCCTCGTCGGAGCCGACGGTGCCCCGCAGCTCGCCGGCCTCGCGCTCGACGTCGGCGTGGTGCGGGTCGCCGTGGCGCGCGGGGTCGACGTCGCGGCCGAACAGGACCGCGGCCAGCAGGCGCACCTGCTCGTCGCGGTCGTTCATCCCGTGCTCCCCGGCGATGGCGCACACGACGAGTCCCTGCGCGCCGAGCCCGAGGATGTCCGAGACGGGCAGCCGGCGCGCCAGGGCGCCGCCGATGCCCGGGATCGACGCGATCACCGAGGTGAAGCGTCCGACACGCGACACCCACCAGCGGTCGCGCTCCTCGGGGCTCATCGCCTGCCAGCGCGGCGTGCCGGGCAGCTTCGACGTGGCCAGTCGGTCGAGCACCCGCGCCCGCGCCGAGCGCAGCACCCGGCCGGCCCGCCCGGCCCGCGTGGTCGGGGCGGGCGCCGGTTCCACCTCGCCGTCGCTCTCCTGCAGTTCGATGGCCCGGCGGCGGGCGAGCCGCCCGAGCCGGAAGGGGTCGGCGTCGCGCAGGCCACGCAGCACCGGGCCCGTGGCGGCCACGAAGGGCCGGAGGACGCGGACGATGTGCTCGTCGGGGATGGCGGGCATGGCGGCCCGATTCCCCCGCGGCCGGGCCGCTCAACCGCGCGGGGTCGCCGCGGCCCTCGACGAGGTGAGCACCCGGTGGCGGGCGCTGCGCCACGACACCGCGAGCGCGCCGGGCACGACCCCGGCCCCGAGCAGCAGGACCGCCCGCCAGTCGGGCGGCAGCACGCCCGCCCCGACCGGGCTCCACAGGCCCGCGACGAGCACGGTGAGCGTCCAGAGCCCGAGCGGTACGAGCGGCGCCCGCGAGCCGGGGACGACGGCGTCGGCGCCGAGCACCAGCACCGGCGTGGTGAGGGCGGCGACCAGCGCGGCGACCGGGAGCGGGACGCCCGCGGCGCCGACCCGCAGCGTCAGCCACGCCATCTCGGTCCACGCGAGCAGCACGGCGTCGAGGGCCAGCACCGCGACGGCGAGCGCCGCGAGGACCGTGCGGCGACGGGAGGGGGTGCGGGGCTCGCTGTCGGGGCCGGTGCCGGGGTCGGTGGCGGGGCCGGTGCCGGGGTCGGTGGCGGTGCCGTCGGCCCGGCCGTCGGCGGGGTCCTCGCGCTCGGTGATCACGACCGGCCGACCAGCTCGTCGAGGCCGTCCGCGGGTCCGCGCAGGTGCACGAAGCACTCCGCGCCCAGGACCGGCTGGGCCAGGCCGTTCGACAGCGCGAAGGCCGGGGGCTCGCGGCCGTCGTCGTACACGCCGACCTGCGTGGCGTGCGCGCGCAGCGCGGCCAGCTTGGCCACCCGCGCGTCGCCGAGCTCGACGCGCGTGGTGATCGTCGCGTCGGGCACGGTCGGGAGGTCCTCGACGGGCGGCACCGGCAGCGGCAGCCACGCGCGGCGGCGCAGGGCGGCCAGCCCGGCCTCGACCTCGTCGTGGGCGGCGGCGGTGGCGTGCACCGAGATCGCCGTCCCGTCGGGGTCGACGGCCTCGACGGCGGCCATCGTGATCTCGTGGGCGCGGACGTGGTCGGGGTGGCCGTAGCCACCGCGCTCGTCGTAGGTCAGGACCACGCGCGGCGCGACCTCGCGCAGCACCGCGACCAGGGCCTCGACCTGCGCGTCGAACCCGTCCGGGGCGGCGAACGCGCCGGGCTCGATGGTCTCCGGGGCCGCGGCGCGGATGCCCTCGCCGGCGAGCACCATGCCGGAGTCCTGCCAGGTCCCGACCCCGCCGAGCCAGCGGTGGTCGGTGACGCCGAGCGCCGCGCACGCCCGGGCCAGCTCGCCCTCGCGGTAGGTGCCGAGCGCGTCGCCCGCGAGGTGCTGCAGCCCGGGCGGGATCACCTCGCCGCGCTCGCCGCGCGTGCACGTCACGAGCGTCGTCGGGACCCCGGCCGCGACGGCCCGGGCCATCACCCCGCCGCACGTGATCGTCTCGTCGTCCGGGTGCGCGTGCACGAGCAGCAGGCTCACCCCGGGCACGCTAGGCCGTCCGGACGCGCTGGTCCGCGCCGGGTGCGCCCGCGCCCGATCGAGCGTGTGGCGCTACGGACGTCGGGCGTCAGCGGTGGCCCACCGCTGACACGTTCCCCCTACGCCGGACGGACGAGGTGCGGGGGTTCGGCGTAGTGGCAGGCGGTGGGGTGGTCGGTGGCGTGCTCGGTGCCCGGGCGGGTCTCCAGCGCCGGGCCCTGGTCGGCGCAGAGCGGCTGGGCCTTCGGGCAGCGGGTGCGGAAGCGGCAGCCCGACGGGGGGTCGGCGGGGTCGGGCACGTCGCCGGAGACCCGGAGGCGCTCGCGGCGCACCGACGGGTCGGGCACGGGCACCGACGACAGGAGCGCCTGGGTGTACGGGTGGCTCGCCCGCGTGTAGATCTCCTGCGCCGTCCCGGTCTCGACGATCGAGCCGAGGTACATCACCGCGACGCGGTCGCAGAGGTGCCGCACGACCCCGAGGTCGTGGGCGATGAACAGGTACGCCAGCCCCAGCTCGCGCTGCAGGTCGGCGAGCAGGTTGAGCACCTGGGCCTGGATCGAGACGTCGAGCGCCGACACCGGCTCGTCGCAGACGATCACCTTCGGCCGCAGCGCGAGCGCCCGGGCGATGCCGATGCGCTGGCGCTGCCCGCCGGAGAACTGGTGGGGGTAGCGGTGGATGTGCTCGGGGTTGAGCCCGACCACCTCGAGCAGCTCCTGCACCCGCCGCCGACGGTCGCCCCTCGGCGCCACCTCGGGGTGGATGTCGAAGGGCTCGCCGACGATGTCGCCGACGGTCCGGCGGGGGTTGAGCGAGGTGTAGGGGTCCTGCAGGACGACCTGCATGTCCCGCCGCCACGCCTTGAGCGCCGCGCCGCGCTTGGCGAAGAGGTCCTCGCCCTCGAACGTCGCGGTCCCGGCGGTGGGCGGGATCAGGCGCATCAGCACCTGGGCCAGCGTCGACTTCCCGCAGCCCGACTCGCCGACCACGCCCAGCGTCTCGCCGGGGTGCAGGTCCAGCGAGACCCCGTCGACGGCGCGGACCTGCCCGACCGTGCGCCGCCACAGCACGCCCCGCGTGACGGGGAAGTGCTTGACGAGGTCGCGGACGGACAGGACCGGCTCGTGCGCGGTCACCCGGACACCACCTCCTGCGTCGCCGGCCGGTCGGGGCCCTCCTCGACGAACTGCTCGGCGAAGTGGCACGCGGCCTGGTGCCCGTGCCCCCCGTGCTCGCCGCCGACCTCGCGCAGCGGCGGGTACTCCTCGACGCACACGTCCTGCGCGTACGCGCACCGCGGGTGGAACGGGCACCCCGGCGGGATCGCCGTGAGGCTCGGCGGCAGGCCGGGGATCGGGCGCAGCGGTGCCCCCGCCACGTCGTCGACGCGCGGCACCGAGTCCATGAGCCCGCGGGTGTACGGGTGCGCGGGGCGGGCGTAGAGCGTCGCGGCGTCGGTGTGCTCGACGATCCGCCCGGCGTACATCACCGCGATGCGGTCGGCGACCTCGGCGACCACCCCGAGGTCGTGGGTGATGAGGATCAGGCCCATCCCCCGCTCGCGGCGCAGCTCGTCGAGCAGCTCCGTGATCTGCGCCTGCACGGTGACGTCCAGCGCGGTCGTGGGCTCGTCGGCGATGAGCAGCTCGGGGTCCAGGGCCAGCGCCATCGCGATCATGACGCGCTGGCGCATGCCGCCGGAGAACTGGTGCGGGTACTCGCGCACGCGCTGTGCCGCGTTCGGGATCCGCACCAGGTCGAGCATCTCCGCCGCGCGCGCCATCGCGTCCCGGCGCGACATGCCGCGCCGGAACCGGAACTGCTCGGCGATCTGGAAGCCCACCGAGTACACGGGGTTCAGCGCGGACAGCGCGTCCTGGAAGATCATCGCCATCGACTCGCCGCGCAGCAGGCGGCGGCGCTCCGGGTGGGCGCCGAGCAGCTCCTCGCCGCGGAAGCGCACCGAGCCGCCGGTGATCCGCCCCGGCGGGGTGTCGAGGATTCCCATGATCGTCTGGGCGGTGACGCTCTTGCCGGAACCGGATTCGCCCAGCACGGCCAGCGTCTCGCCCTCGTCGACGTGGTAGCCCACGCCGTTGAGCACCGACGCCCTGTCCGGCCCGCGGCCGAACTCGACCCGCAGGTCGTCGACCTCGAGGAGGCGGGACACGGAACGGGAAGGAGCCGGACCGTCGGGGACAGCCACGCCGATCACCGTCCCCTCGGGTCGAGGGCGTCGCGCACCGCGTCGCCCATCATGACGAAGGCCAGGACGGTCAGGACGAGGAAGCCCGCCGGGAAGAACAGCGCCCAGGGCATGTCCTGCACGCGGTCCTTGGCCTCGGCGATCATCACGCCCCACGACACGACGGGGTCGCGCAGCCCGATCCCGAGGAACGACAGCGTCGCCTCGGCACCGATGAACACGCCGAACTGGATGGTGCCGTAGACCAGGACCGGGGCGAGCGTGTTGGGCAGGATGTGCCGGAGCACGATCCGCCCCGGACCCGCGCCGAGCGCGCGGGCGGCCTTCACGTAGTCCTGCTGCGAGGCCTCGATGGCCGCCGCGCGCATGATCCGCATGGCCACCGGCCAGGTCAGCACCACGATCGTCAGCACCACCTGGAACACGAGCTCCCCGGCGCCGACCAGCTCCCCGGGGGCGTTGAGCGAGGTGAGGATGACGATGCCACCGAGGATGAACGGCAGGCCCGCGAAGATCTCGCCCAGGCGCGAGAGCAGCGCGTCGACCCACCCGCGCGCGTAGCCCGCGAGCAGCCCGACCAGTGCGCCGACCACCATCGTCCCGAGCGTCGCCAGGAACCCCACCGCGAGCGACGGCGCCGCGCCGTGGATCGCGCGGGCGTAGACGTCGCGCCCCTGCAGGTCGTGGCCGAACACGGCGTCGGCGCCCGGGGGCAGCCGCGAGCGGGCGAGGTCACCGACGGCCGGGTCGACGGAGGTGAACAGCGACGGCGCGAGCGCCATCAGCAGCAGCACCAGGATGATCGCCGACGCGATCCAGAACCGCGGCCGGCCCCGCAGCACGGCCCAGGCGTCGGTCCACAGCCCCCGGACCTCGTCGGGCGCGCCGCCGGCACCGGTGGCCGGGCCGGCCGCCGACCCGGCGCTCCCCGGCCCGGAAGCGGCGGCGAGGGGCTCAGCCATACCGGATCCTCGGGTCGAGCACGGCGTAGAGCAGGTCCACGACGAGGTTGGCGACCAGGTAGACGACCACCAGCAGGGCGACGACACCGACGACGGTGGCGATGTCCTGCTGCTGCAGGCCGCGGTAGATCAGCCCGCCGATGCCGCGGATGTTGAACACGCCCTCGGTGACGATCGCGCCGCCCATGAGCGCCCCGACGTCGGTGCCGAGGAACGTGACGACGGGGATCAGGGAGTTGCGCAGCATGTGCACGCCGACCACCCGGCGGCGGGTGAGCCCCTTGGCGACGGCGGTGCGCACGAAGTCCGCCCGGCTGTTCTCGATGAGGCTCGTGCGCGTCAGCCGGGCGACGTAGGCCATCGAGAGGCTGGCGAGCACGAAGCCGGGGACGATCAGCTCGCCGATCGACGGGTCGCCCGAGACCGACGTGCGGATGATGCCGAGGTCGACGCCGAGCACCTGGCGCAGCACGAGGCCGGTGACGAACACCGGCAGCGCGATGAGGAAGAGCGTCGAGACGAGCACGAGCGTGTCGGCGAACCCGCGCCCGCGCAGGCCGGAGACCACGCCCGCGACGATCCCGATGAGGGCCTCGATCACCAGGGCGACGAGCGCCAGCCGGATGGTGATGGG
>Ga0196958_10000266_pt1 | contig 17018 bp, 13 predicted proteins | sample S1v_10metaG_FD_148654 | JGI IMG/M metagenome (GOLD analysis project Ga0196958, IMG submission 148654) | Soil microbial communities from Anza Borrego desert, Southern California, United States - S1+v_10 | ecosystem: Environmental > Terrestrial > Soil > Desert | place: USA: California | collected...
CTGGGCGACCACGTCGAGCGCCGCCACGATCCGGTCGGCCCGAGCGCCCGTGCTCCGGCATTCGGCCAGCCCGGCGAACAGGTCGAAGATCAGCGCGTCCCCGGCGACGATCGCGTTGTCCGCACCGAATTTGTACTGCACCGAAGGACGGCCGCGGCGCAGGTCGTCGTCGTCGATGATGTCGTCGTGCACCAGGCTCGCCACGTGCCCGCATTCCGCGCCGATCGCCGCGGGCAGGACGACTTCGGCGTCCCCGCCGACGGCCAGTGCCGATTCCAGCAGCAGGATGGGCCGGAACAGCTTGCCGGATGGCACGAGTGCGTGCGCGCACATCTCGCCGAGCAGGCTCGTCTCGGCCTGCCAGCGCTTCGCCAGCCGGTCGATGACCTTCTCGACGAGCACAGCGGGCGCACCGGCGCCCGGCGACCGGTCAGAGGATTCCGCGCCGTTCGCCGTCGCGTCCATCGTCACATGACCAGTCATCGTTTTCCTCCCTGCCGGGCACGACCGGCCACCTGTTCGCGTCGCGGTCGTACCAGCTGTGATTCGAGCCGGCCCATGTAGTAGATGATCTCCTCGTGATTGGTGGAGGGGAGGAAGCGGTCGGCGCCGACCTTGTAGTAGACGGAACCGACCGTCTCGGTGAGCAATGGTTCATAAGGCTCCTCGCGGAGCAACGCCAACGTGAAGGCCGGCACGTCGAAGCCGTGCCAGCTGTCGTGCCACACGTAATAATCGTCGCCGTCGATCTGGACTTCGGGCAGCGTCTCGTTGGCATAACGGGATGACGGGCCGTGACCCGGGATGGTGTAGGCGGGCAACGTGTGCAGGTCGAACTCGAAGACGGTGTCCACGATCGGCTGTGCGTTCTCGGGTACGACCGGTATCACCGACTCGTGCCACCAGCGACACAGCATGTCCTTGGCCTCGTCGCTGCCGTAGAGCAGGGTCATCACGGGAGCCAGCACGTCCGAGTCGGTGAACGAGTTGACCATTCCGGCGCGGAACGGTTCCGTGCTCGGGTGCGGATCGTTTTCGAAGAAGTCCATCAACGATCGGATCAGGTCGGACTGGGTGATCCCGCCAAGGATGCGCATCGGGCCCCAGAGATGGCGGAAGACCGGGTTCTCGGCGATCAGCCGCGAAACGAAGATGAACCGGTGCATGTACTGGTTGTCCCGCGGCGACATCGTGTCGTGCGACAGCAGGTACTCGAAGTCATCGGTGTTGCCGCGCACGGTCACCAGGCCGAACCGGTCGCGATCGGTATGGTACGTGGTGTTCGGCAAGATCAGCATCGGGTACACCGCGACCCGCGACACGTGGTTGGCCAGCCGGTCGTAGCCCTTCATGAAGGTCTCGACCGTCTCGCCGGGGGCACCCCAGATCAACTCGGCGTAGCAGTCCAGGCCCTCCTTGCCGAGCCACTCCGCCAAACTCTCCCAGTCGTTGACCTTCATGTTGCGCCGAGCCATCAGGTCCAGCGTGTCGTCGTCCAGTGTCTGCAACGCGAGGGTGAATGAGCTGTGCAGGCCCGCGTCCTTCATCACCTTGACGATCTTGAAGAACATCGCGGACTTGTTCTTCGCCCACGATGCCTCGATGCTCCGGGGATAGCCGTACTTCTCCCGCATCGCGATGACGTCCTCGACGAACTCGAGGTCCATCGGCATCATTCCGAAGTTCGCGTCGCACAACACCAGCGTGTGCACCTTGCGCTGCGCGAAGAGCTCGATCTCCCGGCGCAACCGCGCACGGGAGAACGCGCGCACCTGCTGGCCCACGTAGCCGCCCCAGTAACAGAAGGAGCATTTGTAAGGACAACCGCGGTTGGTCTCCAGCAGAGCGACGTCGTAGGGGAACCTTCCCTCCTTGTCCGCCAAGGGGATCGCGCCGGTGAGGAACGGCGAAGGGATCTCGTCGAGATTTTCGATCCTCGGCCGGTCCTTGGTGGTCACCACTTCACCGGACTCGTCCTGGAACGAGATACCGTCGATGTCGTGCAGCGACCGCGCCGATCGTTGATCCAGGCGGGCCAGCAGCAGCTCCAGGAAGGTGAACTCACCCTCGCCGTTGACCACGACGTCCACAGCGGGATGCATGCCGAACACCCGCGTGGCCTGGCCGGAGACATGGTTGCCGCCGAAGACCGCCCAGCCGTCCGGATTGATCTGCTTGAACGTCTCGGTCAGCGCGGCGAACTCCCGGTAGTTCCAGCCGAGCACGGAGAAGGCCAGTACGTCCGGCGCGCCGGTGGCGAACAGCTCGTTGGCCATGCCGAACAACGTGGCACCGCCGTCGAAGTTGCGGATCTCGATGTGCACGGCGGCCGCGACGCGCTCGTCCCGCAGCGCGGTCGCCTTCAGATAGCCGGAGGCCAAGGGCATCGATTCGAGCGACATCGCCCACACGCCCTGCTGCACCAGCCAAACCTGAAGCTGCCGATCCTTCATCGGTGATTTCCCTTGTGTTGATGCATGTTCCCGTTCACCGGGGCCTCAGCTCCAGCAAGTGCAGGTGCCATGCCGCGTACTGTTCGCCGTCTGCGCTGACCAGGTCCACCGGGAACGCTCCGGCCAGCGCGTCGGGGATCTCCGACATCTCGATCTTCTTGAGGACGTCGAGTTCGTAACCGGTCTCCTCGGCCAGGTCGCTGACCAGCGTCGGGTTGCCCAGCGCCTCACCGAACCACAGGTAGGCCCGGCCCCGCGCGGTCAGCAGCCCACGGCCTTCGGTGAGGAAGCGGCGCATCTTCGCGTACTCCGGATCGAACATCGTCTCGTGCCAGATCGAGGTTTCCACCTTGTCGTCCGGCGCGTTCAAAAACGGCGGATTCCAGTAGATCCCATCGAATCGCTCGCTCGGCCCGACCGCCGAATACAGGTCGCTTTCCCGGGCGCTGACCCGGTCGGCGACACCATGCCGTTCGGCGTTCATCCCGGTATTCCGGACGGCTGCCGGATTGATGTCCAGCCCGATCACTCGCTCGACCCCCGCCCGTGCCGCGAGCACCGACACGATCCCGGTTCCGCACCCCATCTCCAGAAACGAAGACATGCTCGCGAAAGGAATCAGGTCAGCGAACAGCTCACCACCCGGCGAGTAGTACGGCGGCCACACATCGTCGAGCAAATCCCACTCCAGGCCGACCAATTCGAACACATCCGGCCTGCTCGAGTCCGAATGATACTTGTCGATGATGTTCTGACCGATGAGCAGCTCGAACTCTCGCGTTTCCATACTGTCCCGTCTTCGCATCGGAATTCCCGACCGGCACGGCGATTCAAACAGCCCTGCGGAAAAGGCGCAATATTCCGGGTACGAACGCCGTGCTCGATCAACCCGCCGGCGGCACCCATCGGACCATGGCGTCCATCGAGCGCCGGGAAACCGCCTCGGGCAGGAACCCGCCGATCCATACGCCACTGTTGCGGGCCGCGATCGCCATCGGCGAGGACAGTTCGGCGAATCGCCCCATCCAGCGCGACATCCGGCCCAGCCGCGACGTGCGCGGCCGTCTGCTCGCGTCGTAGGCGGCGAGACCGGCCCGCAGGTCGTCCCACGATCGGGCCGGGCCGATGGCGTGCGCGAGTTCGACAGCGTCCTCCAACGCGAGATTCGCCGAGCCCACATTGGGCGTCATCGGATGCGCCGCGTCGCCGACCAAGACCACGCGGCCGGTGAAGAAGCTGTCCACCGGGCACCCCAGTTCCTCGATCCGGTCGAAGAACAGCACCTCTCGCGCCGAGCGGTCCAGCAGCCGCGGGATCGGGTCGTGCCAGCACCCGAAGAGCGGTGCGGGGCCGTCCTCGGCGCGGCGACGGCCGGTCATCCTCGCCAGTGCGGAAAAGTGCACGCGTCCGCCGGGCAGCGGCAAAATCGAGAAACGCAGGCCCGGCCCCCAGGTCTCCGCCGCCGCCAGGGTCAGCCCGTCAGCCGGCACCACGCAGCGCCAACTCACCGAGCCGGTGCCCTGCAACCCGGAGTGTCCGGGATGCAGGGCGTGCCGGGCCGCCGAACGGATGCCGTCGGCGGCGACCACCACGTCCGCTTCCAGTTCGGCGCCGTCCATCCGGATCTTGGCCGGAGTACCCGCGTCACCCGCGCCGGCAGGCTCGACGCACGCCCCGAACTGGACGGCGCCGGGAGGCAGGGCGTCGGCGAGTACTTCGACCAGAGCCAACCGGGGCAACGCGCGAATCGGCTCGCCGTACCGCTCTTCCACGAAACGCAGATCGCTGCGCGCGAGCCACCGGCCACCGGGGACCCGCACCCCGCCCTCACCCTGGACAACGGCACGGGCCCGCACCGCGTCGCCGACGCCGATCGCGTCGAGGGCGAGCATCCCGTTGGGAGTGACGCCGATGCCGCCACCGGTGGCGCGCAGCTCCGGGCCGCGCTCGAAAACACGCACGGCCCAGCCTTTGCCTGCCAGCGCCACCCCGGTGGCCAGCCCCGCTATTCCGGCGCCGATCACATGCACGGAACGAACCATCGGATTCTCCCTTCACCGGCTACGCGGTTCACGCCGGTACGGCCAGAACAAAAGCGATTCTTGCTACCTTCCTGATCATGCATGGTGCCCAGTCGATCCGGATCCGGTTACTCGCCCACGTCGAGGCCTGCCGTCCCGACACCGTCTTCTACGCCGGCACGATCGGATTGAGCGGAGCGATTCTCACCAGGCCGGACGCGGACACCGGTCCGTTGTTTCTGGCCTGGCTCGTTCCGACCCTCGCATGGATCGCTTCGCTGTACGGCGGCGATTATTTCGATCGTGACCTCGACGGCCTCACGAAACCGCACCGGCCGATACCGTCCGGCCGAATTCAGCCGCTCACCGCGCGAAACACGATGGTCTTCCTCATCTGCTCGGGAATGGTACTGGCCTTCCTGGTCAATCCGCTGACCGTGCTGCTCGCGATACCGGCGACGATATTCGGCATCGCGTACGCGCGGTGGCTGAAAGGAAAAGGGCTGTGGGGAAACGTCAGCCGCGGCCTGCCCAGCGCGTTGACCGTGCTCTACGGCTCGATGACGGTCCAGCCGCTGCCCGCCCCGCAACTCGTCGCGTATGCGCTGATGTTCTGGGTCCACGACTCCGGGTCGAACCTGCTCGGCGCCCTGTGCGACCGGGACGGTGATCGCCGGGGCGGCTACCTGACCTACCCGGTCCGGTACGGCGACGAGGCGACCGTCCGTGGCCTGGCCCGGTTCTACGTCGGCTGGGTGGTCCTGGCGCTGGTCTGCCCGGTGGTACTCGGTGACCGCGTCGATCCGGTGGTCTACTACGTGCCACTGACCGTCGCGATCGCCTTGGGCTGGGTCTCGCTGTACAGCGTGCTTCGCGCACCGCGTCCGGTCGACCGGGCGGTGAGCCTGCGGGCGCACGAGATCGTGGTGGTCGAGCGGATCATCCTCGGCACGTTCCTGATCGCGGCCGCCGGCCGGATCGAGGTGGCCTTGCTGATCGGCGTGCCGTCGATGCTGCTGACGGTGCTGGCCCGGCGGCTGATGCGCCGTCGGTACGAACCCGGCGGGTGACGGCCGGTGCGTCGGAAGGGGCTCGGTCGGCCTGGCCGCCGAGCCCCTTCCGGTGTTCAGATCTTCAGCGCGTTCTTCGGGTCCCCACCCTTGTAGAGGCCAAGGACCAGCTCGTGCGAGTAACCCAGCAGCTCCCGCAGCTCGGGCTGGAATTCCACGACCTTCTCCGGCGGGACGCTCAGCAGGCTGTTTTCCACTTGGCGCAGCCAGCCCACCTGGAACCCGAACGAGAGAATATGCCGTTCGTCCGACTCGGTGGTGTTCGCGCCACCGGCGTGGAACAGGTCTTGGCGGAACAACAGCGCGTCGCCCTTCGTCATCTCGATCTGCACCGCCTCGCTCCAGTCCGGCGGGGGTTCGAGCGGCGAGCCGCCATGGGCGCCGGGGACGACCCAGGTCGCCCCGTTCCCGGCGGTGAAGTCGCTCATCGCGCACATCACCGAGAGCGCGATCGGGTTCTCCCCGTACGGGGCGTGCCGCCACGAGAACGTGTCACGGTGCATCTGCTGGCGAGGCGCGCCAGGCCGGCGGCCCATGTACTCGGCGATGATCAGCAGGATCGTGTCCGACAGCGGGGCCAGCAGCCGACGGGCGGCGTCGACGATGTCCCGGTGCAGCACCATGTCCGGCACGCAGGGGATGGTGCCGATCAGCTGGTGCAGGGTCACCGTGGTGTCGCCCTGGAACCGGGCGAGCAACGAGTTCGCCGCGTACTCGGCCTCTTCCGGGTGTTCGGCGAGATAGCTCTGGACTTGCGCGACGTAGGTGTCGCACTCCTCGCTCGAGTACGCCGCCGACAGGACGACCGCGCCCTCGTCCCGGAACGCCTCGTCCGCCGCCGCCGTGTCGTAGGGCCGCGTCAACCGGGGAATTGCCTTACCCATGTTCACCCATCACCTTTCGATTCGGTCTGTGCCACACCCGGCCGGTCACCAGGTGACCGGGAGCCGCTCGATGCTCACGTCCAGGCCCTCCACCCGCCACCGCACCTCGTGCGGCGGACCGGCGGGCCGGATGCCCGGGATTCGGTTCACCAGGGTGCCTACCGCGACGGCCAGCTCCATCCGGCCGAGCGCGGCGCCCAGGCAATGGTGGATACCGTGGCCGAACGCCAGGTGCGGACTGCGATCGGCGGCCGGATCGATCGTGTCCGCATCGGCGAATTCGCCGGGGTCGCGGTTGGCGCCCACCCGGGACGCGATGACGATCTCACCCGCGGTGATCCGCACGCCGCAGAGGTCCACGTCGGACTGGGCGACCCGATGAACACCCACCTCCTCGTCCTGCAGACGCAGCAATTCCTCGACCACCGCGCCGATCTGCAGCTCACCGGTCCGCAACCGGTGCAGCACAACCGGATTCTCGAACAGCCGAAGCAGGCCGTGCGAGATGGCGGACGCGGTGGTGACGTACCCGGCCATCAACAGGCCCATCGCCATCGAGGAGATCTCCAGCCGGTTCAGCCCGTCCGGCCCGTCCGACCGGCGCAGCAGATCGCTGAGGAGATCGTCACCGTCCGGTTTGGACCCGACCAGATCGACGACGAATCGTTGCAGGTCGCCGAACGCGGCCTCGGTGTCCGGTGCGGGACCGCCGACCGCACGCAGCACGATATCCGCCCAGCGGCGGAACCGGCCGCGGTCGGCGGCACGCACGCCCAGCAGCTCGGAGATGATCGAGATCGGCAGCGGGTAGGCGAATTCCTCCTGGAGGTCCACCACCCCGCCCTTGGCCAGCATCGCGGTGACCAGGCCGTCGGCGACTTCCAGCGCTTGTTCGCGCAGCTCGGCGATCCGGCGGGCGGTGAACGCCCGGGACACGCTGCGGCGCAACCGGGTGTGCTCGGGCGGATCCTTGAGGAACAGGAAACCGGCGGCGAGGTTGTCCTCGTCCGCGGTGGGGAGCACACCGGGATATCCCGTGCCGAACGCGGGATCGCTCAGTACCGCGCGAACGTCCTGATATCGCGTGACAAGCCATGCCTCTCCCCCATCGGCCGTGCGGACCTTGTGGATCGGCGCGGCCTCACGCAGCCGCGCCAGTGCCGGGGCGGGGTCGATGATCGAATCGCGGGCGAACGGGTAGCCCACCGGAGGTTCGGCCGTTCGCTCCTGCCGCACGTCCACCGTCTCCCTTGCTTCGGTCATGCCAGGACCGCCACTTCGACGGCGTCGGCGAACTCGTCGCCACCGCGCCCGCGACGCAGCCGTTGCGCGAACCGGGCCAGTCGTTGGGCCATATCCGCGTCGTCGGCGACCTGTTTCACCACCTCCGCCAGTTCAGCCGCGGTGAACGGCTCTTCCAGCCGCACGCCGAGGCCGAGCGCCTCGATCCGGTCCGCGACACCGCGCTGCTCGCCGATCTGCGGCGCGATCAGCACCGGAACGCCTTGCGCCAGCGCCTCCATCGTGCTGGTCAGCCCGCCGTGGGTGATCGCGACCGACGCGTACCGCAACGTGTCGATCATCGGTAGTTTGGCCCGCAGCAGCACCCGCTCGGAGACCGGGCCGACGTCCGCCGGGGAAACCTTGTCCCCGAGCGCGGCGGCGACGTGCCAGCCGAGCCGGTCGACGCCCTCGACACAGGTGCGGAAGAACCCGATCTTCTCGTTGAACACGGTGCCGAGCGAGACCACCGCCAGCGGGGTGGAATCACTGAGCCAGGCCAGTTCCGGCGACCGCTCGGCCGGCCGGATACCCGGCGTGACGAACGTGAACCGCGAGTCGAAGGTCTCTCCACGCGGCTGGACCTCGCGCGGGAACAGCACTATGTTGCGCTCGGCCTCGTTGTCGAAGAACTGCTCCGGGGAAACTTCGGCCTCCAGACCGATCTCGTGCAAGAAGGTCGCCACGGCACCGAAGAACGCCGTCATCGACTCCTCGGTGTCGGTCCGCGACTCGTAGTCCTGGTGCAGCGAGAACTCCGAGTTCGACGCGAAGACGGGCCACGTGCGGACCACCGGGATGCCGTAAGACCGGCCCAGCAGCCACCCTGACGTCGCCAGCACATCCGACACGATCACGTCCGGTCGTCCCTCGCGGACGACGCTTTCCAGTGCCGTATAGGAAGCCCGCGTTTCGCGGAGCATCAACGGAAGCACAGTGTCCATATCGGACAGTGTCACCCGCGCGGAGTCCATGGGAGAGTCATAGGCCACCACATCGGCGACCTTCCCGACTTCGGACGCGAAGCTCGTGGACGTCAGGCAACTCACCCGGTGACCGCGCCGGGTCAGCTCGGCGAGTCCCGCCAGTACCGGGTACACGTGCCCCCAGGCCGGGATGGGCACGAACAGGACGTGCTTCTTCATCAGTGGGTCCCCTTCGCGGCCCACGCGTGGACGAGCATCCGTTCCGGGAATCGGTCGCCGAGCATGTTCACCCTCCACGGCACCGCCTTCCACTTCTCCAGCAGCCGGAAATCGAGCCCGCACCCGGTCAGCGCGTCGATGGCGACCTGCAGTTCCAGCCGGGCGAGGTTGGCGCCGAGACAGCGGTGGACACCGAAGCCGAACGCGACATGTTTGACCAGGCCAGGCCGCCGGGGGTCGAACGTATCCGGGTCGGCGAACAGTTCGTCGTCCCGGTTCGCCGCCACCAGCGGGGCCACCACCATGTCTCCCTTGTGGATGGTGACGTCGCCGAGCCGAACGTCCTCGGCGGCGAACCGCGGCATCGACTCGCCATTGTCACCGGACTGGACGCGCAGCACCTCCTCGACGAACTTCTCGCGCAGCTCCGGCCCGTCCGGCGCGGTGCGCAGGCGGTCCAGCCACCCGAACTCCAGCAGGTAGCGCACGGCGACGGCGATCGCGTTCGCCGTGCTGACGTAGCCGGCGACCGGCAGGCCGAGCACCATGGTGGCCAGCTCGACGTCGTCCACCGCGCCCTCGTTCTGCTGAGCCCGGATCATGTGCGAGAGCAGATCTTCGCCCGTCCGGCCGGTCGTGCGGCGGCGCAGCGCGATCAGGTCACGCACATAGTCGTTGAGTTGCTTCCATCCTTCGAGTGCCACCACTCCCTGTGCCTCGGACAGCGGCACGAGCAGCTGGTCGGACAACCGCCGGAACATCGCCCGGTCCGGCTCCGGCACACCGACCACCTCGGAGATGACGTTCATGGTCAACGGTTTGGCGAAGTCCTCCATCGCGTCGACCGGTCCGTTCGCGGCGCCCATCGGCCTGAGCAGCCGGTCGGCCATGGCCCGGATGGAATCGCGGTAGCGCTCGACATGGCCGACCGCGAACGGACCGGCGACCAGGCCGCGCAGCCGGGTATGGGCGGGCGGATCCTGGAAGATCGACTCGTTGGCCTCCGTCGCGGCGTCGCCGTCCTTCGGGTCGACCGGCGAAACACTGAATTCCCGACCGCCCAGCACCTTGCGGACGTCGTGATAGCGGCTGACCAGCCAGACCTGCGAGCCGTCCGGCCCCGTTGCCCGCGACACCGGGCAGGTGGCACGCAGTCCGCGCCAGTCCCGCTCGTCCAGATCGGCGGGCCGGAACCGTTCCATCGGCGGTGGTTCCCGGGACGTCACGGTCGCGGCGAGTGCCGGTCCGGATAGAGATTCAGATGCTGTCATCGCTTCCTTCGCTCCTGCGCCGTGATCAGGCACTGCCGGTCAGCGTCAGCCGGGATGGGCCGCGCACGAGCATCCCGGTCTTCCAGTCGACGGTGTCTCGTCCGTGCGCCAGCCGCAGTCCCGGTGCCACTGAGGTCAGCACCTCCAGCGCCACCCGCAGTTCCAGTCGTGCCAGCGGGGCGCCGAGACAGAAGTGGGCACCGGCGCCGAAACCGAGATGCGGATTGGGATCGCGGGTGAGGTCCAGCCGGTCCGGGTCGGCGAAAACGTCCGGATCCCGGTTGGCAATCACGGACGCGGGTACCACCGGTGCCCCGGCCTCGATCAGGATTCCGCTGAGCACCACGTCCTCGACCGCGTAGCGTGGGGTCGTACCGTTGGCCTCCAAGGGCACGAAGCGCATCAGTTCCTCGACCGCCGACGGGATCGACAAGGGATCGCCCGCCAGTGCCTGGAACCGGCCGGGGTCCTCCAGGAGCAAGTACAGGAAGTTCGGCAGCTGGGTGGACGTCGTCTCGTAGCCCGCCACGAGGATGGTCATCACGACGATCACCAGCTCGTCGTCGGTCACGCCGCCGGCTCCGGTCCGCACCGCGACCATGGCCGAGATGAGATCTTCCCGCGGCCGCTGCCGCCTCTCGGCCACCAGCGCCGCGACGTAATCCCACATTCTCCCGGTCGCGGCCCACCGCTCGTCCTCGGAGATCGACGTGGTCGCCAGGCCGGCCTCGGCCCAAAGCCGGAAGTGTTCACGATCGGTGTAGGGCACACCGAGCATCTCGCAGATCATTTTCAGGGTGAACGGCAAGGCGAACTCCTCGACGCCGTCGAAGGTCTCGCCCGTCAGCGCGTCCTTGATCAGTTCCGTCGCGATCACCGTGGCGCGTTCACGCAACCGCGCCACGGTGGGGCGGGTGAAGGCGTGGCGGCAGATCGACCGGACCCGCGTGTGCTCCGGCGGGTCCATCGCGACGAGGCCGCCGGAGAAGCTCTCCTCGGTGACCCGCGGGACGTCGCGCCGCTGTGCGGCGGCGCGGGAGAACCGCGGATCGACCAGCACCGTGCGGACATCGGCGTGACGGGTCACCAGCCAGGCTTCCTCACCATAGGGGAAAGCCACCCGGCTGACCGGCTCGAGTCGTTGCAGGGCCCGGTATTCCGGCTCGATGTCCAGTGCGGACGCACGCGGGAACGGGAAGAGACGGGCAGACATCCGCGGGCGCCTCACTCTCGGACCGGTACGGCCGACGTGGTGCCGGACAGCAGGTGGTTCTCGGTGACGAGCACCTCCGCGCCCCGGCGCGGGACGAGCATGGGTCCCTTGACCCTGACCCTCTCCGGTGCGGTGGTGGCGACCTCCAGGCTGACGTGGCGCAGGATCGTGCTGATGATCGTGCGCATTTCGACCATGGCCAGCGACGCGCCGAGACACCGGTGGCCGCCACCGCCGAAGGGCATGAAGTGCGCGCTCGGCGGCTCGGCCGGAAAGAACCGCTCGATCGAGTAGACCCCGGGTTCGGCGTGCAGATCACCGGAGGAGTGCAGCAGGCCCAGCGACACCGCGAACATCGTCCCGGCTGGGAAGACGTACCCGTCGTACTCCCACGACCGTAGTGCCTTCCGCCCGAGGTCCAAGGTGGTCGGACGAACTCTGATCGCCTCGTGGATCGCCGCGTCGAGTACCTTCCGATCCTCGCCGTCGATCGCGGCCTTGACCCGCTGGAGCGCACCGGGCGCGCGCAGCACCCGTTCGAAGAACCACGCCAGCTGGGTGGCGGTGGTCTCCTGGCCGACGGCCAGCAGTGTGACGAGATGGTCGCGCAACTCCGTATCGGTGATGTGCTCGCCGTCCTGGTCGTGGCCCATCAGGATCGAAAGCACATCGCTGCCCGCACTCGCGGGGTCGGCCGCCGGCCGCGCGCGGCGGTCGGCGATCTCCGCGTAGATGATCCGGTCGACCTCGCGCAGCAGCCGCTCGAAGGCCGCCCAGGGGCCGAATCCGCCGAAGTCCCGGCGCGCGGAAGGCACGAGGATGATCAGGGGGTTGAGGTCCAGCAGGCGCGGTACCAGCTCGCGCAGCCGGTTCAGCCGAGCCGAGCCGGTGATACCGAAGACCGCCCGGATCATCACCTCCAGGGTGACCCGCTGGAAGCAACCGAGAAGACGGACCGTACGGCCGGCCGGCCACCGCCGGACCTCTTGTTCCGTGATGGAGACCATCACCTCGATGTAGGCGGCGACGTTGTCGCCGTGCAGGGGCCGCGTCAGCACCTTGCGCCTGCTCGTATGCGCGGCGCCCTCGGCCATCAGCAGCGAATACTCACCGACCAGGAACCTGATCGACTCGTTGGCCCCCGCCGCGTCGAAAGCACCGGCGTCGTCGCGCAGGATGCGGCGGATACCGGCTGGGGTGCAGATGTAGACGACCTCGCCGAACCCGAGGATACGTGCGGTGAACAGCGACCCGTAGCGCCGCAGGCAAGCCTTGCCGAACCTCACCGGTGCCACGGCCCACAGCAGAGTCTGCACCATCGCGGGCAGCCTCGGCCCTGGCGGCATCGCCCGTCGAGCGGGCGGGCGCACGACCGCCGCGAACCAGGCGCGCAGCGCGGCCCGTCTCTGTCGCGACAGGACACTCGTCATCGGAGGCCACCACGTCGGTTGAGCACCTTCAGCCACCGGCCGAGGCCGCGCAGCGCGAACGTGTGCGCTATCAGGTCATCGGTGTAACAAAGGTCGTCGAAGTACAGCCCGACATTGCCCGGCCGCCAGGTACCTTGGTCGTCCTGGTGGTTCACCAGCCACTCCACGGCCCGCAGGACGGCCGGGCCGCACGGGTCCTCGCCGGCGTTGAGCAACGCGAACAAAGCCCACGCCGTCTCCTCGGCGGTGCTGCCCTTCGGCGGGAGTTCGTGCCGCAGCGGCCATCCGCCGTCTTCGGCTTGGTTGGCCAGCAACCACTTCCTGGCCGCCTCGGCCGCGGGCGCGCTGCCGCCTCGGCTGTCCACGAACGCTTCCAGCAGCCTGCTGGTGCCGTGGGTGTTGTCGCGAAACCACACCGACGCGATCGAACCGTCGTTGTCCTGCTTCCCGCGCAGGTACTTCAGCGCGCGCGCCAGAGCCGAGCCGGGCGAGTCGGGCAGCCCCCACCGGTTCAGCGCCATGACGACGTGGGCGGTGACACCGGCGCATGGCCGGTCGTTCATGAGGTGGGTGTTCCGCACCCACTCCGACCAGGATCCGTCGCGGTTCTGCATCTTCAGCAGCCACCGGATGCCGAGCTGGACCGCGGGATGTGTGCGGGGCACACCGAGGTCGGCGAGCACGCCGAGCACGACCGCGGTGTCCTCGGACTCCGGCCAGCCCGAAGGGTTGGCCCAGCCCCACCCACCCGCCGGGATGCCGAACTGGCTGAACGGTTTGTTCCACTGGTTGCGCAGCAGCCATTCCCGGGTTCCCCGTAGCTGCGGCTCGTTCGCCACGTCCTGGAACTCGCGCAGCGCCATGACCGCGTAGGCGGTGACCGAGATCTCCAGGTCCCGGTCGATCGCCCACGAGCCATCCTCGCGTTGTGTTTGCAGCAGGTAGTGCAGAGACGCCAGTTGCAGGTCCGTGCCGACACCCGCCTGCCTCAGTCCGAGGTAGACGAAACCGGCGATCATCGGACACTCTTCGATGCCGCCATTGGTGCCGGAGATCTCCCGCAGCCAGTCAAGCGCCTTCGGTTCCGCGATCCGGCCGAGAAGCCGGCGGGGAAGTCCCCGCTTCAACGTCCGGTTCTGCATCACGCCGAGGCCGAGAATGGCGGGCAGCGCGATGGACACCTTGTTGCGCCAACGGCGCGGCACCAGGATCGTTTCGACCGGCAGGTCCGGCTGCCGCGCGAAATCGCGCAGGCCGGTCAGTCCCCAGATGACCGGCAACGCGGCGGGCCAGGTCTTCGGTGCCGCACCCGCCAGGCCGGGAATGACGTTCACCGCGTCGTTCTCGTCGAGGAACGCCCGAGCACGCCCGATGGCTCCGTGCGAGGCCTCCGGGTCGATCTCGTGCAACGCCGCCAGTGCGAACGCGGTCATCCCAGGGCTGCTCGGCCACTCGGCGTCGGCCATCGCCCAACCGCCGTCTTCCCGCTGGTATTCGCGCAGCCACCGGACCGCGGCGTCGACGCCGTCCCGATGACCGACCGGATCGGCGCGGTTGAGCGAAAGGCCGCCAAGCGCGGTGGCGATCGCGGAGGAGGACAGCCGGTCCACCCAAGAGCCGTCCTCCCGCTGCCTGTCGTACAGGTTCGCGATCGCGCGATCCGCGGCCTTCTCGGCTCGTACCTGAAGCTGTTGGACAGCCAACCTGCTCCGCCTTCCGATAGAACGAAACTCTGCGAAAGCTTTGCGGTGTAAAGGAAACATCTCACGTGCCCCGCGACGAGGGCCGGCTTCCGCGTTCTGCGGCGCGGTACCGAACGTAACCACGCCGCACCCGCGTGACAAGCGGTCGGCATGTTCGACAGGTCAGTGGCGCAGGAACGAAACAATGGTCCGACGTAGTCCTTCGCACATCGAGACCTGATTCGAAAACCCCAGTGCGCCGAGTTTCGTCGCGTCGCAGTGCTGCCTTTCCAGCGCACTGGGCATGCCGCTTTCGGTGACCACTTCATAACCGTTCTTGCGAATGGCGTCCGCCCAGTCCCGGTCATACGGTTCGCAAGCCTTTCGGGACCGCTCGATCAGTTCCTCTACCAGATCGAGCGTCGTCCGGTGCGCGGCCGGGGCCATGTTGAACACCTCGCCGCACGCCCGCGGGTCGAAGGCCACCGTCGTCAGTGCCCGGACCACGTCCGTCACGTAGACGTAGTCGCGGCCATGCGCCATCGATCCCTGGTAGATCACCGGCGGCAGTGGCCCGGCCGCGTCGAAGAGCCTGCTCAGCGTCCGCGGCACGATCCGCGACGCGATGTTCGGATCGCCTGGACCGAAGACGTTGCACAGTCGCAGCGTCGTGATCGGCAGGCCGAATTCGTCACCGTAGAGCCGCACCAGGTTGTCCGCGGACATCTTGCCCACGTCGTAGACACCACGCGCTTCCAGCGGCGAGGTTTCGACGTACGCGTCACCGACCAGTTCCCCGTAGACCTTGTCCGTCGAGGCAAGGACGAACCGGGTCAGGTCGCCGCGGACGGTCCGCACCGCCTCGAGCATGTTCATCGTCCCGCCGACATTGGTGACCAGTGAGGCGTGCGGGTCGCTGAACGCCGAATCGATCGTCGAGGAGGCGGCCAGGTGGAACACGACGTGCGGCTCCACAGCGCGCACGAGCTCGACGCACCCGGCGAAGGACACTACGTCCACGCGGACGGACTCGACCAGCTCGTCCGGCCAAGCCAGCCGGTCGGCGACGACCACACGCTGTCCCTGCCGCGCCAGGCCGGTGGCCAGGTGCGTGCCGACGAAACCGCAGCCGCCGGTGATCAGCACCGTGCGACCGGTGCGAACCGGGTCAGTGAGCCGCATGTCGGGTTCCGATCTGGGTTTCAGGCCGGGCTTGGGCATTCCGCACCACGCGAGCCGCCGCGGGGCGGACCGGCTGTCCTTCGCGGAGCGACGCCGGGCTACCGTGCCCGTTCGACCCGACGGCCATGGTGTTCGAGTTCGTCCGCCTGCTCGCTGAACGCCACCCAGAACCGGGCGTTGTGCCGAGCCAGGTCCGCGATCGTGGGAAGACAGTGCCCCGGGATACCGGCCACCGGTGGCACCGTGGCCTGGTTGGCGACGATATGCGCGTCCAGCCAGCGCAGCAGCGTCCGGCCGGCCTCGCTGAACCGCAGCGACGGATCTCTGCGCAGCGTCTGCATGATCGTCACGGGGTCCCGGTCCGGTACCGCCTCGGCGGTCACCGAGCGTTGCCCGGAGCCGGCCCCGGCAGGCGACGCGCTTTTCCGCTGCGCGGGCACCAGATCCTTGCCGAGGCCCATCCGGTTGCGCACATCGAGCACGGTGGACGGCGCGATGCCCGCCGCTTTGGCGATATCGCGCAGGGACCTGTTCGGGTCGGCCAGCATGAGTTCCCCGGCCAGCCGCCTGCCCTCCGAGCTGTCCAAGGGGCGCAGCCTGCCATCCCTGCCGATCCGCGCGTTCGACCGCACGTCCTCGACACTCGAACACTTGCGGATCGAACCGACGGTGGTCGCGGCCAGGCCGGTGACTTGCGCGATCCATCGGTCCGACCGGTTCGGGTGGGTCAGAATGATCCGAGCGGCCGCCACCTTGCGGTCGGTCAGCGAAAGCGGCAGGCCGTTGGCCGCGTTGGCTTCCACCGCGAGCACGAAAGCGTCGTGCTCGTCGCCGTCGAAGAACCGCGCCTCGATGTGCTCGCGAGCGCCGAGTTCGGCCGCTCTCAGCCGATGGGCACCGTCGATCACGCGCATGGTCGCCCGGTGCACGATGATCGGTGGCAGGCGGACATCCAGTTTCGCCAGCACATCCGCGTATTCGGCGTTCACTCCATTCACCCGCGGCAGTTCGCCGAGTTGCACCAAGCTGACCGGTACCAGGCCGGAAGGCGCCCTGCCCGAATCGTAGATCCGCAAAATCGAGGGTGCGTCGCCTTCACTGTCTGCGGTGCGCACAGCTTCTCCACAGCGTTCGCGATCCATCCAGTGCCGCCCTTCAGTACGCAGTCAGTTGCCGGAGAACATTCGTCAGCCGCACTGGCAACCGCCCATACCGATCCCCTCCCCGAATATGCGTCCACCGACAAGGTCGCACCACGATCCCCGCCCGCCCCGCCTTGCCGAACCCGACTCGGCAGCAGGCCGTGACACCACCGGACAACACTTACATTCACGAGTCACCGAACAAACAACAACCCCTCGCGGGACATTTCGCAAGATCGGGTGA
>Ga0196958_10000267_pt1 | contig 17014 bp, 16 predicted proteins | sample S1v_10metaG_FD_148654 | JGI IMG/M metagenome (GOLD analysis project Ga0196958, IMG submission 148654) | Soil microbial communities from Anza Borrego desert, Southern California, United States - S1+v_10 | ecosystem: Environmental > Terrestrial > Soil > Desert | place: USA: California | collected...
ATCTCCACCATGACCGGGGCCTGCCTGCCGAACCACCCGTCGAAGTCCACCGGGCCTTCGGGCAGTTCGCCGACGGTGCGGCCGAGCGACGGCCAGAGGTCGTCCCAGGCTCGCTGCTGCCCGACGGTCATCCGGCCGCCGCGGTTGACATAGCTGACCACGCTGCGCATCCGTGGCTGGTCCTCGTTTTCCACCCGCCCATTAAACGCGGCGGCGGTGTTCACCGGCGAACCCGCATCCGCGATCACGTCGGCAGGGCCTTCGGCCGGGCGGATTGGGCTATGGCTGATTTCCGGATTGCGCCTTCGGCTCCGCCCAGCGACTTACCGGACGGCTTCGAACTCCCCCAGCCGCGAGCGCAGGCCCGCGAATCCGGCGACCGCGAGCGGCGTCGGCGTCGTACTGGAATGGGCGGGGAGAACGTCGATCCAGCCGTCGTGGCGGCTGGTGTTCAACACGGTGGTCGGGATCGAATGCCCGGACGCTCCACGTTCGGAAGGTATGAACTCCCAGTAACCGGATTCTCCGTCCGCGGCCCACGGGACGAATTCCCAACCGGGACGCCTGCCGAGCAGGCCGGCGATGCGATCTTCGATGCGGAAACCGAGTTCCCGCGATTCGAGCCTGCCTTCCACGACGGCGCGAAGCCACCACGGCGCGGGAATTTCGCCGTGCATTCCACTGGACGCGCGGTACAGCGCGACGACGAGATCTTCGGGTGCGCGGTGCACCCACGCGCGGCGGATGTCGGACGGCCGCGTCGCGGAAGCGACCGTGCGGGGCAGTTCGATCGCCTGTGACCATTCGAGGTCGAGCATGGGCTCGAGCCGGGGTTGCATACTTTCCGTGCGAGCTTGCGGGATCATACGTTCCACTCCCTGACCGGAATCCACCGTCAAGGATCACCTCCGGAGCTGAAGAGCCGAAAATAGGCTCATCCCGAGCATCGCCCGGTCAGGAACAGTATGTCCGCTTCCTGTGAGGGAAGCCACAGGCTCTTAACGTGGACTTGACTCCTTCGGAGGCGGTAAAGCTCAGGCGTCCCGTCGATGGGTGATCATCAGTCCTGCCGTATAGACAATCACGCAGATGGCACCGAAATAAGCCAAATAACCCCACGGTCCCAAGGGTGGCTCGAGTTTCAACATCGCCACCGTGAGATCCGGTCCGGAAAACTGATTCGCCGCGAAGAACGGCATCCACTGGTAGATGTCGTCGCCCACTTTCGGAATCAGCACGACGAGGCCTTCGATCAACTGCGTCCAAACCAGCGCGAAACCGAGGGCGAACGCGGGGTTGCGGAACAGCAGCCCGAGGCCGACCCCGAGTAGCCCGGTCAGGAGGAAGGTGAGGCCCTGACCCGCCACCGCGCGCCAGTCGGCTCCCGAAGCCAGCCCCAGGTCGGCGGCCGGTTCGATCAGATACGCGACCGCCCACGAGCCGAAGCCCACCAGCAACCCGATCAACGCCGAGAACGCCCCGACGACGGCGCCCTTCGCCAGCAACGCGGGTACCCGTGACGGCACCGCTTGGAAGGTGAGCTTCATCGTGCCCCAGTTGAACTCCGTCGCCGCCGCGAGGATGGCGAGGACCAGCACCACGGTGCGGCCGAGCGCGCTGGCGACCTGGGTGGAGTTGACGCCCGTCTCGCCTTCGAGCGGCACGAAGCCGAAGAAGAGCGCGGTGTAGGCGAGCGCGACCACGACCGCGATCCCCGCGCACCACCAGGGCATGCGGGTGCTCAGCAGTTTGATCCGCTCCGCGCGGAGCACGTTCGCCGCGGTCATCGGACGACCTCCCGAACCTGGCCGGTGCCGTATTCCACGGCTTCGGCGGTGAGCTGCATGTACGCCTGTTCGAGCGAGCCGGTGAGCGGCTTCAGCTCGTGGAGGGTCGCGCCGGCGCCGAAGGCGAGTTCGCCGATGTCGTCGCTGTCCAGTTCGGACACGATGAGCGCGCCGTCCTCCTCGCGGAAATCGGCGCCCTTTTCGGTCAGCGCCGTCCGCAGTTCGGGCAGATGCGGGCTGCGGACCCGCACACCGAGCCCCTTCGCCCGGCCGACGAAGTCCTCCATCGTGCCCTGATAGATCAACTTCCCCCGGCCGATCACGACGAGGTCCTGCGCGGTCTGCGCCATCTCCGGCAGCAGGTGGCTGGACACGAACACGGTGCGGCCCTCGGCGGCGAGCGCGTGCATCAGCTTCCGGATCCACACGATGCCCTCGGGGTCGAGCCCGTTGACCGGCTCGTCGAACAGCAGCACCCGCGGGTCACCCAGCAACGCCGTGGCGATCCCGAGCCGCTGCGACATCCCGAGCGAGAACTGCCCGGCCCGTTTGCGGGCGACCGATTCCAGGCCGACCAGCCGGAGCACCTCGTCGACCCGCTGGTCGGGCAGGCCGTTGGTCGCGGCGATCCACCGGAGGTGCTCGCGCGCGGTACGGCCGGGATGCCGCCAGGTGGCGTCGATCATGCCGCCGACCGTCCGAAGTGGATCACGCAGCTCGCGGTAGGCCTTGCCGTCGATGGTCACCGTGCCCGACGTGGGGTTGTCGAGTCCGAGCATCATCCGCATGGTGGTGGACTTCCCCGCCCCGTTGGGGCCGAGGAATCCCGTCACTCGCCCCACTTCGGCGGTGAAGGAAAGGTCGTCGACGGCGAGCTTGTCGCCGTAGCTTTTCGTGAGTCCGGTGGCCTCGATCATCAGCCCTCCCTCCGGTGTGTTCCGACATTACGCGGGAAAGGACCGGGCTGCCCCCCGATTAGGCGGCCCGGTCCTTGTTCCCCTTTTTTTCTCCTCGGCCGGACGTCTCGCTCCCCGAGTGAGACGTCCGGCTTCCCCCTGTGGAAGTGCTTACGCGTCGCGCTTGTTCGCGACGACCAGTGAGATGACCAGCAGCACCAGTGCGAAGCCGGCGAAGTAGGCCAGCGATCCGGCCTGGCTCAACGGCGCTTCCGCCGCGGCCCGGCCCGAACCGGTGAGGAACCTGTCGGCGACGTGGAACGGCATCCAGTCGTAGATGTCCTTGCCGATCTTCGGGATCAGCTGGATCAGGTTCTCCACCGCGAGGGCGTAGATCAGCACGAGCGAGATGGCGCCGGCGCTGTGCCGGATCAGGATGCCGACGGCGATCGCGATCACCGAGGCGAGGGCGAACACCACGCCCACCCCGGCGACACCGACCCACTCCGCGGTGGTGTTCAGCGCGAGGTCTTCCGGCCGCATGACCGAGGCGAGGCCCCAGGCGCCGAACGCGGCGACCTCGCCGATCACGAGTGACAGGGTCGCCACCACGCCGGTCTTGGCCAGCAGCGCCGCGGTGCGGTTCGGCACGGCCTGGAAGGTGGTCCGGATGGTGCCGAAACGGTATTCGGTGGTCACCGACAGCGCGGCGAGCACCATGATCACGGCCATGCCGAAGCCGTAACCGAACTGGGTCAGGCTGACGTCGGTCAGTTCCCCGGCGGGTGCGGCGCCGGAGACGATGGCGGCGAAACCGATCACGACCGCCAGTGCGGCCAGCGCGCACCACCAGGGTGAGCGGGTGGTGAACAGCTTGATGCGTTCCACGGCGAGCAGAGTCATGGCTTTTCTTTCCTCGGCGGTGTTTTGAGAGAGTGAGCGGCTACTGGGCGGCTGTGACCACTTCGGCGGCTTCGGTTTCGAGGCCCGTGTGGTACTCGACCGAATCGCCGGTGATCTGCATGAAGGCCTGCTCCAGGGAGCCGGTCTGCGGGCTGAGCTCGTGCAGCACGATCTGGTTGGCCGCGGCGATCTCGCCGATCTTCTCACTGTCCAAACCGGACACCACGAGTGCTCGGTCGGCGTCGGTGACCTGGGCGCTCGCCTGGGTCAGCGCGGCGCGCAGCGCGGGCAGCTGCGGCGACCGGACCTTGACCGTGTTCTCGGCGGCCCGTGAGACGAAGTCCTCGGTGGAGGACTGGGAGATCAGCCGCCCCTTGCCGATCACGACCAGGTGGCTCGCGGTCAGCGCCATCTCCGAAAGCAGGTGTGAGGAAACGAAGACCGTGCGGCCTTCCTCGGCGAGCCGGTGCATGAACTTCCGGATCCAGAGGATGCCCTCGGGGTCGAGACCGTTGACGGGCTCGTCGAAGAGGAGGACCTCCGGGTCGCCCAGCAGTGCCGCCGCGATCCCCAGCCGCTGCGACATGCCGAGGGAGAACCCTCCGGCGCGCTTTCCGGCGACGCTGGTGAGCCCGACGGTCTCGAGCACCTCGTCGACCCGGCTCTCCGCGATCTTGTTGGACTTCGCCATCCACCGCAGATGCGCCCGCGCCGACCGGTTGGGGTGCACCCATTTGGCGTCCAGCAGCGCGCCGACCGTCCGCAGCGGTTCCTTCAGCTCGCGGTACAGCTTGCCCCCGATGCGCACCTGGCCCGAGGTCGGATTGTCCAGGCCGAGGATCATCCGCATGGTCGTCGACTTGCCCGCCCCGTTGGGGCCGAGGAATCCGGTGACCTCCCCGGCCGCGACGGAGAAGGAAAGGTCGTTCACCGCCAGTGTCTTGCCGTACCGCTTGGTGAGGCCCACTGCCTCGATCATGTCTGCTCCCCTCGGCGACTGCGAGCACAATCGTCGTCCATGTGGGTGGTCGAGCGCGTCATCCTGAGGTGCCAACCTGATACCCGACCTGAGACGTAGCTTGCCGTCTTCCGGCGGTGTACGGGATCGGTGATCCCCCTGATGGCGACCCTGATTCGCCATGGTTAATGAATCATGGTTCAATAATCGGGTGGCGAGGCCCCGGAGCATCACGGACGAACGACTGCTGAACGCGGCGGAGACCGTGATCGGCATGGTCGGTCCGGGTTTCACGCTGGCCCAGGTGGCGGCGGAAGCCGGGGTCGCGGTCGGCACCGTCGCCCAGCGGTTCGGTTCGAAGAACGGCCTCTTGCAGGCGTTGAGCCGGCTGAACACGCGATCGGTCGTAGGGCGGATGCGGGAATGCGGTGAACTGACCGACCCCGTGGAGGCGCTGCGGGCGGCGGTCGTCGTGGTCTACGAGGGGCTGGGCACCCCGGAGACGGCGGCGAACCATCTCGGTCAGCTGGGGGTGGACATCGGGGATCCGGAACTCCGTGCCCTGCTGGGTGCGCATTTCATCGCCGTGGAGGCGGAGTTGCGGCGGCTCACGCGCGTCGCGGCGCGGGATCTGCCGGGTGCGCCCGGCGTCGTCCGTGCGGCGCGGGTGCTGCTGGGGGTGGCGAACGGGGCCGCGCTGGACTGGTCGATCCGGCCGAAGGGCCGATTCGTCGACCGGGTGGGGCAAGACGTGGACGCGGTGCTGACCGCGTGGAAAGGAGTGTCCTGAATGGACCGGAAAGTGGCCGTGGTCGCGGGGGCGACCAGGGGATGTGGCCGCGCGATCGCGGTGGAGCTGGGCAGGCTCGGCTGGACGGTGTTCGTCACCGGCCGCACGACGCGCGAACACCAGTCGCCGATGAAGCGGTCGGAGACGATCGAAGACACCGCGGAACTCGTCGACGCGGCGGGGGGCCGGGGGATCGCCGTCCGGACCGACTTCACCGAGGTGTCCGACGTGGACGCCTTGAAGACGCGCATCGAGTCCGATGTGGACGGACGGATCGACGTACTGGTCGACGACGTCTGGGGTGGCGACCCGTTCGCGGACTTCGAGCGGACGTACTGGGACTCCAGCCTCGACGACGCGCTCACATTGGTGCACAACGCGATCGACACGCATCTGATCGCGTTGCACCGGCTGCTTCCGCTGGTCGTGCGGCGTGAGGGCGGTCTCGTCATCGAGGTCACCGACGGCGACCACGACGAGTACGTCGGCGCGGGCATCCCGTACTTCCTCGCGAAGTCAGGCATCCGAGCGATCGGCAGGGCGCTCGGCGCCGAACTGAAGAAGGTCGGCTGCGTCGGCATGACCGTGACGCCCGGCTTCCTGCGCTCGGAGTCGATGCTCGACCACTTCGAGGTCACCGAAGAGACCTGGCGTGACGCGGTGGGCAAGACGGCGCCCGTCGACTTCGCCATCTCGGAGACCCCGACGTTGCTCGGGCGGGGTGTCGCGAAGCTGGCGACCGACCCGGCGGTCTCGCGGTTCGCGGGCAGGACGCTCGCGTCGTGGACGTTGATGAACGAGTACGGCCTGACCGACGTCGACGGCTCACGCCCCGACTTCGGCAAGTGGATGGCCGAAGTCCGGGACGCGGGCGGGGATCCGGAGACGGCGGATCACGCCCTGTATCGCTAAGGGCAGGCCGAAGTACGCGGGTGCGTCGGTACCGGGGGTCGTGGGTGGCGATTCGTGTGCCAACCCTGTTTGCCACTCACGACCCCGACCGCACATCCAGCCATAGAGGGAATATCCAGCCGCCAGGCCGCGTCCTTCGGCTCGGGCACGGCCGGCGCCCGTCGACCCAGTCCGGGACCATGCCGCGAAGGCCTTACTTCTTCCCGGCCAGCACGTCCAGGTAGTGCTGGTTGACCATGACGCCGAGGACGTTGCCGAACGGGTCGATGACGGCCGCGGTTACGAAGCCCGGCCCGCGCTCGATGATCGGCTCGTACTCCTTCGCCCCCTTCTCGAGCAGCCTCGCGAAGGCGTCCTCGACGTTGTCGACGGCCCAGTTCGCGATGGCTCCGCCCGGGCCGGGCTGGGCGAGCGGGGGCCGGAAGTCGCCGCGGACCAGGCCGAACTCGTGCTGGTAGTCGCCGATCCGGTACTCGACGTAGGCCGGTGCGCCGTCGGGACCGTTGCGGACGAAGTACGGCTCGACCCCGAAGAGATCGGAGTACCACTCGATCGCGGCGGTCAGGTCGTCGGCGTAGAACGTGGTGGTGGTGAGGCCTCGCAGCATTTTCGTCTCCTCGAGTAGTGGCTCCGAGGACAAGGATCCGCCGCAAAGTGCTCACCGAATGACCACTTTCCAGAAGCCGCGAACGTCAGGCTCAGGTGACCCCGGGACGCGTCAGACCGGTCTCGTAGGCGAGCACCACGGCCTGTACGCGGTCACGCAGGTCGAGCTTGGACAGAATCCGCCCGACGTGCGTCTTCACCGTCGCTTCGGACAGGAACAGCGTCTCGGCGATCTCCAGGTTCGAGAGGCCCTTCGCGATCAACACGAGCACCTCGCGCTCCCGTTCGGTGAGGACATCGAGTTCGGCCACGTCCCGCATCGGCTTCCCGCCGCCGCCGACGAACCGGTCGAGCAGCCGCCTGGTCACCGAAGGGGAGACCACGGCGTCGCCCGAAGCGACCGCCCGCAGCGCCGACACCAGGTGATCCGGCTGGGTGTCCTTCAGCAGGAACCCGCTCGCCCCGCCCTGCAACGCCGAATAGACGTACTCGTCCAGGTCGAACGTCGTCATCACGAGCACCCGCGCCGTCCCGGCCTCGACGATCCGTTTCGTCGCTTCGACCCCGTCCAGCACCGGCATCCGGACGTCCATCAGCACCACGTCCGGCCGCAGTTCCTCGGCGAGGCGGATGGCCTGCGCCCCGTCCCCCGCCTCGCCGACGACATCGATGTCGGCCTGCGCGCCCAGGACCATCCGGAACCCGACACGCATCAATTCCTGGTCGTCGACGACCACCACCCGTATCACGTCGCCAACCTAACCGGGAGCCTCGCGTGCACCTGCCACCCTCCACCGGGAGCGGGGCCGACCTCCAGCGTGCCGCCGAAGACGTTCGCCCGTTCCTTCATTCCGATCAATCCGTTCCCGCCGGGGACGGTGAGTCTCCGCGGCCCCGACGGCGCGCCGTGCGACCCCGTCTTCGTCGCGGTGGGCACCAGTTGTTTCGCGCGGCCCGCGCCGTCGTCGGTGACCCGGACGTCGATCACGTCGGCCTCCCGGCGCACCAGCACCTCCGCCTGCGCGCCCTGCCCGGCGTGTTTCAGCGTGTTCGTCAGTGATTCCTGGACGATCCGGTACACGCCGAGCGAGACACCGGCGGGCAGGCCGGCCAGCACGTCCGAGCCGATCGCCAGCGTCACCGGCACCCCGGCCTGGCGGATCCGGTCCGCGAGGTCGGTCAGCGCGCTGGCGTCCGGCTGCGGCACCCGCGGCTCGTCGTCGCCGTCACTGCGGAGCACGTCCAGCAGCCGCCGCAGCTCGGCGAGCGCGCCGCGACCGGTCTCCGAAATCGTCTGCAAGGCCCGTTTCGCCATCTCGGGATTCCCGTCGACCGTGTAGGACGCGCCGTCGGCCTGCACGACCATCACGCTCACCGCGTGCGCGACGACGTCGTGCAGCTCACGGGCGATCCGTCCGCGTTCCTCGCCGACGGCGATCCTGGTCGCCTGGTCCCGTTCCGTTTCCAGCAGATGCAACCTGGCTTCCACCTCCTCGTGATAGGCGCGCCTCGCGCCGGCGAACTCGCCGAGCGTCCAGCACAGTGCGCTGGAGAAGATGCCGATGATCGCCAGCACCCACACGTCCTCCAGCGGGTCGACCCACAGCTGGACACCCGAGGTGACCAGCGTCGCCACCAGGTACAACAGGCCCTGTTTGCGCCCGACGTAGACCAGCACCGAGTAGATGCTGATCATCACCGCGAACGCGCTGGCCGTGCCCAGCTCCAGCGCTCCGTGCGGGATGCCGATCAGCAGCACCAGGTACGCCGACCACAGCGTCGCCTTCCGCCGGAAGACCAGCGGGACGACCATCGCGATGTTCAGCGGCACCGCCACGTACCAGGGCGGCATCGACGGCACTTCCGACGTCTCGACGGCGGCCACGAAGAGCAGCAGGTCGGTCAGCAGCAGGACGACGGCGATGGAACTGTCGCCCGCCATGGGGTGGGCACGCATCCAGAGGCTCAACCGTCGCACCTGGCAACACTATGTCGGCCGGTGCCGCTCGCGCGTCGGTCGCCGGTAGCACCTTCGGTGCGACCCGAGGATGAGCGGCATGGCACGATTCTCCTCGGCAGGCTCGACGACTGGGAGGGGCAGGGCGCCGTGACGTCACCTTCGGAACAGGGACGGCTCGCCGGTCCGCTGTCGATGTCGGTGGCCAACCTCTGTCATCGCCTGCAACCGCAGGTCTCCGCGCGGACCGCCGCCGGTTTCGCCGAGGTGTTGCGCAGGCTGGGCGGACCGTTGCAGGTCGCCGTCGCCGGCCGGATCAAATCGGGTAAGTCCACCCTGGTCAACGCCCTCATCGGGCGCCGGGTCGCGCCGACCGACGTCGGCGAGTGCACCCGATTGGTGACCCGGTTCCAGTACGGCACCGTCGACCGGGTCGAGATCGTCTTCCACGACGGCCGCAAACAGGTGCTGCCCTTCTCCGCCGACGGGATGATCCCGGCCGAACTGGGCATCGACATCGACCAGGTCTCGCATATCGAGGCGTACCTCACCAACGCCGTCCTGCAGGGCATGACCGTCATCGACACCCCCGGCCTCGGGTCGCTCGACGCCGCTTCGGTGTCGCGGACAGAGGAGCTGCTGGGCGCGGCGAAGCACCGCAAGCCCGAAGGCACCGAAGAGGACGAAGAAGGCTCCGACGAGCTGGACGACACCTCGCGCAACGCCGTCGCGGGTGCCGAGGCCGTGCTTTACGTGGTCACGCAGGGCGTCCGCGCCGACGACCAGCAGGCGTTGGCCGCGTTCACCGCCGCGACCGCGAGCCGCGAGGCGGGTCCGGTCAACGCGATCGCGGTGCTCAACAAGGCGGACACCATCGCGCCGGAGTCGGTCGAAGGCTCGGGCGGCGACGTGTGGAAGGCCGCCACGCTCCTTTCGGAGAAGCAAGCCGCGACGCTGAAGCCCCGCGTCGCGGACGTGCTGCCGGTGATCGGGCTGATCGCGGAGTCGGCCGAATCCGGCGGCTTCACCTCCCCCGACGCCGAAGCGTTGCGCCAGCTGGCCGAGATGGACGACGACATCCTCGAGACCATGCTGATCTCGGCGGACATCTTCACTAGCTGGGAATGCGACGTCGCGGCGGGCATCCGGCTGCGGCTGCTGGAGAAGCTGGACCTGTTCGGTGTCCGGTACGCCGTCGAGGCGATCCGCAAGGAGCCCGACATCACCGCGGGTTCGCTGCGGCGGAAGCTGCTCGACGCCTCCGGGCTCGAAGCCGTCCGCCAGCGGCTGAGCATCGTCTTCGCCGCCCGCGCCGACGGAATCAAGGCCGCCGCCGCGCTGGCGTCGGTCACCGCGCTGGCCCACGCGTCCGGCGACCCGGCCGAACGGCAGCGTGTGCACGACGCGATCGAGGTCCTGCTCGCCAAGCCCGAGGCACACCAGCTCCGGCTGCTCGAAGCGCTCACACTGGTCGCTTCCGGCGCGGTCGACATGCCCGAGGACCTGTCCGAGGAGGTCCTGCGGGTCGGCAGCAACGCCGACATCGGCGCCCAGCTCGGCAAGCCGGGTGCTCCGCGCGCCGAACTGGCGGCCCACGCCCTGGAACGCGCCGGTTGGTGGCGCTCCTTCGCGTCCTTCGGCGCGACTCCCGCCCAGAGCCGCGTCGCGCACGTCGTGCACCGGGCGTACTTCCTCATCTGGCAGCAGATCCGCGACTGAGTACGCGGGCCGGGTTTGATAAACCGAGCGCTCGGTCTAATAATGAGGGCATGGAAACGATCGTCGACGAGCCCCAGTGGCTGCGCACGGCCTCCTGGCTCGGCTGTCCGCTGGTGGGCGCCGCGCTCGGCTGGTTCCTCCAGTCGATTTCGGGCTGGGTGGCGTCCCTGAGCTGGGTCCCGTTCAAGGGCCCCTTCCAGCTCGTCTCGGACCTGCCGCGGCCGTGGGGCATGGTCACCGGAATCGGCGTCGGCCTGGTCCTCGGCCTGTTCTTCGCCGCGGTCTGGGCGCACGAGCGGCTGATCGTCAAGGTGACGCCGAACCGCATCACGCTGACCACCAAGGGCCGCAGCCGGGCCTACGAAGCCCGGCTCGAGGCCGTCTTCCTCGACGGCAAGGAGCTGGTCCTGCTCGCCGCCGACGGCCGGGAACTGGTGCGGCAGAAGGGCGACGTCGACCGCAAGGCCGTCGCCAAGGCCTTCGTCGACCACGGCTACCCGTGGCAGGACGAGCCGCCGGCGGTGAAATGAGGACGGTCGACCCGGCCAAGCACGAGGCGAAACGCCGCGCCATCCTCGACGCCGCCGCGTGGTGTTTCTCGGAGAAGGGTTTCGAGAAGACCACGACGGCGGAGATCTGCCGCGCCGCGGGCATCAGCACCGGCAGTCTGTTCCACTACTTCCCGAACAAGCGCGCGGTGTTCGTCGGCATCTTCGAGCAGGACGGCGACGAGACCGCGGCCCTGCTCGCGGCGGCCGGGGAGATCGAGGATCCCTGGGACGCGATCGTCCACGTCGTCGCGCATGTGTCGGAGCAGCTCCTGCAGCCTCTCGCGGCCAGACTCGTCCTCGAGGTCGCCGCGCAGTGTTCCCGCGACGCCGAGCTGGCGGAACTCGTCCAGGGCAACGATCGCATCCTCCGTGACGGGCTCACCGATCTCGTGACGCGGGCGGCGGAAGCGGGCCGGATCGATCCCGGCCTCGATCCGCGGACGGTGGCGAGCTGGCTCGTCGCGTTGGTCGACGCGCCCCTTTCACGCGTGATTCTGGAGCCGGACCTCGATCCGGAAGCGGAACTCGCGGTGATGAAGGAGCTGGTCACCAGATTCCTTCGTCCCGTTCTGCCGATTTCGCCCCCGGCCGACGGTCCGGTGGCCGACACTGGTGAAATCTTCCCGGGCTGACCAGCAGGCCCGGGACACCAGTTACGGGGGTCGATTCGGGTGGGTGCTTGGCTGCGCAAGAAGGCGGTCGACGAGGTGGACCCGGACGAGGTGCCGACCGGTCAGATCTCGGCGGCGATCATCGCCGAAGCGGATGGCGCGACTTCGCCGTCCGAGGGAACCGTGGCCGTCGAAGCAGCGTCGAAGACCGATGTGGAGTCCACGACCACGGGTCCGGCCGACCTCGAACAGGCTCTCGCCGACCGGCAGGCGCTGATCCAGCTCTGCCTGTACGCCCTCGATCGCGCCCGCAGCGGCGGCGTCGTCGAGCGGCTGGAGCACGGTCTCGCCGGGATAGGTGTCCGTGCGTTGCGCCCGGACGGTGAGCGGTTCGACCCCGCCGTGCACGAGGCGGGCGGCGCGGTGGCGACCGGGGATCCGGCACTCGAAGGGCTCGTCGCGGAGACCGAGGTCGTCGGGTTCGCCGATCACGACCGGGTCCTGCGCGCGCCGATCGTCATCGTCTACGCGAAGAAGGCCCAGTGACCGCTCCGAGCGCGGCGGCCAACCTGCCGGCGGTCGTGAAGAGCACGCGCGAGCAGCTACTCGCCGTCGTCCGCGAAGCCGATCCTCAGGCGGCGAAATGGGTCGAGGACATCCGGAAGACGCGGCCGAAGAAGCCGTCGGTCGTGGTGGTCGGCGAGACCAACCGCGGCAAGAGCTCGCTCGTGAACGCGCTCCTGTCCATGCCGGGACTGTCCCCTGTGGACGCCGACGTCGCCACGGCGACGTACCTCGTCTTCGAGCACGCCGAGCAGTGGTCCGCGCAGGCCTGCTATCCGGGCCAGCTGGCCCCGGTGCCGATCGACCTCAACGACCTGATCCACTGGGTCTCGGCCGCGCACGAACTGCCGGAAGGGCAGATCCCGCCGCGATACGTCGAGGTCTCCGGTCCGGTCCCGCTGCTCGAACGAGTGTCCATTGTGGATACACCGGGTGTCGGCGGGCTCGATTCGATGCACGGCGAGCTGGCGAAGGAGGCCGCCGCGGGCGCCACCGCGCTGCTGTTCGTCATCGACGCCTCTTCGCCGTTCACGGCGCGGGAACTGCACTTCCTGCAGGCCATGGGCGAGCGTGTCGAAACCGTGCTGTTCGCGCTGACCAAGACCGACCAGTTCCGCGGCTGGCGCGAGGTGCTCGAAGCCGACCGGCGGCTACTCGCCGAGCACGCTCCCCGGTTCGCCGACGCGGTGTTCCACCCGGTGTCCGCGCGGATGTTCGAGACGGCGGCCAAGGCTCCGAACGAGCAGATGGCCATGATGCTGCGGGAAAAGGCAGGCATCGGCGCGTTGCAGGGCGCGTTGCAGGAGATGCTGGTCGGCCGCTCGGCGATGCTGGCCGAGGCCAACACCCTGCGCGCGCTGTCGAGCGCGCTCGGTGAGCTCAAGGCGAAGTCGCAGGCGGAAAGCCGTGCGTTGTCCGCGGGTGAGGCCGAGGCGGAACAGCTGCGCCAGCGCCGCGACGACCTGACCACCGAACGGCGCTCCTCGACGCGGGGCTGGCAGCTGAAACTGCGCGCGGAGATCCAGCGGACCCGCGTCGAGGTCGGCCACGAGACCAGCAGGCAGATGCGCGACGCGTCGACGCATTTCCGGCAGCAGATCGACGGCGCGAAACGGGACGCCCTCGCCGCGCTGCCCCAGCAGGTCGACATCGCGTTGCAGACGACGTCGCAGCGGATCTCCATGCTGCTCTCCCAGCGACTCAACCAGGTCACCAACGTCGCGCTTTCGGAGCTGTTTTCGGCCGAAGAGCTCGCCATCATCCGCAGCCAGTTCGCCAGGGCGGGGGGCCCGCCGGTCGTGCTGCGCCCGCCGGACAAGAAACCGCCGACGGCCGAGGACAAACTGCTGATCTTCATGGGTGTTTCCGGTGGTCTCGGCGCCGGGAAGGTCGCCGCGCTGCCGCTGGCGGGCGTCGCCATCCTGAACCCGGTGATCCTGCCGGCCACGATCATCATCGGCCTCGGCGCGGGCTGGTGGATGGCGCGCACCCGCAAACACGCCTCGGACAAGCAGCACATGAAGCAGTGGCTGGTCGAGGCGATCGCGGACGCGCGTTCCACTTTGGACCAGCTCGTCGCGGAGCAGCTGATCGAGGCCGAACAGCAGCTGTCGATGGCGCTCGACGAAGCCCTCGGCCGCCGCATCGACGCGATCGAGGCGGAACTGAAGGAAGTCGACAAGACGATCAAGATGGGCGCGCAGGAACGGGCGAAGAAGATCTCGGTCGTCGCGAAGCGCCTGAAGGACGTCTCGGACGGTCGCGATCGCGCTGAGGCACTGCTCGGTCGCATCCGGTCACTGCGTGACGCCTGACCAGGGTGGTCCTGTTGTGGACCGGAACCGAACCGGCCTACGGTGAGTCATAAGCTTCGACACGCCAGCAGGTCAACGAGGGGGTTATCCCATGTGGGTCGACGAGAGCGGCGGCACGGACGCCGAGGCGGGCTCCACGGAGGCGGTCACGGTCCACGTTGACGGCGAGGAATACCAGGCCGAGCTCAACTACGACCTCGACAAGGACGGCGTCAACGACGCCGCGGTCATCCAGCACGAAGACGGCACCGGCCAGGCGTTCGTCGACACCGACGGCGACGGCGAGGCCGACCAGTACGCGGTGCTGGACGAGAACGGCAAGGTCGTCCAGGAAGCCGTCTACGACGAAGCGTCCGGCGCCTGGGTCGAGGCCGGTGGCGGTAGCGACGACGGCGGTTCCGACGCGGGCACCAGCGGCACCATGCACGCCGACATGCCCAACGGTGACGTCGAGATCGGCCCGCCGACGATCGACACCGACGGTGACGGCACCCCTGACACCGCCGTCGTCCAGACGGAGGACGGCCGCACCATCGCCTTCACCGACAAGGACGGCGACGGCAACGCCGACATCGCGGTGGAGACCGACGCTTCCGGCAACTCCAAGACCTACGAGCACACCGGTCCCGGCCAGTGGACCGAGGTCGGCAGCGGCGTGGTCAACAACGACATCGGCGCTGCCTTCGCGAGCACTCCGGCGGCCGTCGCGGGCGACCCGGCGGGCGACGCGGCGTGGGGTGGAGCGGGCACCGAAACACTCGAGGGTGTGGCGAAGATCGATTCTTCGACCGGCCAGTGGATCAGCCTCAACTGAAATCCAGAAATGGTTTAAACCACCCACGGAATGGTCTAGGCCATTTTAAGGCCGAATTCGTGTAATTCTGGTCACAGAACAGCCCGGTACGTGACCTCGTGCCGGGCTTTTCCTGTCCGATTCGCCCCGTCACCGTGCCGTCGAGTACCGGAAGAATTTCCGCAGATGGCCCATTCCGGTGATACTGAATCGATTCCCTTATCGTTCTTGTGAGAGAACCGACAGGTCAGCTCTCGGTTACCTGCCGGTCATCCGGCTACTCTCGGGGAATCCCAAAACCTGCACACCGGCCTTCCCGCCGGTGTGCGAAGCCATTCGGTCGCCGGCATCGAAGCCCGCATCGGAACAGCGTCGTTCCCGGTGTGGGCTTCTGCCGTCGGAAGTCAGGAGTAGAGATGACCGCAGTCGCCATCCCCGGACTGGAAAATGCGCCGACGACGCACAGTGGCGTGCTGTCCTGGGTCCGGGAGGTCGCCGAACTGACCACTCCGGACCGCGTGGTGTGGGTCGACGGGTCCGACGAAGAAGCCGCGCGCATCAACGCCGAGCTGGTCTCCGCCGGCACGTTCGTGCAGCTCGACGCGAAGCCCAACTCGTACTGGGCCGCTTCCGACCCGAATGACGTCGCCCGCGTCGAAGAGCGCACCTTCATCTGTTCGGAGGACGAGGCCGACGCCGGTCCCACCAACAACTGGATGAACCCGGCCGAGATGAAGGCCACGATGACCGAGCTGTACCGCGGCTGCATGCGCGGTCGCACGATGTACGTCATCCCCTTCTGCATGGGCCCCCTCGGCGCCGACGACCCCAAGCTCGGCATCGAAATCACCGACTTCGCCTACGTCGTCGCCTCCATGCGCGTGATGACCCGCGCCGGCAAGGCCGCGCTGGACAAGTTCGTCACCGAGGACGGCACCGAGCGCGAGTTCGTCCCCGCGCTGCACTCCGTCGGCGCGCCGCTGGAGCCGGGTCAGGAAGACGTCTCCTGGCCGTGCAACACCACCAAGTACATCTCGCACTTCCCCGAGACCCGCGAGATCTGGAGCTACGGCTCCGGCTACGGCGGCAACTCGTTGCTGGGCAAGAAGTGCTACTCGCTGCGCATCGGCTCGGTCATCGCCCGCGACGAGGGTTGGCTGGCCGAGCACATGCTGATCCTCAAGCTGATCTCCCCCGAGGACAAGGTCCACTACGTCGCGGCGGCGTTCCCGAGCGCCTGCGGCAAGACCAACCTCGCCATGCTGCAGCCGACCATCCCCGGCTGGCGCGCCGAGACCCTCGGTGACGACATCGCGTGGATGCGCTTCGGCGAGGACGGCCGCCTGTACGCGGTGAACCCCGAGTTCGGCTTCTTCGGCGTCGCGCCGGGCACCGACTGGCACACCAACCCCAACGCGATGCGCACCATCGAAGCGGGCAACACGGTCTACACGAACGTCGCGCTCACCGACGACGGCGACGTCTGGTGGGAGGGCATGGGCGAAAAGCCCGCGCACGCCACCTCCTGGAAGAAGCAGGACTGGACGCCGGAGTCGGAAGAGAAGGCCGCGCACCCGAACTCGCGCTACTGCACGCCGATGTCGCAGTGCCCGATCCTCGCCCCCGAGTGGGACGACCCGCAGGGGGTGCCGATCTCGGCGATCCTGTTCGGTGGCCGCCGCAAGACCACGGTCCCGCTGGTGAACGAGGCGCGAGACTGGCGGCACGGCGTGTTCATGGGCGCCACCATGTCGTCGGAGACCACCGCGGCCGCCGCCGGCGCGGTCGGCAACGTGCGCCGCGACCCGATGGCCATGCTGCCGTTCCTCGGCTACCACGCCGGTGACTACTTCAAGCACTGGCTGGACCTCGGCAAGAACGCCGACGCGGACAAGCTGCCGAAGATCTTCTACGTCAACTGGTTCCGCCGCGGCGACGACGGCCGCTTCCTATGGCCGGGATTCGGCGAGAACTCACGCATCCTGAAGTGGGTCATCGACCGCGTCGAGGGCAAGGGCAACGCGAACGAGACCCCGGTCGGCCTCGTGCCGAACGCCGAGGACCTCGAGACCGAGGGCCTCAAGGAGCCGCTGGCCGACATTCAGGCCGCGCTCGACGTCTCCGCCGACGAGTGGCGCCAGGAACTGCCGCTC
>Ga0196958_10000268_pt1 | contig 16983 bp, 13 predicted proteins | sample S1v_10metaG_FD_148654 | JGI IMG/M metagenome (GOLD analysis project Ga0196958, IMG submission 148654) | Soil microbial communities from Anza Borrego desert, Southern California, United States - S1+v_10 | ecosystem: Environmental > Terrestrial > Soil > Desert | place: USA: California | collected...
TTCGGGGCCTCCGTAACTTCTACCTCGCGCGCGACCGGTTCCTCCACGAGCAGCTCCGGCGGCATGGCCTCGGCCTGCCGTTCGCGACGTACCGTGGGCCGGACGGCGCGGACATTGTCTGCTGGCTCACCCCCGATGACCTCCGGCAGCACACGCTCGTCCTCGGCGCGACCGGCTCCGGCAAGTCGTCGCTGCTGGAGCAGATCGCGCGAGCGCACTTTCAGGCCGGGCAGGGCGTCGCGCTCCTCGACCTGCACGGTGATCTCTTCACGCGGGTTTCCGCGTATGCGACGGAGCGCGGGGTGCTCCGGCTCGCGGTGCTCGACTTCACCCGCCCCGATACCCTCCCGGCGTGGAACCCGCTCGCGCCGCTCGCCGACGTCGAGACATCGCGGCACGTGAATCTGCTCGTCGGCGTCCTGAAGCGCCTGTACGCATCCGAAGAGGCGGCGTCGTGGGCGTGGGGCGTGAAGGTCGAGGAGATCATCCGCGCGACGCTGCGCGCGCTCATCGAGAGCCGCGTCCCCGCGACGATCATCGACGTCCGGTCGTTCCTCCTCATCCCGACCGTGCGGCGGGACACCCTCGCGACCGCGAGCGCGGAATCGCAGCACTACTTCGCGCACCGCTTCGGCGCGCGGGAGGAGATGTACATCTCGGCGGTCTTAAACAAGCTCGACCCGTTCCTCGGATCGCTCGCGGTGCAGCGTTTCTTCGGCCGCCCGACCTCGACGTTCGACCTGTTCGCCGCCGTCGATCAGCGCGCGACCGTGCTGGTGAACCTCGCGCGGGGCCATCTCGGCCCGACGGCGGACGTGCTGGGACGGTTCCTCGTGAACGCACTCCAGCTCGCGGCCCTCCGGCGAGAGCGTCTGGCACCGCCGGATCGCGAGCCGTTCTCCATCCTCCTCGACGAGGCGCACAACCTTGCGGCACCGGAGAGCGGATTGGAAGAGCTTCTCGTCGCGGCGCGCAAGTACCGCGTGTATCTGACGCTCGCGGCACAGGGTCTGTCACTCTTTCCGCCGCGTTTCCGGCCGCACCTCCTCGGCAACACTGCGCGGCAGTTCTTCTTCCAGATGCCGTTCGTCGAAGCACGGACGCTCGCGCCGGAGATCTTCGAGCCGCTCGGCACCGTCCGGCGCGAACCGGTGCGCCCGTACGACGATTTGAGCGATCCGCTGCTCACGCCGCCGGAAGAGCTGGAGGCGCGTACGCAGGAGCTTGCGAACCTGCCAGTCGGCGCCTGCTACTGGCTGCTGAAGCGGCGGCGGTTCAAGGCACGGAGGATTCAGGTGCGTCGCCTATCGGCGCTGCCGAGTGCCGCGATTGCTCACGAGGCGGCAGATGCATGAGCCGATCGACAGGCCAGTCAATCTGACGCCGAGTGATGCTGATGCCCGCACTGCGCATCTTGCGGCGTACGCAATCGCCCGAGACGTGCCGCTTGCGCCACTACAGTACCCGTCGCTGGAACATCTCGACGACGCCATTCGCGCCGCGATTGATCGACGCGAACAGTTGCAGACAATCAGTCCCACGACGGCCGCATGGGCCCGTGCCTCCTACCGGCGTTTCCGAACGTTCCTTGCGGCGCACGAGTCCCGGCAGCGGTTCCTCCGTGGGGATCTTCAAAGCCAGGTGGCGGTGCTGGAAGACTGGATCATCGCCATGCGAGGCCGAGGCATGCAGCGCGGGGGCATCAACACCACGTGGCGCGGCCTCACGGCCGCTTTCCGATGGCTCACGCGCTCAAGCGGCATCGTGAATCCGCTGCGGTTTGTCGATGCACCGAAAGCCGGACGGCCGAATGTGTCGTTCCTCACGCGCGACGCCGCGGAGGAGGTCTGGCGGTTCGTCCACAATCGCCTGTGGCGATCCGAATTCGAGCGATCCCGCAATAGTGTTGTTGTCGGGCTCATGCTGCTCGCGGGCCTCCGGCGCGGGGAAGTGCTCCGCCTCCGGCGCGGAGACGTGAATATCGTGACAGGGGCGCTGCTCCTGCGCGGCGCGAAAGGCCGCAACGGTGGGCGGACCCGGATGGCGCACATGCCGCCGCAACTGCGCGCGGTGGTGGGGGAGTATCTCGACATCCTCCGCACGATGGCGCCGCGGCGTCATCCCGAGCTGCTGACGTCGGCTCGAAACGCGCCGCTCTCCGCTGGCGCGATCACCCGGCTGTGCGCGATCATCTCTCGCGAAAGTGGGATTGTGGTTGCACCACACATGCTCCGGCACTCGTACGCGACGCTTCTGCGGCAGTCAGGCGTTCCTGATCGGATCGCGATGGAGCTGATGGGACATGCTGACTTGCGAATGCTCCTGCGGTACTCACATGTCGAAGCGGAAGAGCCGCAGCGCGCTGCCGACCGACTTCAGCTCGGAGAGTAACTTCCCGCGTCCGAACGCGTCCGCAGCGCCAGCGCGCCGCCTGCGGACTGTGAGCGCGTAAGCAGTGTTAGGGCACGTCTACGTATCGGATCGGGTGGGTGCGACGTCATTCCTGCGCGACGCGAGCGGCGTGCGGCAGCGATCCGCTTCCTCCGACTGGAGGTGGTCGGCAGTTGCTCCGGTTGCGACGCAACAGAGCGAGCGTTCTGGCGAGAGCGGATCTGCCGCGAACTCCCGCAGCAACTCGAGGTACGCGAAGTGGGTAGCCCACCTTCATGTCGTCAGCGCGACTTAAATAAGTCGCGCGGTTGACATTCGTCCCCAGACTGGGAGAGTACGTCTATGCATGATGAGGAGATCAACGAGTACATTCAGCTCGGCCTCGCGAATCGAGAGATCATCGAGCTCGCCCGGAACTGGTGCGCGCATCTAGAAGTGGCACAGACGGGTGGTGTCGGACTGATCGAGCAGGAGACCGGTCTTCCCATCGGAATGCGGTCGTTCGTCTGTAAGCACGCGACAGGTACGACGATCGGCGCCATGGACCTACGCCATGTGGCGCTCCACTTCTATGACAACAACTGTGACGGGTGCCCGCACCGGGCACCCGTTCGCCTGCCGAACCTTACGCAGATTGTGTCGGAGCGCGATCGCGCGGCCGCCGAACAGGCGAAGCGAGAACAGCACGAAGCAGAGGTGGCGGCGCAAGCGCTCGCCGCGCGGCACACCGCTCGTCTGGAAATCCGTGATGGTGCGAAACCGTCGACAGTGGGCATCATCGATCTCATCGCTGAGCTCGACACCGAATACACCGAGGATGCGCATGCGCGTCTCGGGAAGCTCGCAGCGACCGTACCGCAGCAATTCGATGCGAAGGTCCAAGGACTACTTCTCGCACTCATTGACGCCGGCGGTGAGGGGCGAACACGGGCTGCGCTCGAGGCACTCGTGCGCACGGATGTGCCACGGCAGGATCTCACGGCCGCCGCGCTTCGGGCTCTCGCGCGGCACGAAGGGGTAGAGCTGGCGGGGGACATTGTCGCGGAGCACCTCGACGCGACACACGAGGAGTTGATCGAGGCAGCGCTGCCTGCCCTCTTCGTGCTCGCGAGTCCCACTCGCGAGCCATTCGCGCCGCGCCTTGCTCCCAAGGTCGCGGCGCTCCAAAAGGCGTACACGCTCTACCCGAGCGCATGCGTTCGCGTCCTGCAGAAGTTTTTCGCCACCGACCATGAGCTGACACGTGTCCTCGCGGCCGGCAGTTGGGAGGTTCTCATCGCTGTCGATGGTGATATCGGGCCGCGCATCGCACCGGACGCCATCCATTCGCTGTCGTTACGAGACGAGAGACTTGGCGTTGTTGACGGCGCTCGTCGGGCAGCGTCGTACGCACTCGCCGAGGCCATGAAGCATCGGACGGGAGAGATGGATGCGATTCTCCAGGACGCCTACGCGCGCGGCATTGCGCGCGATGTGCTCCTCGACGCCTATGCTGAAGTCTGCGCCGTGAACGATGCCCGTCGCATCGGGATGCCAGCGCCGATGGACGCCGTGCGGCTTGCGTTCTCGCGATTGTCGCAAGCGATACTGGAACCGAGCCTCACGCTCGACGAGCTCCGCACAATCTTGAACTTTCTGCGCAGCGAAGCGAAGGGTCGGGACGATCTTCTCGTGGAGAACGCCGGCGCGCTGCTCGGAGTCCTTGCGCTCCTCATCGACAGGATTGATGACCTGAAGACCGCAACGAGTCCGCTCGCGATCGGTACACCCGATCCGCTGACTGCGCTTGAGAAACGGAGCCGTCTGACGCTTCTGGGCGGCATTCTTAATTCGCTCTCATCGCTCCTCGGGCTTGCGCTCAAGACGGACCTCGCAACGGTGCTTCCGCTCTTCAAGGATGTTCTCGACAATACGCCGCCCGAGAAGGAACACCTCAGATCCTACGTCGTGCGGATGCTTACGGGCGCAGCACACGACCGCGCCGCACTCGTGGATCTCCTGCCGTATATCTACAGTGCTCTCGCCGACAACTCCCAGCGCGTCCGCGCTGCCGCCGTCGCCGCGTACGGGGTGATCGCAAAGCATGGCATTGAGGATCTCCCGCCCCTTCTCAACGAGCTCGTGGCCGGTCTTCTCCTCGACCCCTACGTCATCGTCCACCTTGCCGTCGTCGAGGTGCTCAAGGAGCTACGCCTTCCAGAACCGTATCGCACGACGGCGATCGCGTCACTCGCACAGCTTGTACACGTGTACGGAACGACGTCGGGTAATCACTCGTCTACCCGAGCGTGCATCGAGGCGTTCACGACGCAATACGGTCGTCCGATCCCTGCAACGACCGCGGATCGACTCATCGCAATCGCACGTGGGATGGACCCCGATCAAGCGGTGAAGACCTTGCTGGACCTGGCGAGCTACATTCCGGATGAAGAGACGTGGGTCGCCGTCACAGCCGAATACGCGGCCGACCCAAACTTGTCGGAGTTCGAGAGACTCGATGCTCTTCGCGTATTGATGCGAAGCGATGTCATGCTCCTCGCGAAGCATGCGGACCATCTTCAATCGGCGGTTCTCCTCCGCCTTGCGGAGCTGCCCTATCCGAGAACCTTTGGAGACGACGACTTTCTCGAAGCCCTCGTCGAGCGGTTCATGCTCGCTGAGGCGTGGCCGGCGGCCCGTGCGATGCTCGCAGCTGCCGAACAGCGCTTCGGTGAAGCGACGCTCACACACGGCAGGCAGAAGGTCACGGCACGTCAGCTCGCGGCCCTCGATGTCGAGGAAGCGGAAGACCCCGACCAGCGCCTCGCTCTTGCTCGCAAGTGGCGCGAAGACCCTGCGAACGAAATTCTCGATATGGCGGCGGTCATCCAAGCGCGCTTCGATGGCCTTCTCGCCCTCGGCGCACGCGACGTGGCTCTGCTCACCACCGCGATCGACGCGGTGAAGGCAAGTGCGCCCTCGATCGAAGATGCAGCGATTCGTCGTGAGTACATGGTGTTCGCGCGCGTGCTGGAAGCGATTCAGCATCTCATTCGGTGGCGCGATGCGGCTCGCGGCGCCGAAATGGACGCTGACCGCTTTCGACGGGCTGCTGCACTCGCGGGTCGAGATATCGAGAAAGAACAGAGTCGGTTCGTCGCGGCCGGCGTTGCTGAACGTCTCACGAAGATCGCCGACATCGACGAGATCGACGCCGTCGCGACGGCTGCCCTCAGTGTCCGAATTCCACTTCCGCTGGCGAAGGACCCGTACCCGTACCGCCCGGGAACCCCGCCCATTGGAGGCATTGCGCCGAAGACGGAAGCTGCACAGGCGCTTTCCGTCATGTTTGTGCGCTTTGAATTCGAGGGGCGGCCTGTGGACGATCCCCAGGTAATCGCACCGGGTACGCTCCACGAGTTCACCGTTGACGCATCGCTTTCCGATTGGCCCGAAGGGGCGGATGCCATCGTCATCGACCCCTTGTCAGTCGTTCCTCGATCGTCTCACGAGATGCCGACGTTCACGCTCAAACGTCCATCGAGTCAGCCGTACCACTGGCGAGAGACCAGGCATCTCGTGCTGCATCATCCGCAATCGCTAGAAACCGGGCCTCTCGAGTTCCAGTACCGGGCGTACGCCACACCAGAATCCGAAGCGGCTGCGATCTCGCTTGAGGGTCAACGAAGTGTCCGCCTGTTCGCCCACGATCCGGCGATGCATCCGCAGACCGGCTTCGCGGACATCGACCGAAAGCTTCTGGCGATTCGAACCGAGGTGCGGCGGGCGCAAGTGCCGGAAGCGGACATCGCACCATTCATGCGAATGATGACGGCGCTTGGGTCCATCGCCGGTCGAGCGCTTTCGTCTCACCTCTTTCCGGGCGACGACTGGCCCGAGAAGCGTTTTCAGTCGGAGATTGGAGACAAGTTGCGTACGGACCCGCGCATCGGATCGGATCTTGAGGAGCATCCGGATGTAGCGGCGGGTTCAACGGACCTGTCTTACAAACGCATTAGAACCGAGTTGAAGGTGGAGGGCGGAAAGGCGGTGTCGGTCGACGATGCGCGCTCGTACTCCAGCCAAGAGGCGCAGTACGTCGCGGGCAGCGACCGGCGTCTCGGCATCATCAGTATCCTGGATTTCTCGAAAAAGGACTCGCCTCCTGGTCTCCCATCGAATGACATCGGTCTTCTGTCGATCGCACCTGCGACGGGTGGAGCACCGCTTCTGGTTGGAGTCGTTATTATCCGCGGGAATTTGCGTCGACCCAGCGACTACTCAAAGTAGCTCGGGACCTTCGCTCGGCAGGAAGAGCTCGAGTGGGCGCGAGCGCGACCAGCTCCCGGTGTGGGAGTGGCAACGGACAGGAGTGACCGAACGGACACGTGTTGCGCGACGTGTGGTTTGGGTGCTACACCATTTGTAGTTGTTGATCCTTGGCTCTTCTTCACCAATCGAGGATGCGAAGCGCGCACGCTGACGAAGCGTGCATGCGGCGTAGCACACGCGCGTGTCTTGTGGATGCCGATGTCCGAGTAATCGCGCGCTGACGGGGCCTTCCAATCAGGGTTAGCCCGGTGCGAACTGGCGTTTCGTAACGGATGGCTTCCGCTGCTCCTAAATCCTCGATCTGAGCGTTCCATGAGAGCGCCTCGGAGTGCATCAGCGTGGCGCACGCAGGCGTACTCCGACGGCCTGTGGTGATCTGTCGGTGGTGGGCATCCTCGAGCCATTCGTAACCCCAATCGCATGCATCCAGAGAATTCACATGATGCGTCAGCCTCTTCGCTTCCGATTACTCCATCAGCGCTGCAGCCTCACCAGCAGCGTCGCGTGCAACGTATGCGGCTTCCGCTCCTGAGCGATACGACGCCGGCGCTCCTCGATGAGCTGACCGCTCGCTTCGAGCAATTCCTGCGGCGGGTTGAGATGGAGCGGAGCCCAAGCACAATGAGCTGGTATCGGAACACGTTCACGATCTTCCGCCGATACCTTGAAGACGCAGTACCAACGACGCCGGAGGCGCTCCATGATCGTATTCAGGATCTCGACGCATGGAACCGGTGGAACCTCGCTCGCGGTGTGTCGCCTCTTGCGACGAATACGTACTGGCGCGGACTCCGCGCCTTCTTCAACGACTGGGAAGAGTTCGATGGTGCCCCGAATCCGTACAAAGCGCACAAAGCACCGGGGTTCCAGGTCCCCGTGCCGAAAGCACTCCCGAGAGATGAATGTGCGCGAGTGCTTCTGACCGCGACGAACTATCCCCGATGGACCTCGTTCCAGCGGGCGCGTGCGGCCGCCATGTTCGGCGTGATGTTGTACGCAGGTCTTCGAAAGAGTGAGGTGCTCGCGCTCGTGAATCAGGATGTGAACTTCCGCACGGGAGAGATCCTGGTTTCGCACGGCAAAGGTCGATACGGAGGGAAGCAGCGCCACGTTCCAATCAGCGACGAGCTCGGACGGCTGCTTCTCACGTACCTTCGTGAGCGTCGGCGGTATTATCTTGATCAGGCGCCCGAATTCTTCACATCCACGCGACCGGGTGGAGGCGTGGGCGCAAGTACCCTGCATTTCATTGTCCGCACGATTGCGCGCGCATCTGGCGTCCAGTTCTCAGCACATGCACTTCGCCATTCGTTCGTGACACATCTTCTGCGCTCGGGCGTACCGCTCTACATCGCACGAGACCTCGCCGGACATAGTCATGTCGAGACGACCCTCATCTACACCAAGGTGTTCCCGAAGGATCGGCATGACAGTATTCAGAGGCTGTCGTTCCGGAGGTGAGCTTGTGGCGCTGCGAGGTGGCTCTCCCGCACGGTGAGAGTGCCATCCTGTTATCGCAAGCGCACCATTCCTGAGGATAAGTTGGCGTATTCTAAGTGGGCCATCCCGTTTACGCTGAGTGATCACGGACGTACCAACATCGCAGGAGTTCTACACGTCGGCAGAGAAGCTCCTCTGTCTTGCGTGGGACAGTGCAGCAGGCTTCTTCGTTCATCTCGATGAGTTTACATCTCAAGTTGGCCCCGACGATGTCGAAGAGGACCAATACTGGGCGGCTGCGCAGACCAACCTCTTGAACGCGTTTGTGCTTCTGCAGCAGGCAGCCGAGTTCTTTCTGAAGAGCGAGATATGTTCGGTCAGCCCATACTTACTCATTAAGAATGATCCCTCAAAGTGGCCTCGTTCTGATGCGGGGAATGGTGTGCCATTTTCTAAGTTCAGAACCGTTGACGCAGAAGACCTACTAAAAATTCATTCCGTGGCGTGTGCGACGCAACTGAACGATGATCTGCGCCGCGAGCTGTCAGACATCCGGGAAATTAGAAACCGAATATCACACACGGTAGATAGTTCGCTGCGACTTACCGCGCTTGAGATCGTCACGACCACCCTAAGGTTATCGCATGCGTTCAGTAGCGGTCGAGCGTGGATAGAAATTGCGAAGCGTCACATTGACGCGCCGTTCGCTAATCTCTATGGGAACGATGATAACAACGTTGGCGTTGCGAGACAGTTAGAATCTGTACTGAAGCGTCTCGCGCCTGCCGATACATTAAAGTATTTCGGCTTTAACAATCGAGCCCGCGCATATACATGCCCCGGATGCTACTTCGGCTCTGACTGGTCAGAGTGGGACTATTCGCCAGAATTTGCGCAATTAACCCCGCTAAGAAGTTCGAAAGCCAAGAATGTTCACTGCATATACTGCGGCGAAACGTCATCAATCGTGCGCCGGAAGTGCACGACCGCCGACTGTTTGTCGAATGTTATCTCCACAGAGCATGACGCGTGTTTAAAGTGCATGCGGACACAATAACACCAGCCCATGCACTGATCATGAATCTGTCCTGCCTGTGGCGGTAGACGCAATGTGCACTTTTGCGCATTATGTTTCTGTACGCGGGAGTAGCACAGTGGCAGTGCATGGGCCTTCCAAGCCTGGTACGCGGGTTCGATTCCCGTCTCCCGCTCCACGAGGCACCGAACCATAATTCCGGGTGAGAGCTGAGGATGTCCATCTGCTTGAATCGGTCGACGAGGAGATGCGAAAAAGGATTAGAGACCTGCTTAGGTGGGCGTCATCATTTCGCACTGACTACTCTAGCGACGGTTTATTCAGATTCCTGCAGCGCGAGGCGTCGGAGTTTTTGAAAGACAGTTTCGTTTACCTTGAGGAGATCGCTGATACGACTGCGTCGGGCCGCCTGCGTGTCGCAGCGATTCTTCTGCGGGCACAGTTCGAGGGTACGGTCGAAGCGCGACTGCTTCTCGGAGAGAACAGCGACGGCGCTGTGCACGAGAACGTCATCATGAAAGAGGCGCACTTCTTCTGCGACGCCTATAGGAAAGCTATCAGCTTTCCTGATAATGACGCCGCCGCAAAAGTGGAGTTGCTCCAGAAAGTCTCGTTCGTGGATGAGCTAAACAAGAAATTTGGCTGGAAGAATCATCCGCGTCACTGGTCCGCACTGCCGACTATAGAAGGCCGCGCTAAAAAGACAGGCATGCTTGCGATGTACCGAACGTTTTACGGGGTGCTCTCATGGGACGCACACCACGTGGCGATTCCGAGACTGCAGAGGCGCGAGACGACAGATGACGCGCATGCTAAGTCGCTAAACTCGATCAAGCTAATGAGCACGTCAGCACAGATCTTCTTGAAGCTTATAGGCCGGACCCGTCGCTATCTCGCCCTTGCGGATGATCAGATCAATGAGCTGGAAGACCGCTTAAAGGACGTTGTCGGTGCAACGTCCCGATTAGCGGATCAATATCTGTAAGCGCGGCATTGCTGGCGTGGGAGCGCTAAGGCAGTGCGAGCGCACAAGCTGATGATGGTCATGATGATCGCTCGTCTGTGCGGGGGCTTCTGGATGGGATGTATCGCTTGCAGGAATGAGAGTTGAGACTTCCAAGCTGACTATGCGGGTTCGATTCCCGTCTCCCGCTCGCGATGGCGTCCAGACGCCACGGAACCTCGATCCGCGCTCAGATCCGGCCCTGCCGGAGTGCATCAGCGTGGGGCACGCTGAATTCGCGCATGTGCCATCGGTGAAGAAAGGCTCTCCCAAGCCATCACTTCCCATTTTCTGCCATGGCAAACCCCTCCGATCTCGCGTCTCCAGGCATTTTCAGCCTCGAACGATCGGATTCCACCGGAGCGACCGGCCCGCGGCCGCGCGCGCCGCGCATTCGACGCGTGCAGCGTCCAATGGTCCCGCCGGACGCGCAGCGTGTGGTGGAGGGCCTCGAAGGGGACTTCCAACTCTTTCTCCGCCACGTCGAGGTCACGCATCGCCCAAGCACGATCCGCTGGTATGAACACGCGTTCGCAGTGTTCCGTCTCTACCTCGAGGATGTGGAAGAGGTAACGGCGGAGAGCATGGAGGCGCGAGTCCTGAACCTCGAGGAGTTCACGGAGTGGAACCTTCGACGCGGCGTCTCGCCGCTCGCGGCGAACACGTACTGGCGCGGACTCCGGACGTTCTTCAAGGACCGCGCGCTGCGGACCGGCGCACCGAATCCGTATGCGGGGCAGAAAGCGCCCGGATTTCAGCCGCCGGACCCGAAGGCGCTCGCGCCGGACGACTGCACCCGCATCCTCCTTGCGGCCGCGAACTACCGGCGATGGGACGCGTTTCAGCGCGCCCGCGCCGCAGCCGTGATTGGCGTCATGCTGTACGCGGGCCTGCGGCGGAGCGAGGCGCTGGCCCTCCTCGTGAGCGACGTGAATTTCAAGACACGCGAAATCCGCGTGCGACAAGGCAAGGGGCGTTGGGGCGGAAAGCAACGGTTCGTGCCCATTCACGGGGAACTGATAGGGCTCCTCGGCACGTACCTGAAGGAGCGTGCGCGTCGGCGCGTCACCGACGAAGCGCCGGAGTTCTTCTCATCAACCCGAGCGACGGGTCCGATGGGGACAACGACGCTCTCCTTCATCGTGCGAACGCTCGCGCGCGCATCCGGCGTTCACTTCTCGCCGCACATGCTGCGTCATTCGTTCGTGACGCACCTGCTGCGCTCCGATGTGCCGCTCTACGTTGCCCGCGATCTTGCGGGACACAGCCATATCGAGACGACGCTCCTCTATACGAAGGTGTTCGCGAAGGATCGGCACGAGAACCTTCAGAAGCTCTCTTTCGAATGAACTTGTTGAGACGCAACGGTATTCGAGAGCGATGGCCGCCAAGGCCACAACTTGTCAGCGGATGGTCCGCGGCCCTTTGCGCGAGGGGAAGCGACGAATGCTGGGTGCAGGATCGGTTTAGGGCCACAAGGTCGCGGCCTTGTTCCCATCTTCAGTACCTTAGGAAGGATCGCTGAGAGCCTACTCGGTGTAACAGGAGACCCCCCAGTCCAGATCTGGGCGCTACCATATGACTTCTGACCAATACTTCTTCGTTAGAGAACGACTAGCCGCAGCGGCAATAAAAGCCTTCTCGCGGGCCGTCATATCATCAGAGATGATGTTGTTCGTATTGGCAGGATCCACGATCCGGGCAGTTGCTAGATCGTCTCTAAGGAAGTGAAGAACTGCCCAGACGTTATTCGCGACGTCGCCGCGCGGCTTCCCCGACAGAGCACGTAGCGTACATAGTTCCAGGTAGATCGATGGGAAGTCGAGCTGTTGTTCGGCACGCCAAATCTTCAGGAGTAGGATCTCCTCGCGACGGCCAGAACTTGTAATGAGCGCGATGTGTGTCTGAATGTTGGTCTGCTGCCACGAGCGGTGCTTACGCACATAGAGGCTGTGATCGGTAGTGTTGCCTGCCTGTTTCTTCGCGGGAACGAGATCGACACTGAATTTCCCGATGCTCAGACGTATAGACACGTTCTGTTCGCGGACTGCATATCCCTTCTGGCTGAACGTGTCCCGAAGACTCTCAAAAATCTCTCTCAACGTTTGGGTCGCCGTTGACGCGAGAGAGATAAATAGATCAGCGTCGGCGTCGCCATGCACCGCCGTGCCCTTCGCATACGAGCCAGAGAGGCTGAGATTGAGAAGGTGTGACCCTGCCCAGGATCGAATTGTCGCGTACACAGGAGTGAGTTGTTGAAGCACCGGGGCGTTCGGCCCGGTCGGGGCAGCGTACTTTGTGATAAGCCCGCGAAGATATTCGTCACCTGTACTCATGTGATCTGCGATCAGTGCATGTGCTCGGCTACGTCAGCAAGAATGCGGGCGCGTACCCAGGCTGCTGATCCTCCATGATCTGAATCTCGCGGGCCACCGCGTTCAGTTGATGCCCCAGGAAGCATGCGCCGCTCAGCGGCCCGAAGTAGAAGAGCATGACTCGGATCGCTTCATGCTCCTTCACAAATGCGCGTACCCGTTCCTTCGCATTGCGTGCGAAGGCCGTGACGTCGGCGGCGGACTGAAAGCAGCTAGGCCCAAGTTCTCGATCGGGACGGAGAAGGAGAAGTTTGTGTGCGGTTGGGCTTGTGCCCAAGTGCGAGCGAACATCATCTGTGAGCGGACCTGTGACGCTGATGCCAACCGCAACTGTTGACCCGTCTCCATTCGGGATTGTCTCGCGCGATTCCTCGATCACTTGAAGCTCCGAGGGGTGTACGTCGGTTCGCCACAGTTTTCCCTGCTGGTCGACCTCGACAATGAACCTCGCGACGTCGGAGAAGGTGTGGCCGAATGCAAACCACGCTGAGAGTCGGGCCAGACCGCGTGCGCGAATCAATCGCGGCGCCCCCCGCGCATTCAAGTCCGCTTCGAGTTGCAGTAGTTCTGGAAGCATCTGGTCGTTCCACGACGCCGGGTCGATTACGCTGTGTCCGCGCTTGTGCGCGGTGCCTTCGAAGTAGGCGCGCCAATCGAGCAGGAACTCCGGTGGGAGTTCGAACTGCTGCTGCTTCACTGTGGAGAGGTAGACCGTTGTTGCGGCTTCCTCCGGAGCGGCGTGGAGATCGTAGGCGTCCAGGAGTTCGCGGAGTTTTGCCTTATCGACGGTGGAACTGCCGGCCTTCACGAGCGTCCGGATGATCCCGACTCCGATGAGCAGCGCTGCCACGTCATGCTTCAGCCCGAGAAACTCCATGCGTTCCGTCACGCGCGCTTCCAACTCGTCGGAGCAGTCAAAACCCAGCCGAAACCGCAGTGTCCGCGCGAACGCTTCGAACTCTGCCGCGTCCAGTCCTAGATGCGCACGCCACTCCTCGCGGGCTTTGCCAACCGCCGACGCGGCGGAAGATGAGAAAAACTCCTCCGTCAGCGCGTTGTTCTGACCGCTGATGCAGCGCTTGACCGCGTCAGCGGCATCCCAGGTCCAGTTGGAGATCAGTCGCAGTTCCACCGGTCGACCCCTGGCCACGAGCACGCGCCACGACCGATGGAACTTCTGCAGGAGGCTCGTTGACGCCGCGGTCTTTTTCGCGAACAGGACGGCCGTCGAGTACTCCCCGCGGTGATCGACGTGGTACTTGATTTGGAGGAACTCGTCCGCTTCCGGGGCGAAAGCCTCGTGTTGGCTTGTGACATCATCGACAGCTCCGGCGTCCGGGTCTTCGACGGTGACGGTCTCGACGCGATGGCTCGGCATTAGGATTCGCAAAATGCGCTCCCAGGCTAAGAGATGCTGATAGTCGTCGCCAGCAAGCCGCGCTGCTACTTGGTTCGCCATGTTATGAGAGCGGAAACAGCGGGCCAAAGAGCGTGCGCCACGCTTTTAACGCGTCGCCATTCCGTCCGGTCCGCGAGAGCTGAATCGCCGCCGTGGCGGCGTCGCCGGCATCCCGCAAGGCTGCTTTCGCCTTCTCGCGCTTAGCGGCATCCATGCTGTCACTGATTGCGGGTCCGAGCCCTGCGGGGTCAGGCCATGTCTCATCGAGACGGTCCGCGAGCGTGTGAAAGAATCCTTGAATCTCGCGCGCGAAGGTTCCGCCGTACGGAGGATGGAGCACATCGAGGGCCATGACCTCGATGAGGAACGAAGGCACCATCGGCTTGCCGTGGTGGTTGTTCCAGTACTTCGTCATCCGAACAAGCGCCTTCCATTCACCGTCATAGGCGTCATTGGCCGCGACCGCCTTGTCATAGTGGATCTTCGGGTTCGTCTTCGTCCAGTCGCCGGTCTTCGCGTCGGGGATTTCGTAGTAGTCATTCTTCGCGAACGCCGGCACCACATCGATGCTCATGATCTCCTCAGTCTCATCGTCGGGTGCTGACACCCCGAAGTCGACGCTGACGGAGCGGCGCTGCGTCGTCACACGGTCGTCGCCGTACTTCTCCGCCAGTGCTTTTCGCACTGCCTCCAGAAGGACGGACGGTGACTTCGAACGGTAGTGCCGCTCTTTTTCGCCCATGACCTCGAAGATGTCGACATCCTTCAGCGGCTTCGTTTTCGTCCAGCGACGATACGAGCCGGTGAGGAAATCGTCGGCGATGTCGAACTTCGTGTCCATGTGCTCCCGAATCTCTTTCTGGCGGCGGGAGGCATCCTTCTGCTCCTTCTCCGTCAATTCGAGGCGGCTCTTGAACTTCGCGAATGCTTCGTCGATCGTCAGCATGGTCATTTCTTCCGGTAGTAGGTGGCGGCGGCGCCGAGGCCACTGGCGTCCATCGTGGTGCCGATGCTCTGGCGGACGAAACCGTCAGTTGATCGATACGTGGCGGCGGACCAGCCGAGTACGTCTGGACGGCCTGGCTTGTTATGAACGATGACGCCATAACGGCAACTGGACGGCCACAATCCCTGCTTGATGATGTGGTACTTGATCTGATCGGCATCGACCCAGAATGAGCCGGTCCCGCCATTCCATCCGTAACTGATCGAGAAGTCCCATCGCCCGACCAGCGCGTCGGTCTGCGGGTTGAACACTTCGAGGGTCACGGTCTCCAAGTGTTTCGTCTCAAGCCACTTCGCGAATCCTCGCTCGAGGATCGTCCAGTCCTCCGTGAGTTTGTCGGGATCGAGCCCGCTCCGCAGCACGATGTCCTTCAGGCACCGGAGCAGGTTGTCCGCGACATACGTGACGGAGTGCGTGTAGGTGTTGACGGTAACGAAGGTGCTCATGGGCGTAGAAAGGACTCCATGTTGATACTCGCGGCTTGAGCGGAGGTCGATGTCTCTTCGGCCGTCTCGTCCGGCAGAGTTGTTTCGCTGAGATCTCGCGCGGAAATACGTGCCGAGCGCTTCTTGAGGCTCGCTCGGACCCATTCGAGATCATCAGACGGGCAGGGGAGTGACATCTTCCAGCCGCCCCCGTTTTCCGCAGGCGAGTCGGGGATGGACGACTCGTTCGTCTTCGCTCCCTCGATTGCGTCCTCACCGTAAAGGCAGTAGATCCGTAGGCGCGGACCGTCGCCGGTGACGATGATGGGCGACGACTTCATGGCTTCGTCGGCGATGAGGGAGGATGCGACGCCTGCGACGCTGGCGAGTTCTGCTTGCGCCGCAGCATTCGACGGTGCAACAAGGTCGATGATCCGCTGCCAGGACTCGGTCGCGGCACGTGCAGGAATCGCGGTTACCTTTCGGGCGATCACAGTCATGATTTCTTGTCCTTCGCTTTTCGTTCCGCCTGCGCCGCCTTTGCCGCCGCGAGAACATCCGCGCCCGTGAGAAGCGCGGGATTCACGGCGACCTCTTTCCGGCGCCCGCACGCCGATGCGACGAGCTTTCGAATCTGGCGGCCATCGAGGCCCTCGCAGGCTTTCGCGGCCTTGGCGATGTCCGGGTCGTTCTTCAGCGCCAAGATCGGCTTATAGGCAGCACCCAATGCATCGAGCGTTGAGAGGATGATGGTGCGGCACGCCTCCGCGGTCGGGAGGCCGATCGTGCGCACGATGTCGGCGCGTGAGATGAGGGCATCGTCAATGGCCTGCGGAAAGTTGCTGGTAGCAATGAAGAGGAGGTTGGGGTGCGTGCTGGCGAGGTGGTCGAGCTGCGCAAGCACCGCATCCGTCGCGCGATGGACGTCGATCGGGTTCGCTTCCAGGCTCATCCTCGACCGGTCGGCGGCAAGTGTCTCGACCTCGTCGAGGAGAACGATGAGAGGGCTGGTTGCGTTCTCCGCGATCGTTTGCGCGAAGAGCTCCGTAACCGCCTTCTGACTCCGGCCAAGGGCGGAACTGGCGAGGGCATGTGGCTCAACTTCGATGTACCGAAAAGCTCCCACACCGGCGATGGCGTCGGCGATTCTGGACGCAAGCCCGCGAGCAAGTGATGTCTTGCCCGTGCCGGGAGGGCCCACCAACAAGATGATGCCGTGCAGCGGCACGAGGGCGCGATCGACGCGAGGCCGAAGCGTGAAGTTGAGAACTCCTTGCGCGAGCAGTTCATCTTTCAGGACAGAATCGACCACGATCGCGTTCCACTGCGCGTCGAAGCTCACATCAGGGAGGTGGCGACTGTCGAGGATTCCCTCGGCATCGAGGTGCCACGCTTTCGTGGAGGGTGTCTTGGGCGCGGTCTGCAACATCTAGGCGGTCTCCTTGGGGTAATTCTATACGCGTCGTACGCGTGTACGCGAACCGTGCGTACAGCGTAGGCAAATTTTTTTAGAGCGTCAACTGGTTTCCCGCTGGTTTGTAGAGTTTATCGATGCGGATGCGAGCGACCGCCGGGTTCACCTCGAAAATCTCGGCGA
>Ga0196958_10000269_pt1 | contig 16956 bp, 3 predicted proteins | sample S1v_10metaG_FD_148654 | JGI IMG/M metagenome (GOLD analysis project Ga0196958, IMG submission 148654) | Soil microbial communities from Anza Borrego desert, Southern California, United States - S1+v_10 | ecosystem: Environmental > Terrestrial > Soil > Desert | place: USA: California | collected...
GTCGTTGGTCGACGGCGCCGGAGTCCATCCGGTCAGAAGAACGGTGGCCAGCGCTGCGGCGGTGATCGGATTCGAAGACGCGTAGGCCTGCTGGATAGCCTGCGCCGCCTGGGACAGGGTGATGGCGGGTTCGGCGGTGAAGGCGGCCTGCAGCGCGGCGACAACGTCGGCGGCCGCCACCGGCGGATTGGTCATCGCCGCGACGATGACGCTCGCAACGCTCGCAGGCGCGATCGGCTCGGGCGTGGTGAAGCTCGCTACGAGCACCTCGGCGATGGTGTTGGCGGTGACGGCCGGCATCGCCGCGACGAGAGCGCCGGCGATGTCGGACGGCCGGGGTGCCGGATCGGTGTAGGCGGAGAAGAGTGCGGTCGTGAGCTCGCTCGCGTTGATGGCCGGAAAGGCGGCGGCGACGGCGACGGCGTTCTCCGGGATGGTGAGAGGGGTCGCGAACGGCGCGGCCTGCAGGGTCTGCGCGACGGTCGAGGCGGTGATCGGCGCGGGCGACGTGAAGGCCGCGACGAGCGCGATGGCGAGTTGCGACGGCGCCGGCCGGGTCACGCCGTAGCCGGCGATCATCGCCGCCGCGACTTCGGCCGGCGTGATCGGTGTGGTCGATGTGAACGCCGCGACGAGCGCGATGGCGATGTCCGACGGTGTGGGCGCCACCGCGAACGCAACACCGAGGAGTTGCTGGACGACGACGGTGGCGGTGATGGGTCCCGGCGTCGTGAACGCCGCCACCAGCGACTGCGCGGCCTCCGTCGCGGTGAGGGCGGGGAATACTGCGAGCAGCGCGACGAGCACGCCGTTCGCATCGATCGGCGCCGGCTGTGTATACGCGGCGACGAGCGCGACGGCGATCTGTTGCGGTGTGGGCGGCGTTGCCGTGAACGCCGCGACGAGAGCCTGCGCGGCCTCCGGCGGTAAGCCGGCCGGGAAGGCGGTGGCCAGGGCGATGGCCACGCTGTCGACGGTGGCCGCGCTGCCGAAAGACGAAATCAGCGCCGTGGCAACCTGCGTCATCGTCACCGCCGGCACAGCGGTCAGCGACGCCACGAGCGCGACGGCGACCGCGTTCTGCGAAATGTCGATGAAGATCTGCACGAGATCCGCCGCCAGCTCGTCCGCGGTGATCTGCGGGAACGTTGCGACGAGGGCAACGCCGGCGCCGGACGCGTCGATCGGCGGATCCGTGAAGGCCGTGACGAGCGCCCGTCCCACCTTGACCTGCGTGATCGGCGCGGGTGTGGTGAAGGCAGCCACTAGGGCGCCGGCCACGCTCGACGGCGTCGCGCCGGGTTCGAGGAAGGAGGCGACGAGTGCCCTGGCGACGTCGCCGCTCGACGGCTGCGGCGAGAGTCCCACCAGCGCCTGCGCCACCTCCGTCTGCGTGATCGACACGAAGGCCGCCGCGAGGGCAACGGCGATTCCGGTGACACCGATGGTCGCGGGGTAGCCGAAGCCGACGCCCAGGGTCGTGGCCACGGTTGCCGCCGTGATTGGCGTGGGCGTAGCGAAGGCGGCGACGAGTGCCTCTGCCGCCTGCGCCGGCGTGAGCGCCGGCGAGGTGAACGCGCCCAGGAGCGCGGCCAGCATCGTCGCCGGAGTCATCGTCTCGGCGTAGATGCCCTGCAGCACGAGGGCGACTGCGGACGGCGTGGCGTCCGTGGCGTTGTAGGACGCCACGAGGTACGTGGCCATGTCGCCGGCATCCGTTGCCATCGCCCTCTGCACGGCGGCGGCGTTGACCTGCATGGTGTAGGGAGCGGCAGCGAGGGAACTGACGAGCGTGGCGGCGTCGATGCCGCTGTAGCTCGCGGCCAGGAGGTCGATCATCGTGGTGGCCTCGAGCGCGAAGACGCCGTTGAGGATCTGCGCCGATTCCTGCGGCGTGGCGCCGTGCTGCACGAGGTACTGCGCGAGCTGCGAGGAGTCGAGTGAATAGGCGGACTGGATGGCCGCCGCCAGTTGCGCCTGCGTGATCGTGGGGAAGATCTTCGGCAGGGCAGCGTCGGTAGTGCTCTGGTCGTAGCTGCCGTTGCGGAGCGAGATTGCCAAGGCCGTGGCGTGAGTGGCCGGGTCGCCGGCGTCGTAGGCGGCGACGATTGCGTCGCCCATCGCGACGGCGTCGACGCTGGGGAAGACCTGGCGGATGGCGGTGCCGGCTTCTTCGATCGGCTTGCCGGAAGACTGTTGCGCCCCCGCCACCGTGGCCGGTGTCGGGATGGTGTAGCTCTTCGACGCGTCCGGCCCCAGGACGCCATCGTTCATGCCGAGAACGTTCAGCGTGTAGGGTTCCCCCCAGGTGAGCTTGGACTTGCCGACACTGGCGGACGTTCCACCGACGTTCGACTGCTGGGCGACAGCTTTGTCATTTGCGCTCTTTAACTGCCACGCGTAGCTCCCGGCATTCGAGGTCTTACCCCAGCTCATCGACAGTGTGTCGTTCGTGTATTCCAGGGAGAGACTTCCGGGTTTGTCGGGCGTGGGTGGCGCTTCGTCGCCGCTGTGGCCGACACGGGTCAGGCCGTTCGCGAGGATCACGACGGCGATGCCTCCCAAAATGACGGCGATTTCGGCCTCGCCGAACTCCACCATGATCGTCACTTCGAACGCCGATGCTGCGCCCGCCACGAACGCCGCGGCTACGGTTTCGCCGCCGCCGGAACCGTCCACCTTTTTTTTGCCCCATCGTTTCGGGTTTCTGCACTCGAGGGTTTTGACGAGCTCGGAGGCGACGTATTGGACGCCTTTGATGGCCAGCAGCTTGGCCAGGCTCTTGGGGTCGTCCAGCACCTGCTCGAAGATCGAGTCGGCGTTATCGATGATCGTATTGGCAATCCAAAGCGGGATGTCGCTCCACCGGAACGGGTCCTTGCCTCCCGTTGGGGATGGGACTCTGACGGTGAGCGTCTGCAGCTTAATGGTCAGCACCGGGTCCTTCTTCAGCATCGATGTCAGCTCGAAGTAGCCCTCGAAAGTGATGACAAGAGAACCGTCGGTGATGGTGAAGTCGCTGTCGAAGTCGTATTTCGTTTTGATTGGCAGCAAGTCCAGGATCTGCTTGCCGGGGCACTTCTCGTTGAGCTTGGGGATTCGGATGTCTTTGATCTTGAAGTCGGCCGGGAAGTCGAGCGGGAAGTGGTCGAAATAGTAACCGCGCGACTTGCTCCAGCTCACGGTGAGGGTGATCTCGCCGAACGGCGGGCCGACGTCCTTCCTGAACGTCATCGTGGCCACGTCTTCGTCGTCCTGCCTGGAGATGGAGAAGGTCACGACGCCGATGTAGGCGTCGAAGATGGTGAAGCCCGCCACGAGGGTGTAGGTGGTGGTGGGAAAGGTCGCCAGCGATGCCGACGGTCCGACGGTCTGCGTACCGCCGCTGAAGATGATGAAGCCCCAGGCGATGGGTTTGTCGAGCGAGCCCGTGGCCGTGACGCCTGCGTCGGGGACCACGGCGATGGTGCGCGTAGCGGCGACGCCGAGGATCTCGAGATGCGCGGCGACGTTGAACCCGATGTCGTAGACGGCGCCGTCGAGCGTCAACGGTTTCTTGTCGTTCAGATCGGCCGGGCGGTAGTCGTAGACCGAGCCCGAAGTGATGCGCAGCGGCACGATCGTCGACGGCCAGCCGACACCGATGCACTGCATGAAGAGGTTCACGATGTCGAAGTCCTCGACGGTGATGGCGGTGAGCACCGGGTTGCCGTTGACGACGTAGAGGATGCCGGTGAGGTTCGCGACCTCGCCGATGATGGTGGTGCCCTTCATCCGGATGGCCAGTGTCTTCGTGGCGTCGTCGGGGAAGGTGTAGTCGATCCGGACGCCGAGGCCGGAGATCTTGATCCCTCTCATGCCGAGGGGATTGACGATGGCCTGCGACGACTGCTCGAGCTCGAACTGTGCCGATTTGTCGTCGATGTCCATGTCGCCGGTGAAGCCGTATTTCTTCTCGTCGACCGGAATGGTTATCTCACCGTGAAGTTTGAGACGCGAGGGCACCGGCTGGTAGCGGAGATAGACGTCCGAGAAGGTAACGACGCCGGCCAGCGTGTAGTGATCGAGCTCGACCTGGAAGAGCGATTCGGCGGAGGTCTGGGAGATCAGCGCGTACAGCGTGACCGTCGTGCCGAGTTCGTCGCCGAGAATCCGCGGAACATTGGAGATCTTGGGGCCGCTGAAATGAAGGACGCCGTAGAAGTTCGCTCCCCGCTTCACCCAGGACGGAAACGCTTCCTTCAGTTCCGGCACCTCTGCCGCGATGGTCTCGAGCTGCTGCTCGTCGATGCTGGAGATGGCCAGCGCCGCCGCGGCTTGGTCAATGCTGGAAGGCGCTCCCGAGGCCTGGTCGATGTTGAAGAACGAATCAGCAGGCGCCAGGCCCGGCGAGATTGTTTTGAACTCCCACTTGCTGCCATCCGTCGAGAGGTTGACACCGAACGCGGACTGCCAACCCTTTTCCGTCTCCTGCACGACGAACGCGGCGGTGCCGAAGGCGCTCGAGGAGCCGAACAAGACGAAGGTGTTCTGGGTGAGGTTCAGATAGAGCTGCACCTTGGCCTGGCCGATGCTATCGAGGCCGAGAGGCGGAAACTTCTCGGGGAAGGCGATCGTGTTCCACGCGTTGCTGCGATCCGGCGCCTCGGCGAGGTCGTCGGCGATGGTGGGAATGTTTTCCGCCGGGATGTTATCGACCGAAGCGCGGATGATGGTGTCGATGCCGGCGCCGCCGAGCTCCACGGTGATCGCGCCGTTGATGCCGTCGTAACTGAGTGCCCCGGTAATCTTCGCGTTCCAGCCCGCGCCGTCGGCCAGTTTGTTCACCGTTCCGCCGAGCGTGGCCATCGACATCGGTTTGGCGCCGGTGCCGAAGGGTACGGACCACACCAGCGCCGAGGTCGCGGAGACCGACATCTCGCCGGTCGACGGCACGAGATGTAGCGAGCCGGACGTGAGGATGAGGGTGGGCAAGCCGACGTTCGATGGGATGAGGAGCTCCGAGGAGATGCCGAACTGGGTGAGGGAGCCGGCGAAGTCGAGGCTCTCCGCGTCGCCGTCCGGCGCGACCATGTCCGCGTCGATGGTCCAGATGCCGCCGATGTAGGTGGCGCTGATGGCGAACGAGGCGCTGGTGACGCCGATCGTCCCCAGCATGTTCCCGCTGGTGACGAGGTCACCGCTGCTCCAGTCGAGATTCAGCGAGGTGCTGACCTCGCTCGCCGTGAGAATGTCGGGCGGGAAGATGACCCAGGTGTCTTCGCTGTCGAGTGTGAAGCCGATCAGTTGCAGCTTCTGTTCGGTGAGGTTGAGGGTGACGAGGACGTTGCGGAGGGCGAAGTGGTTGGTCGCCAGCGAGTCTGGCAGGAGGGCCGCGGCGCCGTCTCCGCCGACGAAGTTGGCGAGGTCGCCCAGGCTCGGCAGGGGAATCAGGTCGCTGGACACATTCATCGTCCAGTCGCTCGAGGAATCGACGCGCTCAATTGAGCAGACGATCGAGACCTCGCCGAGAAGAAGCGAGCCGCTGATGAGGCCCGTGAGCTCGCGCGTGGAGAGCGTCGGGTTCGTCATGCGCAGCGCCGTGCTGATCGAATCGACCACAATCTGGTTCTCGATGATGTGCCACTGGGCGCTCGAATAAAGCTGGAAGGAGATGAGCGTGAGGGCCGGCCGCATCGGATTGACGACGAGCGTCAGGCAGCCGAGGGTGTACTCCGGCAGGTCGCCCAGCCCTCCCGGCAGCGTGTCGGCGAAGGTGGTCGAGTCGCCGCCGACGAGACTATTGAAGGCGTCGAGGCCGGCCAGAGACGACGCAGCCGTGGCCGAGAAGGTCCAGTTCCCCTTGCCCACCGGCAGCGAGATGGAGGCGGAGAGCTGGAGCGTTTCGCCGAAGAGGGCGCTCCCGTTGATCCATCCCGACACGGCAAGGTCGCTGCCTTGCCGCGCGCACTGGATGCAGAGGTTCAGCGTGGTCAGCTCGAGGATTCCAGGCAGTGGAGACCAGAGCGGATTCGAAGAGGAAGAGCCCGCGGTACTGCCGAGAGCCATCGTCACCGACTTGAAGTTGGCGAAGTCCGAGGTGATGGCGACGCGGAAAACCTGTACCTGCAGGCCTTTCTGCGAGGCCACGTCTTCGGGAAGCGCATCGATGATAATGCTCGCTCCGCTGACAACACCGAAGAATGTGGCGAGGTTCGGAACGGGAACGGAGGTGCCGGGCCGGGTCATGATCACCCACCCGCTGACGCCCATCGCGAGTTGCACGACGAGCGGGAGGGTGACCCCCCCGACGGGGACGTTCGCGCCGATCCAGAGGGCGTAGACCGCTCCTGTCTCCGCACTCCTCTCGAGCGACTGGGCATTGACGCTGAACTGCGGCGAGGTGAAGGCCAGTGGCGCGAGTCCGGGCAACGAGGAAAACGCGAAGTCGGGCACGGTCGCGGAAAGCTGCAGCGTGAATGTCGCGTCGTTCGTGGTCACCGGCCCGGTGATGAGCAACGGATTGGCGGCGGTGGGGATGAGCCTCGCCACCCCTGCGGCGGGGCCGCTGAGGTTCACTGAACCGTAGAGATTGAGACCAGGGACCAGCGCGCCATGGCTCGACGTGGCCACGCCGCCGAGACTGGAGAGGATGTATGCGGGCGTGCCGCTCCAGTTGAGTGTTCCCACGACGCTTCTCTCCAGCGCGGGGAACGACGTTGCCAGCGTCCAGCCGCTGGTGGTGCCGATGGTGATGTCGGCGACAATGGCGCCGTTCGAGACGCTGAAAACGGCTCTGATGGGAGGCGCGACAATGCCGAGGATCGCCGCCTGCGAGTTGCCGGTGACGGTGACGGTATCGGCGGTGGGGTTGGAGCTGAGCGTGATGTCGCTGCTGACGACGATCTCGGCCGCGCCGATGCCGTTCTGCATCAGCGTGACGACGGCCGCCCCGGGGGTGCCCAGCGTCGCGGCATCGATCGGCAGCCGGTCGCCGCCGCCGCTGTGCCACGCTGTGTCGAAGCGATCGTAGAGCGCCACCAGGAGGGGATCGAGCATGCTGACCTGCACCTGGGCGGTCGACCATGCGCTCGAGTTGAGACCCTCCTGCGAGCGAAGCATCCCGCGGTAGACCTGATCCTCGACCAGGCCCGTGCTGACCACAACCTGATACGGCGCCGCAGCGATCGTCTGTTGGGCGACGAGCTGCGGCGGCTCGGCGACTGTCCAGAGCTGGAATTCGTACCGCGTGAGCGAGCCGGCCTGGCTCCACGTTGCGGTGATGTTCGACGAGGTGAAGCTCAGGTTCAGGACGGGAGGGGTGAGTACGGCCACGGTGATGGGGGCCGGCGAGCTCCAGGCGCTCAGCACGTTCCCATCGACGGCCTGCGCCGTGATGTCGACGGTCTGGCCGTCACCGAACAGCGTGTCGAAAGCGGCCGGCAGGGCCGCCGCCGCGGCAAAGGCTTCGTCCACGACCTCTCCGTTCAGGGAGGCCTGGAAGGCGTAGAACGCCGCGCCCGTCACGGGCTGCTGAACGTCGCCGTAGAGGGTGCCGCCCGCGAACGTGGTCACGGCCACCGGCCTGTCGAGGTCCTCGATCAGCACCGGCTGCGAGGTGCTCCAGCGACCGCTGGAGCCATCGGCGGTTCCGGCAACGCGGGACAGATAGGTCGATCCGGCCTGCAGGTCGTGCTCCGTTGCGGAGAAGGAGATGGTGGTGGTGCCGGCGTCCGCCGTGCCGGCGGCGGCCACCTTGCCATTCTGTGTCAGGAGTTGAGCGGAATACCCGGTGGCACCGCTGACGGGGCTGAAGTCGAGGACGGCGTTTCCCGCCTGGTAGTGGGCCTGCAGCAGGGGTGGCGGCATGAGGGCGCCGGCTGTGGGGCCAGCCGGAGCCTCCGCTTCACTCTCGACGGTGCTGAACTCGGAAGCGATGCGCTGGGGCACGCTCCACGCCCCGCGATCGTCGCCGGTGAGCGCGCGAACACGCAGGTGCCAGGCATGCTCCCTGGCGGGCAGGACGGAAGAGGCGAACGGCAGTTGCACGTCGTCCCCGCCCGCCATCCAACTCGCGTGCACGTCGGCGGGAGAGCGAAGCTCGACCTCGTATCCCGAGGCACTCTCGACACGCGTCCAGTAGATGGCGGCCAGGTCGCTCGTGATCTCGGCGGCGACCAGCGGCGCAGGGAGGGTGATCCGCCGCGGATCGTGGTTGTCCGGCAAGACTTCACCTCTCGAGGAATCGGGTGGACGTTCCGCGGAGCTGGGAGAGCGGGTAGAGTCCGAAGAGTCGTCCCAGCATGTCGTCAGCCGGGATCACGGCGGCGAAGAGGGTCAGCCACACCGACCAGAACCCGCCGGCTTCGATGATCGAACGCAGCGAGTGGAGGGCCGGGCCGCCGGCGAACGACAGCAGGTCCGCGGCGTCGTGCCAGACCTCGGTACGCATCACGACCCGCCGGTCGGCCAGCGTCAGCGCGTCGTGGCGTGGGATCGTCATCCGCTTCGTCGCGGCGTCGTAATACGGCGTGTTCAGGCGGAAGCGCTCGATCGTCGCGATGGCCTCCGGAGTGCTGCCGGAGACGATGACCGCGTCGTCTTCCCGTTCCTCGACGGTCTCATTGTCGTCGACGATACGGACCGTCACCCGCTCCAGGGAGTAGCGGTAGGGCGAGTCGCCGCGGGCTCGGAAGGTCAGGCCCCAATCGGGGAGCAGCAACCCGGCCTGCGAGCCCGCCGTGCGGCGCTGCCAGCCGGCGCAATTGACGCAGAGCATCAGCAGGGAATCGACGCGGGCGTTGCCGATGCGCTCGATGATCGCGTCGCGGGCCGTGTCCCAGATCTCCGGACCGTCCCTCAGCGGGCGCTCGCACAGCGAGCAGTAAGGGCCGATCACGCTCATCACCCGATCGGCTTCGAACATTGCGATCCGCGGCATGTCGCTTTTGATGAGTGGACGCATCATTGCCTCCCCCTCTAGAACTTGAGGTCCTTTCGGTTCGTGCCCGGATAGGAGATGTTTTTATCGCTGCAGAATCGCTTGGCGAGTGATTCCTTCGTCTCGGGATCCTCCATCTGGTTCAACAGGGTTACCCAGACCGACCAGAAACCAACGTGTTTTGAAGTCCGCAGGATTGCAGGCCAGTGAGCATCCACATCCTTCGTAGTCTTTGTGGTTCGGAGTGGCTCTATGGTATCGAGCACCTCGAACCACGCACGGGTGCGGTTGTAAACACGCCGGTCATAGGTGACGTTACTGCCCTTCTGGACCGTATTCTCGTTGAGGCCGCACATGACGGTGAGGTTCCCGCCATCCGGTTCGACCACCACTTGGACGAGTTTGTTCTTACGGTTAACGCCTTGGTACCACACGTTGGCGCAGACCTCGCGCTTGCTGATGTTTTCTTCGGTAATCTGGTTGGATGGGGCCGCGGCTTCGGCGTGGGTAATCGGTAGAAAGGTTTTTCCTTGGAGCTGCGCCTCAAACCGAATCTTGAAGAACTCGAAGGTGCCGGAGCTCGTGTCCGGCCATCGATAGTAGTCCGGGTTCAGGGCCCCGTCCTGGGCCCGGATTTTGTTGTAGAACGGCAGGTCCTCCTTTAGTTTGTCTCCCTCGATCTTTGGGCGAGGCGGCTCCTTCGCCTCCTCCTCGCGCGTTGGCTTGTTGCTTTTCTTGCTGTTGCACGCTCCGCACGCCGGCAGAAAGTTTTCCCACGTCGTGGTGTAGGTCGGATATTCGGATTTGTTCGCGACGTGGTCCACTTCGACCAGGCCGGTGATGTTGGTCTCGCAATACGCGCAGAACGTTCCAAGGGCTTTGCAGAGTGGGCCGGCGGCCTCTTTGTAGATCTCGGCCGTCTTTTCCGTGATGGCTGTGGTGGCTTTCGACTTTTGGTCTTCTACGACTTTCTTATCTACGACTGTTTTCGGGGTCGTAAGGGTTTCTATCGGTTGCCCGGTATTGAGGTTGAGAACCAACTGCAGGGCCTCCTTGGTTTCCAACTTGAGAGTGCTGTCGTCGCCCTTCCCGGTGAGTGCGTTGAGCGCGGTCCAGTTGGCGGTGACTTTTTTGTCATAGTATTTGTTCCAAGACAACTCCGTCGCGGGCTTGTATCCGTCGCCGGATCCTTTGTCCAAAGGCCGCATCGTGTCCCTCTTCTCCAGCTCGCGCTAACGGAGGAGTGATGGAGAGAAGGAAGCCCCTATCCCTCTTTCTATCCTCGATTGTCGGGTGAGCCCGGGTCACTATGAACTACCGCCGGGCGGAGGTTATGAAGTTCCGTCATTTCGGAGGGCGTGTGGCGCCGAGTCGCGCGTCAAGCCGGGTCAGGCGACGATTGGGACCAGGAACCGATATCCCCGGCCTGGGACCGTGGCGATGTATTGCGGTTGCCGCGAATGGTTCTGCAGCTTCAGGCGGAGGTTCCGGATATGCCGGTCCACCACGTTGCTCTCCGCCACGTAATCGGCGCCCCAGAGATAGTCCAGAATCTCATCGCGGGTCAGTACGCGTTCCGCGTTCGCTGCCAGAAGGTAGAGCAGGCTCTGTTCGAGAGAGGTGAGGTGAATCTCCCTGTCGCCGGCACGGACACGGCGGTTCAGGATATCGATCTCCAGGTCGCCGAGCCGGAGCACCGGACTGAATATCGCGGCATCACGATACGTGCGCCGCATGACCGCCATCGCGCGCGCCACCAACTCTTCCGGAGAGAACGGTACGGTCAGGATATCGTCCACTCCCTGTTCGAAAGCCGCCAGCTTGGATTTGAGGTCGCCGCGCCGCGTCAGGGCGATGACGGGAAGGCGTCCGCTTTTCAGCGTGGCGGTGGCGAAACGTTGCAGCATCTCGTTTCCCTCGATGTCCATGTCCAGTAAGACGAGATGCGGGCTCCAGTCAGTCACCGCCGCCCTTGCCTCCTGGCCCGTGGGCGTCACGCGAACGACATAGCGGCCGTTGTTGAGCGCGAGACTGACGACGTCGGACAGTACACGCTGGTCGATCACCAGCAGTGCCCGGGCCGGACCGCGCACACGCTGATCTCGCGAGGGGTCCTTTCCCGGATCGGAGGGACGCAGCTTCTCCGGGAATCGCGTGCGATGCCTCGTTCCAACTCGCATGTTTTCGGGGTGGACCCTCTCTAGGAGTGTCTTCCGAGCGGGAAACCCTACCCCGTCATTTCCCCTTTTTGCGAAGCTGGTTGGCATCAGCTTTCGAGAGGGCGCGTTTGCCATGTCCGGCTCGTGCATTGCCGGTCCAATCGTCAGTCCGCGGGCGGCCCGGCGATGATGGTACTCATTTCGAAACTCCCCGGTGAACTGAAGAAGGGAGTCCTCGACCCACACTAGACGTTCCCCATCTCGGCCATCGCCGGCTTCGGCGCGTCGGCGCCTCCCCCGACCGCCTTGCGGACCGCCCGCATGTCCTGCATCTCGATCCCTTCGGGCTCCGCGGCGTTGCCCGATTGCGCCTTCGGGCTCGTTTGTTTTTTGGCTGCACGCGGTTTTTTTCTGGACGCGTTCACGCCCGAGACCGCGCCCTTCTTTGCCCCGGTCCTGGCAGCCTTACCGACGCCGGTGCCGAGCTTGATGTCGGAGTCGTGATTGATGCCGATTTCGATGGCGTTTTGAAGGAACTGATCGGTCGAGCTGGAGAGGGCTTCGCCCAGCGCGCCGAAGCCGGCATAGACGGCCGCGCGGACGGCGTACAGGGTCAACTTCGAGGCGACCTGCCCTTCGGCGATCGTACCGAGATAGGCCGTCGTCGCGCGTTCGGCGGCACTCGCCACCATGCCGCTTTCGGCGAATCCCGCCGATGCCCCGGCGAGGAGCCCGCCGACTCCCACGTCGGCGATCCAGCCCTCCCAGAAACGTCCGCCGCTCACGTCCTTGTGCTTCGTCGCATATCTCGCGCCGTAGAGTCCGCCGCCCACCAGAGCGTTCGCGCCGACGACCCCCCAGATCCCCACTGCCGCCGCGCCACCTGACGCGATCAATGCGGCACCCGTGGCGGCAATCGCGAGTCCGGCAATCAGACCACCCACCCACGCGGCCATGTGGCCGTCGGCATCGACATGGTTGACCGGGTTGTTCAGCTCGAAGACGAAGCGGTTCAACGCATCCGGCTGCAGCGGATCGATCGTTCCCGCTTCCGTATCGGGCGTGAGGAATCGGCCGGTGACCGGGTCGTAATAGCGTGCGCCGAAGTAGTAGATCCCGAGATTGCCATCCCAGTAGCGCTGCTCGTACGCCAGTCCGCCGGCCTCGCTTCCGTGGATCACGTGCGGCAGTCCGTATCCGGAATACACGATCTGCGTGAGGAGCACACCGCTCGCATCGAACGCGTGGGTGTTGCTCCCCTTCTGATCGCGCCGCAGGTAGCGAATCGTCGACACCCCGCCGCTCACCAGAACCTCGGCGACCGCGCCGCGCTCGTCAAAAGCGATGCGGGTGACCGTCTCCTGACCGCCCACCGGCCGTTCGACGGTGTACGAGGCGTTGACGTAAAGCGTCGTGTGCCGCGAGTCTTTCTCGCGGATGCGGATGCCGAAGGCGTCCGACAGCATCTCCTTCACCGTGCCGCTCTCGCCGGAGACGCGCTCGAGACATCCGAGGCCGTCATAGGCGAACTGCAGCGTGCGTCCGCCCGAGGTCCGAGTCAGCATCCGGCCGCACGCATCGTACGCGGCGTCGAACACGACGCCGTCGCCGGACGTGCCGCGGACGGGATAGTGCGCCGCGTAGGTGTAGCTCACGCCGTCCTTCGACACGAGATTGCCGGAGGCGTCGTAGTTGTAGGACGCCGGCTCAAACGACGGGACGTTCGCAGCGACCAGGCGCCGGTTGGCGTACGCGAACGTCTGCCCGCCGTCCGACAGGAGCTGATCGAGTGCGTCGTATGTGTACTGCGCGTCGACCGCCTGGCCGACCGTCTCGTGGTAGAGCCGGCCGACCGGGTTGAAGGTGTACTGTGTCGTGACGGCGGCAGCTGGCCCGAAGAGGATGCGCGACGGTTTCTCCGACGGGATCATCTGTTCGAGCGGATAGTCGACGCGTGCGTCGCCGTTCCCGACGGAGACGAGCTGCCCGTACGCGTACGTGCGCGAGAGCGAACCGCCGTCCGGCAGCGTCCGGGCCACCATTCGCTTTTGCGGATCGCAGGTGGTGGCCGTCACGAACGGCGACGGTTCCCCTTCCACGGTCAGTGAAACGGTCGACGCGTTGCCGTAGGAGTCATAGACATAGTCGTATTGCGATTGGATCGCGCCGCCGGCCGTGACCGTGGCTCGCGTCAACAGGCCGCCGCCGTTCGCAACCGGGTTGTCCCAGGTGAAGGCGATTCTCCGGCCGTCGGGGAGCTCCTTGCCGGTCATGCGCCCGAGGGCGTCGTACGTGAAGGACGTGGTCGCACCGGCGGCATCGACCTGGGAGGCCGGAAAGCCGGTCGACGGGTCATACGTAAAGGTCAGCGCCTTCGTGCTCGCGCTGCCGATCGTGTTCTGGTCGGGGTTGTCGATGCTGAGGCGCCGGTCGAGCGAGTCCCACAGGATCGTGTTGGAGACGCCGTTTGGGCTCGTCGCGGTCCGTGGATCGGTCGTACCGACCAGCCGCGCGATCGCGTCGTAGCGGTAGGCTGTCGTCGCGTTCGCGCCGGCGGGATCGAGCGTGACCGACCGCACCTTCTCCTTCCCGTCGTAGAAGTGCTGCTCCAGAAGCTGCACGTACGGCGTCGCCGAGCCCGCGGCGGAGGTCATCGTCACCTTGCCGCCCGGCGCATATGCCCAGGTGGTGAGCGACGTGCCATGACCGTCTTCCCCGATCGGGGTCGTGCTCGTGAGCGGACGATCGAGGACGTCGTAAGTCGTGCGCGTGGCGTAGGGCGTGCCGGTGACGACCGGCGTCGGCGAGAAGAACGGCGCCGTCTGTAGAGTGACTTTCCCGTTGCGGCTGTAATCGGTGCGGACGACGGCGTTGGCGTTGGCGCCGCTTTGGCCCGTTTCGCGGACCGTCTGGCGCTCCTTCGCCCGGCCGTCGGCATAGGTCCGGTTCCAGACGAAGTCGCGGCGTGCGTCCGACGGGAACGACTGCAGCAGCGACTGCTCCGAGTAGATCCCGCCCGCGCCGTCGTCGGCGTAGCGGTTCGATTCGAGCGTCACGCAGACGGCGTTCAGGAAGATCGCGCGCAGGCTGGCCGAGCCGGTGACCAGCGGCGTCGCTTCATTGCGATCGGCCTGCGCGCCGGCCGGTACCGGTCCCTGGACGAGCACCGCGCGGCCGAACGCGTCGCAGGTGGTGACGGTGACGAAGCCGTTGGCGTCCTGCCGCGCCGCTTCGGTGCCGAAGCGGGGGTCGAAGCCGTACGAGGTGACGAGCGTCTGTCCCTGCTCGTTCGGAGGCGCGGTGGTGCGCATCCGGAACGTATGGAAGTCGGGATCGTAGTCGGTAACCGTCGTCGCGCCACCCGGGCTCGTTTCGGTGATCTGGTTGCCGTATTTGTCGTAGGTGTACGACGTCGTCAGCCACACGCCGTGTACGTCGTCCCACTTCTGTTCCTTCTCGACGTCCCAGGCGGCGGTGTACGTGTGGAGATCGAGGTGATAGTCGCCCGGAGCGAACTTCGTGATGTCGGCGTCGGTGGCGTTGGCGGACTCTTTGGCGTACTGCACGTAGCCGAGGGCCCAGCCATCGGGACGATCGTCATTGAGGTACGTCGCGTACCGATACACCGCCTCGGCGGGATCGAGCGGCCGGCCGTCGGGGCCGACGTAACCGAGCATGGCATGCACGGTCACGCAGCCGTAGTCGTCGTAGGCGAACGTCTCGCCGAGCGCGAAGTCGAAGGCGCCCGTCGTCGTGTCGTACCGCTCGTAGCGTGAGGATGCTTTCAATACTTCGTAGATCGGCGTACCGGCGGCGCCTTTGCCGCGCTCGTACGTCGCGAACTCGGAGGAGCTCGAGCTGACCAGGCGGCCGCCGAGCGAGATCTCGGTCTTTGCCAGGTTTCCCGTCTCGGGAAAATTCTGTTTGTATCTGCGCCTCGTACAGCGTCCGTCGTCGGGATTCGTCCGGGTGACGGTAGCGAAGCCCTGCCATCCGCGGCCGAGGAGGTCGATCTGCGCGCCGGCGTACGACAGCGACGTCTCGAATGTGTAGGGAAAGCGGTTGAGTGCGAGGTTGCTGGTTTCCTCGTACCACGCGACGACGTACAGCGCCTGCCCCACGACCGCCTCGGCCGGGAACTGCGTCGGCGCGATCGGAGCGGCCTGCCGCACGGATGTGGAGCTCGGAACGTCATCGCTCGTTTCCCGATAGACCGACGGATCCGTCAGCGGTGCGTAGCGAATGTTCACCACGCCGCCGAGGGCGTTCGTGATGCTCGTGACCAGGTCGGGTATCGGGCCGGAGGAGAGGTAGGGCACGATCTCCACCTGTTGGTCGACGCGCACGCGGAACAGATCGCCCTTGCCATCGCCGTTCGCGTCGCCGGAGAAGAATTTGGCAGACGTCACATCGACGCCGGCATCGAACGGCTCGGATGCCCGGAAGCGGCCCGACGGCGAGCTGCGGAAGACGGTGAACATGAGGCTGCGCTCGCCGCTGCTCCCTCTGCTGACGACCGCAGGCGAGCCTCCGCCGTCGAGGTCCATGACGTGGAATTCATGGAGCGTCTTATGAGCGAATTCGGAATCCACCCCGTGCGGCAGGAACGCTCCCGCGGCGTTGCCGAAAAACGTCGTCAGGTGAAGCGTCGCCTCGCTCTGCCATAGATGCAGGAGGTCGGGAACGCCGTCGCCGTTCACGTCGATGGGAAGAAAGCCGATCGTTCCGCCCGCGATTCCGCCGAGGTCGCTCCTGACCGGTGACGCGAACGAGCAGCGATCGATCGCCGTGGAGCGGGAGATGTAGACGTCCGCGATCGCGTGGTTATGTTCGTCACGCCAGACGCGCACGAGGTCCATCGCCCCGTCGCCGTTGACGTCCATCGACCAGAAGGCGAGCTCCGTGTCCGTGAGGACGTGATCCCTGGTCTCCGTGACGATGCCCTTCGTGAACCGCTCGGGTGAGTCGCTGCCGAACAAGGAGAGATAGCTGCGGAACGCCAGCCGGCTGTCGACGGTGTACGCCTCGACGAGGTCGGTCCGTCCGTCGCCGTTGACGTCCATGGCGAAGAAGCGCAGGTGCGCCGTCGCGCTCCAGCGATTCCCGGTCTCGAACGTTTTTCCGCGGACGAAGCCTCTGCCGTTGTTGAGAAATGGCGCCAGCATTAGCGATCGGTCGTTGCCGGCGTAGACCACGAGCAAGTCGCTCCGCCCGCGACCGGTCAGATCACACGGCAGGATCTCGTAGTCGCCGGCGAAATGGCCGAGAGCCGTGTCGGAGTCCTTCTTGTACTCGACGCCGTTGCCGTCGTTCGCCGGCGTCGCCAGATAGGTCGTGGCGTGAAGCTGCCCGTCGCTGTCGTTCTTCCAGATCTGCACGAAATCGGTGCGTCCGCTGCCACTGACGCTCATCGGCAGCGCCTTCACCGGGTGGCCTTCGGGGCGAAGGTTCGAGTGGACCGAAGTCTGAAACCCGGGGTGATCGACGTCGGACCATTCCATCGATGCCGCCGTCAGCACCGAGGTGCCGTCCGCCCCCGTCTCGGTGATCGACTCGAGGCAACTGAGCTGCGTGCATTTGCTCGTGCGGTAGTGGAGCGTGTAGGTGCGCACGTTCTGGCCGTTGCAGGTGACCGTCACGGCCGACAGGCGCTGCGTGAGGCGGATCGAATGGCCGCCGGCGAAGCCGGAGATCGGATCGGGACGCTCCTCGTAGGAGAACTTCACCTTACGCGCCGGCTGCACGCCGTCATTCACCGTGTAGCGGATTTCGTCGGGATAGTACGCGCCGTCGGACGGATCGGGGCCGAGCGTGTAGCTGTACTCCACCTTGTTTCCGTGGCGATCGATTGTGGCGTTCAGCGCCCAGACGCGGACG
>Ga0196958_10000270_pt1 | contig 16868 bp, 15 predicted proteins | sample S1v_10metaG_FD_148654 | JGI IMG/M metagenome (GOLD analysis project Ga0196958, IMG submission 148654) | Soil microbial communities from Anza Borrego desert, Southern California, United States - S1+v_10 | ecosystem: Environmental > Terrestrial > Soil > Desert | place: USA: California | collected...
GGCAGTCGGCACGATCGTCAACGACGATCCGATTCCCACGATCACGATCGGCGCCGCTCCCGTCGATCCGGAAGGGAACGTCAACAGCTCGCAAGACATCACCCTCTCGTTGTCGAACACCAGCTACCTCCCCGTCACGGTCGATTACACGTTCGCGCCGGGAACCGCGACCGCCGGGGTGGACTACGTTGCAACGAACGGCACGCTCACGATTCCGGCCGGCGATTCCTTGGCGTCGATCTCGTGGCAGTTGATCGGCGACACGATTTTCGAGGCCGACGAGACGCTGACGATCACCTTCTCGAACCCGACGAACGCCACGCTCCCCGTCACGCAGGCGACCGCTACGATCCAGAACGACGACCCCGCGCCCGCCATCTCCATCGCCGACGGCTCCGCCGTCGAAGGCAACGCCGGGAACACGCCGATGACGTTCGACGTCACGCTCGCGAATGCGAGTGCGTTCCCCGTCTCCGTCGACTACACGATCACCGGCAACACGGCGACGGCCGGTGCCGACTTTACGTCGACGAACGGCACGCTCACGTTTGCACCGGGCGATGTCAGCGAGACGATCACCGTGCAGGTGACCGGCGACCTGACGGACGAAGTGAACGAAACGCTGACGGTGACACTGTCGAACCCTTCGGCGCAGTCGACGATCGCGGACGGCACGGCCACCGGCACGATCACCGATGACGACGGCCAGCCGACGATCACGATCGACGACGTCACGCTCGCCGAAGGGAACGCGGGGACGACGGCGTTCACGTTCACGGTCACGCTGTCGAACCTGAGCGCCTCGCCGGTCAGCGTCGACTACGGGACGGCACCGGGCACCGCAACCGCGGGCGTCGACTACGACACCACGTCGGGTACGCTGATCATCAATCCCGGCAGCCTCACCGGTCAGATCACCGTGAACGCCATCGGCGAAGTGGCGTTCGAGCCGAACGAGTCGTTCTTCGTGAACCTCACCAATCCGACCAACGCCACGATCGCCGACGCGCAGGGCCTCGGCACGATCACCAACGACGACGGCCCGGTGGCGGATCTGTCGATCACCAAGACCGGCAGTCCGGGCGTGCGTCCGGGCGGGTTGATTCAGTACACGATCACCGTTGCGAACGCCGGTCCGCAGCAGGCCACCGACGTCATCGTGACGGACGTGCTGCCCGCCGGCACGACGTTCGTGGCGGCCACGCCGTCGCAGGGCTCGTGCACCGGCACGACGACGATCACGTGCGATCTCAACACGATCCTCAACGGCGGCAGCGCGACGATTCAGCTCACGATCACGGCGCCCATGACCGAGGGGACGGTGAACAACACGGCGACGGTGACGAATACGCCGGAGACCGATCCGACCCCCGCGAACAACGCCGGCGCGGCCGGCACGGCGGTGCTCGAAGCGATTCCCACGGTGTCGGAGTGGGGATTGATGGCGATGATCGCGGCGCTGCTGGGGCTGGCGATGATGAAGATGAAGTAGCGCGTTACACCGCGCAGACCCAGACCGCGTCGTTGCGGTCGATGCGGAAGGCGCCGTCGAGCTTCGATACGACGGCGCCGTTCCGCTGCACGGCCACCACCGCCCGCCCTTCCGCGGCCAGCTCGAGCGGACCGCGTCCCGCGAGCTCGCTGCCGTCGACATGCACGACGCGGCGGTGCTCTTCGCGCGCGCGGGCTTTGCCGCCGAGGAGCCGGGCGGAGAGCATCTGGCCGGAGATGTCGGGCGAAGGCGAAGATCTCGCGAGTAAAGCCGAGCTGCCGCGCGCGCAGGATGAGCGCCGCGTTCTCCTGATCCTCGCCGTTGGCGACGAGCGCCCGCGCGTGCGACAGCCGGCAGACGTCGAGCGCGTCGTCATCGGAGCGCGTGAAGACGACGTTGTGTTTGCGCTCCATCACCGCGCGTGCACGCGATTCGTCGACCTCGACGACGAGCGTCGGCACGTCCTCGCGCTTCAGACGTTCCACGAGTGTTTCCACGGTCGGCGCGAAACGATAGATGACCACGTGATCGCGCAGACGCTGGTGCGCGATACGCGGCAGGCGTGGTTCGAAGCGCTCGGCCAGGAAGGGGATGAGGTAGATCGGAATGATGAGGAAGACCAGGAACACCCCGACGAACTGCACCACGATCACGAGGATGACCATGGCCGGATGCTGCCAGCGCGCGTCCGCGCCGTACCCGGTCGTCGACAGCGTCTCCCCCGCCCACTCCAGCGCCTGCCAGAATGTGCGCGGCTTTCCTTCGAACCGCGCCATCCCGAACTGATAGAGCCACGCCGCGAGGACGAGAAACGCGATCAATCCGGCAACGAGCAGGATCAGACGCGTAGTGGAGCGCGGCACGGAGAAAATAGTCTCACAAAGATGAAGCTCCTCTGCACCGTCCGCACCTGCCACGCGCCGCTCGAACCACGCGGCCGGACGTACGTGTGCGCGAACCATCACTCCTTCGACCTCTCCCGCCACGGCTACGTGAACCTGCTGCAGCCGCAGGACAAAAAATCGAGATCGCCGGGCGACACACCCGCGGCCGTGACCGCGCGGCGCCGCTTTCTCGAGCGTGGGTTCGCGCAGCCGCTCGTCCACGCCATCGTGCGCGCGGTGCCGTTGCGCGAGGGGGACGCCTTGCTCGACGCCGGCTGCGGCGAAGGGCATCACACGGACGCATTCCGCCGCGCGTACGGCGCGCAGGTCTGCGGCGTCGACATCTCCGTGCCGGCGATCGACCTGGCCGCGCGCAAGTACCGCGAATGCGAATGGGTCGTGGCGAATGCCGACCGCTTTCTGCCGTACGCCGACAGGTCCTTCCGCGCGGTCACGTCGATCACGGCCAGGCTCAACGCCCCCGAGTTCGCGCGTGTGCTCGCGCCCGGCGGCACGCTGCTCGTGGCCATTCCCGGCGCGGCGGATCTCGTTGAATTGCGCGAGGCCATCCAGGGCGAGGGGGTCGAGCGCGATCGCGTCGCGCGCACCATCGACCTGTTCGCGCCGCACTTTGATTTCGTGCGTCACGAGCTCGTGCAGCACGTCGCACATCTCGACCACGAAGCGATCGCCGACGTCATGACGTCGACCTATCGCGGACTGCGCACGCGCGAGCGCGAACGGCTCGAAGCGACCGGCGCCATGGACGTCACACTGGCGCGCGACCTGCTCGTGTTTTGCGTCAGATGAAAATCCTCACCACCGTGATCGGAGCCCTCGCCGCCATCGGAACGACCGCCGCGTGGCTGCCGCAAGTCGTCAAGACGTGGCGCACCCGCAGCGCCGAAGATTTCTCCTGGACCTATCTCGCCATGTTCACGACGGGCGTATCGCTGTGGATCGCCTACGGGATCCTGCGCAAAGACGGAGTGGTCCTCGCCGCGAACGGCGTGACGCTCCTCCTCGTCGCCACGATCCTCTTCGTCAAGCTGCGGGAGCGCTGACCTCGTCCGAGGGCCAGTAGCGCAGAAAGCCGGCGAGCGCGAGGGCCCAGGCGGGGAGATAGAGGCGCCAGTCGTGCTGCAGGATCGCCGCGACGAGGCCGAAGATCGCACACGCCTCGTTCATCGCGAGGCCGACGACCATGCGCACGCGCGCCGGCGAGTTACGCATCGCGCCACGGACGAGCTTCGCCGCGACGAACGTCGCCAGCGCCGCACCGTAGAGCGCCATCGTGATCGGCGCGCGTGCCGACGCCTCGAACGACTGTTCCGGGTTCGGTGCGATCGTCCAGGCGATGAAGGCGTACAGCACCGTGCTGAACGCGATCGCGCTCCACAGAACCTTGTCCGGATTCATGCGCGAAATTGTACGCGTACAATCGCGCATGCGCCGACTCGTCCTCGCGCTTCTCCTCACCGCCACGCCCCTCCTCGCCGCCGCCCCGCGCGTCGAGCCGAACGTCGTTTCCCCGCGCGGCGGCACGGAGGTGCGGCTGCGCGGGATCGCGGTCTGCTCCGGCTGTCCCGTGATGGTGATCGTCGACGGCACCGCGCATGCCGCGGTCGCGGAAGACGCGACGACGATCCGCTTCACGGCACCCGCGCATGAACCGGGCGCCGCGCGCCTCGCCGTCGTGACCGACGGCTATCGCGATGCGGGCTCGCTCTTCTACGATTTCGAGCGGGAGGAGCTGATGATCCCGATTGCGTTCGACGCAAAACCGGGCGCATACGGCGCGCAATGGGTCACGGACATCCTCCTCGACAACAGCGGCGACGAGCCCATCCCTCTCGGTCCCTACGTCTGCCCGAGCCTCGGATCGCTGTTCGCGTGCTCCATCATGCCGCTGACCATCGCGCCACACACGACGCTCCGCTATCGCGGCCAGGGCGACGAATGGTCCCCCGCGCGCACGTTCGTTCCGCCGGTGGAAATGCTCGGCAAATTCACGATCAGTGTCCGCGTGCGCGATGCGTCGCGCACGCCGGAAGGCGGCGGCACGATGATCCCGGTCGTGCGCAGGGACGACTGGAGACAAGTCCCGTTCTCGCTGATCCACGTCCCCACCGATCCGCAGTACCGCGCGTGGCTGCGCGTGTACACGTACGCATCCAAAGTAATGGTGCGCGTTTACAGCGAGAGCGGCGAAGAGCTCGACGCGCGCATGTTCCGCAACTACTTCCCCACCGACTCGTTCCACTTCGCCGTCGACAACTGGGCGGACGTGCTCTCGTCGCCGCGCGTGCGTGCGGAAAAGTACGTGCGCGTCTCCATCGAGCCCGAGTTCTACCACTACGGGCTGACGTGGGCGATGCTCACGCTCACCGACAACGCCACGCAGCAGGTGCTCGTGTACGCGCCGCAGTAGAATCGCGCGCATGCGTCGCACACCGCTTCTTCTCGCGCTGCTCGCGCTCTGCGCATGCACCACCACGACGTCGTCGATCGATCTGCGGAACGCGGAGCTGGTCGACCTCACCTGGGCTTTCGACGAGCGGACGCTCTACTGGCCGACCTCCCCGTCCGCGTTCGAACTGAAGGAGCTCTCGTACGGACCGACGCCCGGCGGGTGGTTCTATTCGTCGTACGCGATCTGCACGCCGGAGCACGGCGGCACGCATCTCGACGCGCCGATCCACTTCGCGGAAGGACGGCGCACCGCCGACCAGATTCCGCTCTCGCAACTGATCGCACCGGCGATCGTCATCGACGTCGCGGACAAAGCGGCAGCGAACGCCGACTATCGATTGACCGCGGACGACGTGCGCGCGTGGGAAGCGCGAAACGGTGCGATCGAAGCGGGCACGATCGTGCTGCTGCGTACGGGCTGGGGAAAGCGCTGGCCGGATCGCAAGCTGTATTTTGGCGACGACACGCCCGGCTCGACGGAGAACCTGCATTTCCCGTCGTACGGCGAAGGCGCGGCGCGACTGTTAGTGGAGCGTCAAGTCGCAGCATTGGGCGTCGATACCGCGAGCATCGACTACGGCCAGTCGCGCGACTTCATCGTGCATCGCGTCGCGAACGGGGAGAACGTGCCGGGACTGGAGAACGTCGCCAATCTCGAGAATGTCCCGGCGCGCGGCGCGTGGGTGATGGCGCTGCCGATGAAGATCGCCAAGGGGTCGGGCGGGCCGGTGCGAATCGTGGCGGCGGTTCCCCGCCGCCACTGATCGAGATCAATCGAACGAAACTTTGCGGACGTAGTGGCAGGTGTACCCGTTCGGGTTTTTCTGCAGGTAATCCTGGTGATACGCCTCGGCCGACCAGAACTTCCTGGCCGACACGATCTCGGTGACCACCGGACGCTTCCACGCGCCTGACTTGTCGACCTTCGCCTTCACGCGCTCGGCCGCCTGACGCTGCTCGTCGTCGTGGACGAAGATCGCCGAGCGGTACGACGTGCCGATGTCGTTGCCCTGCCGGTTGAGCGTGGTGGGGTCGTGCATCTTGAAGAAGAACTCGAGGATCTCTTCATACGAGATGCGCGCGGGGTCGTAAGTGATCTCCACGGCCTCCGCATGGCCTTCGTGATTCTCGTACGTGGCGTTCTCGACGTCGCCGCCGGTGTAGCCGACTTCCGTGTCGATGACGCCGGGCATCTCGCGGATCAGTTCCTCGACGCCCCAGAAGCAGCCGCCCGCGATGGTCGCCTTCTTCAGCGATTTCGGATCGACGGCCGTTTTCTCGAACAGCGGTTTGTACTGACCGTAGCCTTCGGCCTCGAGACGGTCGGCGGGGATGAAGCGCATCGACGCCGAGTTCATGCAATAGCGCATGCCGGTCGGGGCGGGACCGTCGTCGAAGACGTGGCCGAGGTGCGAGTCGGCGTTCTTCGAGCGGACTTCGGTGCGGACCATGAAGAACTTGCGGTCCGACTTCGTGACGACGTTCTCCGGCGCGAGCGGACGCGTGAAGCTCGGCCAGCCGGTGCCGGAGTCGAACTTGTCGAGCGACGAGAACAGCGGCTCGCCGGACACGACGTCCACGTAGATGCCGGGCTCGTGATTGTTCCAGTACTCGTTGCGGAACGGCGCTTCCGTGCCGTCCTTCTGCGTGACCTCGTACTGGATGGGCGTGAGCTTGCTCTTGAGCTCGTCCGCCGCCGGTTTTTTGAATTGCGACTGCGACATCGATCCTCCTTTGGATTCACTCGCGGCAGCCAGCGGAGCGGACTGCGATTGCGCGCAGCCTGTGAGGAGAACCAGAACCGAACAGAAGATGAAGATTCGTTGAACCACCGGGTGCCTCCTGCATAGCGAACGATTCGCGTGCCTTCGATATTCGATGCAGGGCCCGTAGCCCCCGCCCTCTCCCCGCGACGCGGGGAGAGGTGGGGACGGAAGGGTTAACGGCGCCGGCGCCAGTCGGGGTCGAAATCGTGATTGCGCTGCGGGCGGTCCCAGCCGCGATCGGAGCCGTAGATGCGGTCGCGGTCGAAATGGCCGGGGCCGCGATCCCAGTCCCGGTCGACGCTCGGGGCCATGCGATCCATGTTGCCGCGCATCCCCCACTCCGCACGGCCGCGGCCGCCGAAGCCGTAGTCGTTGCCGTACGTGGCGCGCTCGAAACTGCGATCGTAGCCGCGGTCGTACCCGCTGCGATCGTAGCCGCGGTCGTACCCGGCGCGGTCTTGCCCTCCGCGGTCGAAACTGCGGGCGTACGTGCCGCGGTCATAGCCGCGGTCGTCGCCATATCCGTAGTCACGGTCACGGTCGCGCCCGTCGCGGTTCCAGCGCATCTGCATCTCGCTGTCGACGTCGCGGCGTCCTTCGAAACGGTTCTCGAAACGATCAGGGTTCATGCGATACGCGAAACGCGAATCGCGGAAATGATGACGGTATGCATCCGACTGCCAGCGATCGCCCGGATAGCGGTCCGGATCGGGCATCTCGTGCTCGGGGTCGTAGCTCCCGATGTAACGCTCTCGGTCACGAGGTCTCCACATGATTCGTGGTCTCCTTTCGTGACCGAGAGACTGCAAGAAATGAGCTACTACCGGTGTCCGACGGCGCGTCTTTTCGCGGGCGGGACGGTGATCTGCGCCACCGCGCTGTCGACCGTGCCGCACGAGTTCGTCACGCGCACGAAGTACGACGTCGACTTCGCGATTCCGGTGACGTCGAGCGTCGCCGAGCCCGTGCCGACGGGCTTGTCCGTACCCTCGAACCACTGATAAGTCAGCGTTTCCGTGCCGGTCGCGACGACCGTCAGGCGGAGCGTACCGCTCTTCACTTCCTGCGACAGCGGCTGCGTCGTGATCGACGGCGCGGTGCACGTCGGACCCTGCGTCACGTTGACCGTCACCTGGCGCGTCGCCACGGGTCCGCAAGTGTTCTTCACCTCGGCCCAGAACTGCGTCGTCTCCGTGAGCGGCCCGACCTCGATGCTGGCCGCCAGACCGGCGACGTTCGTCTTGTCGCCGAGCACGCCGCGGTACCACGTCACGCTCGACCCCGTGCCGCCGAGCTGCACGTTCAGCGTCGCTTTTGCGCCGGACGCAATGGTCTGATCTTCCGGCTGCACGTTGATCACCGGCAGGACGCACGGCGCCACCGCGACGAGATCGCTGTTCTTCGTGTTGCCGCAGCCGTTCGACACGCGCACCCAGTAATTTGCGGCCTGCGTCACCGCGACCGTGAGCTGTTTCGTGTTGCCGACCACCGCGCCGCCATCGCCCGGCGTGTTGCCGCGGAACCACGTGTACGTGAGCGTCTGTCCCGTGCTCGTGGCGTTGACGTTGAGGGTCGTGTTGCCGTCGAGAACCGGCGTCGCGCTCACGCTCTGAATCGCAACCTCGGGGCAAGGCGTCACCGTGACGGTCACCGCGTTGCTCTGCGCGGGCGCGCCGCACTGGCCGGTCACGCGGACCCAGTACGCGGTCGTGACGAGCGGTGAGACGGAGATGCTCGCGTTGTTGCTGTTCGGCACCAGCGTGCCCGTGTTCCCGACCGCACCGATGAACCACGCATACGTCAGCGGCGCGGTGCCGGCCGCGGTGACCTGCAGCGAAGCCGACTTGCCGGTGACGATGGATTTGTTCTGCGGCTGCGAGGAGATCGACGGCGCCGTGCAACCCGGCTCCGGATTCGTGACGCCGCTGCCGTACACCGTCGCGGCCGCGCTCTTGTCGTACGCGCGCAGCACGCCGTTGTGCGTGCAGTTGACCGACGAGTTCATGATCGCGACCGTCGCGCACTCGAGCGGCGCCTCGCATGCGCCGTCGTTGCCGTTGTTCTGGTTGGAGTGGCGGAAGCCGAGGGTGTGGCCGACCTCGTGCGTCATCACCGAGTCGAAGCAGTTCTGCGCGAACGTCTTGTTCGCCATCACCACGTCCACTTCCATCACGCGGAAGAACGACTCGCCGTCGAGCGTGACGGGACTCAGCGCGCGCGTGATGCCGCCGATGCCCGCGACCTGGCTGTTGTCGTCGATCTCGCCGTTCGGGTCGTTGAAGAGGATCGCGTTCTTGCCGTCGTCGTCGTCGAGTCCGTCGAGGGCTGTGTTGTCCTGCCCGCCGTCCTTGTAATCGATGTCGGACTCAGTGCTGTTCCACTGCGCGAAAGCCTTCGTCACCGACGCGCTGCCGTTGACCACCGGCTGCGTTCCCGACTTGACGAACGTGGCCACGGGCGACTGCCAGCGGAAGAACGACGACCCCTGCTTCATGAGGTACGAGCCGCGCGTGAACGCGGCTGACGCCACCTGCCAGCGCTCCTCGCCACGCGCGCGAGTGGTGGGCATGCCGACGAAGTAGTCCGGCGCCGGATCGACGTTCCGCGCGACGATGCCGCGGATGTAGTCGGTGAACTTCTTCGCGTCGCGCGCCTGCTCGACATGCGCCTCGAGGTTCGTGTCGAAGCCGTGCACGTCCGCGCGCAGCAAGAGGTCGCCTTCGAAGAAGAACTGTCCAAGGGACATGCCGAAGGTGTTCGGCTCGAGCTCGCGGTTCGCGGAGGTGAAGACGAGATAGCGCTCGCCCGGCTGATACACGGGCGTGCCGGGGATGTACGTCGCCTCGTCGTCGAGCACGCCGCCGCGCTCGACGAGGACGAGATGCTGCCCCGCGCTGCGCGGTCCTTTCAGCACGTCCTCGATGCGCAGCGTGGTGCGCGTGACGATGCCGCCGCGCGCGTTGCGCTCGACGATCGACGTGACGCCGGTGGCGATCACGACGTCGTCGGATTTCTGGATCATCTCGCGATCCGTCGGAACGAAATACGTAACGGCCTCTGCCGAAGAAGCGGCGAGCAGACCGAGGACAAGACACACGAGGAACGGGCGGAGATGGTTCATGATCGCGGGCAAGGTAGGCTCAGTTTTCCGAAGCGTCGGTGATTTGGATCACTCGTCTGAATACTGTTCAGACTCGATTTGTTTCCTCGATTCCGATGAGAAAGCCCAGAGTCCGCGCCGCCGCACTCGCATCGCAGACGCGCATCGTGCTGATGGCGGCGGTATGGTTGTCCCTCTTCGTCTACGCGGGACGCCCGCTGCTCGCGGCTGCCGCGGCCGCCGGCGTCGCGCCCGCGATCGCGTGGCTCGCGCTCTTCGCGCTGTCGCTTTTCCCCGTGCTGACGATGTTCACGCGCCGCGCGCAAGCCGCCGGCTACGCGATCCTCGGCGTGATGTCTTCGCTGCTCGTGCTGATGCTCGCCGGCGACGCGATCCGCGGCGTCTTCTTTCTCGCGCGCCTCTCGCCGCTCGACGCACGCAGCGTGAATCTCGCCGTCCTCGGCGCCGCGGGCGTGCTCTCGCTCGTCGGCCTCGTGCAGGCGCGCTGGCCGCGCACGCGTCACGTGTCCGTGCCGGTCGAGAACCTCCCGACGGAGCTGGAGGGATACCGGATCGTCCAGTGGAGCGACGTGCACGTCGGTCCGACGATCCAGCGCCGCTTCGTGCAGTCGCTCGTCGCGCGCACGAATGCCTTGAATGCGGATGCGATCGCGGTGACGGGGGACTTCGTCGACGGACCGCTCGACGATCTGCACGACCACGTCGAGCCGCTGCGCGAGCTCCGCGCGCGCGACGGGGTGTTCTACGTCACGGGCAATCACGAGTACTACTGGAGCGCGGACGCGTGGTGCCGCAGGCTGGAGAGCGTCGGGTTCGACTTTCTGAAAAACGAGCACCGCACGATCTTCCGCGGCGACGCGAAGATCGTCTTCGCGGGCGTGACGGATCCCGTCGGACGCGGCACGCACAAGCAGGACCCCGATCGGGCTCTCGCCGCAGCGCCCGCGGAGGCGGTGAAAGTCCTCCTCTCCCATCGCCCGCAGACCGCCACCGACGCCAGCCGTCTCGGCGTCGACCTGCAGCTCTCCGGGCACACGCACGGCGGCCAGTTCTTCCCGTTCAACCTCGTGATCAAAAAGTTCCAGCCGATCGTGGCGGGACTGCATCGCGTCGGAAGAACGTGGCTGTACGTCAATCGCGGGACCGGATACTGGGGTCCGCCGACGAGGCTCGCGGTCGGTGGGGAGATCACGGTGGTGACGCTGACGCGGGATGTGACCGGCAGCACAGAAATCGCCGGAGCCTGACCCCTGACGCCGCACGGTCGTGACGCAGGTCACGACCGTGCACACAAGCCCTCGATTTCTCTCGGATCCCGCCACAATCCTGCCGCAGTCCGTTCTTAGCTTGAGGGACATGAAACGCATGGCCCTCATCGTCCTGGTCCTCGTGACCCTTTCGGCTTCGGCGCAGATGGTCGAAGTCGCCCCCTCCACGCCGTCCGCGAAGCTCGTGCAGTCGCTCGTCTCGAACGAGCTGCGCGACGTCTACGCGCCGGCCGGTTACCAGTACCTCTGGACCCGCGGCGGCCGTCCGACCCCGCAGGCGCTCGCCGCGATCGCGCAGCTCGAAGCCGCCGCGACGCACGGCCTCGAGCCGGTCGATTACGACGGCGGCCAGTGGGCTGCCCGCATCGCGAGCCTCCGCGGCGACGCCGCGATCGCCGACTTCGACGTTGACCTCACCGCCGCGATCGTGCGCTACGCCTCCGACCTCCGCGTCGGCCGCGTGAACCCGCGCGAAGTGCGTTTCGACTACGAGACGTCGTCGAAGAAGCTCTACATGCCCGCCTTCATCGCGTCGGTGACGACCTCGAGCGACGCCGCCGCGACGCTCGCTTCCGTGGCGCCGAAGCATCCCGAATATCAGCGCCTCGTGACCGCGCTCGCGCAGTACCGCCGCATCGCGAACGAATCGCAGAACGACACGCCGCTGCCGGTCGTGACGAAGCTCACGCCGGGACAGGCTTACGAAGCGCTGCCGCAGCTCGCGGCGATGCTCCGCCGCACGGGTGACCTCGCCGCCAACGCGCAGATCGACACGACCACGTACAACGGCGCGCTCGTCGACGCCGTGAAGCACTTCCAGTCGCGCCACGGCCTCGACAACGACGGCGTGATCGGCAAGACCACGTTCGCGCAGCTCAACACGCCGGCCACGCGCCGCGTGGAGCAGATCGAGTGGGCGCTCGAGCGCTGGCGCTGGATCGAGGAAATCGAAGGCGCGAAGATTCTGGTCAACATCCCGGAGTTCAAACTGACCGCGCGCGACGAGAACGGCGAAGAGCTGACCATGCGCGTCGTCGTCGGCAAGGCTGCCGGCCACAAAACCCCGGTCTTCGGCGGCGACATCAAGCACGTCGTGCTGCGCCCGTCGTGGAGCGTGCCGCCGAGCATCCAGCGCGGCGAGATCGCGCCGAAGGTGGCGAAGGACTACGGTTACCTCGCGCGCAACAACTACGAGCTCGTGGACGATTCGGGCCGCTCGGTCGGTTCGAGCGTGGACGCCGACACGGTGCGCCGCATCAAGAACGGCTCGCTGCGCGTGCGCCAGAAGCCCGGCAACCACAACGCCCTCGGTCTCGTGAAGTTCCTCTTCCCGAACGACAACAACGTGTACCTGCACTCGACCCCGCAGCAGGCGCTCTTCGCCCGCTCGCGCCGCGATTTCAGCCATGGTTGCGTGCGCGTGGAAGACCCGGTGGCGCTGGCCGAGTGGGCGCTGCGCACCCAGCCGGAATGGACGCGCGAGAAGATCGAAGCCGCCATGTCGGGCAAGCGCGACGACGTGTACGTCAAGCCCTCCCGCCCGATCGAAGTGCAGATCCTCTACGCGACCGCGGTCGCCAGCGAAGACGGCCAGGTGCGCTTCTATGAAGACATCTACGGCCACGACATCCAGCTCGCCAAAGTCCTCGCGCCGCAGCGCAACGCGGCGCCGATGATGGTGGCGGCGAAGTAACGCGCGCGTCAGCGCGCGTTACTTCGGCCGAGGGCCGAGGGCCGAGGGCCGAGGGCCAAGGGCCGAGGGCCCCCGCCCTCCGGCTCTCATCTCTCATCTCTCATCTCTCATCTCTCATCTCTCATCGCTCATCGCTCATCTCTCATCTCTCATCGCTCATCGCTCATCTCTCATCTCTCATCGCTCATCGCTCATCTCTCATCGCTCATCTCTCATCTCTCATCTCTCATCGCTCATCTCTCATCTCTCATCGCTCATCTCTCATCTCTCGCCCCTCGCCCCCCGCTATCATCTCCCCCATGCAACCAAGCGAGTCGCGTCCGGGGTACTCGGTCTGGAAAGTCATCGGTGCCGCGGCGGCGGGGACGATGATCGAGTGGTACGACTTCTACATCTTCGGCAGTCTCGCGGCGATCATGTCGGGGCTGTTCTTTCCGAAGGAAAACCCCACCGCCGGGTTCCTCCTCACGCTGGCCACGTTCGCGACCGGCTTCGCGGTGCGGCCGTTCGGCGCGCTCGTCTTCGGACGCATCGGCGATCGCGTCGGACGCAAGTACGCGTTCCTCGTCACGCTGCTGATCATGGGCGGCGCGACGTTCGTCATCGGCCTTCTCCCGACGTATGAAGACATCGGCATGGCCGCGCCGCTGATCCTCGTCGCGTTGCGTCTCCTGCAAGGTCTCGCCCTCGGCGGCGAATACGGCGGAGCCGCGGTCTACGTCGCCGAGCACGTGCCCGACCACAAGCGCGGCTTCTACACCAGCTTCATCCAGACGACAGCCACGCTCGGCCTCTTCGTCTCGCTCGCGGTCATCCTCGCCGTGCGCACCTCGATGAGCGAAGCGGACTTCAAAACGTGGGGCTGGCGCATCCCGTTCCTGCTGTCCATCCTCCTCGTGGCGATGTCGCTCTACATCCGCGTGCGCCTCAAGGAATCGCCCCTCTTCACGCAACTCAAGTCCTCCGGCAAGACCTCCACCACGCCGCTGCGCGACTCGTTCGCCAACTGGCGCGTGATGCTGCTCGTCCTGTTCGGGGCGGCCGCCGGTCAGGCCGTGGTCTGGTACACGGGCCAGTTCTACGCACTCTTCTTCCTGCAGAACGTGCTCAAAGTCGAGTTCATCACCGCGAACATCATCGTCGCCGTCGCCCTCGCCCTCGGCACGCCCTTCTTCGTCATCTTCGGCGCGCTGTCTGATCGCTGGGGCCGCAAGAAAGTGATGATGGCCGGCAATCTCATCGCCGCGCTGTCGTACTACCCGATCTATCAGGCCATGCATGCGGCGTCGCAGCCGCTGCAGCCGGTGAGGATGACGTTGCTCGTGTTCATCCAGGTCCTCTTCGTGACGATGGTCTACGGCCCCATCGCCGCCTTCCTCGTCGAAGCCTTCCCCGCGAAGATCCGCTACACCTCCCTCTCGCTGCCGTACCACATCGGCAACGGCTGGTTCGGCGGCTTCACGCCCCTCATCGCCACGGCCGTCGTCACGCGCACGGGCCACATCTACGCGGGCCTCTGGTACCCGATCGGTGTGGCGTTACTCACGTTCATCGTCGGCACGCTGTTTCTGCGGGAGAGCAAGGACGTGAAGATCTGGGACGAGGTGCATCAGTAAACGATGCGCATCGGCAGGCCCGTCCGGTCCGCATGCGCGTCGTCCAACGTCTGCGCCACACCGTCGTGAATGCGCTCCGCCGTCCAGAGCGCGGCGAAGGCATCGAGCAGATCATCCTCCTGCGCGGCCGCGCGGGACCTTCGGAGTCTCACCGAAATGCGCACGCACCAGGACACGGCGCGCGGCGCGCCCCTCCGGCTCGCGTTTCCCCGCCGGGAGCGGCTCGCGGTTCCACGCGGCGAACGACACTTCCGGATGAATCTCGTACACGCGGTCGCGGAGTTCGTGATGGCGCTGCAGCGCGCCGTCCGTTAGACCATGGCCGCGGAGCCGATCTCCGGATGCGCGCGCACGAACTCGACGAGCCGTGGCGCGTACTCGCGCAGATTCGGCGCGCGGATGCCCGCGGGTGCGAGATCGCGCGTCGCGTTCGTCGTGTCGTACGACGTCGGATGGACGAAGTAATCGACCGCCGCGGGTGGAATGCGCATCAACCGATACACGCCGGGCACATACTGCAGCGCGCCTTTGGCGATCGTTTTCGTGAGCGGCACACGCACCACCTTGCGTCCCGTCGCCTCGGCGATCGTGTCGATCGTTTCGTCGACGGTGAGCGGCGCAGGATCGGCGAGCGCGTACGTCGTTCCGGCGTTGTCTTTCAGTGACGTGAGGTGATCCATGGCCCGGATCACGAAGTCGCGTGGCACGACGTTGAAGCGATAGTGCGATGGACGCCCGACCACCGGCAGCACCGCGATGCGCGGCTGACGCATCAGCCACTGCATCACAAAGTACGGACCGTCGAATTTCTGCGTCGCGCCGGTCGTGCTGTCGCCGACGACCACGGAGGGCCTGTAGATCGTCGCCGGAATGCGCGTCATGCGCTTGCGCACCTCGATCTCCGCGAGCTGCTTCGTCTCTTCGTACTGGTTGTTGAAGCGCTGCCCTTTCTCGAGCTCGTCTTCGAGAAAGAGGCCGGGATGCCGCCCGCTGACGTAGCACGTGCTGACGTAATGCAGCCGCTCGAGCCGCGGCGCCCGCTCCGCGAGGTCGAGCACGCGCTGCGTCCCGGTGACGTTCACCTGCATCCCCACGTCGCGCGCCACGGAGAGGTCGTACACCGCGGCAAAGTGATAGATCTCGCGAATGTCGCCGGCGCGTACGTGCTCCAGCGGCAGCGTGAGATCGCCGTCGACGAGCGTCACGCGATCCGCCACGCCGAGCTGCTTCGCGCGCTCCTCCGCGAGCGCACGAAACTTCGGCTGCACGAGACACAACGCCCGATCGTCGCCGCGCCGCAGAATGCGCGGCAGCAGTTCCGAGCCGAGGAATCCGGGAAAACCGGTAAAGAAGATGACGCTCATCGCGTCAATTCTTCAACAACTCCCGCCAGACCTTCCACCACCTGCCCGAGCCGCGCGTAGTCGAGCGTCTCCGGCTGGTCCGACTCTTCGTGATAGTGCGGATTGCGGAACGGCGCGGTGTCCGTGACCATCACCGCACTGTATCCGAACTGCCAGAACGACCACTGGTCGCTCCAGCCGATCCCCGGCACCACCTCCGGTAAGGCCGCCGATTCGACCGGAAACTTCGAGGTTTTCCTGAACGCCGAGACGCAGCGATGCAGCAGGGCGCGCGATCCGAGGTTCGTGGCGAAGCCGATGAAGTTGCCGGTGGTCGGATAGAGCGCGGCCATCGGCCCGGGGTAATGCTGCGAATTCGGCCGGTCGTCGTAGTAGCCGATCGTCTCGAGGGAGAGCATGGCCACGATCTGCTCGCCGCGCTGCGAGCACCGCTTCGCGTACTGGAAACTCCCCATGTCCTCCGACTGAAAGTGCGGCGGCTCCTCGTTCGCGAATGCCACGAAGCGCAGCGTCTTCGCCGGCTTGCTCTTCGCGAAGCGACGGGCGAGGGAGAGCAGCGCCGCGACACCGCTGGCGTTGTCATCCGCGCCGACGGTGCCGAGGACCGAGTCGTAGTGTGCGCCGACGACGACGATCTCTTTCGACGCGCCGGCAATCTCGACGACGAGGTTGTCCGAGCGCACCCCGTCGCGCGTTTCGTACGACTGCCGTTCCACGCGATAGCCGGCCGCCGTCAGCTCGCGCTCGACGAGGTCCGCCGCGCGATGCAGGTTTCCGGGATGAAACGTATTGCGCTGCCCGATTGCGCAAAGCGCTCGCACGTCGCGCTGCAACTGGTCCACCACCGGCGTCGCTGCAGCGGGCGCGCCATTGACGGAGCCCGCGCGGCGCCGCACCGCGTACGCGAACGTGGCCAGCAACAACGCGAGCAACAACACTGCAACCGCGATCTTCATGTTCTGTAACGCACCCCGCGGGGCGCAATGCTACCTTCGGCCACATGCGTGCCACTCTCGCGTTTCTGCTCGTGCTCGCCGCGTCCTCCGCGAATGCCTGCACGACCTTCTGTGCGCACGGCCTCTTCGGCCGCAACTACGACTTCGAGGTCGGCCACGGCCACGTGCTCGTCAACAAGCGCGGGATGGAGAAGGAGTCCGCGACGCCGAAGCCGGCGCAGTGGGTTTCGAAGTAC
>Ga0196958_10000271_pt1 | contig 16867 bp, 16 predicted proteins | sample S1v_10metaG_FD_148654 | JGI IMG/M metagenome (GOLD analysis project Ga0196958, IMG submission 148654) | Soil microbial communities from Anza Borrego desert, Southern California, United States - S1+v_10 | ecosystem: Environmental > Terrestrial > Soil > Desert | place: USA: California | collected...
CGGGTCGGTGCGGATGAACGAGGCGACGGTGTTGAGCGCGTTGTAGATGAAGTGCGGCGAGATCTGCGCGCGCAGGGCACGGACCTCGGCGCGGTTGAGCCGCGCGCGGGACTCGTCGAGGTCGGCGAGCTCGAGCTGGCTGGAGACGTAACGGGCGACCTCGGCCGACGCGCGCAGCAGCACCGGCCCCGGTGTGTCCGCGCTGACGGCCGCCAGCGTCCCGGCGACGTTGCCGTCGACCTCGAGCGGCACGACGACGATGCCGCGCACCGGGCAGTCCTGCGAGCCGCACTCGATGTCCTTGCGGCTGGCGACCTGCTGGCGCCCGGTGCGCATGACCTTCTCGGCGTACTGGCGCACGTCCAGGCTGTGGTGCTCGGCCTCGCCGTCCCAGGCCAGCGGGACGCAGTCCGACCCCGTCATCGACAGCGCCTCGGTGTCGAGCAGCGTGCGCAGGTAGGGCACCGCGAACTGCGCCGACGACTCCGAGAGCCCCTCGCGCAGCGCCGGCGCGGCCAGCGAGACGGTGTGCAGCGTCGAGAAGGTCGCGCGCTCCAGCGGCGAGGCGAACTCGTTGCGACGCTTCACCCGCCGGTAGACCAGGACGGACACGACCAGTGCCACGGCCACCACGAGGGCCGCGAGCAGCCGCGGGTCGGTCAACCAGCCGGTCACGGCGACTATTTGACCAGACGGGACAGCCGGCGGTCCGCGAGCGCCCGCCCCTGTGTCTGGCAGGTGGGGCAGTACTGGAAGGACCGTTCGGCGTAGGACACCTCGCGGACGGTATCGCCGCAGACCGGGCACGGGAGCCCGGTGCGCGCGTGCACCCGCATCCCCGAACGCTTCTCGCCCTTGAGCCGGGCCGCGTCCTGGCCCACCGCGCGGTCGACGGCCTCGGAGAGCACGCCGATCATCGCCGCGTGCAGCCGATCGGCGGCCTCGGCGTCGAGCTTGCCCGCCGTGGCGAACGGCGAGAGCTTCGCGACGTGGAGGATCTCGTCGGAGTAGGCGTTGCCGATGCCGGCGATGACCTGCTGGTCGGCCAGCAGCGTCTTCAGCCGCGTGGAGGGGTGCGCGGACAGCAGCTCGCCGAACGCCCGGCGCCCGAGCGCCAGCGCGTCCGGGCCGAGCTTGGCGACGCCGGGGACCTCGGCCGGGTCGGCGACGAGGTACACCGCCAGGCGCTTCTGCGTACCCGCCTCGGTGAGGTCGAAGCCCGGCCCGCCGACGGTCTCGAGGTGCACCCGCAGCTCGAGCGGCCCCTTGCCCGGCTTCGGCGGCGTCGTCGACGCCTGGTCGTGCCAGCGCAGCCAGCCCGCCCGCGACAGGTGCACGACGAGGTGCAGCGTCGACGGTCCGCCTCCGCTGCGCTCCGCGTCCGGCCCTTCGAGCTCGACGTCCAGGAACTTCCCGTGCCGCGACGCCCCGGTGACCAGCCGGCCGGTGAGCGCCGAGAGCGGCGGGTCGAAGGTCTTGAGCACGGTCATGCTCGCGAGATCGACGCGCGCCACGGGCCGGGCCAGCGCGTGCGTGCGCAGGTGCTCGGCGAGGGCCTCCACCTCGGGCAGCTCGGGCACGTCAGCTCACCGGTTGCAGGGGACTGTCGGGAGACGCCGGGGTGGCCCGCGTCTGGAGACTGCGGATGGTCTGGCTCATCTCCTCGCGCGCGGCGGAGGTGCCGCGCACCCACCCCACCCAGCGCTCGGGCGCCGACCCGTCCGACCCGCCCGGCGTCTCGGCGACCAGCGTGCGCGGGCGCCGCAGCACCCACCGGACGGGGAAGAACAGCGCGATGGCCAGCAGGATCAGCCACACCCACACGGGCACCACGACGCCCTGGCTGCCCGTGAACCACCACGCGAGCAGCGCGACCCACAGCAAACCCATGATCGAGACGATGCCGATGGCCGCCAGCTGGCCGCCCTGCATGTCGTGCTCGAAGCCCTCGCCGGTCGCCGGGTCGACCCACTCGAGCTTCTGACGCACCATCCACTGCCGTCCGTCGGCGGCGCGCACGATGCGGATCCGGGCCATGGGGTCACTCTAGCCCGGCGCTAGCCCTGGTCACGGCGCCAGACGGGCGCGCCGAGGGCTCCCGCGCCGCCCACTCGCCCCACCTGGTCGCGCAGCTCGCGCTTGAGCACCTTGCCCGCCGCGGACACCGGCAGGGCCTCGACCACGTGCAGCGCGCGCAGCCGCTGGTACGGCGCGACGTGCTCGTCGACCGCCGCCGCCAGCCGCGCGGCGACGTCCTCGTCGACGGTCACCCCGGGCGCGGGGACGACGACGGCGACGGGCTCCTCCCCCACCGCCGGGTCCGCACGCCCCACGACGGCCGCCGACGCCACCTCCGGCTGCGCGGCGAGGAGCTCCTCGAGATGGCGCGGGTACACGTTGTAGCCCTTGTAGAGCAGCATGTCCTTGGCCCGGTCGACGATCTCGAGCAGGCCGTCCGCGCCGAGCACGCCGATGTCGCCGGTGCGCAGCCACCCGTCGACCAGCGTCGCGGCCGTCTCCTCGGGCCGATCGAGGTAGCCGACCATGACCTGCGGGCCGCGCGCCCACACCTCACCGGGCTCCCCCGCCGGCACCGGGGCGCCGGGGGCCCCGACGACGACCTCCGTGTCGGGCACCGGGACGCCGACGGTGCCGATGCGCCGGTGCGCCGAGCGCGCCGTGGCGCCGAACGTCAGGCCCATCGTCGCCTCGGTCATGCCGTAGCCCTCGACGATGATCGCCTCGGGCATCCGCTCGGCCAGGCGCTCGGCGAGCGCGACGGGCATCGGCGCGGCGCCCGAGCTGATGCCCTGCACCGACGTGAGGTCGCGGTCGGCGGCGTCGGGATGGGCGAGCAGGGCGTGGAACAGGGGCGGAGCACCGGTCACCGTCGTCACCCGGTGGGCCTCGACGTCGGCGAGGAAGCGCGCCGGGTCGAAGCGCTCGTGCACGATCACCGTGGTCCCGGTGACGAGGGGGACCGTCATCCCGCCGACCGTGCCCATCGCGTGGAACCACGGCGCGACGGCGATCCCGATGCCCTCGCCCAGGCGGACCGGCCACTCCTCGGGGGGCCCGACCTGCTCGACCGTGACGTCGCCGTGCACGCCGTGGGCGGGCCGCGAGCCGGTGGTGTGGCAGGCGTACTGCAGCACGTTGGCCACGACGTTGGCGTGGGTGAGCACGACGCCCTTGGGGCGGCCGGTGGTCCCGCCGGTGTAGGAGAGGTGGGCCCGGGCGACCGACGGGTCGAGGTCCACCACGGGCGGGGCGTCGGCGTCCTCCGACCCGAGCCCGACACCGTCGGTGGGTATCAGCGGCACGCCGGCGCCGACGTCCCGGTGATCGGCCCCCGACGCGGCAGCTCCCCCGTCGGCGTGCTCCCCTGATCGCTGCGTGCCGCCGAGCCCCACCACCGCCACCGCGCCGGCGTCGGCGAGCTGGGCGGCCACGCCCTCGGGCGGCAGCTGCGGGCTGACGGGGCTGAACGTCGCGCCGGCCAGCAGGATCCCGTGGTAGGCCACGGGGAAGGCGAGCGTGTTGGGCAGGTGCACGCCGACCACGTCGCCGGGGCGGACCCCGCTCGCCTGCAGGCGGTGGGCGAAGCCGCACGCCGCGCGCCACAGCTCCGTGAACGTCAGCGTCCGGCCGTGGTGGGAGAACGCGACGCGGTCGCCGAAGCGCCGCGCCGCCCCGTCGAGCAGGGCACCCACGGGCACCTCGGGGTAGGGGAGCCGCTCGGGCACCCACGTCCGCCAGTCCGCCGTCGGCTCCGACACCGTCATGGGCAGCACCCTAGGCGGGCTCAGGCGTCGAGGAAGTCCTCGAGCACGGGACCCAGCTCGTGGGGCCGGGTGAGGATGCCGACGTGGCCACCGTCGTGCAGGTGCACGGTGGCCCGCGGCAGCAGCAGGCCCATGACGTGCGCGTTGACCACCGGGATGACCGGGTCGAGTCGCCCGTTGAGCACGAGCGTCGGCGCGGTGATGAACGGCAGGACGGGCAGGCTCGTCCAGGTCATCAGCGCCATCAGCTGGTACAGGTAGCCGCGCGGGGCAACCGGGCGGGCGCGGGAGAACACGGCGTCGACGTCGACCTGCGACTCGCCGACGTAGATCTCCGCGCCGGCGTCGTGGCGGTAGGCGCGGTCGTTGTAGCGCCGCGGGGTGAGCATCTTGGCCAGCACGGAGAACCGCGCCGGGACCATGACGGCACCGGTGCCCGTGCTGACCAGCGCGAGCCGGCCGGTGCGGTCGGGGTGCTGGAGGGCGAACTGCTGGGCGATGCCCCCGCCCCACGACAGCCCGAGCACGTCCGCCCGGCCATAGCCGAGCTCGTCGAGCAGCCCCGCGAGCAGGTACGCCAGGCCGCACATGGGCAACGGCACCCACGGCAGCGGCGAACCGCCGATGCCGGGGACGTCGAAGCGCACGACCGGGCGCTGCGGGTCGAGGACCGCGACGAGCGGGTCGAGGAACTCCAGGCTCGCGCCGACGCCGTTGACCAGCACCAGCGGGCGCCGCCCGGGCGCGCCGGGGCGGTGGGCGACGTGGAGACGGAACCCGGCGACGGTCACGTCGCCGACGATCTCCGGCGCGGGCCCGGGGATGCGCCCCAGTGCGCGCCCCCGCCCGGGCCCCGCCGCGGGCGGCGGATCGGCCGGGGGGTCGGTGGGCAGGGCGCTCACGAGGAATCCCTCCCGTCGGGCGAGCCCGCGGTGTAGCTGCGGTACACGGAGATCAGCGCCTCCTTCTGGGCGTCGGAGAGCCGGGGGTCGGCGCGGATCGCCCGTTCGGTGGACGATTCGTCGACCTCGGCCGGGGGGTGCCCCCCGGCCTGCTCCCGCACCAGGCCGGCCTGCAGCAGCAGGGTCTCGGCCGAGATGTCGAGGGCCTCCGCGATCGCGTGCAGGACACGCACCGAGGGCTCGTGCAGCCCCCGTTCGATCTGGCTCAGGTAGGGGTTCGAGATGTTGCTCAGCGCCGAGAGTTGCCGCAGCGAGAGCCGGGCGAGCTTGCGCTGGCTGCGGATGAACCCACCCAGGGCGCGGCGGTGGTCCTCCCAGGCCCGGCCCGGGTCGGACACGGCCGTCAGCGGCGTGCGGACGGCGGCGTGACGACGCCGAGCGGGCGCAGCGTCGGGGCGACGGCGCCGAGCACGTGGTGGATCGCGGAGCGCTGCGCCTCGAGCACCTGCACGCCGGTGTCGTAGAACCGGTCCACGGCCTCGATCGCGGTCCGCGGCAGCGCGGAGGCGGGCCCGTCGGCACCCGCCGTGGCACCGGCGACGCCCGGCACCACGTTCGGGACGCTGCGCAGCACGGTGGCCCAGCTCTCGGCCACGGAACCCGCGAGACGGAGTCCGGCCTCCTGGACCTGCGTGATCATGTCGAGGGCCTGGTCGCGGGCCTCGTCGGTGGTCGGGGTGGCCATGGTGGAACCTCCGTCGTCGGTGACCTGCTCAGTTTACCAAGCACGCCCGCCCGCCGGCGCCGTCGCGGTGACGCCATTCACCTCGTCGGTGACGGACGGTCACAGCGGCGGCAGCGAGGCGACGAGCCGAGCGCGCTGCTCGGCCACCCGCGAGGCGCAGACGGCGCAGTCGCACCGGCCCTCGCGGCTGGCCAGCAGGAGGTCCAGGCGCAGGAACACGCGGTCGTAGGACGGGCCCACGGCGTGGTCCACGTGACGGCGGAGGGCGACGGAGGCGTGTCGTTCCATGGGGGGCGCCCTCCGGAACAGGAGGTGGACGGTGAGGTGTTGCGCGCTGCGCACTCGCCTCGCGCTCCACGCAACACCGTGGCGTCCCCGGGGCGCACCCGTCAACCGGCGATCCGGGGCGGCGGGGCGCCCGCCACCCGCTCGTCACCAGCCGGGACACCCCGCCGGCCGCGTCACCGGGTCCCGAGGACGTACGAGCCGGGCGCGTCCCCCAGCGGCGGGTAGGCGTCCGAGCCGGTGGGCGGCGGCTGGCGCATCCCGCCGGCGCGCTCGCCGATCCAGTCGCTCCAGGACTCCCACCACGACGCCTTCAACTCGGTGGCCCGGGCCCGCCAGGTGTCCGCGTCCGGCGCGGCGTCGCCGCCGACCGTGCCCACCCAGTGCTTGGCCTTGCCGCCGGGCGGGTTGACCACGCCCGCGATGTGCCCGCCGTTGGACAGCGTGAAGGTGACGTCCCCGCCGAGCAGCGAGGTGGAGGTGAACGACGTGCGCCACGGCGCGATGTGGTCGTTCTCCGCGGCCACGATGAAGGTGTCGTTGGTGACCGACTTCAGCGTGAGGTGCTCGCCGAGCAGCTCGAGCTCGCCGCGTGCCAGCTCGTTCTCCAGGTAGAAGTGCCGCAGGTAGAACGCGTGCATCTTCGCGGGCATGCGCGTCGAGTCGGCGTTCCAGGCGAGGATGTCGAACGCCGGCGGGGCCTTGCCCTCGAGCCAGTTCGGCCCGACGTAGTTGAAGATCAGGTCGTTGGCGCGCAGCAGGTCGAAGGTGGTGGCCATCGACTCCGACGGCAGGTAGCCGGTACGGGCCATCTTGCGCTCGAGCCGCGCGACGATCTCCGGGTCGACGAAGCTGGTCACCGGCCCGGGGTCGGAGTAGTCGAGCAGCGTGTTCGTCAGGGTCAGCGAGTTGACGCGGTGGCCCTGGCCGCGGGCGTGCAGCATCGCGGTGGCGATGGTGGCCATCAGCCCGCCGAGGCACAGGCCGACGAGGTTCACCTTCTCGGCGCCGGTGATGTCCTGGACGACGTCCAGCGCGGCCAGGTTGCCGAGCTCGAGGTAGTCGTCGAGCCCGACGTCGGCCATCGATTCGTCGGGGTCGCGGTAGCTGATGACGAACACGGTGTGCCCGTGCTGCACCGCCCACTCCAGGAGACTGCGCCCGGGCGCGAGGTCCATGATGTAGTACTTGTTGATCCAGGGCGGGCTGACCAGGATCGGGATCTCGTGGACCTCGTCGGTCTGCGGCTCGAACTGGATGAGCTCCATGAGCCGGTTGCGGTAGACGACCTTGCCCGGCGTCGCCGCCAGCTCCTTGCCGACCCGCAGCTGGGAGCGGTCGACCTGCCGCGGGCGGCCCTGGTTGGTGGCGAGGTCGTCGAGCATCTGGCGCGCGCCCGCGAGGATGCTCGACCCGCCGGTCTCGAACGCGCGCTTGAGGGCCGACGGGTTGCCCGGCAGCAGGTTGGTCGGCGACAGGACGCTGCCGAGGACGTCCATGAGCATCGCCGCGCGCTCGCGCGACGACTCGTCGAGCGAGGCCGCGTCGACGAGGTCGTGCAGCGTCTGCACCAGGGCGAGGTACTGCTGGCGCAGCCCCCAGTAGACCGGGTTCTCCTCCCAGGTCGGGTCGCGGAAGCGCCCGTCCTTCTCCACCGGCACCGGACCCTCCACCGGCGAGCCCAGGGCCCGCGCGAGGGTGGCCGTCCCGATGCGGGCGGCCAGGGCGGCGTGCCCGGCGACCACGCGCCCGACGTCGCTCGGGTGCGTGACGAGGCCCTGGGCGAGCTGGACGACCGTGCGGCCCCACAGGGCCGGGTCGACCTCGGCGAGCACGTCGGCCGGGACCACCGCCTCGAGCGCGCGCGCGACGTCGACGGTGTCGACGGCGTCGCGGCCCACGGGCGTCCGGCTGCGGTGCTGCTCCACGGTCATGTCGGCGACCTCCACGTCGGCTCCCGGAACGCGCCGCGCCTGGACGCGCCCGAGAGTGAGTGTGCCCAGACGCGACCCGGGTCACACCGTTACCGACGAGTCAGAGGTCTCCGTCTCACCGTTCGGTGGCCGCACCGCATCGCCGGCTCACCGCACGAGCGGCCCACGCTTGCGCGCGACGATCCCCTCGTAGAGCAGGGGGCTGCGGTCGGTGGCCAGCCGGTGCTGGAAACGCTCGCGGCGCACCACCTCGAGGGCGCCGGCACGGATCGACTCGCCGATCATGCCCGCGAAGCCGGAGGTGTCGTTGTCCTCGAGGAACGCGTCCTTGATGGTCATGACGACCCAACCGTCGGTCGCGATGAGGTCGTAGGCCGTGCGGAAGGCCGCCGGCGGGATGTCGCCGAAGCCCAGCGCGGCGACGACCGTGAGGGTGTCGAGCCGGTGCGCGGCCAGGGCCTCGCGCTGCTCCGCGGGCAGCTTGGTGAAGTCGGCGACGTGGTAGTCCGCGTAGAGGTCCGGTCGGTCGCGCTCGGCGGCCTCCTTGGCCTCGACGAGGATGTCGACGCCGACGGTGTGCTGGACACCCACCGCGGCGAGCTCCTCGGCCATGATCCCGTTGCCGGCGCCGAGGTCGAGCACGCGCAGTGTCTCGGCCGGTACCCCGGCGGCGGCCAGGGCCTCGGCGAACAGCCCGACCATGAAGCGCGGCGAGTCACAGCCCAGGACGTCGTAGAAGATCTTCTCGTACAGCCCCGGCATCCGGAAGATGCGGTCGTAGTCGTGGAACCGGTACTCGCGCCACGTGCCGTCGGGCTCGGCGACGACGCAGAACTCGTCGTCCTGGCTGAACTTGCTGCCCGGCTCCGGCAGGGCCAGCCGCAGGGTGGTCCGCGCCTCCTCGAGGCTCATGTGCCGAGCCGGCGGGGCCGCCATCCGCTCGAGGACGCCGTGTTCGCGCCTGCCGTTCGTGCCGTTGACCGCTGTCGGTGCCATCGCTGACCTCTCCTCCCGGTGTCGCCCACCGGGGGCGACGGAGCTGGACGCGGGCAGAGGTGGACACCCGCGCAGAGCATCACGCGCATCGATCGTCGTCAGGTCGCGCGCGGGGGGTCAAGGGATGGCGCGTCAATAGAATCATCGTCACGGTGGCGCCGGACGACTACTGCCAGCGACCACCCTGCGGCCCGCGGGGGTCGTACCGGGCGGTGCGGTCGTCCCGATCGGGGTACGGGTCGGCGTACGGGCCGCGCTGTTCGTACGTGCCGTAGCGCTGGTCGTAGCGCCCGTCGTACTGCCGGCCGCCCCAGCCGCCGGAGGTCACGGGACGCACCGCGGTGCGCGAGACGCCCGAGAGCATCGAGATGATGGCCAGGCCGATGGCGGCGTAGAGGACCGCGGTCGCGATGTGGTCGACGACGCTGCCGCGGGCGAGGAAGACCTGCAGGAGCAGCACCACGAGCGCCAGCACGACGAGCGCGGAGAAGAACGTGGCGGGACGCGGCGTGGTCAGCAGCAGGAGGTGCAGCAGCGCGGTGCCGGCGAGCGCCGCGATGGCCGCGCACACCGGGATGATGGTCATCGCGTTGTCGACGAGGGCGCCGCTGCGCTCCGCGGTCTGGATGCCCAGGTCGAAGACGTTGGAGATGATGAGGACGCCGACGACGGCGATGCCCGCCGCGACCACCGCCGTGGCGACGCCGCCGGCCCACAGCCGCCGACCGAGCACCTCCACGTCGCCGTCGTCCCACGAGCGCTGCGGGTAGCTCACGACCTCGTCCTCTCCCCCGACCCCGGCCGCCGGTGCCGGCTCGTCAGGGTCGGTTGTACCGCACCGGGCCGCGCCGCGGGGGGACCACTCCCGGCTGCCGGCGCCCGCCTTGACGCGCGGCCCGGCGCGCCGTTCGGTGGGGGACGACCCGCCGTCGAGGCGAGGAGGAGCGAGGCCGATGACGTCCCGTCCCGAGCCGGTCCCCGGCCGCACCACCCGCCGGCTGCCCCGACCGTCCGAGCTGCGGCCGCTCCTGCGCATCGCGCGTCCCGACCCGGACCCGACGCGGCGCCGGCTCGCGCGCGCCCACACCGTCGCCGACCTGCGCGAGATCGCCCGGCGCCGGACGCCGCGCGCGGTCTTCGACTACACCGACGGTGCGGCCGAGGGCGAGGTGTCGCTGCAGCGGGCGCGGGCGGCCTTCGCGTCCCTGGAGTTCCGGCCCTCGGTGCTGCGCGACGTCGGGACGATCGACACGACGACGACGCTGCTCGGCGGCCCCGCGGCCCTGCCGTTCGCGTTCGCGCCCACCGGGTTCACCCGGATGATGCACCACGCCGGGGAGCCGGCCGTGGCGCGCGTGGCCGCCCGTCTCGGCGTGCCGCACACCCTGTCGACCATGGGCACGACCTCGCCCGAGGACCTCGCGCTCGCCGCGCCCGCGACGCGCCGGTGGTTCCAGCTCTACCTCTGGCGCGACCGGGAGGCCAGCGCGGCGATCGTGGAGCGGGCGAAGGCGGCGGGCAACGAGGCACTGATGCTCACGGTGGACACCCCGGTGGGCGGGGCGCGCCTGCGCGACGCCCGCAACGGGCTGACGATCCCGCCGGCGCTCACCGCCCGGACACTGCTGGACATGGCGCGCCACCCGCACTGGTGGGCGAACGTGCTCACCACGGCGCCGCTGGAGTTCGCCTCGCTGTCGTCGTGGGGCGGGACGGTCTCCGAGCTCATCGACACGATGTTCGACCCGGCCCTGACCCTCGACGACCTCCGGTGGCTCCGATCCACGTGGAACGGTCCGCTCGTCGTCAAGGGCGTGCAGACCGCGGCGGACGCGCGGCGGGTGGTCGACGCCGGCGCCGACGCGGTGGTGGTGTCCAACCACGGCGGCCGCCAGCTCGACCGGGCGCCGGTGCCGCTGGAGACGCTGCCGTCGGTGGTCGCCGAGGTGGGCGACGACGCCGAGGTGCTCCTCGACACCGGGATCACCTCGGGCGCGGACATCGTCGCCGCCGTCGCGCTCGGGGCCTCGGGGTGCCTGGTCGGGCGCGCCTACCTCTACGCCCTCATGGCCGGCGGCGAGCGCGGGGTCGAGCGCCTCGGCACGATCCTGACCGCCGAGATCCGCCGGACGATGGCCCTGCTGGGCGTGTCCCGGGTCGCCGACCTGACCCCCGACCACGTGCGCCTGCGGGGTTGACCCTCACCGGTCCCGGCGCGTGAGCACGACGAACGGGATCGTGCGCCCGGCCTCCTCGGCGCGTCGCCGGTAGCCCTCGAACGGCCCGTACGTCGCGATCGCCGCCGGCCAGAGCCGCTCGCGCTCGTCGTCGGTGGCGACGCGGGCGTGCACCGGCCGCACCTCGTCGCGCACCTGCACCGTCGTGTCCGGGTGGGCCCGCAGGTTGTGGAACCAGGCGGGGTGGCGGGGGTGCCCGCCGTAGGACGCGACGACGACGAGGTCGTCCGGGTCGTCGGGGTGGGCGAAGTAGAGCAGCGGTGTGGTGCGCGGCCGGCCGCTGCGCGCGCCGACGTGGTCGAGCAGCAGCATCGACGGCAGGCCGGGCGCGGTGTGGCCGAGCCGCCCGCCGGTGCGGCGGTACAGGGCGATGTGGGCCCGCGTCACCGCCCCGACGACGGGGGCGAGACGGTCCAGCACGCGTCCGAAGTCGTGGGTGGAGATCATCGCCGCACCGTAGCGCGGCGATGGCCGCCCTCCCCGTGGCCCGTGGCGACCGGGCCGATCGGCCTACAGCGACAGCAGCCGGTCGAAGAACTCGCGGTAGCGCTGCACCGCCCGGCGCATCTCCTCGGTGGACGGCTCCCCGCCGAGCGCGGCCGGGTCGAGGGCGTTGCGCTGGTGGGAGAACGTGCGCGAGAGCTCCTCGAGGACCTCGCCGACCAGCCCGTCGGCCCGCGACACCGCGTCCTGGGGGCGGTCGACGAACATCATCCGGACGTCCTCCCACTGCGACCGCCACTGGGCGGCCCGGTCCGCGTCGATGATCGTCCCGCGGGGCTCGTCCCCGCCATGGGTGTCGTGCCCGTCGCGGCCCTCGCCGTCGTCTCCCGCGCCGCCCCGGTCGCCCGCGTCGCCGGCGCGGCCGTGCCGGCCGACCTCCCCGTACGTGTCGTGCTGGGTGCCGATCGGCTCGCCCGGGGCGCCGCGGCCGTGGTCGGGCGGGCCGGGGTACGCGCCGTGCTGGTCGCCCGGCCCGGCACCGGCACTCCCCGGGGCCTGCTCGGCGCCCGATCCGTACTGCTGCTCACCCGGGACCTGGCCCGCGTACGGCCCGGCCTGGTCGCCGTGGCGCTCCGTGTCGTGGGCCCCGGTCCGCATTTCCTGGTCCGCGCCCTGCTGCGCGCCGTACGGGTCGCCGTACGCGGTGCCGGGCTGCCCGGCGTACGGCCCGCCCGGCCGGCCCACGTCCTGGCCGGCCGGCTGCCCGCCGTACCCGGCTCCCGGCTCCCCGCCGTACCCCGCGCCCGGCTGCCCGCCGTACCCCGCGCCCGGCTGCCCGCCGTACCCCGCGCCCGGCTGCCCGCCGTACCCCGCGCCCGGCTGCCCGCCGTACTGGCCGCCTGGCTGGCCCGCGTGCTGACCGCCGTACTGCTCGCCGTACTGCCCGCCCGGCCGGCCGGTGTGCTGACCGCCGTACTGCTCGCCGGCCTGCGCGCCGTACTGCCCGCCCGGCTGGCCGCCGTACTGCCCGCCGTACTGCCCGCCGGGCTGGCCGCCGCGCGGAGCGCCGGGCTGTCCGCCGTACTGGGCGCCGTGCTGGCCGGCGGGCTGACCGCCCTGTGGAGCGCCGGGCTGTCCGCCGTACTGAGCGCCGTGCTGCCCGGCCGGCTGACCGCCGTGCTGGCCGGCCGGCTGACCGCCGTACTGCTCCCCGTACTGGCCGTACCGCTGGCCGTACTGCTGGCCGTACTGCTGGCCGTACTGCTGGCCCTCCGGCGGCGGGCCGCCGGCGTTCTGCCGGGGGTCCTCGTCGTAGCCGCCCGGGCGGTCGTGCTCGCCCCCCGCAGCCGGGTCGTCGGCGTCGTGACCTGCTGGCTGGCCGTGCTCGGGGTGGCTCATCGCCTGCGCTCCTGGTGTCCGTCGGGGCCGCCGGTCGCGGGGGGCGCCGACGGCGGTCGGCCGGGTGCTCCACCGGGCGGTCCGCCCGGACCGGGTGCTCCACCGGGCGGGGCGCCCTGCACGGGTGCGCCGCCCTGCACCGGCCCGCCACCCTGCACCGGCGCGCCGCCCTGCTGCGGTGCGCCTCCCTGTCCCGGCGCGATCCGTTCCGTGCCGGCCTCGGGGTGGCCCCCGGGCTGCTCCGGCCCGCCCCCGCCGGGGACGGGGACCCGCCCGCCGGCCCCGTCGCGGCCGCGCCCGTCCCCGCGCCCGGCCCCGTCGCCGTCGCCGTCGTCGAGCAGCGCCTCGACCACGGACCGGAAGGCGGTGAACGCCGAGCGCAGGTCCTCCGTGCTCGCGGCGCCGTCGCGGTGGGCGGTGGCGACCCGCTGGGCCTGCCGGTAGTCCTCGACGAGGTGGGGCTGGGCGACCGAGAGGTCGTCGGTGCGCCGCCGACCGTCCTCGACGGGGTAGCCGCGCTGTCGCATGATCGTCACGACCAGCGCGTCGGCGTGCTCGACCGCGCCGCCCGGGTCGTCGACGAACCCTCGCTGCACCTGCTGCCAGTCGGCCCGGAAACGCTCACGTTCGTCGGGCTGCAGGGGGCGCAGCTCGTGCTGGTCGTGGCGCTCCTTGCGCTCGCGCAGCTCCTTCTCGGCCTGCTTCGGATCGCCGGTCTCCGCGACGCGGCGCTCGTACTCGGGCCCGAACTCGTCCGCGAGCTCGCGCTGGCGGCGTCGGCGCGCCAGGACCAGGGCGGCGACGCCGGCCACGGCCAGCAGCACCACCACGACGATGATCACGACGGCGACGGTGCCCATCGCGGGACCCCTTCCGAGTGCCGGGATTGGTGATCAGCGTCGCGGTCGGACGACCAGGGCTCAATCGGCCGTTCGACCGCACGGCGGAGGGGCTCACGCCGCAGCGCGCGCTCCGGCCGGACGACGCCGTTGCGCCGTTTCGCCGATCGCGGGTGGCTCGTAGGACACGTCGCCGGGGTCGACGTCCACCCCCGGCGGCACGATCTCGTCGATGCGGTCGAGGACCTCGTCGTCGAGGTCGACCTCGGCGCCGGCGAGCAGGTCGTCGAGGTGCTCCATGGTGCGCGGACCGATGATCGCCGACGTGACGGCCGGGTGGGACACGGCGAAGGCCATCGCCATGTGCGTCATCGAGATGCCGGCCTTCTCGGCGAGCGGGACGAGCTGCTCGACGACGTCGAGCTTGCGCTCGTGGGTCAGGCGGCCGGGAGCGAAGCCCATCCGCGGGCTGTCGGTCTCCTGGCCCTTGCGGTAGCGCCCGGTCAGCAGGCCCATCCCGAGCGGGCTCCACACGAGCGTGCCCATGCCGTACTTCCGGCACGTCGGCAGCACTTCGCGCTCGATGCCCCGATTGACGATCGAGTAGGGCGGCTGCTCGGTGCGGAACCGCTCGAACCCGCGGCGCTCGGCGACCCACTGGGCCTCGACGATGTCCGAGGCGGGGAAGGTCGACGACCCGATCGCCCGCACCTTGCCCGAGCGGACGAGGTCGGTGAGAGCCGAGAGCGTCTCCTCGATGTCCGTGTCCGGCGAGGGCCGGTGGATCTGGTAGAGGTCGACGTGGTCGGTCTGCAGGCGCCGCAGCGAGTCCTCGATCTCGCGCACCAGCCAGCGCCGCGAGTTGCCCTGCTGGTTGGGGTCGTCGCCCATCGGCCCGTGGGCCTTGGTGGCCAGCACGACCTGGTCGCGCCGGCTGGCCGGGAGCTGTTGCAGCGCCTTGCCGACGATCTCCTCGGACTCGCCGCGCGAGTAGACGTCGGCGGTGTCCACGAAGTTGATCCCCGCGTCCAACGCCCTGTGGATGATGCGGATCGAGTCGTCGTGGTCGGGGTTGCCCATGGCGCCGAACATCATCGCGCCCAGGCAGTAGGGGCTGACCTTGATCCCGGTCCGCCCCAGCGTCCGCATCTCCACGCGGTCCTCCTCGGGGTGTGCGCGGATGGTCCGGTGCCCCGTCCGGCACCGGGCCACCCACATCGGGGGTCACGGCTTGAGGACGACCTTCGAGTAGCCCTCCTCGCGGCGGTCGAAGCGCGCGTAGGCGTCCGGGGCCTCGTCGAGCGGGACCTCCTTCGACACCACGAACGACGGCGTGGCCCGTCCGGCGATGATGAGGTCGCGCAGCTGGGCGTTGTAGGCCTTGGCGTCGGCCTGGCCCGTGCCCATCTTCTGGCCCTTCTCGAAGAAGCGGCCGACGTTGAACAGCAGGCGCCCGTTGGCGGCGTTCTCGTCGGGGGCGCCCGGGTCCTGCGGCAGGTAGAGGCCGACCACGCCGAGGCGACCGGTGTGCCGGACCGCGTCGACGAGCTGGTTGAGCACCACCGCGGGCTGCTCCTCGCCCTCCGCCGCGGTGGCCTGGTAGCCCACGGCGTCGACGCCCTTGTCCGCGCCCATGCCGTCGGTCTGGTCGACGACCTGCTCGACGGGGTCACCGGCGGAGAAGTCGACGGGGATGGCCCCGATCGACTCCGCGAGCTGCAACCGACCGGGCACCTTGTCGACCACGAACACCTTCGACGCGCCCTTGAGCATCGCCGAGTAGGCGGCCATCAGGCCGACCGGGCCGGCGCCGAACACCACGATGGTCTCGCCGGGGTTGAGGTCGGCGAGGACGGTGGCGTGGTAGCCGGTCGGGAAGATGTCGGCGAGCATCGCGAAGTCGTTCTCGTGCTCGTCGCCCGGCGGCAGCACCAGGCAGTTGAAGTCGGCGAACGGCACGCGCAGGTACTCGGCCTGGCCTCCGGTGTAGGGGCCCATGCCGACGTAGCCGTAGGCCCCGCCGGCGTAGGGCGGGTTCACCGTCAGGCAGAACGCGGTCTTCTGCGCCAGACAGTTGCGGCAGAACCCGCAGGCCACGTTGAAGGGCAAGCTCACGCGGTCGCCCTTCCTGATGCGGCTGACCCCGGAACCCACCTCCTCGACGATCCCCATGTTCTCGTGCCCGAACACGATCCCGGTCTCGGCGACGGTGCGGCCCTCGTACATGTGGAGGTCCGACCCGCAGATCGCGGTGGTCGTGATCCGGACGAGGACATCGGTGGGTGCCTCGATGCGCGGGTCATCCACCTGCTCGACGGCCACCGAGTTGACGTCTTTGTAGACGACGGCCCTCACGGGTCCACCTCCTAGGTGCGTTTCGCCGGGGAGTGACCCAGGACACGCTCCGGCAAACGGCGCCTCAGCCCGGCGGAGGTCCCGACGGCACCCCGATCCGGTCGACGACGGGGATCGCCAGGCGCAGCTCGCCGACGCCGGTGGGGTGGAAGGGATGCGGATCCTCGAGGGACTGCAGGTCCGGGCCCAGGCCGTCGGCGGACGGCGCGCACAGCGGGGACAGCGGTGGCGCGACGACGTCGAAGCCGTAGCGGCGGGCGCCCGCGGTGAGCACCCCGTTGAGCTCGGCGTTGCGGTCCGACAGCAGCTGGATCTCCGCCGGCGTCAGCCCGGGGAACTCCAGCGGCCCGCGCACGCTGGAGCACCGGGCGTCGGGCCGCAGGACGTCGTACGAGGTGAGGACGACGACGCGCGGCCGGGACGGCAGGGTCGCGAGGTCGGCGAGCAGGTCGGCGTAGTCGCGGTCGAAGGCCGCCAGCCGGTAGCGGAACTCGCCGGCCGTGAAGTTGTCGGCGCAGTCGGCGACCGCGTAGCAGTAGCGGATGAGGTCGGTCCAGTCCAGGTCGTTGGGACCGATGGCGACGGCCACGAACGCGGGGTCCTCGACCTGCTTGAGCCGGCCGACCTGTGGCGGCACCGCCACGCCGCCGACCTGCTGCGGCCCCCGCAGGCCCGCGGTGACGCGGGCGCCCGAGCAGGCCAGGTTGAGCACCTCGTCGCCGATCGCCGCGCCGACCTGCCGGGCCAGCGAGTCGGTGCTGCGGGCGCAGGCGACGTCCTCGGCGGACGCGTCCGGGGCCAGCGGACCGCCGAGCCGGGCGACGCGCGAGTCCCCGATGACCACGCCGCGCACGCCCGACACCGTCTCGCCCACCGGGGACGGGGTCACGTGCTGGACACCGGTGAGGTCGGTCAGCGAGCGGGCGTCCCGGAGGTCCCGGGCCCCG
>Ga0196958_10000272_pt1 | contig 16804 bp, 16 predicted proteins | sample S1v_10metaG_FD_148654 | JGI IMG/M metagenome (GOLD analysis project Ga0196958, IMG submission 148654) | Soil microbial communities from Anza Borrego desert, Southern California, United States - S1+v_10 | ecosystem: Environmental > Terrestrial > Soil > Desert | place: USA: California | collected...
CGCCGCTCCGGGCGCAGCTGCCCGGCTATCTGGTGCCCGACGTGGTCGTCGGCTTGCCGAGCCTGCCGGTCTCGCCGAACGGCAAGATCGACCGGGTCGCCCTGCCCACTCCCGAAGAGGAGCACGCGGGCCGCGCGGCGGGGCGGGAACCGCTCACCCCCACGGAAATCATCCTGGCCGAACTGTTCGCCGAAGTGCTCGGCGTCGGCAGTGTCGGCGTGGAGGACAGCTTTTTCGAAATCGGCGGTCATTCGCTGCTCGCGACCCGGCTCGTGAGCCGGATCCGGGAACGCCTGAAGATCCGGCTGAGGGTGCAGGCGTTCTTCGACGCGCCGACAGTGGCACGGCTCGCCAAGGTGCTCGACGGCGCAAACCCCTGACCTGGAGACCATTCATGCAGACGACGGCAGCCGTCGACCTCGGCGATCCCGACCTGTACACGACTTCGGACCGGCACGACCGGTGGCGAGCGTACGCGGTGGAAGACGCGATGGTGTGGAGCGAGCCGGGCAGCTCACCCAGCGGGTTCTGGTCCGTGTTCTCGCATCGGGCGTGCGCCGCGGTGCTCGCCCCCTCCGCCCCGTTCACCTCCGAATACGGGATGATGATCGGCTTCGACCGCGACCATCCCGACCACTCGGGTGGCCAGATGATGGTGGTCTCCGAACAGGATCAGCACCGGAAATTGCGCAAACTGGTCGGGCCTCTGCTTTCGAGGGCGTCCGCCCGGAAGCTCTCGGAGCGGGTGCACGCCGAAGTGCGTGGTGTACTCGACCGGGTTCTCGACGGCGAGGTGTGCGACGTGGCCGCGGCGATCGGCCCGCGGATCCCCGCCGCCGTCGTCTGTGAAATCCTCGGCGTGCCCGCCGAGGACCAGGACATGCTCATCGACCTGACCAACCACGCGTTCGGCGGTGAGGACGAACTGTTCGACGGGATGACCCCGCGCCAGGCGCACACCGAGATCCTCGTCTACTTCGACGAACTGATCACCGCGCGCCGCGCGAGCCCTGGCGAAGACCTCGTCAGCACCCTCCTGTCCGACGATGACCTTTCGATCGACGACGTGTTGCTCAACTGCGACAACGTGTTGATCGGCGGAAACGAGACCACGCGGCACGCGATCACCGGTGCGGTGCACGCGTTCGCCGCGGTGCCCGGCCTGCTGGAACAGGTACGGGACGGGAGCGCCGACGTCGACACCGTCGTGGACGAGGTGCTGCGCTGGACCTCGCCCGCCATGCACGTGCTGCGGGTGACGACCGATGAGGTCACCGTCAACGGGCGTGCCCTCGAAGCGGGCACCCCGGTGGTCGCGTGGTTGCCCGCCGCGAACCGGGATCCCGCCGTGTTCGACGAGCCCGACACGTTCCGGCCGGGGCGGAAACCCAACCGGCACATCGCCTTCGGGCACGGCATGCACCACTGTCTCGGCTCCGCGCTCGCGCGGATCGAGCTGGCGGTCGTGCTGCGGGAAGTGGCCGAGCGGGTTTCGCGGGTGGAGCTGGTCGAGGAGCCGTCCTGGCTGCGCGCGGTCGTCGTGCAGGGATACCGGGAACTTCCGGTGCGGTTCACCGGCCGTTGATCGCCTCCGTCCGAAGTGGACGGAAGTGTCAAGCGGACAACGTTGATGCGGAAATGGCTTCGCGTCATCCTGTGATCGAGGATTACATCTATTCCACGGAGGAATGTCTTGTCTTCTCAAGAAACCACGCAGAATTTCGAGATCGACCATGTGGAGATGTACGTGGCCGACCTCGAGGCGGCCGCGTCCGGCTGGATGGACAGGTACGACTTCTCCGTCGTCACCACCGACCGGTCGGCCGACCACCGCGGCGTGACGTTGCGGCACGCCGCGATCACGCTGGTCCTCACCGAGCCGCTGTCCGACCGCCACCCGGGAGCGACGTACCTGCAGACCCACGGCGAAGGGGTGGCCGACATCGCGCTGCGCACTCCCGACGTGGCCGCCGCTTTCGAAGCGGCGGTCAAGGGCGGTGCGGAGCCCATCCGTGAGCCGGAGAAGCGCGCGGACTCGGTCGTCACGGCCACGGTCAGCGGTTTCGGCGATGTCGTGCACACCCTGATCCAGAGCGACACCACCGAGGAAGCCTCCCGTGGCAAGGGAGGGGTGGAGCTGCGAGAGATCGACCACTTCGCGGTCTGCCTGAACGCGGGGGATCTCGGCCCCACGGTGGCGTTCTACGAGCGTGCCCTCGGGTTCAAGCAGATCTTCGAAGAGCACATCGTGGTCGGTGCCCAGGCGATGAACTCCACCGTCGTGCAGAGCGTGTCGGGGGCGGTCACCCTCACCCTGATCGAGCCCGACAAGACCGCCGACCCCGGCCAGATCGACGACTTCATCAAGGAGCACCACGGTTCCGGCGTCCAGCACATCGCCTTCACCAGCCCGGACGCGGTCCGCGCGGTCAAGGAGCTTTCCGCGCGCGGCGTGGAATTCCTGAAAACCCCGGACACCTACTACGACCTGCTCGGCGAGCGGATCGAGCTGGAGACGCACTCGCTGGACGATCTGCGCGAGACGAAACTGCTCGCCGACGAGGACCACGGCGGCCAGCTGTTCCAGATCTTCACCGCCTCCACGCATCCGCGTAAGACGATCTTCTTCGAGATCATCGAACGGCAGGGCGCGGGAACGTTCGGCAGCTCCAACATCAAGGCGTTGTACGAAGCCGTGGAGCTGGAGCGGACCGGGCAGAGCGATCTCGGTCCCGCCCGGCGATGACCCCTCTCTGCCTGGCCGACCTCGAACGTGCCGCACGGACGGCCCTCCCCGGCGAGATCTGGGATTTTCTCGCCGGGGGCAGCGGGGCCGAGGCATCGCTCGAGGCCAATCGCGCCGCGCTGGAGCGGATCTTCGTGATCCCCCGGATGCTGCGTGACCTGACCGGCGGCACCACCGATGCCGAGGTCCTCGGCCGGCGCGCCGCACTTCCCGTGGCGGTCGCGCCGGTCGCGTACCAGCGATTGTTCCATCCCGAAGGGGAGCTCGCGGCGGCACGCGCGGCGCGGGACGCCGGCGTGCCGTACACCCTCTGCACCCTGAGCAGTGTTCCGCTGGAGGAGATCGCGGCCGTCGGTGGGCGGCCGTGGTTCCAGCTGTACTGGCTGCGCGACGAAAAGCGGTCACTGGAGCTCGTACGCCGTGCGGAGGACGCCGGCTGCGAGGCGATCGTGTTCACCGTCGACGTGCCGTGGATGGGACGGCGGTTGCGGGACCTGCGGAACGGTTTCGCGCTGCCGCAATCGGTGACGGCGGCCAACTTCGACGCCGGTGCGGCCGCGCATCGCCGTACCGAAGGGCTTTCGGCCGTCGCCGACCACACCGCGCGTGCCTTCGCCCCGGCCACCTGGGCATCCGTCGAGGCGGTCCGTGCGCAGACGGACCTTCCGGTGGTGCTCAAGGGGATCCTCGCGGTCGAGGACGCCGTCCGCGCCGTCGACGCGGGTGCCGCCGGAATCGTGGTGTCCAACCACGGAGGCCGTCAGTTGGACGGCGCCGTACCGGGGATCGAAACGCTGGGGGAGATCGCGGACGCGGTTTCCGGTGGCTGTGAAGTGCTGCTGGACGGCGGGATCCGGACCGGTGAGGACGTGCTCAAGGCGGTCGCGCTCGGAGCGTCGGGGGTACTGGTGGGACGGCCCGTCATGTGGGGGCTGGCCGCGGCCGGACAAGAGGGCGCCCGCCAGGTGCTCGACCTGCTCGCCGTCGAACTCCGGAACGCGATGGGCCTGGCGGGTTGCGACTCGCTGAGCGCGGTCCGGCGGCTGGGCACCCGGGTCGTCCGGTACGGCTGACGGCGCTGACGGCGCTGACGGCGCTGCCGCGGACGGGTTTTCCCGACGGCGAACGCCGCATGGTTCTGTTCGTGTCCACCACGTGCCGGTGTCTCCGCGGTGGACCTTCCCTGAAGGAGGAAGGTGCTTCTCTCGCTTCCCGCGCCGATCGCCCCGATCGCCGCGCACAGTCTTCTGATCTTCTTGCTCCAGGCGGGCTTGCTGCTCCTGCTCGCCGTCGTTTTCGGGCGCCTGGCCGCCCGGTTCGGGATGCCCGCTGTCGCCGGCGAACTGTTCGTCGGGGTGCTCCTCGGCCCTTCGCTGCTGGCGTGGGCCGCACCGGGGGTGCACGGCTGGCTGTTCCCCGCGGTCACCGAGCAGTACCACCTGCTCGACGCCGTCGGCCAGATCGGTGTCCTGCTGCTGGTCGGTCTCACCGGTATGCAGATGGACATGCGCATGGTCCGGCGGCGCTTCGGCGCCGCCGCCGGTGTCGGCTTCGGCGGCTTGGTCATCCCTCTCGGCCTCGGTATCGGCGCGGGTTTCGTCCTGCCGCGGGTGCTGATTCCCGACGGCACCGACATCACCGTCTTCGCACTGTTCCTCGGCGTGGCGATGTGCGTCAGCGCCATTCCCGTCATCGCCAAGACCCTCATCGACATGAACCTGCTGCACCGCAATGTCGGACAGCTCACGCTCGCCGCGGGAATGATCGACGACGTGTTCGGCTGGTTGATGCTGTCCGTCGTCAGCGCGATGGCGGTGCAGGCGGTCACGGCGGGCACCGTGCTCGTTTCCCTTGCCTGTCTGCTCGCCATCGTCGTCTTCGCGCTCACCCTCGGCAGGCCGCTGGCGAGGGGTGCGCTGCGCGTGGCAGGCAAGTCCGACGGTCCCGGGGCCACCGTCGGTGTCGTTGTCGCCCTGCTGCTCCTCGCTTCGGCCGGTACGCACGCTCTCGGTCTCGAGGCCCTCTTCGGGGCGTTCGTCTGCGGCATCCTGATCGGTACGGCGGGAAAGGTGGACCCGGTCAAACTCGCGCCCCTGCGCACCGTCGTCCTTTCGGTGTTCGCGCCGCTCTTCTTCGCCACGGCCGGGCTGCGGATGGATCTCACCGCGCTCATCCGTCCGGAGGTACTCCTGACCGGACTCGCGGTGCTCGCGCTGGCCATCATCGGCAAGTTCGCCGGCGTGTACGCCGGGGCGCGGATCAGCGGCCTGAACAAGTGGGAAGGACTGGCACTCGGTGCCGGGCTGAACGCGCGCGGGGTCATCGGGATCATGGTCGCCACCGTGGGTCTGCGGCTGGGCATCCTCGGCGTGGAGATCTACACGATCGTCATCCTCGTCGCCATCGTCACACCGCTGATGGCCCCGCCCATCCTGCGGTTCGCGATGAAGAGGCTGGAGCAGACCGCCGAGGAACAAGTGCGGGAGATCGAACAGCGGGCGTGGAGCACGCAAACGGCGACGAACCAGAAAGAACAGCTTCTTTAGTTTCGCGTGTGGCAACCAGGATCACGCGAGACCAGGCACCGGCCCGAGTCCGGGAAGCGAATTGGACGAACTGGACCGTCGACAGTGTCCGAAGCTACCTTTTGCCGGGGCATGGGGGTCGACGTAGCGATGACGCGCCCGGGACTTCCGTTGGTGCAGGGAGACCCTCGCGGTTTCTCCTCGGTGCCGGCCACTGACCGATCGATGACATGGAGCAGCGCGATGACGAGAAGTCCTTTGGTGCTGCGTCGCCCGGTACCACCTCCCACGGTGCGCCCGCGTGACGATCGCGACCATTCCGATCGCATCGCCTTGTCGGCGACCACCACCGGCGGAGCGCACATGCGGACCGAAGACGTCCGCGCGTGGATCGCGGAACGCCGTGAGGCCAACGTTTTCCACGTCGAACACATCCCGTTCGCGGCTCTGGACCAGTGGGGGTTCCAGGGCGGGACCGGCAATCTCGTGCACCGCAGCGGACGGTTCTTCGCCATCGAGGGCCTGCACGTGATCGAGCACGACGGTCCGCACGGTGACGGCCCCTACCGCGAGTGGCAGCAGCCGGTCATCAGACAGCCCGAGGTGGGCATCCTCGGCATTCTCGCCAAGGAGTTCGACGGGGTCCTGCACTTCCTGATGCAGGCCAAGATGGAACCGGGAAACCCCAATCTGGTGCAGCTTTCGCCGACCGTGCAGGCCACCCGCAGCAACTACACCAAGGCACACGGCGGTACGAACGTCAAACTGATCGAGTACTTCGCCCCGCCCGACCCCGATCGGGTCATCGTCGACGTCCTCCAGGCGGAGCAGGGTTCCTGGTTCTTCCGGAAGAGCAATCGCAACATGATCGTCGAAACCCTCGACGACGTGCCGATGGGGGACGACTTCTGCTGGCTCACCCTCGGCCAGATCGCGCAGCTGATGTACGAGGACGAGACGATCAACATGAACGCGCGGAGCGTGTTGTCGTGTCTTCCCTATCATGACCCGGCTCCCGGCGCGGTGCTCTCCGACGTCCAGCTCCTGTCGTGGTTCACGAACGAGCGTTCGCGCCACGACGTGCGTCCCAGCCGCATTCCGCTCAAGGACGTCCGCGGCTGGAAGCAGGGTGCCGAAGCGATCGAGCACGAGGACGGCCGCTACTTCAAGGTACTGGCGGTGGCCGTGAAAGGCGGCAACCGCGAGAAGATCAGTTGGACCCAGCCGTTGCTGGAATCCGTCGGACCGGGTGTCGTCGCGTTCCTCGTACGCGAAATCGGCGGTGTGCCACACGTTCTCGTGCACGCCAGGGTCGACGGTGGTTTCGTGGACACGGTCGAGCTGGCGCCGACCGTCCAGTGCACGCCCCACAATTACGCGCATCTGCCGGCGGAGGACCGCCCGCTGTTCCTCGACGCCGTCCTGGCCGCTCCACCGTCGCGGATCCGTTACGAGGCGGTACATTCCGAAGAAGGCGGCCGTTTTCTCAACGTGCGGGCCCGCTATCTCGTGGTGGAGGCGGGCGACACGGCCGATCCGCCGCCCGGTTACGCCTGGGTCACGCCGGCCCAGCTCACCGCGCTCACCCGGCACGGGCACTACGTCAACGTGGAGGCCCGCACCCTCCTGGCGTGTATCAACGCCTTGACCGCACAGCCGCACGGAGGTGTGTGACGTGAAGCTGATCACCGTTCTCGGCGCGTCGGGCTTTATCGGCTCGGCCGTCACACGCGAACTGGCCCGGCGGCCGATCCGGCTGCGGGCGGTGGCACGCAAGCACTTCACCCCCGCGCCCGGCCGAGCGGAGACCACCGTCGTCACCGCCGACCTCACCGACCGTGCGGCGCTCGCCGACGCGGTGGCGGGTTCGGACGCGGTCGTCTACCTGCTACTGGGAGACGGCGGCTGGCGTGCCGCCGAGACCGAGGGCGCCGAACGCGTGAACGTGGGCGTGCTGCGGGACCTCGTCGATGTCCTCGGAAGTGCCGGAGGGACGCCCCCGCTGGTGGTGTTCGGCGGTACCACCTCGCAGGTCGGTGTGCCACCACGGGAACCGCTCGACGGGAGCGAGCCCGACCACCCGGCGACTCCGTACGACGTGCAGAAGCTCGAAGCCGAACAGCTCCTCAAGAAGGCCACCGCCGATGGCCGGGTGCGCGGTATCAGCCTGCGGCTGCCGACGATCTTCGGCGAGACCGTGACGGAAGGCGCGAACCACGACCGCGGTGTCGTGTCCGCCATGGCGCGGCGAGCGCTCGAAGGCCTGCCGCTCACCATCTGGGGTGACGGGACGGTGCGACGCGATCTGATCCACGTCGAGGACGTCGCGAAGGCGTTCACCGCGGCACTGGACAACCCGGATGCCCTGGTGGGCGGGCATTGGCTGATCGGGGCCGGCCGGGGTGACCGGCTGGGCGAGGTGTTCCGGCTCGTGGCGAAGGAGATGTCCGAGCACACCGGAACGAGCCCGGTGGAGGTGACCTGCGTGGAACCACCGTCCCACGCGCCCGCGACGGATCTTCGCAGCATCACCATCGATTCCACCTCCTTCCGGACGATCACCGGCTGGCGCCCGGAGATCTCGCTGTCCGAAGGTGTGCGCCGCACCGTCGCCGCATTGACCACCCCAGTTCACGGAAAGGCTCGCTCATGACCACGCGCGTTTGGGACTACCTGGCCGAATACGGGGAGGAGCGGCTCGACCTGCTCGACGCGGTCGAGACGGTCTTCAACTCGGGACAGCTCGTGCTCGGCGCGAGCTTGCGCGGCTTCGAAGCGGAGTTCGCCGCGTACCACGGGGTCGGGCACTGTGTCGGCGTCGACAACGGGACGAACGCCATCAAGCTCGGCCTCCAGGCGCTGGGTGTCGGTCCGGGCGACGAGGTGATCACCGTATCGAACACCGCCGCTCCGACCGTGGTCGCCATCGACGGAACCGGTGCCACGCCGGTCTTCGTCGACGTACGCGAGGACGACTTCCTGATGGACACGAGCCAGGTCGCCGCCGCGATCACCGAGCGCACCAAATGCCTGCTGCCCGTGCATCTGTACGGGCAGTGCGTGGACATGGCTCCGCTGAGGGAACTCGCGGCGAAGCACGGACTGTCCATTTTGGAGGATTGCGCACAGGCGCACGGGGCCCGGCAGAACGGCACGATCGCGGGGTCGACCGGGGACGCGGCCGCGTTCTCCTTCTACCCCACCAAGGTGCTGGGCGCGTACGGCGACGGTGGTGCGACCATCACCTCCCGCGAAGACGTGGAGCGACGGCTGCGGCGGTTGCGGTACTACGGCATGGAAGAGCGCTACTACACGATCGAGACACCCGCCCACAACAGCCGGCTGGACGAGGTCCAGGCCGAGATCCTGCGGCGTAAGCTCAAGCGGCTCGACGCGTACACGGCAGGCCGCCGCGCTGTCGCCGAACGCTACGCCGAAGGTCTCGGCGACACCGAGCTGAAGCTTCCGCGGACCGTTCCCGGCAACGAGCACGTGTACTACGTGTACGTGGTGCGCCATCCCCGGCGCGACGAAATCCTCGAGCGGCTCAAGGCGTACGACATCCAGTTGAACATCAGCTACCCGTGGCCCGTGCACACCATGACCGGGTTCGCCCACCTCGGCTACGAGACCGGCTCGCTGCCGGTCACCGAGAAGCTGGCAGGCGAGATCTTCTCGCTGCCGATGTACCCGGCGCTTTCCCCGGACCTGCAGGACAAGGTCATCCACGCGGTCCGCGAAGTGCTGTCCGCCCTCTGATCACGCCAACCACAGGAGCAGCCGTGCAAGCACGTAAACTCGCCGTCGAGGGAGCGCTCGAATTCACTCCCCGCGTCTTCCCGGACGATCGGGGCCTGTTCCTCTCGCCGTTCCAGGAGGAAGCCTTCATCGAGGCCCACGGCGGACCGCTTTTTCCGGTGGCGCAGACGAACCACAGTGTGTCCAAACGAGGCGTGGTGCGCGGCGTCCACTACACCGCGACTCCGCCGGGGATCGCGAAGTACGTTTACTGCGCTCGCGGCAAGGCCTTGGACATCGTAGTCGACATCCGGGTCGGTTCGCCCACGTTCGGGAAGTGGGACGCGGTCCTGATGGACCAGGAGGCCCATCGGACGATGTACTTCCCCGTCGGGGTCGGCCACGCCTTCGTCGCGCTCGAGGACGACACCGTCATGTCCTACATGCTTTCCGGCGGTTATGTGGCGGAGAACGAACTCGCCCTCTCGGCCCTGGATCCCGCACTGGGCCTGCCCATCGACTCCGGCGTCGACCCGGTCCTGTCCGAACGGGACCAGGTGGCCATCACACTCGCCGAAGCGCGGGAGCGGGGCCTGCTGCCCGACTACGACGCCAGCCGCGAGATCGAGCGGCGGCTGTCCGGAGTCCCGCTCTCCGCCTGACTTTCGCTTTGTCCGTGAAGGACTCCTTGAGGGACCCAGAGTCCCTCAAGGAGTCCTTCACGGACCATCACCCGAAACGAGAACCGAGAAAGGTGAGATCGATGCCCGCTGCGCACTTCAAGCAGCTCCTTCGAAGCAAGCTGCGAACTTGGGGATGGATGTATCGATGACTGCTCTTGCCGAATCAGCAGAGGACTTTTCCGCACTGACGGGTCTCACCGAGATCACCCGGTTCGCCGGGGTGGGGACGGCGGTTTCCGCGTCGTCCTACTCGCAGGCCGAACTCCTCGAAATCCTCGACATCGAGGATCCGAAGATCCGCTCGGTCTTCCTCAACAGCGCCATCGATCGGCGTTTCCTCACCCTGCCGCCGGAGGGTCCCGGCGGTGCCCGCGCGGCGGAACCGCAGGGCGACCTCCTCGACAAGCACAAGAAGATGGCCGTCGACATGGGCTGCCGGGCGTTGGAAGCCTGCCTCAAGTCGGCCGGAGCGACGCTTTCGGACCTGCGTCATCTGTGCTGTGTCACCTCGACCGGGTTCCTGACCCCCGGGCTGAGCGCGCTGATCATCCGAGAGCTGGGTATCGACCCGCATTGCAGCCGCTCGGACATCGTGGGCATGGGCTGCAACGCCGGACTGAACGCGCTCAACGTGGTGTCGGGCTGGTCCGCGGCCCATCCGGGCGAACTCGGCGTCGTCCTGTGCAGTGAGGCGTGTTCCGCCGCTTACGCCCTCGACGGCACCATGCGGACCGCGGTGGTCAACAGCCTCTTCGGCGACGGATCCGCGGCCATCGCGCTCGTTTCCGGCGACGGACGCGTGCCGGGTCCGCGCGTCCTGAAGTTCGCCAGTTACATCATCACCGACGCCGTCGACGCGATGCGCTACGACTGGGACCGTGACCAGGACCGGTTCAGTTTCTTCCTCGACCCGCAGATCCCCTACGTGGTCGGCGCGCACGCCGAAATCGTCATCGACCGGCTGCTGTCCGGGACGGGTCTGCGCCGCAGCGACATCGGCCACTGGCTGGTGCACTCCGGCGGGAAGAAGGTGATCGACGCCGTCGTCGTCAACCTCGGCCTGAGCCGGCACGACGTCCGCCACACCACCGGTGTGCTCCGTGACTACGGGAACCTTTCCAGCGGCTCCTTCCTCTTCTCCTACGAGCGGCTCGCCGACGAAGACGTCGCCCGCCCGGGGGACTACGGCGTGCTCATGACCATGGGGCCTGGCTCCACAATCGAAATGGCGCTTATCCAATGGTGACGCGTAACGAAGTCAAGGGCGAACCGGTGCTGCGCTTCGACGGCTCCCGTCCGCTGTCCGCCGCGGTGGTCGAGGAGATCGACGGCCTCTGCGACCGTGCCGAGGACCAGCGTGCACCGGGACCGGTCACCCTCCACGTCACGGGCGCCCCGCCCGCCGACTGGGCGAAGGGGCTGGCGGTCGGCCTGGTCTCCAAATGGGAGCGGGTCGTGCGCCGGTTCGAGCGGCTCGGCAGGCTCACCGTCGCGATGGCGTCGGGCGACTGTGCCGGAACGGCACTGGATCTGCTGCTCGCCGCCGACATCCGGATCGCCGAGCCGGGGACCCGGTTGCGGCTCGCCTGGGCGGGCGGCGGCGCCTGGCCGGGGATGAGCCTCTACCGGCTCACCCAGCAGGCCGGTGCGGCCGCCATCCGGCGCGCCGTGCTGGTCGGCACGCCGATCGAGGCGGATCGCGCGCTCGCCCTCGACCTGATCGACGAGGTGTCCGACGACCCGGCGAAGACGCTGGCCGAGCTGGCCCGGATCACGGACGGACCCGAAACGGCGATCCGCCGTCAGCTGATCTTCGAAGCGGGCTCGACCACTTTCGAGGAGGCGCTCGGTGCCCACCTGGCCGCGGCCGACCGCGCCTTGCGGCGGGAAGCCAAGTCGTGACAACGGATTCGCCTGCTCTTTCGCCAGGGCTCGAGCTCCGGGCCCTGGCGGGGGAGGCCCACCGGGTCGACGACGACGTCCGGGCCCTGCGCGCGGCCTTCGTCGAGGCGCACGCCGAAAAGATCTACGACGAGCTCACCGGCGGCCGGACGCGGTACCTGCGCATCGACGAACTCGTCCGGGCCGCCGCCCTCGCCTTCCCCGGTCTGGTGCCCTCGGAAGAGCAGATGGCGGCCGAGCGGTCGCGTCCGCAGGCGGAAAAGGAAGGCCGCGAGATCGACCAGGGCCTCTTCCTGCGCGGGATCCTGCGCGCGCCGAAGGCCGGTCCGCATCTGCTCGACGCCATGCTGCGGCCCACCGCCAGGGCGCTGCGGTTGCTGCCGGAGTTCGTCGAGACCGGTGACCTGCGGATGGAGGCCGTCCGGCTGGAACGCCGTGACGGCGTCGCGTACCTGACCCTGTGCCGGGACGACTGCCTGAACGCCGAGGACGCCCAGCAGGTCGACGACATGGAGACCGCGGTCGATCTGGTGCTGCTCGATCCGGCCGTCCGGGTGGGACTGGTGCGGGGCGGGGTGATGAGCCATCCGCGGTACGCGGGGCGCCGGGTGTTCTGCGCGGGAATCAACCTCAAGAAGCTCAGCTCCGGGGACATCCCGCTCGTCGATTTTCTGCTGCGGCGGGAAATGGGCTACCTCCAGAAGATCTTCCGCGGGTCGCTCACGGAAGGTTCGTGGCGATCCCGGCTGACCGACAAGCCCTGGATGGCGGCCGTCGATTCCTTCGCCATCGGCGGCGGGACGCAGCTTCTCCTGGTCTTCGACCACGTGCTGGCGGCGTCCGACGCGTACCTCAGCCTGCCCGCGGCGAAGGAAGGGATCATCCCCGGCGTGTCGAACTTCCGGCTGTCCCGGATCGCCGGACCGCGAGTGGCCCGCCAGGTGATCCTCGGGGGACGACGGCTTCGGGCGGGCGAACCCGACGCCCGGTCCATCGTCGACGAGGTCGTGCCGCCGGAGGAGATGGACACGGCGATCGACCACGCGCTGACGCGGCTCGACGGGGAAGCCGTGGTGGCCAACCGGCGCATGCTGAACCTCGCCGAGGAACCGCCGGAGGAATTCCGCCGGTACATCGCCGAATTCGCGCTGCAGCAGGCTTTGCGCATCTATGGCGCGGACGTGCTCGGCAAGGTGGACGGTTTCGCGGTGGGCTCGCGATGAGCGAATCCCGGGTGCGGTACGAGAAAAAGGACCACGTCGCCTACGTGACGATGGACCGGCCCGAAGTGCTGAACGCGATGGACCGGCGGATGCACACGGAACTCGCCGGGATCTGGGACGACGTCGAAACCGACGACGACATCAGGGCGGTGGTCCTGACCGGCGCGGGCGAGCGCGCCTTCTCCGTCGGCCAGGACCTCAAGGAGCGCGCGCGGCTGACCGAGGAAGGCGTCGAGGCCTCGACGTTCGGCAGCGGCGGTCAGCCGGGACATCCCCGGCTGACCGACCGGTTCACGCTGTCCAAACCGGTGGTCGCCCGGGTGCACGGCTACGCGCTGGGCGGCGGTTTCGAACTGATGCTCGCCTGCGACATCGTCGTCGCCTCCGAGGACGCCGTCTTCGCGCTGCCGGAGGTCCGCCTGGGCCTGATCGCCGGCGCGGGCGGCGTGTTCCGGTTGCCGCGACAGCTTCCGCAGAAGGTGGCGATGGGCTATCTGCTGACCGGGCGCAGAATGGACGCGGCGACGGCGCTTCACCACGGTCTGGTGAACGAAGTCGTACCGTTCGCCGAACTCGATCGGTGCGTCGCCGAATGGACGGACGGCCTCGTGCGCGCCGCTCCGCTTTCGGTCCGTGCGATCAAGGAGGCCGCGCTGCGCTCGCTCGATCTTCCGCTCGAAGAAGCGTTCAGAGCCTCTTATCCATGGGAAGAACGTCGACGGCACAGCGCCGACGCGAGCGAAGGAGCCCGTGCTTTCGCCGAAAACCGGGATCCGGTCTGGACCGGTCGCTGAATCGGCGGGAATCGGGTTGGACAGGGCTTCTCCCATTGTTTCGCGTGGCGGATGGTGGAAGATTTCGGGGTGGGAGAGATCCCCGAAAATCTTCGCGCTCGACTACTGCCGGGCTTGCCTTTTCCTTCATCCGAGACCGCCGACCGGGCCGGGAAATCCCGGCTTTCCCTCCCGTCCGGTGCCGGCAGAAACCCTGGATATCTGTGATGACAACCATCGCCGCGGTCGAACTCGACAACCAGCGCATCGACCGCATGGTCCCGCTGGTCACCCCCGCCTTGCTGCACCACGAACTGCCGCTCGGCGCCACCGCGGCCGACACGGTGCGGCAAGGCAGGGAGAACGTCCTCCGGGTCCTCGACGGGACGGACGACAGGCTGCTCGTGATCGCGGGACCCTGCTCCATCCACGATCCCGCCGCGGCCCTCGAATACGCCGATCGCCTCGCCGCCCTCGCGGGCCGATTCGTCGACGACCTCCTGATCGTCATGCGCGTGTACTTCGAAAAGCCCCGCACGGTCGGCGGCTGGAAGGGGCTCATCAACGACCCGCACCTCGACGGCACCGGCGATGTCAACCGCGGCCTGCGCATCGCGAGGGATCTGCTCCTCGAACTCGCCGAGAGCGGTCTGCCCGCCGCGTGCGAGTGGCTGGACACCACCATCCCGGCCTATCTCGCCGACGCCGTTTCGTGGGGCGCGATCGGCGCCCGCACGGTCGAGAGCCAGCACCACCGCATGCTGGCCAGCGGCTTGTCCATGCCGGTCGGCTTCAAGAACCGTCGCGACGGCGATGTCACCGTCGCGGTCGACGCGATCCGTGCCGCCGAGGCGCGCCATGTCGTCCCCGGGGTCGACCCCAGCGGGCTGCCCGCCATCCTGCACACCGTCGGCAACCCGGACTGTCACGTCGTCCTGCGCGGCGGAAACAGCGCGCCGAACCACAATCCCGCTTCGGTCCGCGCGACGCTCACCGCCCTGCAGAACGCCGGCCTGCCGCGCCGGGTGGTGATCGACGCCAGCCACGACAACAGCCGCAAGGACCATCTCCGGCAGGCCGTCGTCGCCGACCAGATCGCCGAACAGATCAGGAACGGCCAGCGCGGCATCGTCGGGGTCATGCTCGAATCCAACCTCCAGGCGGGCCGTCAGGACCTCCACCCCGACCGGCCGCTCACCTACGGCCAGTCCATCACGGACGCGTGCATCGATCTGGCCGCCACCCAAGAGGTCTTCCAGGCCTTCGCCACCGCGACCGCGGCCCGCCGGGCCGGGGCGAAGTGACTACCTGATCGCCTCGGCGCACCCCATCGCCGTGTTCGGCGCGGCGTCGGCGCGGGTGCGCCGGAGATGCGCCTCACCCCAGACCCGGACCTCCTCGACCACGGGCAGGACCGTGACCCCGTAGGGCGTGAGCCGGTAGATGACGCGCGCCGGGACCGGCCCGGTGACCACGCGTTCGACGAGTCCGTCGGCCTCGAGTTCGCGCAGCTGTTCGGCCGGCACCTTGGGCGTGATCGGGGCACCCCGGCGACGGAGACCGGCGAAATGGGACTCGCCGTGGGCGAGCCAGTAGAGCAGGGTCAGCTTCCATTTCCCGCCGAGCGCGGCGAACGCCGCGGCCATCGGACAGCCGGGCAGCGGGTTGGGACGCGAAAGGTTACCCGCAGGTGCCTTCTTGTCCATGGCCGTCCTCCGCTCGGATAGTCGGACCATGACCGTGCCATACGAACGAATCCTGACGGTGGGCCTTTCGGCTCTGCTCCTGATCGCGACAGCGGTCTCTCCCGCGGCCTCGGTCGCTTCCGTCGCTTCGGTCCCCGATGCGCAGCGAGCGTTCGACTGGGAGATCGGGACCTGGCGGTCCACGGTGCGGGTGCTCGCCGAGCCGCTGTCGGACTCCCCGGACCAGTGGCTCCAGTTCGACGGCACCAGCACCGTGCGCCCGCTCATGGACCGGCGGGCGAACGTCCTCGAGTTCGCGGTCTCGGGGCCGAACGGCCGCATCGACGCACTCAACCTGCGCTGGTACGAACCCCAGGCGCAGCGGTGGAGCCTGACCTTCGTCAACCTGCGCGACGGACTGCTCACCCCCGCGGTCCACGGCGGCTTCCGCGACGGTGTCGGCGAGTTCCACGGCGACGACCGGCTCGGCGACCGGCCGATCAAGGTGCGCTTCCTCGTCTTCCGGCAAGGTCCGGACACGGCGAGATTCGAGCAGGCGTTCTCGGCCGACGGCGGGACGACCTGGGAACCGAACTGGGTCGCCGTGGACCACCGCGTCCGCCGGTGAAGCCTCGGTACAGCGGGTCGTGAGTGGCGATTCGGGTTCTGAGCCTGATCGCCACTCACGACCACCTGGACCGACCGCTCACGCTCGCCCGCCGCGGTTGTCGGGGACGAGAAGTGTCCGGGAACCGAGTTCTCCCGATGACCCTCCCGGGGGAACCGGTCGCGGAACGTAGCCGGGCCCGCCTCGCCGTCCCGTGTCCACGAGGGCCGAGAGGGTAGGATCTTCCCGCCGAGGGCGGCGTCGAGACGCGGTGCACCGGGTACGAAAACTTTCGGGAACCACCGCGCGGGCGGATGCGTCGATGTACACGAACGGCGTCATCGCGTTTCGGGAAACGACGCGCACGGGTGGGTGTGAACTCATAGGGTGCGCGGTAGAGCAGTGTGGGTCAGGCAAGCACGCGCGCAGGCGCCGGACTGGAGGGATCATCCATGACTCGCCGATTCGATCCAGAGCAGATCGCCGCGCTGGCCAAGAAGGTCGGCGGGCTCAAGGACGGCTTCAGCGGGACGGGCAAGGACCTGGGCGACGGCGATCCCGGAGGCGCGTTCGGCGACCTGAAGAACGCGGCCAGCACGGGGACCACGATGAAGGGTTTCCACCGCGGCGTGAACGCCGAGCTGGCGGCCGCCGCGAAGCTGGTCGACGCCGCGTCGAACGCGCTGGCCAACGCCGCCCAACGCATGCGGAACGACGAAGCCGCGGGTGTCGACACCCTCCGCGGCGGCGCCCGCGAGCGGGACTGATCGGACTGAAGACGGGAACCAGGGGGATTTACCGATGACCACCGCGGAGCGGAATCCGAGCACGCTCGACGACCCGTTGCACGACCGTCCGAAGTCGTTGGACGCCATCGACAAACACGCCCAACAGGCGCTGAAGCTCAATTCGAGCGCGGTCA
>Ga0196958_10000273_pt1 | contig 16753 bp, 18 predicted proteins | sample S1v_10metaG_FD_148654 | JGI IMG/M metagenome (GOLD analysis project Ga0196958, IMG submission 148654) | Soil microbial communities from Anza Borrego desert, Southern California, United States - S1+v_10 | ecosystem: Environmental > Terrestrial > Soil > Desert | place: USA: California | collected...
ATCTCCTGCGCGCCGCACCTGCCGGCCGCGGTGCAGCTGACCGACGGCGTCCCGGTCGCCGGGTGCGAGGCGCGGGTGCTCACCGCGGACGGGCGGGCCGGCGGCGCCGGTGAGTCCGGGGAGCTGCAGATCCGCGGGGCGGGCCTGTTCCTCGGCTACCTCGGGCGTCCGGACGCCACCGCCGAGGCGATCGACGCCGACGGCTGGTTCACGACCGGGGACGTCGCGCAGCGCGGTGCGGACGGCAGCATCGTCCTGCAGGGCCGCACGAAGGACATCGTGATCCGCGGCGGCGAGAACATCCCGGTCGTGGACGTGGAGAGCCTGCTGTTCGAGCACCCGGACGTGGTCGCGGCCGCGGTCGTCGGAGTGCCCGACGAGCGGCTCGGCGAACGCGCCTGCGCCGTCGTGGTGCCCGCGCCCGGTGCGCGGCCCACCCTCGACGCGCTGTGCACGTACCTGTCCGACCGTGGCCTGTCGAAGCACTTCCTGCCCGAGCGGCTGGAACTGGTGACGCAGCTCCCGATGACCGCGAGCGGTAAGGTCCGCAAGGTCGAGCTGCGGGCTCGCCTGACGGCTGCAGGAGAAGAAGGGTAGGTCCGCAGTGTCGGACGCCGCGGTGAAGGCCATCGGGACGAAGGTGCTCCGGCCCCGCCAGCAGGTCGAGGACCAGATCAAGGCCGCGATCCTGTCGGGGGCGCTGCGCAGCGGGGAACGGTTGCCCGCGGAGGCGGAGCTGGCCCGCCAGTTCGAGGTCAGCCGCACGACGGTGCGGGAGGCCCTGCGATCGCTGTCGACGCAGAACCTGATCTTCAAGGTGCCGGGCGCGGGTGGCGGCAGCTTCGTGCGCACCATCGACCACCAGTCGCTGCGCACCGTCCTCGTCGACTCGGTGCACAACCTGCTCGCGCTGGGCAGCATCGACTTCGAGGAGGTGGCGTACGTCCGCCAGCACCTCGAGGTCCCGGCCGTGCGGCTGGCCGCGGAGCACCGCAGCGCCGAGGACCTGGCGGCGCTGCGCGAGGTCGTCGGGCTGCAGCGCTCGATCTCCGTGGACGACCCCCGCGTCCCCGCCCTCGACGAGCAGTTCCACGGCGCGATCGCCCGCGCCTCCGGCAACCGCGTCCTCGCCTCGTTCGTCAGCGCGCTGCACCTCGAGACCGAGCCCGTGCACTACCTCGACCTGTCCCCGGAGGTCGGGCGCACCACGGTGAAGCAGCACCAGCGGATCGTGCGTGCCATCGCCGACCAGGACCCGGACGCCGCGGAGGCCGCGATCATCGAGCACCTCACCTATCTACGCGAGCACCTGCTCGCGTACCGCAAGCGCTGATGCGCGCCGTCGTCGTCGAGTCCTTCGGCGGGCCCGAGGTGCTCGTCGTGCGCGACCTCCCGCCGCCGGTCCCGGACGCGGGCGAGGTCGTCGTGGACGTGCACGCCGCCGGGGTGAACTTCCCCGACCTGCTGGTCGTCGGCGGGACCTACCAGATCCTGCCGCCGCTGCCGTTCAGCCCGGGCAAGGAGGTCGCCGGGATCGTGCGCGAGCTCGGCGCCGGCGTCACCGGGCTGCACCCCGGGCAGCGGGTGGTGGCGCAGCTCGAGCACGGCGGCTACCGCGAGTGCGTCGCCGTACCGGCCGCCCAGGTGGTGCCGGTCCCCGACGGCGTGGACCTCGTGGAGGCGGCGGCGTCCGGGCTGGTCGAGCTGACCGCGCACTTCGCCCTCGTGCGGCGGGCCGGCCTGCGGCCGGGGGAGACCGTGCTCGTCACGGGCGCGGGAGGCGGTGTGGGCAGGGCGGCGGTCCAGATCGCCAAGGCGCTCGGCGCCCGCGTGCTCGCGGCCGTGCGACCCGGGGCCCGCGCGGTCGACGACCCCGCCGACGACCCCGCCGATCACCCCGGCGCGGACCACGTGCTGGCCGTCGAGCCGGCGCAGCTGCGGGACCGGGTCCGGGACCTGACCGGCGGCCGCGGCGCCGACGTCGTGCTGGAGTCGGTGGGCGGGGACGTGTTCCGGGCGGCGTTGCGCGCGACCGCGTGGGAGGGCCGGGTCGTGGTGATCGGCTTCGCGTCGGGCGCGATCCCGGAGGTCAAGGCCGGCCACCTGCTCGTCAAGAACGTCTCCGTGCTCGGGCTGCAGGTCAGCGACTACCGCGACCGCGAGCCGGCGGCCGTGCGGGAGGTGCTGGAGCAGCTGCTGCGCTGGCACGCGGACGGCACGCTGCGCACCCGGGTCGCCGGTACCCACCGGTTCGAGGACGCCGCCCGCGCGCTGGACGCGGTCCGGGTTGGCGGTACGGGCGGGCGGATCGTCCTGACCCCCTGACCCCGCAGGTGTCAGGCCTCGGGCCGCAGGCGTGCGAGCGCGGTGCGCGCCGCGTTGTGGATGTGCCGCGCGCAGGCGGCGGCCGCGGCGTCGGCGTCGCCCGCCTCGACCGCGTCGACCACCGCCCGCAGCTCGGCGGCGGCCTCCCGGGGCCGCCCGGGCTGGGCGAGCGACGTGGCCCGCAGCAGCTGCACCCGCGCCTGCAGGCCGGCGAGGGTCTGCTGCAGCGGGGCGCTGCCCGACCCGGTCAGCAGCACCTCGTAGAAGCGGTCCTTGGCGTGCAGCTGGTCCCGGCCCGACTCCGCAGTGCGCTCGATCTCGCCGACGGCCGCGCGCAGCGCCGCGACCTGCTCGGGCGTCGCCCGCTGCACGAACCGCTGCACCGCGAGCGCCTCGAGCGACGCGCGCATCTCGTAGAGGTCGGCGGCGTCCTCGGGGGACAGGGCGGTGACGATCGCGCCGCGTTGCGGCACCACCGTGACCAGGCCCTCCGCCGCGAGCTGGCGCAGCACCTCGCGGACGGTCGCGCGCGAGACGCCGAGCTGTTCCACCAGTTCCCGCTCGACGAGCCGCCGGCCCGGTTCGAGCCGGAACCCGAGGATCGCGTCCCGGACCAGCGTGACGACCTGCTCGCGCAGCGGGGCGGCGACGCGGCCGATCTGGTCGGCGGACCAGGTCGGGCCGCCCGCGTCCGGCGACGGGCTGCCGGTCACGTCATCCTCCCGGCGCGTCCGCGGCCTGCAACCACCGCACGATCTCGGTGTGGTCCGCGTCCGGCCCGAGGGCGTTCGCCGCCTCCGACCACAGCTCGACCGTGCGCGCGGCCAGCGCGGACGGCGTGCCGGTGGCCTCCACGAGCCCCAGCGCGATGCGGATGTCCTTGACCATCAGCGCGAGGGCGAACCCGGAGTCGAACGTGCCCGGCAGCACGAAGTCGGGCCACTTGTTCTGCGTGGAGCCGCTGCGCCCGCTGGAGCCGTTGACCGCCTCCAGCATCGCCGCCGGGTCCAGCCCGAACCGCTGCCCGGCCAGCAGCGCCTCCGAGCTCGCGAGCAGGTGCGCGGCGGACATCAGGTTGTTGAGCGCCTTGAGCGCGTGGCCGGCACCGACCGGCCCGACGTGGCGCACGCGGCCGAGCACGGCCAGCAGGGGCAGGAGCCCGGCGACGGCGTCGTCCGGACCGCCGGCCATGACCGTCAAGGTTCCCGCGGTGGCGCCGCCGACGCCGCCCGAGACCGGGGCGTCCACGAGCACCGCGCCGCGGGTGGCGACCTCCTCGGCCAGCGCCCGCGTGCGCAGCGGTTCCGACGAGCCCATGTCGACGAGCACGGTCCCCGGGGCCAGCGCGTCGAGCAGGCCCGCGCCGTGCACGACCGCGTCCACGGCCGTCGAGTCCGGCAGCATGAGGATCACGACCCGGACGCCCTCGGCCGCCTGCGGAGCCGACCCGACCAGGGTGGCGACGTCGGCCAGGTCGGCGCGCGCGATGGCGTCGTGCCCGCGCACCGCGACGCCGGCCGCGGCCAGCCGCCGCACCATCGGGGCGCCCATGCGGCCCAGACCGACGAACCCGACGGCGGCGGGGAGGCCCGCGGGGATGCCCGCGGTGCTCCCCTCAGCCATCACCGCTCTCCGCCGCGATCTCGCCGAGCACCCGCTCTGCGACCCGGAACGACTCCAGCGCCGCCGGAACGCCGCAGTAGACCGCCGCCTGCAGCAGCGCCTCCTGGATCTCCTGCTCGGTGGCCCCGTTGGTGATCGCACCGCGGACGTGCACACCGAGCTCGTGGTTGCGGCCCAGCGCGGTGAGCATCCCGAGGTTGAGCAGGCTGCGGGTCCGGCGGTCGAGCCCGGGCCGGCTCCAGACGTCCCCCCAGCACGCGCGGGTGACGTACTCCTGCACCGGCCGGGAGAACTCGGTGACCGCGGCGAGGGAGCGCTCGACGTGCGCCTCGCCCAGCACCTCCTTGCGGATCGCCAGCCCGGTCTCGTAGCGCTCGTCAGCCATCCGTGGCCCCTTCCGCCGCGCGGTAGTCGTCCTCGCTCACCTCGTCCTCCCACACGGTCGGACCGAGTGACACCGCGAGGTGCGTCATGACCGTGAGGTCGGTCCCGCCGTGCCAGTGCCGCTCGCCGGGCGGCACCCACACCACGTCACCGGCCCGGATCGCCTGCGGCCGCTCACCCGCGCTGCAGATCCATCCGCGACCGGCCGTGACGACGAGGACCTGGCCGGAGGTGTGGTGGTGCCAGTAGGTCCGCGCGCCGGGCGTGAACGTCACCGAATTGATCGTGTTGCCATCGGTCGCGGGCAGGACCGGGTCGCCCCACACCGTGCCCGTGAAGGTCTCGGTGCGGTTCTGGGTCGGGGTGGTCTCGGGGGCCCGCCCCCGGAGGATCTGCACTGCCGTTCATCCCTCCGTCTGGTCGTGCACCCGGACGCCACCTGCGACGTCACCGATGGCGTCCACGACGCGGTTGCTGATCTGGTCGCCGTAGCCGAGGTTCTCGGCGAGCCCGAAGCTCGCCAGCGGCCCGGCGGCGTTGAGGCTGGGCACGCCGAGCCGGCCGACGAGCTCCACGTAGAGCGCGAGGTCCTTGGTCATCAGCCGCCCGGTGAGCCCGCCCTCCAGGTAGTCCCCGCGGACGATGTGCGGGAACCGGGCCTGCGTCGCGAAGTTGACCCCCGTGCTGGAGTTGAGCACGTCGAGCAGCCGCTCGAGGTCGAGGCCCGCCTTGCGGCCGGCGACCATGACCTCGGCGGTCGCGGCCAGCGACACGCCGTTGAGGAAGTTGTTGAGCAGCTTCGTGGTGTGCCCGGCGCCGGGTGCGCCCATGTGGTGCACGGCGGCGGCGATCGGCGCGAGTACCCAGCCGATCTCGGCGAGCGCGTCGGCGTCACCGCCCGCCATGATCGTCAGGGTGCCCTTCTCGGCCGCGGCCGCGCCGCCGGAGACCGCGGCGTCGAGGTAGCGCACACCGGCCGCGGCCGCCTCGGCGTGCAGCCGCACCGTCGAGGCGGGGGAGGAGGTCGAGAGGTCGACGAGCGTGGCGCCCGGGGACGCCCCGGCGAGCAGCCCGTCCGCCCCGCGCACCACCGGCTCGACGACGTGGCTGTCCGGGAGCGACATCAGCACCACCGCGGCCTGCCGGGCCACGTCCGCCGGGTCCGCGACGGGTCGGGCGCCCACCGCCTCGGCCGCGCCGGCCCTCGGGTCGAACCCGATCACGGTGATCCCGGCCCCGACCAGCCTGCGAGCCATCCGGCCGCCCATGTTGCCCACGCCGACGAGGCCGACGGTCCGGTCGGTCACGGCGCCGTCCTCCCGGTCCCCCCGACGTCGACGACGAGCTCGGCGAGGTCGGCGGGGAGCGCGGGCACCCGGGTGGTGAACCGCCGCAGCACGTCGGGATCGTGGCCGGCGACCAGCAGCCGCCCGGTGTCCTCGCACATCTCGCGCAGCACCTCGTAGGCGCGGTACATCCCGACGAGGTCGGACACGATGAAGAAGGGGCGGTCGCGTTCCACCTCCTCGTAGAAGTGCAGGGCGTCGGCCGCCAGCACCGCGGCCCCCGGCTCGCCCCCCGCACCGGTCACCGCCACCTGGGCCACGAGCTGCCCGGGTGTGTGCCCGCCCACGACCACCAGCTCGAAGCCGGGTGCGAGGTCGCACGTCTCGTCCACCAGCGTCAACCGGCCCTGCTCACGCGCGGTGGTCAGGTAGGCCAGCTCGGGGGCCTCGGTGGGCTGGGCGAACTGGAGACGTCCGGCGTACGGGCCGGTCCAGAACTCGTACTCGCGGCGGGCGATGACGATCTCGGCGTTCGGGAAGCGGTGCAGGTTGCCGATGTGGTCGTAGTGCGCGTGGCTGGCCACGATCTGGTCCACCGCGGCCGCCTCGACGCCCAGCGCGGCGAGTGCCGCGACCGGGTCGACGAGCATCGCGCGCCCGCGGCGTGCGCCTGGCTCCGCGCCGTAGCCGCAGTCCACCAGGACGGTGCGGCCCCCGCCGCGGACGAGCCAGAAGAAGTAGTCGATGCGGATGGGGGAGTCCGGCTCCTCGTAGAACTGGTAGTTGAGGTAGCTCTCCGCCTTGGTCGTGATCCGCGTGCCGTACCGGATCGCGAGGACCTCGTACCCCACCGGCATCCGCGCCCCTTTCGGTCCGGCCGCCAGACTGTCAGACAATCGGAGGGCCGGCAAGGTGGGCGCGGTGCGTCAGGTCGCGGGGAGCTCCTCGCGCAGCAGCCGGGCGGCGCCGGCGAGCGCCTGCATCTTGCCGAACGCGGACGCCCGCGGCAGGTACTTCATCCCGCAGTCCGACGCCGGGACGATCTGCGCGGGCGGGAGCCGGTCGAACGCGCGGCGGATGCGCGCGGCGACCGTCTCGACGCTCTCGACCTCGGGCGTCGACAGGTCGAGCACGCCCAGGATGATCGTCTTCTCGGTGAGGTCGGAGAGCACGCCGAGGTCGAGCCCGGACTGCGCCGTCTCGATCGAGATCTGGTCGGCCGAGCAGCCGGCGAGCTCCGGCAGGAACGAGTAGCCCTCGGGGCGCTCATGGATGATCGCCGCGTAGCCGAAGCACAGGTGCACCGCGGTGGTGCCGGTGACGCCGTCCAGCGCCGCGTTGAGCGCCTGCAGGCCGTACGCGCGGGCGGCGTCCGGGCGGGCCTGCAGGTACGGCTCGTCGATCTGGACGATGTCGGCGCCGGCCGCGAACAGGTCGGCGATCTCGGCGTTCACGGCCTCCGCGTAGGCCATCGCGGCCGACTCGGTGTCGGGGTAGTGGTCGTTCTGCGCCTGCTGCGCCATCGTGAACGGCCCCGGCACCGTCATCTTGATCGTCCGTTCGGTGTGGGCGCGCAGGAAGCACAGGTCCTCGACCTCCACCGGCTGCGGCCGGGAGATCGGGCCGACGATGCGCGGCACCGGGTTGGGGTGGCCGCTGCGGTCCAGCGCGGTGCCCGGGTTGTCGATGTCGACGCCGTCGAGCGCGGTGGCGAAGTGGTTGCTGTAGCTCTCGCGGCGGATCTCGCCGTCGGTGACGATGTCGAGCCCGGCCTCCTCCTGCGCCCGGATCGCCACCACGGTGGCGTCGTCCTGCGCCTCGGCCAGGTGCTCGGGCGGGATGCGCCACAGCTCCTTCGCCCGCACGCGGGGCGGGAACCGGCCGGCGAGCTTCGCGCGGTCGATCAGCCAGTCCGGCTGGGCGTAGCTCCCGACCAGCGACGTCGGCAGCAGCGGCAGCGACACGGGTTCTCCTCGTGGGGTCAGACGGTCAGGACGATCCGGCCTGCGGTCGTCCCGGCGGCCTGGCGTTCCCAGGCGGCCGGGGCCTGCGCCAGCGGCACGCGCTCGTGCGCGACCGCCAGGGCACCCCGGGCGACGGCGTCGGCGACCGTGCGGACGGCGTCGGCGCGGCGCTCGGGGGAGAGCTCGTTGTTGGTGTAGCCCAGCAGCCGCAGCGAGCGGCTGCGCAAGGTGGAGGAGTCGATGGGGGAGGTCTCCCCGGCCGAGGCGCCCAGGTTGACCAGCCGACCGCCGGGCCGCAGCACCCGCGCGGCCGCCGCGGCCGGGGCGCCGAACAGCGGGTCGAGCACGAGGTCGGCCGGTCCGTCGCAGGCCTCGGCGAAGCGGTCGGCGAGCTCGACGTGGTCGTCGGTGTCGAGCGCGACGACGGCGTCCGCCCCCGCCTCCCGCGCGCGCTCCTGCGCCGCCGCCGACCGGGCGCCGGCCACCACCCGGCGGGCGCCGGCCGAGCGGGCGACCTGCACCGCGGCCTGCCCCACCACGCCGCCCGCGCCGAGCACGACGACCTGCTCGCCCTCGGTCAGCTCGCCCCGCCAGGTCAGGCCGAGGTAGGCCGCGACGGCCGACAGGCCCGCAGCCGCGACGGCGACCGGATCGGCCCCGGCCGGGAGCTCCACCAGGTCGGCCTCCGGGACGGAGGCGAGCGCGGCCATGCTCCCGTCGCCCGGCGCCATGCCCGCCGATGTCGGGAACCAGACGGTGCGCCCGTCGGCGCGACCCACACCCTGCACCCCGGGCACGTAGGGCGCCGCCGGCCGGCCGAAGTAGGACGTCCCGGTGGCGCACAGCAGGTCCAGCGGGGTGATCGGCGCGGCCAGCACCTCGACGAGCACGTGCCCGGCGGCCGCGGCCGGCGGCTCCATCTCGGCCACCACCGGCGGCCCGCCGAGCTCGACGAGCTGGACGCCCTTCACGCGGCCCTCATGTCGCGATGTCCGGGTAGGGCAGCGAGAAGTGCGCGAGCCTGCGGGCGTACTCCTTCTGGAAGCCCAGCGGTTCGGCGTGGTCGCGCTCGAACATCGCGATGAACAGCGTGAGCGTCAGGAACGGGTGCGCGCCCAGCGCGAAGAGCGTCGGGTAGTCGTGGGTGGCCAGCGCCTCGCGCTCGGTGTCGTCGAAGGCGAGCCAGGTGGAGCGCTCGGCGTCGACGCAGTTCAGCAGCCGGTTGGCGTGCTCGGCCTCCCACCAGGTGACGGTCTCGCGCGGCTGCTCCCGGTAGCGCTCGACGAGCTCGGCGTCGCGGTCGACGGTGAACAGGAACTTGTCCAGCAGGTACTTGCTCACGCCTTCCCCCCGTCCGGGTACCAGGTGAAGTAGGCCTCCATGGTGTGGAACAGGTCGTAGGTGTCGACGTAGTCGGCCTTCCGCCCCTCGCCGGCCACGCCCATCATCAGCATGAAGTCCATGAAGCCGTGGGTGGCGTTGCCCGGGGCGTGCAGGCTGTCCAGGGTGACCTCGGCGAGGCACCCCTCGATGTCGCCCGACGAGATCCACTCCACGGCCTTCTGGTCGAACTGCGGGTCCGGCCCGTGCGGCCCGAACTGGCGCGGCCCGCCCAGCTCCAGCGACAGGTGCCCGGTGCCGATCACCGCGACCCGCTGGTCGGACGGCCAGGACTCGACCAGCTCCCGGATGGTGCGCCCCAGCTGCACGAACCGCTTCGGCTGCGGCAGCGGCGGGGCGAAGATGTTGGTGTAGACCGGCACGATCGGCAGGTCGGCCTCGGGCCGCAGCGTGATGATCGGGCACGTGATCGAGTGGTCGATCCGCAGCTCGTTGGAGAAGGCCAGGTCGAACCCGGCGTCGAGGCCCTCGCGCAGGACGTGCGCAGACAGGTCCTCCTGCCCCGCGAGGGTCATCCGCGGGAGGCCGAACTCGCGCTCCTCGTTGTACCAGTTGGCGTCGTAGAACGGCGCCTTGCCGACGAGGAACTGCGGCATGTTGTCCAGCCACAGCTGGTGGAAGTGGTCCGAGCCCACCATGACGAGCACGTCGGGGCGCGCCTTCGTCAGCGTCTCGCGGAACGCCTCGACCTTGCGCACCCACTCGTCGGCGAACGGCGGGCGGTCCTCACCGGTGGACGTGCTGGCCCGGTAGTAGAAGGGATGGTGGGTGGACGCGATCACCGCGACCAGTTCAGCCACGTGGACCTCCGGGCTCGTAGGGGTCGGGCGCGACGGACCGGTTGTGCAGGTCCACCGACAGGAAGATGTCGTTGGCGACGGGGTGGCGCAACTCCTCGGCGAGCTGCCCGATCAGGCCCGCCGTGCGCGCGAGCAGGGCGAAGCCGCGCAGCAGTTCCAGGGGCAGCCCGAGGTCGGCCAGCGCGGCGCCGCAGACACCGGCGCCGTTGAGCGGCAGGGTCTTGCCGAGCACCTCCGGGTGGACGCGCCCGATCGCCGCGAACAGCGACAGGTGCGGGCCGTAGCACCCCTCCTCGGCGGCGATCTGCAGAAGCCGCCGTGTCCGCGGGTCGCCGTTCTTGTGGACGTGGTGGCCCAGGCCGGGGACGAACCTCTTCGCCTCGCGCTGCCGCCGGACCACCCGCAGCGCGAGCGCGTCCCAGCCGGCGTCGTCGCCGGGCAGCTCGTCGGGGAGCTGCGCGTGCAGGAACCGGCCGCAGTCCTCGGTGACGCCGAGGAACCGGGAGCCGCCGCCGAGCAGCCCGGCGGCCAGCGCACCCTGGACCGAGTCCGGCGCGGACAGGTGCGTGAGCCGGGTGACGATCGCGGTCGGGGTGAACCCGTGGTCGGCCAGCGCGGCGAGCACCGCCTCGAACACGCGCGTCTCGCCCGGCGTGGGGCGGCGCTGGGTGGCGAGCCAGAACGCCAGCTCGCCGAACCCGACCGAGCCCATGACGTCCTCGGCGAGGTCGTGCCCGAGCAGCGTGATCTTCTCCAGGCTCGACGCGCCCAGGGCCGTCGGGTACTCGTGCGGCTCGGTCATCGCTCCGCCTCCAGCCACTTGCGCAGCTCCGCACCGTGCTCGTCCAGCTCCGGCGGGGGCAACCGGTAGCTCACCGGGGTCTGCGAGAAGCGGATCGGGTGCCGGGTGGTCGGCACGGCGCGATCACCCTCGCCGACGGTGACGACGGGGTCGAGCTCGAACCGATCGGCCATCGCGAAGCCGCCGTCGATGGTGTTGATCGGCCCGCTCGGCACCCCGGCCGCGGTGAGCAGCTCGAACCACTCCACGGCGCCGCGGTGCGCGAGCCGCTCGACCAGGATCGGGCGCAGCTCCTCGCGGTGCTCCGTGCGGCCGGCGTTGCGGGCGAACCGCGGGTCGTCGGCGACCTCGGGGATGCCCAGCACCTGGCACAGCTTGCGGAACTGGCCGTCGTTGCCGGCCGTGACGATCAGGTCGTTGTCGGCGGTCGGCAGCGGCTCGTAGGGGAAGACGCTGGGGTGTGCATTGCCCATCCGGTAGGGCACCACCCCGGCCGCGGCCCACGCCGAGCTGTGGTTGACCAGCCCGGTCAGGGCCGAGGAGAGCAGGTTGACCTCGACGTGCTGGCCCTGCCCCGTGGCGTCGCGGTGGCGCAGCGCGGCGAGGACGCCGATCGCGGCGTGGTTGCCGGCCATCACGTCGAACACCGAGATGCCCGCGCGGTAGGGCGGGCCGTCCGGGTCGCCGGTGAGGCTCATCAGGCCGGAGATCGCCTGCACCATCAGGTCGTAGCCGGGCACGTCGCGCCCGGCCCCGGAGCCGAAGCCGCTGATCGAGGCGTAGACGACGCCGGGGTTGGCGTCGCGGACCGCGTCGAAGTCCAGTCCGTACTTCGCCAGGCCGCCCGGCCTGAAGTTCTCGATCACGACGTCCGCGCGGCGGGCCAGCTCCCGGGCCACCGCCGCATCGTCGGCGTCGCGCAGGTCCAGCGCGATGGAGCGCTTCCCCCGGTTGATCCCGAGGTAGTACGTGGACACGCCCTCGTGCTCCGGCGGCGTCCACGTGCGCGTGTCGTCACCGCGCGGGCCCTCCACCTTGACGACCTCGGCGCCCATGTCCGCCAGCAGCATCGTCGCGTACGGGCCGGCGAGGATCCGGGAGAAGTCCGCGACCAGGAGGCCGGCGAGCGGTCCCCCCGCCGCCCGGTCCGGCACGCCGTTCTCGGCCACTTGCCCACCTCTGTCCGTTCTTCGGACATCCGTCCGAGGGCTGGATTGTCTTGCCGGCGCCGGAGGCCGTCAAGTGCGGCGGCTCAGGACGCCGTCACCGTGACGTGCGGGACGTCGGCGAGCCGGGCGAAGTCGGCGCTGATGTCGCCCGCGGCCTGCAGCAGCAGCGGCAGGTGGTGCTCGACCAGGTGCTCGACCGACGTCTCCGCGGCGTGGCAGTTGACGTTGACCCCGGCGATGACCCGGCCGCTGCCGTCGCGCAGGGGGGCGGCGACCGAGCGGATCCCCAGGGTCAGCTGCTCGTCGGTCAACGCCCATCCCCGCGCGCGCACCTCGCGCAGCACGGCGTCGCGCTCGGCGCGGTCGGGCTGCCAGCGCGGGACGAGCCCGGAGCGGGTCGGCTCCGCGAGCACCCGCTCCAGCTCGTCGGACGGCAGGGCGGCGAGCTGGACCTTCCCCAGCGACGTGGCCAGCGCCGGGAACCGGGTGCCGATCTGCACCGCGAGCGAGACGATCTTCGGGACGGCCACGCGGGCGACGTAGACGATGTCCGAGCCGTCGAGCTGCGCGATGGAGCAGGACTCGTTCGTCTGCGCGACCAGCCGCTCCAGGTGCGGCTTCGCGACCTCCCACAGCCCCATCGACCGCACGTAGGAGACGCCGAGCTCCAGCACGCGCGGCGTGAGCGAGTAGCCCCGCTCCGCGAGGCGGACGTACCCCAGCTCCTCGAGCGTGAGCAGGATCCGCCGCGCGGTGGGGCGGGCGAGGTTCGTGGCCGAGGCGACCTCGGCGAGGGTCATCGTCGGGCGGCCCGGCGGGAAGGCGGCGATGACCTCGAGCCCCCGGGCCAGCGCCTCGATGAAGTCCGGACCGGTTCCTTCGCGTGGCATCGCGTACTCCTCACCCTGCCGACCGCCCGAGGGTAACCCCATGCTGTCCGCGATGCGGACAGTGCTCCCGGGCGGGGGGCGGCGGATCGATCGAGGAGCCGATTGACAGCGTCCGCCACCTGCATCAGGCTGCGCCACCAGGGATCGACCGTCACGCGGACGGCCGTCCGTATGGGTGAGGGAGAGCGGGAAGATGAGCCAGCCCACCGAGGCCGTCGCGCCAGGCCGTCCGGTCGTCCTGCGGGGCGGCACCGTGCTCACCGTCGATGCCGGGCACCGGGTGCTGGACGGGCACGACGTGCTGGTGGTCGGGGACACGATCGCCGCCGTCGGCCCCGGCCTCACCGTGCCCGACGGGACCGTCGAGATCGACGCGACCGGCGGGGTCGTCATGCCCGGGATGATCGACACCCACCGGCACCTCTGGCAGACGGCCATGCGCGGGTACGGCGCGGACTGGACGCTCACGCAGTACTTCGTCTGGTACTACCTGGAGTGGGGCAAGGTCTTCCGGCCCGAGGACGTGTACGCGGGCAACCTGCTCGGGGCCATCGAGGCGCTCGACGCCGGCGTCACCACCACCGTCGACTGGTCGCACGGCCTGCAGACGCCCCAGCACGCCGACGCCGCGGTCGACGCGCTGGCGGCCGTGCCGGGCCGGTCCGTCCTCGCCTACGGCAACATCCAGGACGCGCCGGCGAGCTGGACGGCCTCGCCCGGGTTCCGCGACTTCGTGGCCCGGCGCATCCCCGGCGGCGGCCGGGGCGACGACGACCTCGGCTTCCAGCTCGCCTTCGACGTCACCGGCGACCCCGCCTTCCCGGAGGAGCCGGCGTTCGAGGTGGCCCGCGAGCTCGGCGTGCCCGTCACCACGCACGCCGGGGTCTGGGGTGCCACCGGTGACGACGGTATCCGGCTCATGCACGAGCACGGGTTCATGACCCCCGAGACGGTCTACGTGCACGGCGCGTCGCTCTCGGCCGACTCCTACCACCGCATCGCGGCCACCGGCGGCTCGGTGTCGGTCTCCACCGAGAGCGAGCAGAGCGCCGGCCAGGGCTACCCGCCCACCTGGGCGCTGCGCAGGCACGGGATCCCGGTCTCGCTGTCGATGGACACCTCGGTGTGGTGGAGCGGCGACCTGTTCTCCGCGATGCGCGCGACGCTCGGTGCCGACCGCTCCCGCGAGCACCTGGAGGCGCACGCGGCCGGCGAGACCGTCACCCACGCAGCCCTGCGCGCCGAGCAGGTCGTGGAGTGGGCCACCCGCGGCGGCGCCCGCGCCCTGGGGCGTGAGGAGCGGTTCGGCAGCGTCGAGGCCGGCAAGAAGGCCGACCTCGTGCTGATCAAGAACGACCGCTCGCCGGTGATGTTCCCGCTGCTGCACCCGCACGGCCACGTGGCGTTCCAGGCGCAGCGCGGTGACGTGCACACCGTGCTCGTCGGCGGCAGGGTCGTGAAGTCCGACCACCGGCTGGTCGGGATCGACCTGGCGGCCGCGCGGCGCGAGGTCGAGCGGACGGTCGAGCACCTGCGGGCCGCACTCGGGGAGGAGGCCTGGGCGAAGGGGATGAACCCGGACGTCCCGGAGACCACGATCCTCGACAACCCCTACACCTACACCGAGTACCACAGCGCCAGCACGCGCGGGCAGGCCTCCACCGCCCCAACGGCCCCTTGACGGCGGCGGCCGGCCGCGCCACGCTGCTCCCACTCAGAGCGGACAGCTGTCCGTCACGCGGACGGCTCGGGTGACCAGGAGCGTCGATGGCGCAGCAGGCCGTGTCCGGAGGTCATGACGCGCGCGGGAGCGCGCACGCGTCGAGGGCGGCGGTCGGCGTCGGGTTCGCCGTCCTCTGCCTGTCGTACCTGCTGAACGCGATGGACCGGCAGGTGTTCTACCCGCTCCTGCCGGACATCCAGGAGGAGTTCGGCTTCTCCCTCGACCAGTCCGGGCTGCTCGCCACCGGCTTCACGCTCGGCCTCGCGCTCGCCGGGATCCCGGCCGGCTACCTGCTCGACCGGATGTCGCGGCGGACGATCGTGATCGCCAGCGTCGTCGTCTACTCGCTGGGCACGGTCGCCATCCCGTTCGCCGCGGGCTTCGCGGACATGGCGGTGTACCGGCTCGTGTCCGGCATCGGGGAGGGCGTGCAGGCCACCGCGATCTACGCCGTCATCGGCGCCTTCTACTTCCACCGCAGGGCGCTGGCCGCCGGGTTCATCGGGGTCGCGTTCGGGCTCGGCGTCTTCCTCGGGCCGCTCATCGGGCAGGCGATGGCCACGGCGGGCGGGACCTGGCGCACCCCCTTCTACGTCTTCGGCGTCGCCGGGCTGGTCGTGGCCGCGGTCATCCTGGTCACGGTCCCGCGGGCGATGAGCGAGGCGGTGGCGGGCCGCGCCTCGGCGGGCGACGGTGCGGCGACCTACGACCACATCCCGGCGAGCCCGTACAACCGCAACACGCTCGCGTTCGGCATCACCTCGGCCGTCTCCGGGCTGGTGTTCTACGGGTTCCTCGGCCTCTACCCGACGTTCCTGCGCGGCGAGCTCGGGTTCGACGCCGGGCAGGCGGCGCTCGCCGCGTCCCTCGTCGGGTTCGGGGCGATGACCGCGCTGCCCGTCGGCTGGCTGGCCGACCGCGTGGACCAGCGCATCCTCATGGCCGTCGGTTTCATGGGCACCTCGCTCAGCGCGCTGCTCGCCTACCAGGTGGCCTCCGGGCCCGCCGCCCAGTACGTGCTGGCGTTCCTGATCGGCACGTTCGCCAGTGGTGTGCTGTTCACCAACTGCACCACGGTGCTGCAGCGCTCGGTCCGGCCCGAGCACGTCGGCCGCGGCGCGGGGCTGTTCATCCTGACCTACTACGTGGCCGCCGCGCTCTCCGGCCTGCTGTTCGCCCGCCTGGTCGCCGCCGCGGGCTGGCAGGGCGCCGGCCTGGTGCAGCTCACCCTGCTGCCCGTGGTCGGGCTCGCGGCGCTGGCGCTCGTCGACCCGCGCCGCATGCTGCTGCCCCCGGCCGTCCGCGCGCGGATCACCTCCCGCGGCTGATCTCCGCCGTGATCTCCGCGACGACCTCACGGGTGACCGGCGCCCCGTCCGGAGCCGCCCGCAGGATCGGGCCGGCGATGGCGTCGAGCTCCAGGGTCGCGCCCGCGAGGGCGTCCTTGAGCATCGACGAGCGCATGGCGGCCGGGAGGCCCCGCAGGCGTGCCGTCACCGCCGCCGAGTCGATGCTCGCCCCGTCCGCGGCCGCCGCGGCGACCGCCTCGCCGACCAGCGCGTCGAGCAGGTCGGGGCGGGCGTCGCGGGCGGCCCCGACGGCGTCGCGGGCCCGGGTGGTGAGCAGCGCGAGCGGGGCGAGGAACGACAGCTTGCGCCACAGCAGCGTGGCCTCGTCCGCGGCGGAGGCGTCGACGTCGAGGCCCGCGTCGCGCAGGAGCGTGCCGGGGGCGGCGTCGCCGTCCGCGGCGCACAGCGCGTACTCGGCGAACGGCGACAGGTGCTCGACCACGCCGGGTGCCGTCCGCGTGGCCTCGACCGACACCGTCATCGGCACGACCGTGGCGTCCGGCAGCGCCGCGCGCAGCAGCGGCACGTGGTCGACGCCGTTCAGCAGCGGCGCGACCGCCGCACCCCGCACCAGCGGCGGCGCCACCCGGTTCAGCGCGGCGAGCAGGTCGGGGGCCTTGACCGCGACGAACAGTACGTCGACGGGTGCGGTCAGCCACGGGCGGGCCGGCACCCGGGCCCTCCGCTCGCCGTAGCGCGCGCTGCGCAGGCGCAGGCCGTCCAGGTTGATCGCGGTGGCCGTGCGGTCGGACGCCAGGAGCGTCACCTCGTGGCCCGCCTCCGCGAGCAGCACGCCGAGCATCCCGCCGACCGCGCCGGCCCCCAGCACCCCGATCCTGTCCGCCACATCCGCTCCCTCCGCACCGTTGCCGCCATCGTTGCAGCCCGGTCTCGATCCCCCGGCGCCGATTCCCCCGCCGGACACCCGGGTACGCGCGGCACATGGGAGCTGAACCGAGGGGCAGCCGCGACGCGATCGGTGATCCGTGGGGCAGCCGGACGCCCTATCCGGCCGGCGGGGACTGGCCGGTCCGGGT